>VFSW01011127.1_pt1 | contig 12674 bp, 5 predicted proteins | sample 5358111 | NCBI WGS metagenome assembly VFSW01 (sample SAMN11554181, study PRJNA540505) | mine drainage metagenome | isolation source: sediment from site ElyBrook_90M | place: USA: Ely Copper Mine, Vershire, VT | collected 2017 | reverse complement strand
CTGAACACGCGCCAGATTTATTGCCAGGCCGGGGATGTCCTGATTGCGGGCGAATGCCTTCTCGAGCAACTGCCGCGCTTCATCGAGTTTTCCCTGCCGGGCCAACAGGATTCCGAGGTTCGACAAGGCGGTAAGGTCGGCGGGATCGAGTTGGAGAACGCGCCTGAATACCGGTTCGCCGGTTTTGAAGTCTCCGCGCTCGACGTTGAGATTGCCGAGGGCATCCAATGCCTGCTTGTCGTCGGAGAGCCGATCACGCAGTGCGTTCAACTGGGTCCATGCGGCGGTCTCGAGGGAGCGATCGCCTTCGAGCAGAGCCTGGTAGTTTGCCATCGCCAGATCGCGTTCGTTGGCTGCGGGGGAGAAGATGGGCTTAAGTGCGCCGCGTGCTTCCTGTGTCTGGCTGGCGTTTTCTGCGGGGCGCTTGAGGATGCGATGGTCGGTCCAGGCGACATGAAGCACATTGGCCGCGGCGATGCGCGGCATGTGGCAACCGGTGCAGTCCTGATTTTCAGGATGATGAGTGGATGCGAAAGCGGGCTGGCTGTGGCATGCCAGACACCTGGCGCGGTAGAACGCGGTGCGGCTGGAGGCAGTCGGCGTGTAGTGGGGGTCGTGGCAACTGGTGCAGGACATGCGATCGCCGCTCGTGCGCTTGCACGTGCTTTGGCTGAGCTGCTCAACTTCGCTCACGGCACGGTCAGTGAGCTTAGCGCCGGCGCGCACATAGAAAGAGACGTAGGTCGAGATGGATTCACCGGGATGATAGTCGAGCGCGGAATGTCCGGCTCGCTCAACCGAGACGTCGCCCTCGAGATGGCAACTGATGCAGACGGAATCGCGGGCTTCGGCGCTTAGCTTTGCGGGGTTGACGATGGGCGCTTTACCATGGCCCGCGACGTGCTGCCCGGATGCACCGTGACAGGCCTCGCACGTAATTCCACCATGAAGAAAGGGCAGACCGCTGAAGTGGTTGATGGTACCGGCATCACTGGCTTGCGTGGCGCTCATGTGGCAGCGAAGACACGAGCTCTGCATGGGCAGCGGAGGAGGCATGCGAGTCATCTCTTCGAGGCCTGGCTTCATCTGGTAGCTTTGCGATGCAGCGTACCAAGCCACGGGAGATTCAAAAAGATAATCGCCGATGGAGTACAGGTAGGTCGTTCCCAGATGACCGGAGCCGAGGAAGTAGCTCAGCGGCATTTGGCCGGCGATGCTGGGCACATCCATGTTGCGGTAGCTGAGAGTGCCGCGCTGGTTGTCGCCGGCAATTTTGTACTCCATGTGAGAGGCAGAGTGCATAAGCGTGCCGGGCCTGAGCTGTTCGGCGGCCAGGCCGCTGGCATTGGCCATCGGAGTCGCCAGGTAGCTTTTGAATATGCCGGCGTGACACTTCGCGCACGCGGCATCTGCTTCGCGCACGGGCGTAGGCTGCGGAGCTTCGGAATGAGACACGATGGCCGCTCCCAGGACCAGCAGGATGGATGACAATGCCACCTTCACCCTAGTGTGCGGCGTTCTTGATCGCGTTAACATCGTTGGCCTGATCCGCAATCGCCGCACTGGCCTCTTTCTGGAGCTGTCCGTAGGTTTTCATCTCAGTCTGTGCCTCGGCCGATTTGCCTTGCGCACGGTAGACGGCAGCGAGAAGGAAATGAATCGAGGGTTCGCGGGGGCTGTCGTTCTCTGCCATGAGCAGATCAGGCAGCGCATCGGCCTGCTTGCCAAGACGCACCAGAGCGCGGGCACGATCGACGCGGGCCTGCATCAGTGTGGGGCAACGCTCAATAGCCTGGCTGGATTGAGTGAGAGCCTCATCATTCGAATCGTTGGCTTCAAGGATAGCGTTGGCCAGCTTCCAGTGAGCCAGGCAATTGTTAGGGTCGTTCTTCAACTCTTCGCGGAATTCGCCCTGGGCGGATTGCCACTTGCCGATGTTCCAATAGGCATCGCCCATGTGCATGTGGGTGCCGGGCTTTTGCGGCGCCATATCGATCGCTTTTTTGTATTCGACAAGGGCGAGATCGTAGTTGTGCATGCTCTCATCGATCTCGCCCGCGATCTCGTGGGCCACGACGGAGTTGGGATCGATCGCATTGATCTTCTTGAGAGCGTCTTCCGATTGCTGAAGGTAAGTTTTTCCGAGCAGGTACCATGCTTCCTGGTTCTTGGGGTCGCGCGTTACCAGGTTGTTGAGGTGAACTGACGCTTCGGACAGTTTTTTGGCATTGAAAAGAATGTGCACCAGGACCATCTCGATCTGATCGTCCTTGGGATTGGCGCGAAGAGCCGTTTCGAGGAGGGGTTCGGCTTGATCATTTTCGCCCATCTGGAAATAGCTCATGCCCAGCATGGCAGCGGCGCTCGGCATGTTGGGGTTGAGCTGCAGACCGCGCTTCAACACGGCGGCGGCATGGGGGTAATCGTGAACCTCGAAATAGACCATACCGAGATTGTTATAGGCGGCGGCTAGATGGGGAGCGAGCTTGATGATGGATCGGTATTTATCGATAGCCTCATCGTTGTCTCCGCGCTGGCGAGCGGCCCTGGCCTGAGAATAAAGCTCCTGCACTTGGGGAGTAACTTCATCATTGCCCTGCATCGCGACGGAGGGAAACCCGGAAATCAGAGAGATCAAAACGAAAACTAAAATGAAACCGGAACGAACGAGAATGTGAGACCGAATGATGGTCATGGCTAGAAATTATAGTTGATCGGCCGACTTGAAACTTAGCGCGATCGCGAAATGGCGAGGATGTTCTAGGGCATCCAAATGTGGCGTTTTCCTGGGGAAAACACCACTTCGACGCGGGCTTTCGATTTGCGGGATTTTAGAGTCTTGCGATAGCTTCGCACTTGCGCTGCCGGCAAAGAAAAGAACGCCGGACTGCCAAAGTGGCAATCCGGCGTGTTCAGGAGAGGTGCATGTGAAACAAAGTTCGACGCAGTCCCTTTATTTACTTAGAACTGAATCTGAAGCTTGAACTGGCCCTGTCGGTTATTGATTTGTGATCCTGTGGCAGTGTCCTGTGTAAAGGTTCCGTCGCTCGCGTTTTCATCCGGTCCGTTAAACCGCGTGCGGTTGAATGCGTTGAAGTAGTCCACCGTGAGAATCGCTTCAACCTTTTCTCCCACGTAGAAGTGCTTCCTGGCGTTCAGGCTTTCCATGAGGAGAGCCGGATTTCTGAGACCGCCGTAGATCCTTTGCGCATTGCCGATGACGTACTGCGTTGGCGTGGTTGTGAAGCCTGCGGGGTTGAACAGCGATGGGCCATTTCCCGAGCCGCCGTGGGTAAAGTAGTCCCGTACCCTGCCGTAGGAAGCGGTGCTGAGGCCGACAGAGGGGTTCCGGTTTGGTCGATTGAAGCCGTTCGGGAAGGGCGAGCCGCTCTCGCAAACAGAGCTGCTTGCACAGCCGCTCATCGGAGTTCCGGATTCATAGTCAAGAATCCAGCCGACCTGCCAGCCGCCGGCCACGTTGCCGACGATGTGGTTGTTGAGGAACCTCTTGCCGGGGCCGATGGGCAGCTCGTAGGTTCCGCTGAGTTTGAAGGTCTGCGGCTCGTCCGAGTTGGAGATCGTGTATTCCGGCTTCTGGTTGTACTTATTGATTCCGCCAGAGGTAAAGCTGGAGAAACCGCTGTTGGTGTTGTCCATCAGGCGAGACAGTGTGTAGCCCGCGAGGAAGGAAAGCCCGTTCGCGAACCGCTTATCGAGTTCGATCTGGGCAGACTGGTAGTAAGTCGTGCCGTAACCTTCAAAGTTGTTGAAGATGTAGTTGTACTGCGGGTAGGGGACCAGCGACTGGGCCACTGTGGACGCATTGCCGAAGTCATTTACAAAGGTCGCATATGGCAATGAGAAGCCATCGGCAGCCGCGCAACCGGACGGGTTGGTATTTGGATCGTAAGGCGCAAAGTTATCCGCAAGCACCGAGGTTCCGGGATTGCAACTGCTCTGCACATTCCCGTACTGCGCATCGTAGGCCGGATTCATCTGGTCGATCTTGTTGTTCTGACTGGGTAGGTGGATGACGCGGTTTCCAACCCAACTGCCCTGGAAAAGCATGTTGTAAGGCAGTTCGCGTTGGACGTTGATGTTCCACTGCTGGCTATAGGGAGCGTAGCCATCGTTCTTGCTGAAGGCGTTGATCTGGTTGCCTCCGCCGAGCCCTGGGCTGAAAGGCGTCGCGACGGTCGCCGGTATGGGATTAGCATCCCACGATCCGGGCGTTGAGGTGAAGGTACCTGAGCTGGCGCGGTGGAACTGGCCGGTGAGGAGGTTGCCGTAGTTGACCGCAACCTTGCTGGTGCCGTACTCATAGGCGCCGCCGTTGAGGAAGGCGATGTTGAGGCCGCCCTGCACAACTGTCTTGCGATTCAGCTCATAGGCGAAGCCGAACCGGGGTCCGACGTGCCCATAGTGAATGTCGGCGCGGTTGTAACCGGCGCAGCCTGTGCAGTTGCCCAATTTGGTCGCCGATCCGGCAATGGGCCCGTTGGGGCCAATAGCGGCGGGATCCGTTCCTGGGTGGTCTTGATTGAAGAAGACAATCAGGTTGTTCATTTCTGTGAACGGTACCTGAATATCCCAGCGAAGACCCAGGTTGAGGGTCAACTTTGGCGTCAGCTTGATGTCGTCCTGGAGGTAGGGGGCATAATCCCAGTTGCGCAGCTTTTCCTCCTGGGAATTTGAGCGGTTTTCATTGTCCGGCGTGCCTAGCAGGAAGCTGGCAAAGGAGCTGCCGTAGTTAGTAAAGTTGCCGTCGTTGCGGTTGTGGATCGACGTTTGTTTCTGGCTGAAGTTGAACTGTCCGCCCTCGGTCTGCTCTTCGTTGTCGTCCTGCAAGGAGTGGCGAACCTCCCAACCGATGTTGAAGGTGTTACGGCCCTTTGACCAGAGCCAGTTATTTACGAGCGCCACACCCAGCTTGCGGTTGACGGAGCCCGAGTTCGAACCGTTCGTGCCGAAACTGGTGGTCGCGTGCTGCCCATCAAAGGTGATGTTGGGCATGATGTCTTCCTGCAACACACCGAAGTACTCTGATTTCGGAGCGAACTTGTTGAGGTTGAACTGGTTGTTGATTTCGCCAATCCAGCCGAATCCCGCGGTCATGACCAGGTGGGAAGTGAAGGAGTTGGTATAGTTCAACAGAAATGCGGTGCCAACGTTGGGATAATCTCGCAGGCTTCCGATGGGACTGGTGGGAGCCACGATGGGGGCGTTGTCAAAACCCTGGCTATGGTAGGTGTTGCGCCACTCAGCGTAGTGCAGGCTCTGGGTGGGGGTGAGGGTCTGGTCGACCGTGAAGCCCCACACATGCTGAATGTTGGGAGAGATGTAGGGCACGTAGTTCTTGTTGTTGTCGAGGTTGCCCACTCCCGAGCCCGGATTGTCGGGATTGGGGATGTACTGGAGAAGACTGGAAGCAATGGGACTGAAACGGCCCGTGGGAATGATGTTGCCCGGGAACGGCTGGCCTGTCAGCGGATCGTAAATGGGAATAACACCCGTTTGTGTTATGAATTTTCCGGGATTGCTGGGATCAGGGACGAGAAACGTACCCAGATAATTTGAAAAGTCGCCGCTCTTCTCAGCCGCAGTCGGAACGGTGCCCAGATTGGTATTTTCGGTGTTCTGCTTGTACCACTCCTGGCTGTAGTGGCCGAAGGTCTTGTTGCGGCCGTCGTAGAGGTGGGGAATGCGGATGGGACCAGCGATGGAGAAGCCGTAGTTGTTTTCGTGGTCGACGGGAGGCTTGTCCCTGGTGTTAGCTGAGTTCCACGGAGGACCGTTGAAGAAGCCCACGGAGTCGAAGAAGCTGTTGCGGTTGATTTCAAAGACATTGCCATGGTACTGGTTGGTGCCGGAGGCCATCTGGTAGGTGAGGGCGCCCTGGCCGAGGCCGTACTGCGCCGAAAACGTCGAACGCTCGACGCGCTGCTCTTGCACGAGGTCGATGGGAGGGTTGTAGTTCGTGGTGTAGCCCTCGGTCTCCGACTGGGGAACCGGGATACCGTTGTAGATGATTTCCTGCTCGAAGTCGACACCGCCGCTTATGCGGTGAGAGAAGGTGCTGCCCGTGGTTCCGGGAGCCAGAAACTGCAATTGGTCGATCTGGCGTCCGCGGCCCGATACTTCTTCAGGAAGCGCTGCTACCACTTCGGGCTCAATCGTGCTGCCCAACTCTGGCTGCGTTGTGTTCAGCGAAATCGTATCGGCGTTGACCTGAACGGTCTCGGTGTTGGCGCCGGTCGTCAGCGCGAAGTCGATCGTGGCCGTGGTGCTGACCTCGATCGTCACGTTATCCTTGACTTCCTTCTTGAATCCCTTGGCTTCTACCGTTACCCGGTAGGCGCCAGGGTTGAGACCCTTGAACGAGTATGTTCCGGCGCTGCTGGAAACCGTCTTGCTGGACACGGATGTCTGGATGTTCGTGACTGTTACCGGGGCGTCAGGAACGACCGCGCCGCTGCTGTCGGTGATGGTGCCGGTGATTCCGGCGCTGGCCTGGCCGCTCGCAATGCGAGTGGCGAAGAGCGCCAGAAATGTGATTACAAATCCGAGGGCAATCCATGAACTTCGGATTGTCGCCCTGCGTCCGTGGGTCTCCTGAAATTTTTTGCTTTGGATCACGTGGTCTCCTTCATGGTCCTCGCCGGTGGTTGAAGCCGCGATTACAGAGGTGTTGAAGTGGCTTTTTAGTTGGCTTTTCCTGTTGCGGGTGGAATCGATACCATCGCCAGTGGTATCGATTCCATCGCGGCCAAATATACTCATCTGGAAAGCCTGCTGTCAAGAATATTCTGGAGATGACTAACTCCCAATTTTTCAACACCAGGGTGACGAGGGGCGGGAAACTCCGGCGAGGAAACGCGGCGCGGATTTGAGCAGGATTCCGAGCGATGTGTCCGGCCCCACCAAAATCGGCCGATTATGAACACCGGAAAGGAAAGTTGAAGCCTGGAACCTGCTGATTTGCTGAGAATTCGAGTCGGCCGGGTGCGGAATGCGGACGCGGCGAGAGACCGACGCGTCCCGATGGCACCGGCCGTTTCCTAGCGGCCGGAGGGTTCGTCCACCTGGACCTGGCGATCCCCGTTGACATTCGTGAGGGTCTGAACGATTCCGCTGGGCCAGCGAATTTCGATGCTGGAGGCCAGAGGGCTGGCGCCCAATCCGAAATGGGCGCGGGGGTCGCTGGCGGAAAGATAGCTGCCGGTGGTGGAGACGGTAACCCATTGCGATCCAGCGGGGGTGGTGAGTTTTATGACCGCGCCGATACCGTCCCGATTGCTCTTGTGCCCGGTGAGGTGGAGGGTGATCCAGTGGTTGGTGGAGGGTGTCTCGTTGTGGAGGATGTGAGCGGCGCCGCCGTTGGTGCTGACCACGGCGTCAATGCGTCCGTCGTTATCGATATCGCCGATGGCCAGGCCGCGTCCTACCCAGGGCTCGTGAAACACGTCGCCGGAGGCGGGCGACACGTCGATGAATTTGCCCGCGGAGTTGTGAGCGAGCAGCACCGGTGCGCGGTAGCGAAGCTGGGGCGAGACGGTCTGGATATTGTCCATATCGTGGCCCTGGGCGATGAGGAGGTCCTTCCAGCCGTCGTTGTCGTAATCGACGAAGCGCAGTCCCCACCCGGAGTGAAACTGCGACATGCTGCCGAGGCCGCTGATGAGGGAGGCGTAGTCGAAGGTTCCGTCGTGATTGTTTTTGTAGAGGACGTAGCGCTGATTGGCCAGGTCGGTGATCACCAGCCCGGGCCAGCCGTCATTGGCATAGTCGGCAAAGTCAACTCCCATGCCGGCATAGGTTTGGCCTTCGGAATTGACGGCGGTTCCTGACTCCAGGCCGACTTCCTCGAAGGTACCGTCAGTCTTTTGATGGAAGAGAAACTCGGGCATGGAGTCGTTGGCGACGAATATGTCCATGCGGCCGTCCCGATCATAGTCGGCAATGGCGATGCCGAGGGCCTTGGCGGGCTTGTCGAGCCCGAGCTTGTGGGCAACATCAGTAAAGTGACCGTCGCCATCGTTGTGGTAAACGAGCAGGGTGATGGGCGGAAAGACGTCGGGGTGGCAGATGCCGCGATAGCCTTCGCGACGCTCACCGCAATAGACGTCGTTCCAGTCCCAGGTCACGTAGCGGGCCACGACCAGGTCGAGCTTGCCGTCGTTGTCGAGGTCGACCCATGCGGCAGAGGTGGACCAGCCGCCGCCCACGACGCCGGCCTTGTCGGTCACGTCGGTGAACGTGCAGTTGCCGTTGTTGTGGTAGAGGTGGTTGGACCCGGAACCGGTGACGAAGAGGTCTTCAAAGCCGTCGTTGTCGTAGTCGGCGACGGCGACGCCCATGCCGTACCCGACACCTTCGAGCCCTGCTTTCTCGGTAATGTCTTCAAATGTGCCGTCGGGCTTCTGGTGGAACAGGCGGTTCCAGTCCCGGGGCGACGCTTTTTGCGGGATGGTGCCGGCCGGGGTGGGATCGGTGTATGGGGCGCCGTTGACCAGGAACACATCAAGACGGCCATCGTTGTCACAATCGAAAAGCGCGACCCCCGAGCCCATGGTTTCAAGGAGATATTTACGCGAGGTGTGGAGTGCCTGGTGCTGGAAGTGTATTCCGGCCTTGTCGGTGATTTCGACGAAGCGACCCGGTGCCGCAGTTGGTGCGCCGGCAGTCGCCGGTGGTACAGCGGGAGTTGCGGGCGCCGACTGCGGATTTGCGTACGGGCAAAGGGCAAAGGCGATGAAGACCAGTACGGGGCAGAGACGGGATGCGATACGGAATGGGTTCAAAGACGGGTTCAAGGCTTGCTCCGCACGTTATTTGAGTCAATGGGAAGGCAAGGGCGCTCGCCGCATAGCGCTGCGGTGATGCCGTGGCCTTCGGAGATGGTGAAGATGCGATCGATGGCGGGCAATCTAACTGTTTCTTTGGCGCCTGAGGGCCAGTTTATCTCGGCGGTGCCGGCATCGGTAGCGTCGCCAAGGCCGAAGTGAGGACGCTGGTCGTTGGTGGAGACGTAACTGCCGCCGCTCAAAACGTCCTGCCGCTGGCGGAGCCCGTTGGCGTTGAGGTAAACGGTCGCGCCGACGGCATCGCGAGGACTTTTGGGGCCGCCCACCAGCTTCAACTCGACCCAATGATGATGATCGGCATTGACATTTTTCAGGAGCAGCGGCGGACCCTCGATGGGGCTGATGACCACGTCGAACTTGCCGTCGTTAAAGAGGTCACCGAAGGCGGCGCCGCGCCCGGAGACGATCTGAGCCAGGGCAGTTCCCTTCACCGCCGGCACCTCTTCGAATTTTCCGTCGTGCACGTTGTGATAGAGGAGCGGCCGCTGACTGTAGGAAGTGCCCCAATCGAGCCGGTCGGCAGCGGGATAGATGTGTCCGTTCACCAGCATGAGGTCGAGCCAGCCATCATTATCGTAATCAAGAAACCCGGTGCCCCAGGAGAGGAACTGGAACGAGCCCTTGCCGAACCCGGAACGCATGGAGGTCTCGGTCAAGTCGCCTTTGCCGTCGTTGCGGAATAGCAGTTTGGCCTCATCGGAGAAGTCGGACACGGCGAAGTCGAGGGAGCCGTTATTCATGTAGTCGCCGGCGGCGATACCCATGGCGGCCACCTCGCGGCCATCCTCGTTCAACCCGAACCCGGAGGTGTAACTGGCATCTTCAAAAGTGCCATCGCCGCGATTGAGGTAGAGGTAGCTCAAGGTGGAGTCGTCAGCCACAAGCAGGTCGATTTTGCCGTCATTGTTAACGTCGGCGAAGAGTGGCGTGAGGCCGTAATAGCGGTTGGACTCGTCGGCGACGCCGGCTTTGACACTGACGTCGGTGAAGGTGCCATCGCCGTTATTGTGGAACAGGTGATCGGGCTCTCCTTCAATATTACGCGGGCCGCACATGACGGGCTCGCCGCGAAATTCACAAAAGGAGAAGCCCACGGCTTTGGTTTTTTCGTAAGGCAGATTGGTGCGATCGAAGTGGACGTATCCGGAGACGAAGAGGTCAAGGCGGCCATCGCCGTCGTAGTCGCCCCATGTGCCACCGGCGGACCAGTTTCCGAGGGTGATCCCGGCCTTCTCGCCGACGTCGGTGAAGGTGCCATCGTGGTTGTTGTGATAGAGGCGGTTTTTGCCGAGGTTGCTGACGAAGATGTCGGGCCAGCCATCGTTGTCGTAGTCGGCGACGGCCACACCGAAGCCCCAGCGATCATTGGTGACTCCGGCCTTCGCCGCGACGTCGGTAAACGTGCCGTCATGATTGTTGTGAAACAGGGCCGCGTGCGGGGGCTTCTGCTTGCCGTCGAGGGCGTCGAAGTTGGAGCCGTTGACGAGGTAGATATCGAGCCAGCCGTCGTTGTCGTAGTCGATAAGTCCCACGCCGGAACCGTTCACATCGCAGATGAGGCGCTTGTCGGCATTGCCCATGGTGTGATTCCAGGTGGTCAGGCCTGCGGCTTTCGCGACGTCCTGAAAGACGATGGCGCCGGAATCTACAATATTGTCGGCAGTTACTGGCGTTTTGCGAACGCCTGTCGGCGAGGACGTCGGTCGCGGAGGATTGGCAGAGCCCATTCCCTGACCGCGTGCCTGCGTGATGAGAGCCGGAGCCAGAAAGATGGCGAACAGGCACACACGGGCAAGCGAAGGGCAAAACTGCGTCAAAGAATTTCTCCTAAGAGTGGAAGATGTCGCGGCTGGGGAATAAGGGCCCGCGCCAACGCAGAATCCGCACGACGGAAGCTGCCCTTCCGGGTCGCATACGCAATTCCCTGGCCCGGTTGCCCCAAACGACTGTAAAAGCCATCTTAACGGAGAGATGTAATGGGCATTGGGGCTTGCAGGGCGTCGAAGGGAGCCGATCAATTGAAGAAAAGGGCCCTTCGCGGTGTGCTTTGGTGCTGCGCCAACTCCGAAACCGAAATGGTCCCGCCCTCTCAAGGTTCTACACCGCCGGAGATGTGCATCCGCACGAGGTGCGGCGAATGAGGTGGGTATCGAGCACAACTCGCCGCGGGCGAACCGAACGGGGGTTGGTGTTGCCGCTCTGGGGCCCGAGGAACTTGTCGAACAGCAGTTCGGCGGCGGCCCGGCCAATGTCCTCAACAGGCTGCTGGACGACACTGACGGAAGGGCGAAGAGTAGTGGCCAGTTCAAAATCGTCGAAGCCCAGCAAGGCAATGGGTTTGGGCATGCCCACGCTGAGCTTTTGGAGCACTTCAAAAGCATAGATAGTGGTGCTGTTTTTGAGGGTAAAGAGGGCATCGGGACGATTTGGTCCGGCGAGCATGCTCTCGATTGCGTATTCGGCGGAACGGTAGTCCTTGATGGAAGTGTTGAGGCTGTAGGTCAAGCCCGCAGCGCTGACGGCAGCGCGGTAGCCGCGAATGCGCTCCTGGATAGTGAACAGAGTGCTTTCGCCGGTCAGGCACACGATACGTTCGTAGCCGTGCTCGATGAGGTGCTGAGTGGCGGTGCGGGCGCCTTTGAAGTTATCAGTGACCACAGAAGACACATGTGAATTGAAAAGCGGCCTGTCGATGGCGACGACCGGTATCGATAACCGGTTGACGGCATCGCAAAGGGCCTGGCTGCGGGAGTTGGCGGGCGCTATCAGCAAACCGTCAACACGATGGCTGATGAGCACGTTGAGGTTTTCAATCTCGGTATGGAGATCGTTTTGCGTCGCGGTGACAATGAGCAGCGAGTCATTGGCGCGCGCCACGGCCTGGGCCGCCTCGGCGCAGGCGGAAAAGAAGGGGTCAGCCATGCTGGGAATAATGAGGCCGATGGTCTTGGTGCGGTCGCCTTTGAGCACGCGCGCGGCCTGGTTAGGACGATAGCCGAGAGCCTCAATGACACGACGGACACGAGCCAGGGTCTGCGGGCTGACTCGTTCGCCACCGTTGATGACGCGCGAAACTGTTGTATTACCAACGCCGGCTTGTCGTGCTACTTCACTTAGAGTCGGGAGCCTGCTCTTTTTCATCGTGGCCTAGCGTGGAAAGTGTTCGTCGCTGTTTCCCGAGTCTATGCCACGAGGCCGCTGGATTCAAATTGCCGGTTTGCGGAAGCACACGTTTGTTGTGCTAGACTCCGCCTACATCCCGCAAGCGAAGGCAGGGCCGAACCGGTCGCGCAGGCTTGTCAAACGCATGTGAGTCAAGCACACGATCGAGCGTATTCGGGGCGGTTTGATGATCGTCCGCTCGCAGCCGATAGTGCCGAAAACCCTGTGAACCCCGATCGCCCTGGCCGATTTTCCCGACGACCTGGGCCCGGGAAATGCGGCGTTCCGCTGATTACGCCGTGGCAGATTGGAAGGTTGAGAGCGAGCGCATCAATTAAAGCGGCAGGGTAGGAGATGGCGGAGAAGCGGCGGATACTCGTGATTGCGGATGACCTTACAGGCGCTGCGGATTGCGCTGTGGCCTGCGCCCGGTTCGGTTTGAATGCGGTGGTGCGTTTGGGAGCCGCGGAGGAAGAAGGAGAGGCCGAAGTCGTGGCCATCGACGCCAATACCCGTTGCCTGGACCCGGCTGACGCGGCCGCCGAGACGGCGAAGCTCGTCCGCCGCTTTGGCCATCGGCACGGGGACCTGCTGTTCAAGAAAATGGACTCAACGTTGCGCGGCCAGGGGGGAGCGGAGCTGGCGGCG
>VFSW01011125.1_pt1 | contig 12676 bp, 11 predicted proteins | sample 5358111 | NCBI WGS metagenome assembly VFSW01 (sample SAMN11554181, study PRJNA540505) | mine drainage metagenome | isolation source: sediment from site ElyBrook_90M | place: USA: Ely Copper Mine, Vershire, VT | collected 2017 | reverse complement strand
GGTGTCAACTTTCAGGAGATCACTCGACCGTCCGGTTCACATACACTGCAGAAATACAATGTTGTTATTACGCTACCCGAAAGCGTCCCATCGCGAGGGGCTATGATCATTCATGGTTTCGTCACAGCATCCGCAACAAAAAACCTTCCAACTAGCGATATAGCTATTTATCGCTAGCTGACGATCACCGCTTAGAAGTCTGTTAGCATTGCAAAAGTACGTTCGTATATTCTTCCACTATATTGCCAATGCCTCGTCGCCTGCCATCGTTTTGGCCAGCAATTTGGACAAGGCAAAACCGTCTGCTTCCTGATATAGGTAGCCAAGTCGCATTGTATGAACCCTTGATATTTACCTCGCTATCTTTGGTTCCTGTAGGCTTCTTGATTCTTCCAGTAATTGGTCTGCCACTGCGAAAGAGTCCATAGATACCTTCGTCCTTTCCTGTATAGAACAAAGGATGATCTGCAAAAGCCAAAAAGTAAGCCGATTGAAAACCTGAAGTCACAAGTTGTTCCAAAAATGCAATGTCCTTACAGAAGCTGAACATTGACTCAGGAACTTGGCCGTTTCTAGGGAATTTTAATTCAATGGCACTGAGGTAATCGCCTGACGCCTTAGATGTAATGGCTATATCGATTTCTTTTTTCTCAAAGTCAGCCTTCGCCATATCGAAATAACTCACATTTCGCTCGAATTGAACTTTACATTCATCAAGATTGTTTCTGAGATACACACCCAATTCATGCTGAAGGCTGAACTCGTTGTATATTTCGATGGCCCCAATCCTCACTTTTTCAGCAAATCCCATAATGTGATAATTCAAGTCCATGCCGTGCACATCCATTAGATATATTTGTATTTGTCACTAATTTCTATTTTGATCCCTTTAGGTCTGTTGGCAAGGCCACGCCATTGCATATTAGGACCTTTTCCAATTTCTATTACTCTTAATCCGCCTTCAGTCCTTGAGTAATTAAGACCAGGTTTTTCTCTAGACTGTGCAGCAGCTTCTATCGTCTCACAATCAACATGCCATCCATTTCTGTAAAGGCAATATGTTTCAAGGGAACCAGGTTTGGATAAATTCTTGCGCTCATAGACTCCGTTATAATCTGGCTTCTCAGTCTGGCTCATCCAATCTGTCTTCTTCATCTCCAATCCTCCAATATTATTCATATCGTCCTGCACGTATAACTCCCCACAAAATATACCTATGAAAATGACAGCTAGTGTTCACCCGCATCGCTGAGAGGCAATAACCAATCACGGACTTTGGCAGAGAAATTTGCTGCGCTAGCCCATAGCTGGGAAGCTGCCGACGGCTTACCTCCTGAGGTCGCCCTGCCATTTACCCATACTATGGATCCATTACTAACGAATCTCACCCCACATCTGGCTATACCAGAATTTAAAGTACCATTGCCAGGCGGGGTTCGTGCCTCTCAAAATGACATTTTCGTGTTAGCACGCTCGACTTCAGGCCCTGTTTCCATAACGGTTGAAGGCAAAGTTAATGAGTCCTTTGGCCCCACTCTTGATGAATGGCGGAGCGACGCTTCTTCTGGCAAACAGGAACGACTGAGTTTCCTACTACAGACCCTCGGCCTGAGTACCATGCCCGCAGAATCAACTGCCCAGTTCAAATTAATTATGGCTGATTCTTAGCACGGCCATATCATGATTACTTAATAAATTGCCTCCGATGGGCATCTCGCACAAATGCTGCTGAATTTTGACACAATTTTATTTGTTTTAAGCGCTCAGAAAAGCTGTTGTGATCGAAGATGCGTCTTTAATATATAAAGAGACAACTCTAATCACAACAATTTGGCATTTAGCAAAATTGTCACAGGAAGCAAAGATTACTGGATACTTTTGGCGCATGGCTGCCGATCGCGACCTCAACCATGAAATCCTAACTAACAGTAATGCTGAATATCGCTAGGTGACCGCAATTGGCTTGATTGAAGCATGTGGCGAGAAGGCATGACCGATATTTTTGATCCCAGTTTATACATGTGCACTATTTCTATTTGTGCTTGTGCTGCATAAATATAATTAGCTACCCGAAAAAAACGCGTCGCATGCTAGAAGTCGATTCGATAATTTACGCAACAGGCGGCAGTCACGGAGAAACTAACTTGAGGAACTCTGATGGGCGCCCTGCCCGACGCTGTTAATTTTTCCGTCACTCAACCCGTAAGGTTTTACGCACGGCACTTTCTTCAAGGAAGCGACTCAAGTCTTCAAACCGCTTCCGGCTACGTGCATGATTGGCAGGTGCATGGTAAAGCCGAACCGTCTCACGGGCGCGCGTGATGGCGACATACAACAGGTTTCGCTCTTCGACAAGCAAGAGATCGTTGCCAAGGTTCAAATACAGAGGCAGGAGACCATCCGTTACGCCTACTACCAAAACATGGTCCCACTCACCCCCCTTGGCCGAATGGATCGTGCCGGTCACCACACCCTGATAAGGCGTAGCACGTACAGCAGCGCACATAGCACGTGAATCATTATGACCACGGCACAGCGATTCCCAACGGTTAACATCCGTACGCAAATCTGAATTTTTGCGAACCCCACCCATCAACCGTAAGTAAACTCCGGCGCACTGTCGATACCGGCCCTCTAGCGAAGGTACACGATATACCTTTTTAAGCTTCAGCGATTCTTTCTTCCAGACCGTATCATCTACCCCCTTAATCAGAGGCAACGCCTTGATTAACATTTCCGGCATAACCTTCTCTTTAGCCTGCTCGCATCGCTCCACCATACGAACCAGCTTTAGTACGCGCAGCGCGTGTTTGCGGTTCCTAAGGGTGCCCATCCGCTTGGTCTTTACATTTCTGGCCAACAACAATTGCTCAACGGGAGCCAATAGCGCCTTAGTTCGAGCCAGTACCGCTATTTGCTCTGGTGGGGTGCCGCCGTCAATCAACGTCTGGATGTCTTGAACAATATGCTTGGTTTGTTTGTCCAGCGTGCTATCGCTGATCAAGACAGGTAATTCACCCTCACGGCGGGTTTGAATAGCTTGTTCCGTATCAAGCTGGGCCACCGCTGATGCCAGGGCAGCTGTTTGCGCGGTAAGGCGCCAAGACGTTGGTAAAGTCAATTCCTGCACACCATCAAGGACATTGGAAAGTGGCATGTAGCCACCACCCGCAAAGCCGAATATCCCCTGGTTCCGGTCTCCAAATACCATTATGCTGCGACCATCTAATTTACCTAACTGAGCCAGTAGTTGTGTTTGTGCCGGACTACAGTCTTGATACTCATCGACCAAGATATGGGTATATGGCACTGAAGCTCCGCCTTCGATTGCTATGACTGCCTGAGACAGCATGTCACCGTAGTCAATAACACCCTTTGCTTTCTTTAAAGCCTTGAACCTGATGCGAACTGCGCGGAGTACTTTGACATACGGTTTGAGCAATACAAACTGACTGATTGACGCGGTATCGGATACCTTCTTCCTTGATGCGTGTGCGACAGCCAGAAAATTCAAAACTAACCGAATTTGCTGCCTGTCTGATAGTGCCTCCAACTGCTGTAATCGCCGCTGTTTTAATTCGAGTGATATATCTGGCCATAGAAGACCTTTCCGGCAATCTTGCCGAGCTAATTTTATTGCCTTGCCCAATATTGCATCCGCTTGCTTCTTTGTTAGCACTTCTTGTTTTTTAATCAGGCTACGGGAAAAACTATGGGCGGTTTTGACCGTCACTTTGGATAAAGCAGTGCCAGCGGATCGAGTTGGATTATCTGTTACTAAAATTGCACCCATCCGGTGACGAATTTCTTTCACTGTCGAGTTTGAAAAACTTAGTACCAGTATCTGCTCAGCCGAAACTCCCGTTGAAACCAAATGTTGCAGCCGCTGAATTAGTATGTGTGTTTTCCCACTACCTGGACTAGCCTGCACTTCTGCCCGCTTTGCCTTGGTCTTGATTATGCGTTCACTGGGAGAGTTGTTTGATGTCAAATGAATCTCCTATTTCAGCAAAATATCTGCTATTTTTTGTGGATTGTTAAAATGAATGAAACACCTCGGAGGTTGCGGTTTTTGGTCCATGTTTTTATCCCATTTATTCATGAAATTTTTATAATTCCCAATAGAATTTCACTATATTGTTGTTTTGTAGTGGAGTTAATTGAGTTGAGTATTTAAAATAATATGTATCTATATCAGTACGGCAGATCCTGACAACGTGTTGATCCTGTCAACCTACCTGTTAGCGGAACATCATTTTGACCCATTCCAAAAACGGCACTTTATTGAGGTCCTTTGCGATTTCTGGATCCGTGAGAAGCGCGTTGTGCATGACGAACTTTCCTTCAGTGGTGTGATTCTTTATCCATCTCGCTGTCCGCATCCGTAATGCCGAACCGCTAACGTTCGTTTCCGTACCGTAAACCTTTGCCAGTAATCGACCCAGTGCCGTCGGTTTGGGAAGTTCGTACAGGCGAATGTGGACGTTCCAGAATCGCCGATGGTCAAACTGGATGAGATCGCCCAAACTGATGATTCCTAGGCTGGCTAACACAGGATTCCCCGTTGCACGCCATTCGATGTGAACGCAAGGTAGCAAGTCTGCGGACGGTCGCGCATTGTTCAATTTGCTGGGCTTGTCGGCATACACCGCCAATACCTGCGGGCTGCGCTTTTCACCATCGGTACGCCGACCGAAATACCACGTGGTCTTATCGCGCACGACAGATTGCCGCTGATACTTCATTTTGGCAGCCCCCAGGAATGCATTGCGCCATTGCCGAGTTTGCTTTTTGCCGTTTCCGGGAAAATCGCAGGCAATCTCGACGTAGGTTAACTGCACAGCAATATCATCACCCAATGCCTTTTCTAAGAGTTCAAGGCACTCGGCGGTAGGCTGAAAGATTTCTAATCTTAATTTCCATCGGGCTTGATATAACATTTGTTGCAAATCTACTTTTATTTTAGTGCAGTGCCTTTTGAGTCGGCCCAGTGCTATGGGCAATTCGGGACGGTCGAGCCACAGGGTGACACGGTCGAATCCAAATATCACTAATGGTTCGGGGCCTGCCTTGGCATCATCAATATCTGCGCCAGATTGGTTAACATTGGTTTTCATTGGAATTGCTTTCTCCGCCGTTCTGGAAGCCTGTCTAGTAAATGTAATTAGCGAGATCTCTGAAAAAACAGGCATCATAAACATCCCCGCGATTTCGCCACCCTTGTTGCGCAAGTTGCATGGGTTGCTCGGCAGCACTGCAACAATTTCATACGGATTTAATTGGCATCGGTGCCCGCGCCATCGTCGTCACTAACCTTTTTATCTGATTTTGAAACAGCCTTGCGCTTGACACGCACCGATGAATCTAAATAGCGTTCCAGCCAGCGATCAGCCATATTTACGGGCTTGGGGGTCGGCAGGCCTTGTAATCGACGAAGAACCGACGATCTGTTCTTTTGCAGCAGGCTCCCGATTTCTTCCAGCGTCTTTCCCTGACCGCGCAGGATCCACATCACCCGAGTTTCCAAATTGGATGAAATATATGGCGTATACCTACGGCGAAATTGCCCCTCGGACAGTTTGACACTGCACATGGTTATGCCAATGCCGAGCGGGTTCAGGTTGCGCAGACCGACGCAATCAATCGAGAACGCGGTTTCCCCGCCAATATCCGGTTCGCACGGGGAAACTTCGATGTATTCGTCGCAGAATTCATGGAGCCGCGACTTTTCGTAGCCCTCCTGACAGACGAGAAACACCATGACCCATACGCCCGCCTGTTGAGCAGCATTGCGAATTCGAAACAGTCCATCTGCGATTGAGACTGTGACAGGGCCAACACTGCATTGCTCTAGTGTCAGCCAGCCGTCGGCCTCTTTGATGATGGGCTCTAAAACGCAAAACCCTTCATCGCTGAACCAATCAAACCCTTCCCGAGAACCGCAGGCTCGAAAATTATGCTTAACAGGTTTTTTAGGTGGCACGTTGGCATTTTTCAATGCCATCGCCTGTTCCAACTGACGGACATTGCCGGAATAGAGGGAGAGCACCTCCTTGACTTTCGACATGGGAATGCCAAGCTTTGTGCTACCGGTCAGCGCCAGCTGTTCGAAGGTATTCCGAACATGTGGCGTTAGCGATGCCTCACGAATGCTTACAATGGTCAACCCCAGCGGAATGGGACTGATTAGTGGAACCAAATGATTTTTGACAGCAGAGATCTTTGCCTTCTTCAGTTCTTTAGAGTTAAAAGTTGGAGTCATTTTCCGTCCCCCACTTTCGAACCTAATTGGCCTGATGCCTCGAAATTCTTAAGGCAACCCCGCAACGAACCCACCTGACTGACAGCAATACGGCTGCTAAGCTTTTTAGGGGCTGGCACGCGACCGCTCTTTACCCAGCGGTACCAAGTAGCCCGAGAGCAGCCAAAGATGGCCAGCACCACTGGAAGTCGAACGTATGCAGAGTCAGGAAGCGCATCAAAGTTGGCCAGCACCGAATGAATTGATCGCAGTGCTATTGATGGATGTTCTGATTGAATTTGTTGCTTACTGCTTGCTGATGGTTCTAGTATTACTTGGCCTAAAGTGCCATTACTAACAGCAACAACAGTAGCATGAAACTGAGATGAACCGTTTTTACACTTCATGATTACTCCTGAAAAGTTGGAAAAATGTGCAAACTCACACTTTCTCATTTTTTCAGAAGCAAGTGATTTTCTATTGGGAGTTGAGAGAGTCCTTTCAACTCCCAATAGAAATTAAAGCTCTAGTGGTATGCCTTTCCCCTTAGGTTTACCTGGCAGAATTGATAAATAAATGTACCATTCTTCGGCAAATTTTTTTGCCGCATTAATCGGGTCTTTTACATCACTTTGCAGTTGGAGATTTGTTCTACCATCCCCTTTCAAAGGAAAGACCAACTTAGCGCACTCAAGCGGTGTCTTACCCTTATCAAGACAATCCAGAAGACGAATATATATTCCAAAATTAAGCGCCTTGTGTTTATGCACCTTCGATTCCTTCTGGATAACTTTTTCATATTCAGCAACCCGTTTTGCTAGTCGTTGTTTTGCTAAATACAACTGCTTATCCAACGCCTTTTTATCCTTAATCGCAGAAACCAAGTCGAATCGAATCAATATTTGCCCAGCGCCTATTTTTATTTGTGCAAGTCGACATTTACCTTTGTCAGACTCTAAATTTGACCAGCTACTAATTGAACCTATGGAAAATTTCGGATAGCCCGATTCGCCTTTATATCCCTCAGTATATTTCTTAAATTGTTTTAATCCAAACTCTTGTGCGATAGCCAGCTTTTCTTCTTCTGAGCCGGCCTTTACTTTTATACATGCCTCAACGAATTTAGGATTTCGGCGAAGAAACTCCCACGCCCATTTCCGATAAGTACTGTTATTGAGATTTTCGTATTGATCAGGGTCAGTGCCATCAGGACGCTTTTTCAATCCTTTCTGAATCAATACTTTTTTGCTACCTGCAACAATTGCCACTTTTTTGCTCCATTATCATGATTTAGTTGCCCTCTGGTGTGCAGAATGGACATTCCATAGAGTTAATATTGCAATAAGTCAGAAGGAGATTTTGCACGCTTGAGTTTATCTACGCCGTTGTCGATGTGGGCGGCGAGGATGAGTTGGGCTTCCTTGGCATTTATGTTACCGTGAAATTGGCGAATGAGTGCTTCGTAAAGGGTTGTGGCGTCGCCCAAAAGAGTGGGCAGGTTGAATTCAGATCCGTTAAGGTCTGTACCGTGAGGATTAGCCTTGTGGTTCTCCTCTAATGAGAGGGTCAATGCCATACGGCAGAGGATGTTTGGCGTAACGCCGGTCTTTGATTTGATTTGTTTAAGCAAATCAGTAGCGCGTTTTGAGATGTGTACGCGATTAGGCAGCATGTGCAAGTGCTCCTTCATTATCTAGTGTTGACTTCCAAAAATATCCCTCCTTAATTTCAGAGGCCCCTTCTGTTTCGTCATAACTGATGTGGTAGCAGTGCGAGATATGTTTATTGAGGTCATCGTAAAAGCTCCTGTCCACCTCAGTGTCAGTGGAAAGAATGATGACTTGGTGACTAGCATGCGGGAAGTAGTTGTTAATAAGTTTCTCGCGATGGTGGCTGTCGAGCCTACCAAGAGGGGTATCAATGATGATTGGGAGCTTGCGGCCAGATGTTTTGGCTAATGCCTCGAGCATAGCTACAGCGTAAATCTGTTTTTCACCCGCGGAGAGCTCCTGCTTGGAGATGCCTTTACCGTTCCTGTTATAAAGGTGAACCTCGAAAGTGCTTGGGTCGATATTGGCGCTGACAACGGTGTCGGTTTTCCTTGCAAGGCGCGTGAAAGTCTTCGCGAACTCCTGCTCCAGTTTGACAATCTTGCGCTTGGTCATTTCTTCAGCGAAAGCAGTTAGTACCTCTCTAGTATTCTTTGCGAGATCAGTCCCAGTGCCTTGAGTTTCACCTCTCACCACTTGCTCTTCGAGCTTGCGCATTTTCCGGACTAGATCGATGGCTTGCCAGGTATAGCGGCGAGCAAGCTCGAGGTAAGTGTTGCGCTCAGTAGAAAGCTGCACTATTTCTTCGTTCTTTGCTTTGATTGCGTCAAGATCTAACTTCAATGATTCCTGATCTGGCGCGCGTTCAATCTGCAAGCTGACATTACTGAGCTCTTCATCCAATTTGCTAAGTTGCAAATGAATCGCTCTAGTTTTGGATTGTACGCGGCCCAGCGCTTCATTAATCCAGTTCTCAAGTTGTAGATAATCCTTACTAGCAAGATCGTGAAGAAACTTTACGTTCTTTAATTCAGATGGCCTGGTAATCAAGTCTGAGAAGATTGAGTTTACTTTTTTTATTGCATTGGTTGATTTCTTCTCAGGTACCAATTCTGTAATCACCGCATTGAGACGAACCAGCCTCTGGATTACAGCATTCGCTATTCCTTCCCATTCTTTCAGAGATCGTTCTTGTTGCAGCTGCCCTTGGAGCTGCTGCATGAGTTTGGGTGCCAACGAGAGTGGATAGAGGCCGTTGAGGTGCTCGCGCACTTCAGCTTCCAGTAATTTTTTGTCAGAGATTAGTTTATCTCGGCGACTCTTCAGCGACTGCCGTGAGACTGCCCACGCCCCACCCTTAGAGGCGAGGGTTTCTTCCAATCTACCTAGTTCCTGTCTAGCGCTGGTGACTTTAGGCAATATTTCCAGTGACCCAGCCTCTTCGGCGTTGATGGCGAGTTTTAGCTCCTTGTACTGGATTTCAAATTGCTCGAGTTGAACTTTTGATTCCTCAGGCAGCGCTTTGTTGTCTTGACGACGAATATAAATATGGAGGTCACTTTTCAGCCGCTCAATAATATCGAGTCCGAGCAGCTTGCGAATTGCATCGCGTAGCGCGACATCCCCCCCCTCTTCTGCCAAGCTAGAAATTTTTTCGCCGTCAAAAAAGAAGAGTTCAGATACGCCAAGCGGGATAAGTTCATTGAGGAATGCTTGGCATTGTTCCTGTGTGAATTCCGGGATGGGTTCACCATCTTGGAGTATGGTGAGGGTTTCTTTGACCTGTTTACCTGAAACAGTCCAGGAGCGAGTAATTTTGTATCGAGTTGGCTTACCTAGCTTGTAATATAGAAATTCGAGGGTGATGTGAGCCCCACTCGGTACAACCAGCGAATGTTGATTGCGATGGATCTTGGATGCCAGGTATTCATCGTAGGATTTTTGACTAACTGCATGACCTAGGGATTGCTTCCCATAAATTGCAAGTCGTATAGCGCTAAGAATGGTGGTTTTTCCAGCACCGTTCAATCCGCCAAAGAGAATAATTGGTCGAGTGCTATTGTATTTTTTTCGGGGATTCAGGTCGATAGTGTGTTCGCCACGAAACAAACCGAAGTCGCAAAGCGTTAGGGATTCAAGCAGCATATGTCTTCAACTTTTCAAATTCGATGTATTGTTTTTGTAATTCATTTTCTTCTTCGTCCAGGTAGTTCTGTTTTTTGCTGACGACTTTGTGTTTTTCCATGATCTCATCTAGTGCTCCCCAGTCTTGCCCCAGAACTTGACCAATACGATCGAAGATTGCTGAGCGTTTGCTGAGGCCATCCATGGAAAGCTCAAGCTCCATTAATTTCATAATGAGAGCTGCAGGTACTTTGTGCTTTTGTTCTAGCTCAGCGAGCAAGTCAGAATCGAGTTTGGTAAATGTACCAGCATCACTTTCCACCCAATCGCGATCTTCCCCAAGTGCCTCTCGGTATATCTTGGGCAAGCTATCTTCCCAATCCGGTTCGTTGGGATCATGCAGCCAAGCATTACGGATCTCCTCGAGTTCTCCTGGTGTAATGAGCTCAAGATTGGGATCTTCCTTTTGGACTTCCTTCTGAATTTTCAGAAGTTTAGACAAGAGTTCTTTTCTGTAAGACAGCCAGTATGGGCCTGGGATCACCTTGAGGTCTTCATCTAGTCCGGTGCTCGTTACTTTACCGGTACGCCGTTTAAAATTCCTAAATTCATTTTTATTTTCCGGGATAGTAGTGTTATAGAGCTGGTTCCGAAAATCTTGCAGCGGCACAAGCCATGTATGTCCACTTTCAATCAGGCCATCCATAGCCTTGTCTTTAGAGACTACTGTACAGACCCAGCACCCGAAACGTGAATTTCCACACGATGGGGTGCTAGTATCAATTACCAATGGACATTCGCCTGCATTAGAGTCCTTGTATAACTCGAAAAGCGCCTGGTGACTGCCACCCCAAGGGGCATTACCCATCAATAAAAATTCCCAGACGTCGTCTGCGGTCCAATCTTCGATAGGTGTATAGACGTAAGCACTCTGAAGAGAACTATGTTTGGATAATCGCTTGCCTTCAATTTTGTGTTTGCGCATAACTTGCGCACGTGAGCTACTCTCAGCGCTCCGGGAACCTAGCACGACGATAACTTCACCATATTCTGCAACTTGATTAAGGATGAATTCGCTGACAGGATTGATTTTCATGCGCTCAGTACACCAACGAAATTGTCGTGTAGGTGCGGGATAGCCTTTACCGATCAGATTGACCCAGAAGGTTTCATTAACCTTTGGTACAACCTGCTGCGTCAGGATATTGATGCCGTGTTGTTCAGCACTTTTTTGGATTCTATCTAAAGTACCGGTAATCATTCCAACAACCACAGGAGTTTCAACCAGTGTGTCCGAAGAAACCACAAACACAGGTTTCTGTCGCTCTGCTTCAGGCAATGAAAGAAGCGCAAGATAAACCAACTGCAAGATTGAGGTGGAATCTTTCCCTCCGCTATATCCAATCACCCACGGACGGTTATCAGCCTTATACAAGCCGCGTATCTCGTCTATATAGTGCTGGATAGAGAAACCTGCAATCTCAGCATCAATGGGAAATTTATTAGCATCGTTCATTTACTTAGCCCTTTTTCAAGTTCAGCTTCCTCAGGCTTTAAAGGTATACCGAGATAGTTTTTGATTAGATTGGAAGTCAAAATGACATTGGTCGTGGCTTTACTGATTCGACCATGCACCATGGCCCGCCCTTCCCAAAGCTTGGTATTTGATCGAGACCAGTCTACTTTGCTAAGTTTTTGGAGATATTTCTTCCAATCTTTAGGGTGATCCGTGAGTAGATTATCACCCAACATTCCCAAGGCATGAAGTGCTACACCATGGGCGTGGATGAAATTTAGTCTTAGATCTGCTGTAGCGACCTTTCTTTCACGGGCAAGTTTCCAGTCAGGAATATATTCAGCAACAGCATCCCAAAATTCCTTAGCAATGGCCTTTTCCTGATCGGAAATCTTATCGGCAATTCTCTTACGAAGCAGCGCCCGACTTGCATGCTTAATACCACTCAATGTAAACAACTTAATTGATCGATTAGAGATGGTAGATTTTTCCATCTCCGTTAAGCCTTTAAATGCCACGCAAGAGTTTGCTAAATAACGTGCCAATTCAGAACTCGCGTCACGGTGATCATATAATGTGCCAAGTGAATAGCTAGGACGAACTGCGTATTTATTTAAGTCAGCAAACATTTGCTGGCTACGAATTAACCCAGCATCCACAAAAAATAATACTGGAATGTTGTCTTGACCTAGAACTGGATTTTCCTTCAAAGCCTCTTCTATAGCTGCGCGGCGATGTTGACCATCATTAATGAGAATATTTACATCCATCGGAATACTGAGCGTGCCCATGTTGCTTGCTGAGCCGCTTTCTGAGTATGGTTTAAAAATTACATTTGTTGCATCAACAGATGCTGTGAGAGCTGACAGAATGTAGTTATTAGGATTATCAACAAGGTATGTAGAAATTTCAGGTATTCTTGCTCTATTAATCGTTCGCTGCGCACGAAGCTCGGGGGGCACCTCTTCTTCATTGAACATGAAGATTTTTGGAACAATTTTCATAGGACACATAGCCACATAGAACAAGCGTCCTGCCTGCACACCACGAATTGCTGGAAAGGAATGAGAGTAGCCGGTGTCACTCATATCTTAAAAATGCCCCGTGATTTTTGGAAATTATATATACATGACTGTATGTTAAATTAAATATAGTGGAAGTCAATTTTAAAGTCAAATTATTTTATAACTGACTGAATAATTGTGTTATTGCTTTTTGGAAGTTAATTCACCCATAGTATATAGA
>VFSW01011124.1_pt1 | contig 12676 bp, 14 predicted proteins | sample 5358111 | NCBI WGS metagenome assembly VFSW01 (sample SAMN11554181, study PRJNA540505) | mine drainage metagenome | isolation source: sediment from site ElyBrook_90M | place: USA: Ely Copper Mine, Vershire, VT | collected 2017 | reverse complement strand
ATTGGTGAACTAGACCTTTAGGCTAACTTGTAAAATCCAAGTGCGTAACTCCTAACTTGTAACATTTCTTCTGCCTCTTTCCATGATATCAGTCTCTGGCCTGTCGCAAGAGACTGCAGGATATTCGATATGGATTCCAAAAAAGATGATTGCAGGGCAAGATTACCAGGGTCTCGTTGTACTTGACAGGGCAGAAAATGCAGACAGTATTTTCTTTTTATCAACAAATGACAAATCTGCAATTCAGGTTCCTGATTCTGTTATAATACCTAGTTTTTCAAACCATGGAATATTTCAGATAAAACCGCTCAAGGAAGGAAATGCAACTGTCTTTGCTGCATTTGGCGGAAATCTAATGGAGGCAAACACAACAATATACCAATCCAATTCTCAACCGACCTCGCTTGAGATAATTCTTCCAGATAACACCACTAAAGCCCAGAGCATGTTAGCGTACGTCTTTTCAGAAGACGAGTTTGGGCAGCCTACTCCAGTAAGCCAGGATACCGAGATCGATGTAACAACTTCATCAATGATACAAGCGCCACAAACTGTAACAATACCAAAAGGTCAGTACTACACACAGCTGCCTCTTGTGACAAAAGGAACAGGTCAGATCTCAGTCTCTGCAGAAGGTCTTGGCATTGCAACATCCACTGTAACCAAGATAAACGATGATGTTCAGGTAAGATTTGCAGTAGCGCCAGATCTAGTCGTTCCAAACTCTATCGCATATTGGTATATCTGGTTAGAAAAGGAAGGAAAACCATTCAAGCCCCCATATGGGATACATGCAGTATTAACATCAAGCGATACTAACGTAGCAAGATTTGGCTCCAATTATGATATTGAGCATTTCAATGACATTTTGTATTCTACTACACTGAGCAATGGTATCGCAACTGGAATCATACATACAATAAACGGCGGCAGCTCTACAATCTCGGTCAGTGTTGACGGGTTTGGTTCTGCTACTGCAACACTTGCTGTGAGTGACGGGCAGAATCAGGATCTTATTTCAGGAAACCAGACAGCTCTTTGTAATCAGTTCTCATGCAATCCGAATTTGCTCAGGTTATGGGTTTATCCTCCCACATTTGATGATACAAGCTATGGTATAGTAGGGCTCTACAGGCAGGTCAATGACTCGGGAAATAATATTCTGATTCCACTACCAGCAGACGGTTCGATAGTTGGAATATCATCTGATAGTCCGGATCTCAAGTATCCAAAAGAGATTGAGATGAGCCCAGAGCGTATTCCGGGAACAAATCAGGATGATGGTCTTGCAAGCTCGGTACAGTTTGATATCGGTGCGGGTGGAACAGGCAATTTCACAATTTCTGCATCAGGACCTGGCAAGATACCGGCTTCTGCGCAGATTAGTATCATGCCAAGATATTACGATGCGTATCACATTGGAATAATGCCTTTGCCTGCAAGAGCTGGAATTGCGCAGGACCTTGGAATAATGTACATCTATGATAGTTCAGGTGCAATGGTGGACCCGTCAACTGTATTTGCAGAACCTCCTGATGTTACAATCCAGGGTACCATAAAGAACATTCCAGACAAACTCCAGTTTGATTCAACCAATGTTATACTCTCAGGAACTGTATCTCAAAAGACAGAAATCTCTGCATCTATTGCCGGTCTGCCATCAACTAGTGCTCTTCTCATACCCGAAGATATTGCAACTAATGTAGAGTTTGATCTGCCATCCAAGGTACATGTTGGTGAGAAATTTCCGTTTGTTGTACACAAGACCAACTCTCTTGGAATACCGCTGCAACTTGTTGCACCAGAAGAGATATCCACCGTTGCAGGTGTGACACTGGACCCTTCAGGCAAATACATGACTACATCAAGAGAGGGCAATGAAACCATAGCAATGCTATCGTCAAACGGAGCAGTAATGGAACCAATTGAATCATTTTACAATACAATGCATCTTGGTACAGATGCAAACAATACTGTAGTCAAAGTAGGAAAGCAGAATCTTTTTGATATAACATCAGATATCGAGAATGCAAGTTACAGCTTCCAGTCACCATTTCAAGTTACACAGGTAGGTCCTAGCAAATATTCCATATTGCCTGACAGAGAAGGAATCTTTGATGTTACGATATTTGCACACAAGAATGGTTTTAGACCCGTAACTGAAATGCTTCACTTCATAGCAAAGAAGATAATTGATGTTACGTTTACAGCAACTGGCAGCGACGGTGCAGGCCTTGGCATCATTCCAGTGATTACAATTAACAACCAGACTCTTACTGGAAACATTCCCTTTGATGATACCTCAAATGCAGGACTAGCACACATCGAGGTACCACAGCAGTTTAACATCACCGGTAACAATTATGTTCTACATAACGTGGACATCTCAGGTCAGAAGTTTACAAGCGGAAAAGTAGACCTGTTTCTTGGAAACGATTCCAAGATTCAGGCAAACTATTACCGTATGCTGCAGGTCAATGTGGCCGATGCAGAAGGCGGAGGCTCATACCCATATGGAACAACAGTAACGCTGGACGCACCAGACAAGTGGATATTCTCATTTCTTGTGCGCCAAGTCTTTGACCACTGGGAAGGAAATGATCTTCCATTTGATTCTAAGGCAAATGAGGTAACATTTGTTGTAAAAGAGAATCTGCTTGCAACTGCAGTTTACAGGCAAGATTTCACGTATTTGATGCTTGCAATTGCCGGGCCAGTTACAGTATTTTTTGTTCTAAAAAGACGCGATACAATTACTTGGCATGTGAAAGAATTGGAAGATAAAATAATTCGGTTAATACCAAAGTTATCAAAAAAAGAAAAAAGACTAGGAAAAAATTCCTAGCCTTTTCCACAATCGGACGGTAACTGATATACAAAATTTGTATTTAAGCGCATGATAGAACGATCTCAATTTCAAAACAAGAGATAGCCGAGTCAAATTGGAGATGGGTTTTTATTGAAAGCTAGACAAAATTTACACCAATCTTTTAAATCTGTAAATAAGAATTCCATGTGGCTTTCGAAGGCAGAAAATGTCACAGTTACACTAATTGCAGAAACAGTAGCTTTGATTTCATATTTTGCCATTTACAATTGGTGGAACAATACACATCTAACAACTTGGGACTATCTTGTAATAGGGAATTAAAACAATTTCAGTACAACCTAGAGTTAGGAAGAATTCAGTCTAAGATCTGGAAAACATGAAATAATTTATAGAATGGTCGGATGATACCTTGTCTAAATGAATCGTAGGAGAACCAAATCACTCTGTTGCGCCGGAATCATGGGAATCAGCATCTGCACTATTCTTATGGCTGTTAGCATGGGAGGTTCTTTTGCTAGTTTATTCTTGAAAGATTCAAACATCCAAAGTACAAACACAATGTCTTCCATGACCATGAATGTACAGAATACCCAGAATCCAGTTCTGGCTTTCTTTAACAGTCAGTGGGGGGAAGTCTTGCTTGTAGCATCATCTGGTTCCATGCTTTTTGGGATATGGTACAGCGGTAAGAGGAAGCTTGTCCCTGTTGCAATAGGAGGCGTGGCAGCCATGTTTCTTGGAATGTATTCGTATTATTCCATCAGTCTGCAAATAGCTGGAGCAACAGCCATGGTCTTTGCTCATGTGTCCAACTATAGTTACAAGATCTCAAAATTACTAAAGATAGTCTGATATTTGAAAACAGATCACATATGCTACTTAATGCGATCATACGTTGATCCTTCTGATGTATATCTGGTGCCCGAGGTGGATGCATTGCAGATTGTTCTTCATCATTATTTCGCCCATCTTTGACTCTGGAAAATATTTTGCGTTGTATCTGCCCAAGGCTTTCTTGCAGCTAAAACAGTATATCTCATTGCATTCCATTGGAAAACATCCTAGGCAGGTTGCTTATTTTCATTGCAAGGAAGATGCCAACCGCAGAAACTATGATATCCAGTTGTGGAAATTCCGGTACAGAAGCAAGGCTGGTTGTTATAATTCCAAGTGTATTTGAGTTTTGGTCCGCAAAGGCAATGTCTCCATTGGAATCCTTTTCTAGCCACTGGACAATAGAGCCCTGCGGAAGATCGAACTGCCTTACCTGACCCGTGGTAACATCAATAACTGCGACCTTGTCAAGGGTATGCTGAGAGACCCAAAGATTGCCGTAATTGTCAAATACCACTCCGGCAGGCAGCCCACCAAAATCAAGACTGTATTTCTTGAATGTCTTAGATGAAGGATCAAAAGAGGAAACCGTATAGTCATTATGTTCTGAAAAATAAATTTTTCCTGTACGAGGATCAGCGACTATGCTTGTAGGAACAGTGAAAGAAACCTGGTTTGTCCCATATTCGGTTATATTATTTAGAACAGGATCAACAACGGCAATTTTTCCAGATATTTCGGCTACCCATATCTTGCCTGATGATTCATCCGACGTTATGCTCATTGGATAGAAGATTACAGGAAGACTCGAGCTAAAGTTTTCAATGGAAGAATCAAATTTCAATACCTCACTTGAATCTGGAACAAGAATCCAGACATTATCTGACTTGTCAATTGCTAAACCTGAAGGACTCTCTTGGTGCGGAATCAAATAGATTTTGTTTGAATTGTTTCCAGGATCGTAATGCCCCAAAATATTTTTGATTGGGTCAATATACCACAGTGTTTCTTTTGAGTCAAGTGCCATGTGAGTCGCATAATCAAATCCGGTCAACTTGTGTTTGACAAATTTGTCTGAATTAAGATCAAATTCAATTATGTTACTACTGTTAGATGTGATATCACCAGTCCACATTACATTTTTCTGACTATCATATGCAAGAAAAGGTGAAAGCCTCACATCTTGCGGGGCTTTAAATTCAGTGATGTTAACCTTTAACTGTTCAAGATTTGGTCTTGGCTCCAAACCACTTTGTGCAAACGAATTTGGAATATAGACTAGCCATGAAAATATGAGAAAGAACAGAGACAGAGAAAATTTATGCAGCAGCAAGTCAGGCATTAGAATTTTCTCCGGTCTTGCAAAATTCTATGTCCCTGCGGTTTTTCATCATACTCTACCAAAATTCTCCTCTTTTTCGTTTTTTCAAGATATATGGTGGCTACAATTATGTGATATTAATGAATGATAGTTTACAAATGTAAATTACAATCCTTAAATTTCACGTGATGGCAATGATTTAGAGGTAATCTAATGGCAAAAGATCCCGTATGTGGCATGCATGTGGATGAAAAAACTCCTGGCGCAATGTCAAAGTTCGAAGGGAAGACCTTTTACTTTTGCTGCCCAGTCTGCAAATCCCAGTTTGACAAGAATCCATCAAAGTTCAAGATCTAGCCTTTCTATCTTGCTATAATTCCAATGTCCATGTGGTTTTCCATCATGGCCATCATAGATTTTCCAGCTGGAATTACATGTGTATGCAAGGTATAGTATCCAGGTTCACCAAGCTTGAACTGTGCAAGATATTTGCCGTCTCCAAGGTTTTTGCCGTAAAACATTCCTCCCTGCATATCCATCGTTGTCATTGGTGCACCCTTTTCAATCCCAAATATCACCTGTGCGTCGGAAAGAGGCTGGTCCGTATTCTTGTCAAGTACAAGCAGCTTAATCGAGGCATCCTTTCCTGCCGGAACCACTTGGCTTGAGATCACCTTGATTATCACGTCCTCTGGAACAGGACTCATCATGCCTTGCATGGAGGAGCTTCCTCCCATCATGCCAGACATCATATCCCCACTTATCATTTGATCCATGGAATTATCACCTGTCATGCTGTGAAATATTGATGTGAGGCTAGAACCAAAAACGTTTGAAAAAGCAAATCCCGCCGTGCCCAAAATAGCAACTCCAATGATAGCAGACATGACCACTATTTTCATTCTGGGTAAACACGGGTCATTTAGATATTTTAATGCTGACATTCTCAATTTGAACATGAAAAATCATTTTGTGATAACATCAAGCGCGATCTGCTGGCCGTCCTTGAACACTATATCCTTGTAATCAGAGACAGGATTTCCGTCAACTGTTGCACTCACCTTGTAGTTATCAAGGTCCATTCCCCAAATGTCAAGAAACTCTCCTAACGTGTAATCCCTTTGGACCGTGGATTCCACGTGGATTGTTCCTGACGTGTCATGTGTATGTAGTGGTGCCATGGAAGACATGGAAGGCATGTTTGGCATCTTCATTCCATACTGGTCTAGAGAATGGTCCTGCCACAGTGAGGGGTCTATGCCAATGTTTGCAGGTACAGTTGCTTGTTTGCCGTCTACAATTAGCGTAAGGTGTGGATGTATGTGCATTGCCATTTGTTGTTGTGCGCCAGGTATGATTCCAAAATAAGATACAGCCTCGAAGGCTATGACTACAATTAAAGCTATTATCGCACCACAAACTACAATTTTTTTTATTTTTGTACTTGTGATTCCAATCTTGTTTTTGGAATCACGGTCGCTGCGTTCTATCCTGCAAAACCTCTCTATACAAGACTATCCAGGTATCATATTTATGATTGGTAGTTTACAAATGGCAAATCCATTAAGCTGCAATCAACAGCATGGATGATAAAGAAATGATCTGGGAAGCTCCATGCCATGTTGATTGCAAATGACATAAGATCTGTATCATACTTTAATTGTGATATTTACAAGTGTAAAGTATCATAGTTATACATCCCGCCCTTGTAATAATACTGATAAAAATGAGTTACGCAAATCCAAATGTTTTAACAGATACTGAATGGATCTCAAAAAATCTCTCAAACAGAGAAATTAAAATTGTCGAGGTAGACTATGACCCAGAAAATGCATACAAGCAAGGCCATATCCAAAATGCAAGCCTGATATGGTGGAAAAGAGACATAAACGATCCTGTAAGAAGGGACATTATCAGCAAAGCTCAATTTGAGGAGTTGATGTCAAAAAACGGCATCATTCCAGAATCCAAGGTCATATTATATGGTGATTTTAACAACTGGTTTGCGGCCTTTGTGTTCTGGATCTTCAAGTATTACGGACACAAAAATATCAAACTGATGAATGGTGGCAGGAAAAAATGGGAACTAGAAAAGAGACCATACACAAGAGATGAATCACAAATTCAGAAAACAAGATATGTTTCGCTCCCTCCAGATGAAGGTCTTCGAGCATACTTGTTTGATGTCAGAAGAGCACTTGACAGGAAGGATACTGTCTTGGTCGATGTACGGTCTCCAAAGGAGTTTACAGGCGAGATAACTGCGCCGCCAGAATACCCGATGGAAAACGCCCAGAGAGGAGGTCACATTCCTGGCGCAAACAACATCCCTTGGGCTACTGCCGTAAACGATACAGATGGCACATTCAAGGCAGTGGACGAGCTCAAAAAGATCTACGAATCAAAGGGCGCAACACCTGACAAGGATGTGATATGTTACTGCAGGATAGGAGAGAGATCATCGCACACGTGGTTTGTCTTGAAGTATCTCTTGGGATACCCACAGGTAAGAAACTATGATGGTTCGTGGACAGAGTGGGGTAACATGATTGGAAATCCTGTTGAACGTTAGTTTCAAATCACCAAGATAAAAAGAAAACACACTAATCACAAGAAAAAAAATCATGAGATAACTTGTCACCCATAAAACGAATTGTCATCATTGCAATAATCTTTGTGACAATAGCCGTTGTCATGGTTGCCTTCAGCAACATACTCCCTCGTTTGGATAACAACAGAAATAATTTTGGCAATTCTGAAAATAAATCAAATAGCACTACAGAAGGCGGCTCTCTTGGTATCGCTACAGTATCTGCAGTTACGCCATACGTAACCGAGTATTTGCTGCCTAATGGAACCGCACCTAACTCCATTTTAGTTGACAGGAACGGCATGGTGTGGACTGTTGGCTCTACAGGGATTCTCATAGAACTTGATCCAGAAAATGGACATCTTACATCATACCAGATCCCAGAAGATAGTGGAAAAGGTGACATGATGTCATGGTCTATGGTTGAGGACAAGGAAAATTTCATATGGTTTGCCCAGTTTGGATCCGTTCCTCTTTGGAGATTTGATCCTGTAACTGACAAGTTCGAATCTTTTCATACAAGCGGCACACCGTTCCAGATGAAAGTTGACGGCAAGACTGGCGATATCTGGTTTACAACCCTTACCGGTGACACTCTGGGAGTTGTACAGAAGATTGACAACGGCACAGAACCACATTATCAGGTAAACGAGTTCCCTACCGGAAATGATACAGATCCAAGTGGCCTGACCTTGAGAGGCGACTCTGTATGGGTGACCGAACTTCAGAAAGGCAAGGTAGCAAAGTTTGATGTCATACATGATGACAGTGGTGTGGTTATCGATGTCAAAAAAGTACTGGAGGTTCCAGCAAAAACCCTACTTTCAACGCCTACGGATCTCTTGTTTTCAAGTAACGAAACTCTTTGGATTACAGAGCACGGACCAAGCACCATAACTAAATTTGGACTGGACTCCCAAGAGTTTACAAGGTTTGCAACCTCACAGAACAGATATGGTGTGGCATCCCTGCCTTTCTGGCTAAAAGAAAGCTTGGATGGCCAAGGCTTTTGGTTCAACGAACACGAGGGAGAAAGAGTTGGATTTTTTGATGTGTATAACATGGCACTAACAGAGTTTGAGGTGCCAAGCAGCTCGCCAGACGTTTTCTTTATGCTAAACTTTGCAACAGATCCGCATGATGCATCCAAGGCATGGTTCTCTGAATGGAATGCAGACAAGATTGGTGTAGTGGACAGGAATATTTCAGTACCGTTTGATATCAGGACAGATCTTGACAAGGTAGTTCTTGGCAGCAGCAATTTGCGTCAGGAAATAGGCGTCGAGATTTCAGGGAACAGAATCCCTGCAGGGGCCAATTATACAACTGTATATCTTAACGCGTCAAGATCGATGGAGCCAGCTGCTGGGTTTGTAAACATGTCAGCAACATTTCCAGAGGGGAATGCAATCAATCTGACAAGTGCAGAAAAACAGCACTTCAAGCTGTTACTGGAGGATAATTCTGCTCCGTCTGGAAATTATACACTTGGAATAAGCGCTACTAACGGAATAGTGACCAAAACTATATTTCTTGATTTGATTGTAAAGTCTTGAGATTAGAGAACTGATCCTTGGTAACTTGGAGATCTTGGTTCTTGTCTTCAGCTTTTACATTGGCCAAATCATGATGGGCACCGCAACCGCAAGATTGCATGTTCTTATTTCCATGTCTTTGTACAAGCCACATGGAGCCTCCTATTGCGCTACACATGACAAGGCATGGAGCCAAGGACAGTACTATTGGCATTGCTACGGCTAGTGCCGGATTGTGAATTACTGTCAGCGCATAATAGGATCCTCCAATTGCTCCAACCATTAACAGGGATAACATTACAATCTTCTTTTTTGAATTAGATCCACAAGCCATGCACATTACCCATCACGTCCATTTAACGGCATATTACTTTTGCTGATTTTAGGTCTAGTTTATGAAAGATCTCGAACATATTGATGGATGGGAATACCTCGACTTTCAACCATCGCGAGGTTCTGACCGGATAAATCATGTCACGGCAAAACCGTTTTTAGGTGCTGGCCCGCCGCAACAATCCTCGTAGTTCCAAAGGGTTGCTACTTGTTTTGCATTAAAGTTGTAATGTACAATAAGATATTTTGCCAGTCCCTCGTGTGTATACCATGCCCAGCACTTGCAGCAACATGGCCCTTTATCATCTGACAACTTTGATGCATGATCCAGTGTCACCTGCTGCTCTTTTGACAGCGATATGTTTGTGTCATAGCCTAAAAGTTCCTTTGCCAGTGGAGCTGGTACATTGTAAGGATCTGGCGGAACCTGGTCGATAGACGAGTAGCTCTTCAATCCATCTGTCTGTTGTACGTAGCTGTTAAAATCCATAGGGGAACAACATGAGCCTTGAAGATAGCTGGTATCTGACAGCGAGTCAATCTGCGTTTTTATGGCCTGTGTATCTCCAAGAAATGCGCAGACATCTGTATCTGCATTGCTTAGGGCAGAAAATCTATCTTTCATACTAGTGCTTGTCGATAGATCAAGAGAACCGGCTTGAGTCCCAGAAGACTCTAAAACCAGTATTGTTGCTCCTATGGCGGCAACCGATATTAGGGATATTATGACGTATTTTTTTGACATTTTAAAATTCTGGGATATTTTCAAATTACTTGTGTCAATAGATCCCCCAATTCAATATTAATCTAGCCTAAAGCATTTGCCATGACAGATTCATTTGGCATCAAAAACTGTATGCGTCTTATTCAATGTCGATCCACTCTGTAGTTCTCTTTTGCAAACTAGCCTATCAGCAGACATTTCCAAAGAGCCTGAAATCTCTAAATACAATCTTGGCCTAATGTGAAACAATTGAACACTGCGCCAGGCCTGGTTTCAAGAAGAGTGCATGCACTCAGATTGTTGGCCAGATCACGAATCTTTCTCATCGCTTCAGCATCTGCGGCACTGGTTTATCTCTTGGCATTTCAATACTTGGATAAAGTATCAGGAATGCCAGCTATGGCAGGGCAAAGTTACTTTGCACTTTATTATTCCCTGATTGGAGTCTCTTCTGTTTTTATGGGAGCAAACATTTATGATATCTCCCACAAGTTGTCTGCAAGAAAAGCCAGCTTGGGTAGCGGCGTGGGAAGCTCGTCTGCTTCTGTAGTGGGCGGAATAATCAGCTGCTCATGCCATGCTTCGCTTTTGCTGCCCGTGATCTCCCTGATAGGCCTTGGAGCCATGGCCGCCGGAAGTGTAGTATTTGTCTTGGTCAAGTATCAGATCTTGATTCTAGGCTCATTTATTGCGACGAATTTATTACTTTTTTATTACAGACTGGGAAAGTTGGCACCTTGAAGAATTGATAGGATTATCCTACAAATGATACGATAGATCGTCTGTAAGGGGTCAAATTTACTTTATGCCAGATTGGGTACAAAATGGTCCCAATTCGTTTTGGTTAAAACCAAGACCAGTTTTTTCCATTTGTAAAGTTCTGTATTAATATATCAGCACGCTCAACCAAAATCATGTTTGGAAAGAAACACTGCTCGGTTTGTGGCATTGATGTGAACAAGCAAACCTCACCGGAGAGATTCGGCAAATATTTTTGTTCTGATGCACATGTCCAGCAGTACACGCAGATACAGATGGAAAGAAAAAAAGAATCCAATAGCGGCGGTTGTGGATGCTGTTAGCATTCACATGTTTGGGAATATCAAAAGACTAGGTAAAAGAAATGTCAGGTGACGGTTCTAGAAAGATAGCGATAGATATCACAAAGACCACCGTAATAATTGGTGCCGCACTTCTTGCGTTGGGCTATTTCATAGGCAACACACTACCAATTAATGAAAACAACAACATGCAAACAGGGCATAGCTTGCCATCTAGTATAGAACAGATGAATCCTTCAGGAAAGATAGGAACCATGAATCTTGAGATACCTGATTTTGTAACTCCGAGTGGTTCTGATTCTGCAACAGTCAACATTGTGGAGTTTGGAGATTATCAGTGCCCGTTTTGTGAGAGGTTTTTCCAGCAGTCAGAACCCCAGCTAATGAAAGATTACATTGATTCAGGCAAGGCCAAGTTTTACTTTATCGGGATTGACTTTTTGGGTCCAGATTCTCTGACCCTTGCTGAAGGTTCGTGGTGCGCAGATGAGCAGGGAAAATACTACGAGTACCATGACTATACCTATTCACACCAAGGAGAAGAAAATACAGGATGGGCTACGCCTGACAAGGTAAAGGCTTTAGCTGCAAGTATTGATGGGCTTGATGTGCAGAGGTTCAATTCCTGTCTTGATAGTAAAAAATACGAGTCAAGGGTACAGCATCTCACCTCTTTTGCCCAGAGTATGGGTGTAAGCGGAACACCTGCAGTCTTCGTTGGAAACTCGAATACTGGTTACACACAGATCACAGGAGCACAGCCATATATCGTATTCAAGCAGGTTGCAGACAGGTACCTACAGTAGATTCAATCTTGAGACTTCATATTTCATCTGATCTGTCTTCCATTTCCTATTTTTCCAAATCAATCCAAATTTTTTGTTGGTTCAAATTTTTGTCCAAAGTATAACAACAATTGTTTCATTTTGAATTGATGGGACATATTGAAGTCAGTTTTCTGCAGACTGCATAGTAGGCCCAGATCAAAAGCGCAATGGAAGCAAGCCTTAGCGGTATTTCATAATTTGTCACAAAGGCCGATGTTGCGGCACCCGCAGCCCCAAACGTGCTTGCCAGAAAGAAACCCGCAGAACTGCAACCCACGCAAGCACTCGATGCAATCCCAAGAGTGGAACCCGAAAGGAACGAGGCGCCAGGTTTGGCCTTGGCATGCCTTAATGCATAGATATTCATGCTTATGACTAGGCCAAAAAGTCCGGCTGTTATGTTTGATATGATAAAGCTTGGAATGGCATAAGATGGCAGATAGAAAGCCGGCACGGGAGAGAAGAATAGTAACTGGTCAAACATGTTCAAGAACACCCATAGCAGTATTGCCGAACCAATCGCAATTCCAGCATATGCTTTGCTTGAGAAGACGGTTCTTGTTGCACGCACAAATTCCAGTGATGCCATCTCTGACAATTCTGTATTTGATTATATTATAT
>VFSW01011123.1_pt1 | contig 12677 bp, 12 predicted proteins | sample 5358111 | NCBI WGS metagenome assembly VFSW01 (sample SAMN11554181, study PRJNA540505) | mine drainage metagenome | isolation source: sediment from site ElyBrook_90M | place: USA: Ely Copper Mine, Vershire, VT | collected 2017 | reverse complement strand
CCCGGCGGGGCGTGTCAAAAACCCGCGGGCTACCGGCCCCCCCTACGGGGGTGGGGATAGAAACAAAGCAAGCAATAGCCTAAGGAAGGGCGGCGCGCTCCTTTTTGGGGTGCAAGGCCGGCGGGCTGGGATATAAGGTCAAGCCCTTGTCATCATAGGTGGCGCGAGCCTCCGGATACCAACGAAGAACAAGAAGGAAAGAGTCAACAAAGAATGCCTTGAAATCGCGCAAGCGGGAAAAGGACGTCCCGAATTGAAGTTGCAGCGCCGCCCAAGAAATGGTCTGCGGTTTATCGAGGTAATACATGCGGTAGGTAAGCCAAAGATACAGGTCAATCAGGAAAGAAGAGCCACGGTGCTGCTTGCCGTGTGTCGCTGGAAGCTTCTGAATATTACGCAAAAAGACCGGGTTAAATGGGACTGGATGATTCAGGATTTCCTTAAAAAAGGGCTCGGTCAGCAAGACGTATCCTTGGCGCTCGTCGCTTTCTTCCGTCCAAGGGTTTTGCCAAAAAACGATCTCGTCCGCGATGTTGAAAAGGCGCATTTGGGTGAGCGATTTGTCGTTGATTTCATGGTCCATGTAAGCAATAAACTGGCTCGAAAAAAAGCGCCATAGCTGGCTCTGGAAACTCTTAATCGTCCCTCTGGTTCCGCCGCGCACTTCCAAGCCAAGGTTGTGGAGCGCTTGGCTCAGGTTGCTCCCCAAATCAATATGGGGGCTCTTCTTTTTGCGAACCTCCGTGGAAACAAACATCATCAGATAGCGGGGGATAACGCCATATGGAAAGCCAAAGGTAAGGCCGTTTGCGGGCTCACTAATCGCTGCACCCGGCCGAAGAGCCAAATGAAAACTCCCACAAGATCGTTGCCATACTGGTATGGCCCCAGGATCGCGGTGGGGAAGGCTTGCGAGGATCATGAAGCGAGCGTAGAAGGCGCGAAGCTCCTGGGGAGTGCAGGCGACTTCCGCGGCCAGATAGTCTTCGAGTTCAGAGGAAATCTTTTCGGGTTCGGTGGCCGGTTCTGGCTGTGCAAGGGATTGGAGGGCGAGCGGGGCGCATGAATAGAGAGGTACTGGCTGCTGGCGCCCCGGTGTGTTGCTATCACTAGGCGGGGCGGGTCTTTTTGGTTGAGTCTGAGCCCCCTGGGAAAACTTGATGCGCGGCTGGGCCTGGCTCCCCACCTCCGCCCCGTAGGCCATTTTCCCGCTTGTATCTTTCCCCTGTCAAGCCCTCTCCTGGGACGCGAAGTAAAACCCTCGAAGAGCAACTTACTTCATGTCCCGGTCCGCTGCAATGGGTTGGGCAGTCACTCCGGTTTTTGGGTTATGGCGCTGACAGAACGTGTAGAAGAAGCCAAGGCTCTAGGACGCCGTCGATAAGAAAATGGCTGAGGATCACGGGCGTGAGGTTGCGGTTTCCGACGAGGAACACGCAGGCCAGAGCCAGCCCCAAAACCGTTGTAACGACGAAGAAGCCTACGGCGTGAGCCGGTGCAAGAACCCACCACACGCCATGAACCAGCCCGAATGCGAGACCGCTGACAAGGACCTGGTCAGTGGGCTTGCGCCCCATGGCACGCAAGATGTTCATCAAATAGCCGCGGAAAAGCGTTTCCTCGAACAACGCGGCTGCAGCAGCAGCCACCAGTGCAAGGAGCTTGAGGTAACCGGCGTGAAGAAGGGTATCGGTGAAGCCAACCACACCGTGAACCGCCCAAAGGCAATAGCATAGTGCGAGGAGAACCCCAAGGAAGACTGCTGGCAGTGTGCTGCCTCGCCCCAAACCGAGCCAGAGAAGTGGATAGCCCTTAGCCCGTGTGCGGTAGCATAGCAAAGCAAACGCAGCGCCCTCAATGATCGCTGCAACGGCTAAGATCACTGCGACAAGGTGTTCTGGTGTCATCAGAATCTCCAGGCCTTTCTAGGGGTCACCTCACCTGTGGAGAAACAATGATCTTCGCAAACCTAACTAAGCCCCCGCACTCTTCCGTGGAAAGTTCTTTGCCAAAAATGCAGTGAGAGTAGTTTATGATAGTGAAACCACGTTCAGGGTTTGACTGCCGCATTGGGTAATGGCGAATTTTGCAAGCAAGGGCACGAACGTCCCCCACGCTAAATTCAACCAACCCAGCCGTTGTCGGCCAAGTGGGCGGCCTTGAATAGCCCCTTCGTGATTTTTGCTTTGTGGAAAAACGAGCCAAATCACAGGATAGGCCCCTCTTGTCGCGGAAGAAGGACCGCTTGAGGTGACCGTCGGCTTTAAGCTGTTCGGGCTTGTATACTGCCCTCCAAAGCATCTCTTGATCTGGAATGTGTCGTAACTTAATCCAACTGCACCTGAACAGGAGGCGAATCAACCAACCACCGAAGCCATTCCTCCAATTGCATTGTTCCAAAGGACGCAACCACCGCCTTGCCTTTGCCTTCCACCTCTGCATAGAATTCCCCCGACAGGGAGTCCACCGAGAAAGTAATAATGAGGCGCTTTCTCCCACATGCAATTTCTAAATCGAGGCTGCCGTCGCTGGCGGGCCCAGAAAACAACTCGTCGGGGGCGGACTTAAAGTCGCCAAAAAAATTTTGGACACGGTCTAATGTGGCCATCGCGACCGATAACACTTCCACGCTAAAGCACTCGCCACCGTATCCATCCCAGTTGAGTTCATAAGTCGTGTAGCGATCGATCTCCGCCCTTGTTCGATTATATAAGTTACTAAGGTGTGAAAAGACCAGCGTACTTTTCCAAGAGATATCCAGCGTGCTGTTTTCCAACGTCCTTGTGCTCTCGTTCAGACTATTATATTTTAGGACATTGCAGAGCGGCGCAAACACAAGAGGAGCCTCTTTTGGGCTAATGCTGTCGCAGTCCATGTAGGGCCGCGTGAGAGCTGCCGGAGCGAAGTGGGACGCTTGTGACGCCTGGATTGGAGGGGGGGGGTACAAGGTCATTGCAGTGGTCCTCCCATGATGGCACGTGTCTTGTCCGTAACGAGCTTTTCAAAAGAAGCATTGGATTCAGCGTGCAATCTTTGCATCACATCCGCAATATTTTCGTTTCCCGATAGACCATCTAGGAAAATCGACAGGATCTGCACGGTGGTGTTGTCTCCAGAATTTCTTACTTGGATTTGAACCTGCCGATTGAACTTATCATTTGGGAAGAAACCCTTGCCAATAGAAAGGTCGCATAGGGCACGGACACCACTAAACCATTCCGGAATGATCGCACCTCGGCAGTTAAAGTAGTGATCAAAGGCAAAGTCCTTTGATGGAGCCGTAAGCTTGTCAATCGTGTTAAGGGACAACGCCACTACTGGAAGGCTGCCGAGGACATTGGCTGCCACCTTGCAAGAAGCATCGAAAAATTGCTGGAAATTCGACCAGCCTAGGTAATCCCCTACATGGTTCAGGATAATGATATCCGGTGATAACTGGATCAGCTTCTTTCGGTCGTTGGACCAGCACTTGACTCTGGGAATGACCACGGGAGCGAGCTGTACTGCTTGGCCCTGTGATTGCATGGGCACGATGGCGGACATCTGCGTCAGCTCTATTGACCCAAGCCCAAGATCTTTCAACTTGGGTACTAAATCAAAAAAGCGCTCTTGGGTCATGAAGCCTGGAGCTAGATGTACCTCGCTGTAAATCTCAATGAGGAGTGGCCTCCTGTACCCCATTGGGACCTCCTACTACTAAAGTATAGCTCAAATTACTATATTTGGGGTCAACTGTCAGTCCTAGACGGAAACACCAGCAACCGCGCGGCCTTAATCTTCTTCCCATCTTTGTGGTTTCCCTGTTTACCTGCTTTCCGGTTTACCCTTCGCCCCTGTAACCGCGAAGCCTTCCTCCTATATGTTGTTGTGCTACTACGGCGCAGGGTTGCGCGGGCTCTTCTTCGTTCGCCGTTGCTACAGCAGCCCGGGGCGCTTGTGCCGCACCACGACCGCCTTCGGCGGTCCCGGCGTCTCTCCCGATATGCACTACACTACCTTACGGACTACACTACGACGGCACGTTGCGGCCGCGCTCTTTGCCGCTTGGGGCACGGGGACCTAAGCGGCAGGCCGTGGCGGCGACCACATCGCCACGCGCCCAACGCGGCCGATCAGTGGATCGGTGCGCTACCATTGTTGGTTAGCGCTCCGTTTTGACCCCAGCCTAGCCACCACGCCAATAGGATAACGATAAGCCCGCCCACCACTGTGATTACCCAGGGATTATAAATAAACGCTAGAATTTTGCCGCCAAACCCCGCTTGTCCGGGCGGAGCGGTTATGAATTTGTTAGTGACGTCCATTCCGATGCAAGAAATATCTTCAGGCTTCGTGCCAATGCCTAGACTGAAGAACACAAACCCTGGGTCCTCTCTATTTCTCCATGATATTTCTCGCAAGTCTTTCTCGTTGGCTTCGTTCAGTTCGATTTCGATTGTTCGGCTAGTTTCTATAATGATCACGGAGCGCACTGCAAGGGAATCATAGATTTCGTTCCCACAGAGTATTCGCCGACCTTGCATGTATGGCTTGAGGAAGCTCTTCTTGAGAGCTCTCTCAGAAAGGTCGGTTAGCACACACTTAGGCTTATCTATGAAGGTGTCCGTCGTAATCAACACATGATAGTAGGACATCTATCTCCTCTGAGCGTTAACGCTTCGCGTTCAGCGGGCCGGGCAACATCACCCGTGCAGCACAATGCCTAGTGACATGACAGCCCCGATGGACCGGTCCGCAACGCATTGTTAAACGGGCAGTTGCCTGACAGCATTTAGCAATTCCCTGAATGCCGCGTATGCTTCTTGCTCAGTGAAAGTGACCAGTCCGCCCTTGGAAAAGCGCTTTAAGATAACATTGCGTTCACATTCTGGCAGAGCCATGCTGTTGTTGTGAATGATGCTTCGTCTTATGCGACGCAACTCACCGAATGCGTCGTTCGTCACGTGGTCTTTGGCTACACCCTGCTTCGCGGCAAACTGGTCTCGATACTTATCCTCCCATAGGTGATAAATAAGCACCAGGCAGTTGTTGGCGCTGATGCGTGTGTCGATGCCGTCTGCAGATATTCTCTCTCTATAGCCTCTTTGGGTGGTTTCATAGTGAAGGATATGGCCTGGATCGCCTGGGTGGCCAGAGCCGAATGAAAAACTGCGAGCATTCAACTCCTGCAATGTGAGGTTGATGCCCTTCTCGTTAAGCGCCGCGAGAATCTTCTCTTGCGTCTTATCAAATTCTGTCAAGGCATAATGGTAGGCAAGACAGGTGGCGCAGAAATGGCCAATGATTTGGTTAAACTCGCCAATACAATCGCTCTTAGGGTCCATCACTGCTCCGTCTACGCGTGTTAGACTGCATACTGAACCGGCCATATGGCGGGCTGTACTGGCAGCGGCAGCCTATCACCTTGTTGGACGACGTCCGCAACGTCTTTGTCATCATCGGGATAAGTGGCATTGTTGAATGCCTCCCAGTATGGCCCGCCAAAATGGCGTCTGCCACTTTGCGTGACTTCTCCGCAAGTACCTGCGTGGCTTCGCGTCGGCGCTGCGGGCCTCTTGCAACGGCAGCGGCGTCACAAGGGGAGACCAAGAAAGGCCAAAAGTTCACCGGCTGTGAGCTTGGCGGAAACGATCTCCTCTTTCTTCTGTTTCGTGAGCAACTTGATCCGGCATTCGGTCCTGTGAGCGACGGAGCGGCCACCAATCTTTGCTTGGTAGACCAGTTCCAACGGACCCTTGGAGCGCAAGTATCGTGATCCTCGGTATCCGCCTTGGCTATGCTCCGCAAGCCTGCGCTGCACATCGGTCGCCGTCCCCGTGTAGAGGCTGCCAGAGCGGGTTCTGATCATATACACGTGCCACTTGCTCATGGCGGCCTCTCCTTACCTGTAAGGAAACACCAGCAAGCCTGCGGCCTTGGCCTTGGCGGCTTCGCCGCGGCGATCGTAACGGGCAGTGGTGGACGGGTCGGCGTGGCCGGCTAGTTTTTGGACCGTGGCCAGGTCCGCGCCGGCGTCGAGAAGATCGCTTACGAATGTTCGTCTGAGGTCGTGCGGCGAGAAGGCGGCCACGCCCGATTCGGCCGCGCGCTTCTGCAGGGTTAGGTAAATCGCTTGCGCGGTCATTCGGCGAAGGGTGATATGCCCGGCTTTGTGAACGGGGCAAAGAAGTGGCCCGGACTCGTGGCCGCGCGTGGCCGCCCATGCGGAGAGGGCCTGCTTTGCGCCAGGCGGTGTGTGCGTCGTTCGGTCTTTTCTCCCCTTGCCGCCACGCACCGTCACTACGCCGTTTTCAAGGTCCACGTCGGCGAGCTCGAGGCCCACCGCTTCAGCCCGCCTTAAGCCACAGCCGTACAGGAGGGCCAGACACGCCGCATCCCGTACCCCGGCGGGGCCCCGGTCCACGAGGCAAACTTGGATGAGTCCACGGATTTCACCGGGGGCGAGCGCGCGGCCTCTTGGCAGCGTGTCGCCTTTGACCCCTTTGAAGTCCGTGGCCGCTTGGTAGTTGGCGAGGCTCATGCTTCCCAGCCGGACCGCTTGCTTGAGGACCCCTCTCAGCGCCGCAAGGTGCTTGTTCACCGTCGCTGGGCGGTAGCGCTGCAGAAGGGCGGCGCGTAAGGCCGCCGTGTGGGCGTAGCGTAGCGTTCCCCATGGAATCTCCGGGGCTGCCGCATTCCCGCCGCTGAGGAGAGCCGCCAGGACCTAAAGCGCGGCTGCCATGGTGCGCTGGCTCTCCTTCGAGGGAAACGCGGCCAGGTAGACCGCCGCCGGGTTCCGGTAAAGGGGAGTGGGGGAGGGAAGGGGAGCGAGAGTGATGGTGGAGGGCTCGCGAGCCGTTTCTGGGATCGCAAATTTGCCGGCCATGGGCTATCCCCACCTTTCCAGAACTTATATTCTCATAAGTTAGGAAAAAGGGCAAGAGAGTCCCCAAAAAGGATACGGCGGAAGAGGGGACGGAAACCTTTTGAGTCGCGGGGTAATGTTGCGAAGATTTCAAGACGGGTTTTGTTGCGGGCAAAGAGGACTCTTTGGAGGCCGAAAGCGGGGGCAACGAAAACGAAGGTTTTTGAGGGGGCGCTCTACGGTTTCCTTAGCGTGCATAAATTTCCGTTTGGTGGGGTGGCCCATGGATCGCTGCTTCTTACTCCGGCCACAGGCCATGTGCCTTGAGAACGTCTTTGTACGCCACCGCTTGCTTGCCTGGTATTGATTCTGGAAACTTGGAAAGAAGCTCTTGAAGCAAAGGCACGGCCTTCTCGGGAGTGCCTGTTAAGAAATAGACGCGGGACATCGAAAGAAGGAGTTGGAGACGATTTTGAAAATGCGGATACTCCCGATAAAGTCTCTCCCAATACGGAATTGTAAGACAAAGCGGCTTGCCTTTGGCGCATTCGCAGACTGGACACCCCGCGTATTCAGCCCGGTCACGTGAACCCAGATTGAAGTCCCTTCTTGGCGTGCTTGACTCCATGTCCGTGTCATGAAATTCGGCATATCCCTTTTCCCACAGGGCGGTCGCGGCGTAGTCCGAATTGGGGTACAGCTTGATCACCTCATCAAGATGTTGCATGGGCTCGCCCTTGAAGTGGCGAGAGACCTCGGCGTCCGCAGCCTGTCTAGCTTTTTGCGCTTGAATTTCCTCCCATCGTTTGACGCATTCATGTGCGGAGCATGACAAACGGTCACCCATGCCCGCGATCACCCGAAGCTGTTCAATCCCTTCCTTTTGATTGCCAGTGAGAAGAAAAGCTATGACCATTTGATGCCGAAGAAGCGCCGCTTCAAGGAAATCGGGATGCAGATTCAAGAATGCCTGGGCCTGGACAGGAAAGGCGCTAAGCTGGGCAAAACGGGCAGGCCGCTCTTTTTGATATCGCGTGATGTCGTCTAGTGAGCGCTCAAGGAATGACCACGCCCAGCCGCCACCAGGCCCCATACCAAGCAAGACGTAGCCCGCGTAGGTGGACGTGGGATATCTTTCCAGGATTTCCTTGGGCAGCGGCCCTTTGGTGATGGATTCGGTGGCCAGGTTCTTGATTGAGCTGGGCAACAATTTGAAGGCGGCCGCGTCGGCGCCAGCGGGCTGGGTAATCTCGAAAGTGACGCAGCTCTCTTCGCGGCTCTGCCAGCCATTTCTTCCAGGATGAAAGCAGAACCGGTGTTTACCGACTAGGCCTGGGCGACCGATTCGCCAAGACTGGCACCCCGTGTTTAACCAGAAGACGTTAATGTTGGTGCTTTGCTCTGGATCGTGATACTGAAATGCTCCCGAAGACACAAGTTCAACGGGCCGCCAAGTCTGGCGGCTCTTCGCGACGCACGTTGGCATCTCGCAGCGCTCCGTGCCATCCAAGAGGAATTGGCCCTGAATCCATTTTATCGGCAAAGGCGTTCCCAGGATCGTTCTACTTTCGATGCCGACTTCGATCGGCTCTCCCGGCAGAAACCTGTTCCTGGACATGGAGAGCGTAGTGTTCCAGCGATTCTTGGGCTCTTCACTTTGAAAGGCAGGAGCCAAGAGAAGGGCGAACATGGCAATCAAGATAAATCCCGCATACCTTTTCATGAAACAGTCACCTACTCCGGCCAAAGGCCGTGGGCCTTGAGAACGTCACGGTACGCCACCGCCTTCTTGCCTGGTTCCGAATCAGGGAACTTGGAAAGAAGCTCTTGAAACAAGGGGGTGGCTTTTTGAGGAACACCCATTAAGAGATAGCATCGGCCGAGATTGTAGAGAAGTTGAGCACGGCAACCCGAGCCAGGGAAATCTTGGTAAAGTTTTTCCCATGGCCTAACAATGGGGCAGAGCCCAAAGTCTCTTTGACAGTCACAGTTTGGACACTCCTTATAGTCCGCTGTTTTGCCAAAGCAGATTTCGCTTTCCGGGCCTTTCTCTGGCAGCGCTCGTGTATACCATGTTAATCCTTGTTCCCACAGCGCCAGCGCGGCGTAGTTTGAAGTGGGGTGTTTTTTAATGACCTCCCCGCCGTGCTTAAGCGGTTCCCCCTTGAAATACTTGTACGCCTCCGCGTCCGCACCAAGGGGCCTTACGATAGTGAACTCCGCGCAGCCTTCTATGACGGGCTGGCCACCCATAGCCGGGATTCGGTAACAAACCCGGTGCGGACCAACAAGATTCTGGTGATCAGCATCGAGGGCACACCAGAATGTCACGGAAATTTCTTCTTCGTGAGTAGTCCCGGCAGGCTCCAACGGCCTCGGCCGTTGCGCACCCGTCGTGCCGGGGGGGGGGGTAAGCGGAATGGTGTCGGCCTGGACCTGCGGCTTGGGCATGCAGGGCGCCGCCTGGCCATCTAAATAAAGCGCTCCTCTGAATCCATTGAATGGCAAGGCTTGCGGCCCCGCGTTTTCCATCACCAAATGCCCCGTGATGGGTTCTCCTGGTAAATAGTCGCTCCTGGGAAGGCTCAGCCGGAGCCCCCAGCCCTCTTGTTGGGCCACCAGGGAAAGTGAAGCGAACATGCACAGAGGAAGGGATAACATAAGCGTTCGATATCTCATGGCGATACTCCTTGAAAGAGGTCGGCAAAGTCCCGAATTGCTCCGTCACCGGGAAGAGCGCATGTCGCGCAGCAACCTGGGGGACTTGAGCCAGAACAGGACACGGGCCAGCCACAGAGGAGATCCCACCTGTCGAAGCGATGTTTCGTTGTCCATCGCTCTCGTCCTGGGCTCATCAGACAGGTGTTCGGATCATCTGTGGCGTTGCAGATAGGGTAGGACGTGTCAGTGCAAGTCGCGCCTCCATCGCTAAGCCATTGGCAACGATCGTCATGGCCTCCAGAGCTTTGCGGGGGATTAACCATGAAGTCATGGCCGATTTCGTGATTTGTCGTGCCGCGCACCGCGTTGATGGTCTGGTCTGGAGTCTTGCAGTAGGCTTCTATGGCGCCCGCGAAAACGAAGGACTCCGTTGTGAAGGGACCGTTCATCGTAAGGCCCAAAATTTGTGGCGCTGGCGTTGGGTTGCTCGTGCATACCGTGCAGTTCACCGCGTCAAGAGGCGCGGTCGTCCCGACCCCTCCAACCCAAAAGTAATTTTGCTGCGTGTGGTGAAGGTACCAGATCCACGCAAAGCGGAACCAAGCGCTTAAGTCGCCTTTTTGCGTCCCCGTTGTACAACCAGTTCCCGCATTGAATCCATCAAAGAAACTCGGTGGCAGGTAAGGTATCGCCCCGCACCCATCGGGCGGCACCCAAAATTCAACGAAGGCATCATTGTAGGCTTGCCACATGTCCCCAAGGTTGGCCACGTAGAAGCCAGAGCCAATGACTCCAACACCGGCGGAGTTTCCGCTGTTGAAAGCTGGGTAGGGACTTGAAACATAGGAATACGTTAGGGCGTAGGGGTTGTTTCCGGTTGCATCCACAAGGTAAAGATCACTGGCGCCCGTGATGTTGGGATCTGGAACTACGTAGCTCACATAGGGTTCATCATGGTTTCCTTCATACGGGTGCTGCGAGTCAATGATAGCGATTTGGTAACAGGGTGGAACATTCGGAGTTGAACCGCAAGCTGGAAGGTTGGCCCAATTCCACACGATGACTTTGTTATCTCCGGCATTTGCGTTCGCTGCCAGTATCCCTCCCTGCCTGAACATCATGTCCTTTTCGATGTAGATTCTCTTCCATGCCGTGATGACGCCGGTTTGGGCGAGGGCTTTGGTAGTATTGCCGCCGTTGGCGTCCCACGTGTCGTAGCTTGCCTGGACGATGTAATTGTCTCCGGCGTAGCGGTTCGTGGTGTCCAGCGTGGCGGTGGCTATGCCGTGGTCATTGGCAGTTGTACAGTAAACGGTTAGGCCATTCTCTACAAAGACCCCAGCCAGCGAACTGGGATCTCTGTTGTCACACCACCTTCCGGTGGTCGTTCCGTCGGCATAGGGTGCAAGGGCGGGGGGATCCACAATCCTAAAACAAATCCTACGGCCCGGGCCGCCCTCCGCAGTAATGGTGATATGGTGGTCCGCGTTTTGGTAGGGGGACGGGTATTGGTCATCCGCGCGCGCCTTGGATATCCACACTCTTGTAGGCGCGGACGGCAAGAGCGTGATGCGCGGGTCGGGGACCTGCCTCACCTGCGTGGTTTCATCTGCCAGGACAAACGCTAAATCCGTGTTGGGGAGGCTTGCGCACGTTGCCGTGTTCAACGGCGTCACGGCAAAGCTCGCGGCCCTGTGGCCGGCGAGGCCCGAAATCACCGTTTGCTTCTGGGGCAGAAACAGGTCAACGCCGTAGAGAGTATTCGCCGAAGAGTCGGAAACCAGAAGCTCTCCCGGGTCAGACGTATTAACTTGGTCAACGGCGATCCCCATCGCGCCGGAAAACCCCGTAATAACGACACTGCTTGTCTCGGACGGGGTGATTTTTCTTACCTGTGTCGTTTCCGTGTCGAAGAGGTTGCCGTTTTGGTCTAGGGCTAGGCCGGCCAGCGTATTGAAGTTGAGGTTTGTTGCGCCGAAGTTGCCGTAGTCGGGGTCAAGAACAACTCCGCCAACTTTCAGTTCGCATATGTGCTTTTCTCCGATTGTGGAATCATTGTAAGCGAAGAACGCCGTATCCGTAAGAGACGGGGAGGTTGCAGCGCCGATAACGTAGATGGCATCGCTTCCCGATTTTATGCGCGTGAAAGCGCCGTAGGTGTAAGGCGATTGGGTCAGTATCCTTCTCGTGCCGCCGCCGGCTGCTTGGTACGCCACGCCGTAGTACCCGTTCTGGCCCGAGTCGAACCCTTGCCCGCCCTGGTACTTCCAAGAACCGGACGTCGCGGTGTCCCATGCGCCAACGTGTTTGCTCCAGGTGGTGCCCGAGAAAGTGAGCTGCTCGATGCGCGTGTAGTAGGAGCTTCCCCAGCCACGGTCCGCAAGCCAGATGTCATGGGTGATAGGCTGGTAGTCAACGCCAGAGAGATTTTGAAAACCTGCTTGCGTAAGGATAACAAGTTGCGTACTTCCCGAAACCTGGTTGCCTACCTGAACCCACGCGGGGCCGGAGAGCGCCCCGCGCGGGATGGTGACCGTAAGCTGTGACGCGGTAGCTGCGGAAGGAGTGGCCGTTATCCCCTCTGGAAAATGGACGACGTTATCCTTAAGGGTCGCTGAGAATCCAGAACCGTTAATGGTTAGTGGGTCTCCCACCTTTAGGCCGGATGTGGGTGAGACGGAAGAAACGATAGGTATTGGCGGTGGAATTGCTCCGCCGGTATAGTTGCCGGCGGGATTAGATTCCCCGTTCCCGACGACGACGATGAACTCCATTGTCTGGCCATTGCTTACCGCGCCAGAATAAGTATAGGGGCTTGAAGGAAAGTCGGCGGCGAGGGTTTGAGGAAAAGAAAACCGGGGATCGTTGTTGCTTTTCGCCACGGTAAAGTTGGGTGATCCGCCGGTCCAGGTCATCACCACGTCACCTCCGCTCTTTGTGACTCGAAGATCGGTGGTTTGTGCCAGCACCCCGGGCGGCCAAATCGCGCAAAGGCCTGCCGCCGCAACTACCAAAAGGAAGCCAAAACGCTTCTTGGTCATCGCCCCTCCTCTTCCCAAGCGAAAAACTCATCCTCATCCGGGGCCAGAATATGCTTTTCAGGGAGCGTGTCAAGCCCTTTTAAGCCCAAGGCGGCATGTACCGTTTTCGGCTCTGGTGGCATACAGGGGGC
>VFSW01011122.1_pt1 | contig 12677 bp, 10 predicted proteins | sample 5358111 | NCBI WGS metagenome assembly VFSW01 (sample SAMN11554181, study PRJNA540505) | mine drainage metagenome | isolation source: sediment from site ElyBrook_90M | place: USA: Ely Copper Mine, Vershire, VT | collected 2017 | reverse complement strand
GCGTTGAAGATCAGATCGCAGCGCGGGAGTGTCCGGTCCTGGTCCGTGCTCGCGTATTCCACATACCAGCGGATCACGCTCGTGCTCGCGGCGGGAAACAGGTACCTGGTCGGCACGTTGCCGGTGCCGGCGGCGGAGGGCACCAGCACCGTCAGGTCCGGCGCCGGCGCCGCCTCCACGAACACCTGCCGCTCCCGGTAGCCCGCGTCGCGATGGACCCGCGCCGCCGCCGGATCGCGCCCGGCGAGCAGCGCGGCCAGGTTCCGATGCGCCTCCGACAGCGCGGGATCGGCGGCGAGCGCGCGCCGGCAGGCCGCCTCCGCCGGGGCGAATTTCCCCTGGCGCAGCAGCACCGAACCCAGACTGACGGCGATCGCCGCATCCCCCGGCGCCAGCAAGGCGGCCCGCGCGAGCACGGTTTCGGCTTCCGCCAGGCGATCCGTCGCGGCCAAAGCGGCGCCCAGCGCATGGGCCACCGCCGCGCGCCCGGGCGCCAGGCGCGCGGCATGACGCAGATCGCCGATCGCCTCGGCGGGGCGGAGCAGCCGCCGATACGCCTCGGCCCGGGTCAGACGCGCGCCCAGGAGATCGGGCGCGGCGGCGAGCGCGGCGGAGGCGGCCTCGACCGCCTCCTCCGCCGCCCCCGCGCCCAGCAGCGCCGCGGCGAGATCGGCGCGCACGGCGGCGTTGGCCGGGTCGCGGGCCAGGAGATCGCGGAAGAACTCGAAGGTGGCGGCGGAGCGGGGCATGGTGGGACCGCCCCGGTATGGCGGGGAAGCCTGAAGGAAGCATGAACGAGACCAGAAGCCGCTTCCCATGGCGCGCGACCGGGCGCTAGTCTGGTATCCGGCGCAACCGAGACGCCGCATCCGGAGGAAACCCATGCTCATCCGCAATGCCTGGTACGTCGCCGCCTGGGCCGACGAGATCGCGGACCGCCCGCTCGCCCGGCGCATCTGCAACGAGCCGGTGGTGCTGTTCCGCGACCACGCGGGCCAGGCCCACGCGCTGATCGACATGTGCTGCCATCGCGGCGCGCCGCTCTCGCTCGGCGCTGTCACCGAGCAGGGCCTGCAATGCGGCTATCACGGCCTGACCTTCGACGGCGCCGGCGCCTGCGTGGCCATCCCCGGCCAGAGCCACATCCCCGAGCGCGCCCGCGTCCGCGCCTTTCCGCTGATCGAGCGGGACGCGATGCTGTGGATCTGGCCCGGCGATCCAGCGCGGGCGGACCCGTCCCTGATCGTGCCGTATCCGTACCATAACGATTCCGCGCACTGGCCGCACCGGCACACGATGTATCCGATCAAGGGATCGGCGATGCTGATGGTTGATAACCTCATGGACCTCACGCATCTGGGCTACGTGCATGTCGGCTCGATCGGCGGCAATCCGATGACGCATGTCGAAGCGCGGATGGAAACCGAGCGCACGCCCACCGGGCTGCGCTTCACCCGCTGGATGCCGAACTCCCTGCCGCCGCCGACTTATGTGAAGGCCGCGGGCTTCACCGGGCGGATCGATCGCTGCCAGCGCTTCGAGTTCATCGCCCCCGGCGCGATCCTGCAATGGAGCAGCGCCGACGAGGCCGGCGCCTACGCCAACGGCGATGTCGCTGACAGCCGCCTCAAGTTCCGGCTGTTCCACTTCCTCACGCCGGAAACCGATACGAGCTGCTTCTATTTCTGGTCCACCGCCAACGGCTACCGGCTGGACGACCCGAGCGCCACGACGCAACTCTTCGCCGAGATCGGCGCGGCCTTCGAGGAAGACAAGACCGTGGTGGAAGCGCAACAGGCGCGCATGAGCGAGCTCGGCGAGGACGCCCTGGTCGATATCACCACCGATGCGGCGCGGATCCATATGCGCCGCACGATCGAGCGTCTGGCGCAGACCGAGCCGACACCGCTGGCCGCGGAATAATCCGCGCGCCAGCCGTCGCGCGCCCCGCCGCCCCGTGCTATCCTGACCGCTATCGAAATGTCGGAGCCGGGAGAGAGACATGGGGACGGGCGGACACAGCCGCGGACGCGGAGCCTTGCTCGGCGCGCTGATCGCCGCCGCGACCCTGCTCGGCGGGGCCGGCCCCGCGCCCGATACCGCCTGGCACGGCACGGTCCGGGCGCCAGGCTATGCCGGGCAGGTCTTCCCGCCCTGGAGCGGCGGCGCGAACGACCCCGCCACCAACAAGGGCCTCGAATTCACCGTGCCCGAGGTGAACGACGCGCCCGATTTCCACGGCAGCCTGGACCACCCGAAGCTGACGATCTTCGTCGCCGGCAACTACTATTTCGCGATGGCGCCGCTGGTCGCCGCGTTCGAGCGGGGCCACCCCGCGCTCGCCGGACATATCTACTACGAAACGCTGCCGCCCGGGATCCTGCTGCGCCAGATGAAGGCAGGCGGGACCGTCACGGTGGGCAACCTCACCTGGACCGCCAAGCCCGACGTGTTCGCCGCCGGGGCCAAGAAGATCAAGGCGCTGGTGGCCGCCGGCACCCTGGTCGGACCCGCCGTCACCTACGCCTCCAACACGCTCGCGATCATGATCGCCGCCGGCAATCCGGGGCATGTCCAGGGCCTCGCCGATCTCGGCCGGCCGGGGCTGCGGATCGTGATGCCGAATCCCGCCTGGGAAGGGGTGGTGCGGCAGATCGAGGCCTCGCTCGCCAAGGCGGGCGGGAAGGCGCTGGTGACGGCCGTTTACAAAACGAAGGTTGCCAACGGCGAGACCATCCTCACCCATGTGCATCATCGCCAGACGCCGTTGTTCCTGATGCAGGGCCTCGCGGTGGCGGGTGTCACCTGGCAGTCGGAGGCGGTGTTCCAGGAACAGGCCGGACACCCGATCGCGCATATCGCCATCCCGGCGTCACAAAACACCGTCGCGGTCTATGGCGCGGCGTTGGTGCGCGGCGCGGCGCATCCCCGGGCGGGGCGGGCCTGGATCGCGTTCCTGCGCTCGCCCGAGGCGCTGCGCATCTTCGAACGGTATGGGTTCAAGGGCGTGCCGCCCAGCCACAAAGCCGCCGCCCGATAGCGCCGCGCGCCTACCACACCGCCCCGGGATGGGCGCGGGCGAGGGATTGCATCTCGGCCAGCATCTTCCCGAACGCCTCCCCATGCAGCCCGGCGCGTCCGCCGGTCTGCATCCAGCCATCCTCGGGCCGCGTCAGCCCGGCACGGCCCAGCACGCGCGCAACCGTTCCATCCCATACCACCCGCAGCGCCGCGGGATCCGGCAGGATCCCGGATGCAACCAGGCCCGCCTCCGCCGGATCCGCCGCCGCGAGCTCGCCGGTGAACGGCCACAGCAGCGCCAGCGCGTTTGCCGCGCGCGCATGGCTTTCGGCCGTGCCGTCGCCGAGCCGCACCAGCCATTCCGCCGCATGGCGCAAATGATACGCGGTCTCCTTCTCCGCCTTGCCGGCGATCGCCGCCACATCCGCATCCGTGGAAGCGACCGCCGCGCGCCAGAACGGATCGGCCCAGGCGGAATACAGGAACTGCCGCACGATCGTGGCCGCGAAATCCCCGTTCTCCTGTTCCACCAGCAGGCAGTTCAGGAACCCGCGCGCGTCGCGGAAATACGCAAGCTCGTCCTCGTCCCGTCCCAAGGCGCCGGAGACCTCACCGTACAGATTCCGCGCCAGGCCGATCTGATCGAGCGCCAGATTGGCCAGCGCCAGATCCTCCTCCGGCATCGGCGCGTGGCCGCACCATTCGGACAGGCGATGCCCCAGCACCAGCGCATCGTCGGCGCGGCGCAACAGGGCAAGGGACAGGTCCGGCGTCATGGCATCTCCTCGGGGTGCGACACCGCGCCCCGTTCAGTCCCGATGCAGGATCGCCTCGGTGCGCGCCTGCAATCCCTCGAACGACAGGCCGGCCACAATGTCGCGGACCACGAAGCCACGCGGCGTCACGTCCAGCACCGCGAGACTGGTATAGACCCGCTTCACGCTTCCCTTCGCCGTCAGCGGATAATCGCAGACACGCTTGACCCGCGGCGCGCCCTCCTTCGTCGTGTGCTCCATGATGACCCAGAGCCGCTTCGCTCCGATCGCGAGATCCATCGCGCCCCCGATCTGCTTCACCGGCTCATGCGCCGCCCGCGCCCAGTTCGCCAGATCGCCGGTTTCCGAGACCTCGAACGCGCCCAGCACCGAAAGATCCAGGTGCCCGCCCCGGGCGATCGCGAAACTATCCGCGTGGTGCACATAGGACGCGCCGGTGCGCAACGTGATCGGCTGCGTGCCCGCGTTGACCAGGTAGGGATTGATCTTGTCGGGTGCCGGCGCCGGCCCCGCGCCGATCACGCCGTTCTCCGAATGCACGATCACTTCGAGATCGGGGGCAATGAAATTCGCCACCTCGGTCGGGATGCCGATGCCGAGATTGACCACCCAGCCCTCGGGGATATCGCGCGCCGCGCGAGCGGCCATCGCATCGCGGTCGCGCGGCGTGAAACTGTCGGCCATCGTCCTATTCCCCCTCGCCCGGAACGTGCAGCACGCGATTGACGAAAATCCCCGGGGTCATCACGTGCTCGGGCGGGATCGCGCCCAGCGCCACGACATGCCGCGTCTGCACGATGGTCGTCGCCGCCGCCATCGCCATCACCGGATTGAAATTCCGTTGCGTATCCCGATACGTCAGGTTGCCCCAGCGATCCGCCTCCCACGCATCGACCAGCGCAACATCGCCCGCCAGCGGATATTCCAGCAGGCAGGGCCGGCCGCCGATCTCGCGCACCTCGCGCCCCTCGGCCAGCACGGTATCGGCCGCGGTCGGGGTGTAGAAGGCGGGGATGCCGGCGCCGGCGGCGCGGATGCGTTCCGCCAGCGTGCCTTGCGGCACCACCTCCACCTCCAGCTTGCCCGCCACCAGCAGCCGCCCTGCATCCGACGCCGGGCGGACGAAGGAGCAGATCAGCTTGCGGACCCGGCCCAATGTCAGCAGCCGCGCCACCGCGCTGCCGTCCCGTCCGCCGGAGTTGCAGACCAGCACTAGGTCCTTGGCGCCCTGTTCGATCAGCGCCTCCAGCAGGGTGGTCGCCATGCCGACATCGCCGAAGCCGGCCAGCAGCACCGTCGCGCCGTCCCGGGTGCCGTCCAGCGCCGCGGCGGCGGAGCGTACGAATTTGTCGATCATGCCGGCGTTTCCACTCCCACGAATTTGCGGCAGGCTAGCGGAGGGATCATGGCCGGTCCATGCCGGCCGCGCGAGGGCAGGTATGGAGCAGGATGTTGCGGCGCTGCGGCGCCTGATCGAGGCAGCGCGGAGGATCGTGGTGTTCACCGGCGCCGGCATCAGCACGGAGTCCGGCATCCCCGATTTCCGCAGCCCCGGCGGCATCTGGACCCGCCACAACCCGATCCTGTTCGATGCCTTCCTCGCCGACGAGGAAGCCCGCCGCGAAACCTGGCGCCGCCGCTTCGCGATGGAGCAGGTGCTGCGCGCGGCGCGCCCCAATCGCGGGCATGTGGCGGTGGCCGCGCTCGTCGCCTGCGGCAAGGCGCGCGCGGTGGTGACGCAGAATATCGACGGACTGCACCAGGCCTCCGGCGTGCCCGAACGGCAGGTGATCGAGGTGCATGGCAACACCACCTACGCGACCTGCCTCGAGTGCGGGGAACGTCACGAGATCGAAATGCTGGCGGCGGCCTTCGCGCGCGACGGGACGGCGCCGCGCTGCGTGGCCTGCGACGGGCTGGTGAAGACCGCCACCGTCTCGTTCGGCCAGGCGATGCCGGCGGCGGCGATGGCGCGGGCCGAGGCGGAAATGCAGGCCGCGGATCTGTGCCTGGCCGTGGGGTCCTCGCTGGTGGTGTATCCGGCGGCGGGGTTGCCGGTGGCGGCGAAGCGGCGCGGGGCGCGACTGGTGATCCTGAACCGGGAGGAAACCCCGCTGGACGATCTGGCGGACCTGGTGCTGCGCCGGGAGATCGGCGCGACGCTCGGCGCGGCGGTGGGGGTGCAGTAGCGACCGGGTCAGCGCGCGTCGAGCAACGCGAGCAGAGTCTCCGCCCGTGCCCGCTTCGCCTCGTTGGTGTCGCGCTGGACGATGCGCAGGATGGCGTCGCGGGCGGCGCGATCACCGCGTTCGGCCATCTCGAACGCCATGGCGTCGCGGCGTTCGTAATGACTGCGGTCCAGCGGCACCACGTGCAAGGGAAGGTCCTTCCAGTAGTACTGACCGGCTGGTTGCTCCCAGCCCGCATAGACCTCGTCCCAGGTGCCGCAGCCGGCATAGGGAACCATGTTGGTATCGGCCACCGGCTGGTCCATCGGCTGGTAGCGCGCATCGAAGGACATGCGGATCTCGCGCGTCCGGTTCGGCAGCGCCTTGTGCACCGTCACGTCCTGGAAGATCAGCGCGTCGCCGGCCCGGAAGCCGCTGGTCACCCAGGTTCCCGGAATGGGCACGGCGATATCCATCCCGCCCGCTCCGGCGCCGACCTTGGTGGGCAGAATGCCCTGGCGGTGCGAGCCGGACGCCACCGCCAAGGCCCCCTTCTCGCGCGGGCAATCGCCGAGCGGCATCCACATCGCATAGCTGGTGGCGCCGCCGATATGCACCCGGTCCTGGTGCGCGCCGGTGGTGAAATCGAAATCGCCCGCCTGCGGGAAGATGTTCCGCTGCACGAACATCGGATGCGCCAGTGCCGGGACGCCGAACAGGCGCGCGAACAGGGCGATTGCATTGGGATGGGTGCGCAGCCGGTGCAGTTCCTCGTCGCGCCAGAGGTTGCGGAACACCCGCATGTAGCGGTCCTCAGGGTCCTTGCAGGCGGCCGCCTGGTTGGCGATGCCCGCTTCGGCCGGGTGGTTCGGGTCGAGCCAGCCGCCGGCGGCGGCCTGGCGCAGCAGGCGGGCGCGGACCGCGTGGATGGTTTCCGCGGGGATCAGGCCGCGCAGGAACAGATACCCGTCGCGATCGAGGCGCGCGCGCAGCGCCGGGCCGTCGGCGGCGAGATCGGTCGAGTCGAGAAATTCCGGATACTGTTCCATGGTCGCCACTTTCCTCCGCCTCGCCCGGACTATGCTGGGCGTCGTTTGGCGGCGTCAACCGGCCAACGCCTCGCGAAACGCGGCCACGCACCGCGCCACGTCCGCCTCGTCGTTGTACACATGCGGGCTGATGCGGATCCGCCCCAGCCGGTCCGCCACGTGCACTCCCGAAGCCGCCAGCCGCCCGATCAGCCCCGGCGGCGTCCCACCCGGGACCGTCACGCTCAGGATCTGCGGCGCGCGCAGCCCCGCCGGCGGAACGACCAGGCCCAGCGCCCCCAGCCCCTCGGCCAACGCCGCCGTCAGCGCGCCCAGGCGCTCCGCCACCGCCGCCGGCCCCAGCGCCGCCATCAGCTCCATCCCGATCGCGGCCATCTCCAACGAGACGAAATGGTCCCGTTCCCCCATGTCGAACCGCCGCGCCCCGGCGACATAGCGCGTGTCGGCCAGATACGGCGCGTGCTCGGCGTTGACCCCGCGCCGTCCATAGGCGGTCTGCTCCAGCGGCACCCCGTCCTGGCGCCGCTTCGCCACATACAGGAACGCGCGGCCATACGGCCCGAGCACCCATTTATACGTCGGGAACACCAGGAAATCAGGATCCAGCGCGGCCACATCGACCTCGCCCGCGCCGACCGCGTGGGTCGCGTCCACCACCAGCGCCGCCCCCGCCGCGCGCAGCGCCGGGGCCACGCGTGCCAGATCGATCGCTCCGCCATCGGACCAATGCACCGACGAAATGGACGCCACCGCGGGCGCCTGGCGCGCGATCGCGCCCAGCACCGCCGCCGTCCAGTCCCCGTCCGCGGGCCGGGCAACCGTGTCCACCACGAGCCGCCCGCCCTCGGCGCGCGTGAGCCATTCCAGCACCGGCGAGGAATGATCCTCCGCCAGCACCAGCACATGCGATCCCGCCGGCGGGTCCAGCACACGCGCGGCGGTTGAAACGCCGTAGCCGACCGAGGGGATGATCGCGATGTCCTCGGCCGCCGCCCCGATCAGCCGCGCCGCCGCGGCGCGCGCCCGCGCATATTGCGTCTCGGCGAAATCGCCGGCGAGGAGCCAGGGCTGGGATTTGCGCGCCACGCCCACGCGCCCGGCCGCCACCGAAGCGCGCGGCAGCGGCCCCCAGGCGGCGGCGTTCAGATAGGCAACGTCACGGGGAATCTCGAACAGGTCACGTTGCGAAGCGAGCATGGCGTCTATCGCTGTTTGAGGGGCCGGGAGTGGATGGCCGGGCAGGCCCGGCCATGACGGGAAGTCAACGGGGCCGGTTCAGCCTTTTGCCACCATCGCCGCCAGCACGTCCCCCACCTCCGCCGTGCCCGCCTGGCCGCCCATGTCGCGCGTGCGCGGCCCGCCCTCGCGCAACAAGGTCTCGATCGCCGCCACGATCGCCGCGCCGGCCGCCGTCTCCCCCAGATGCTCCAGCATCATCGCCGCCGACCAGATCTGGCCGATCGGATTGCAGATATGCCGCCCCGCGATATCCGGCGCCGAGCCATGCACCGGCTCGAACATCGAGGGAAACACCCGCTCGGGATTGATATTCGCCGACGGCGCGATGCCGATCGAGCCCGCCACCGCCGGCCCCAGATCCGACAGGATATCGCCGAACAGATTCGATCCCACAACGACATCGAACCAGTCCGGATGCTGCACGAAATGCGCCGTCAGGATATCGATGTGATACTGATCCGTCCGCACCGCGGGAAATTCCCTTCCCAGTGCGGCGAACCGCTCGTCCCAGTACGGCATCGTGAAGGTGATGCCGTTCGATTTCGTCGCCGAGGTCAGATGCCGCTTCGGCCGGCTTGCTGCCAGTTCGAACGCGAAACGTATCACCCGGTCCACGCCCTTGCGCGTGAACACCGATTGCTGGGACACGAACTCCCGGTCCGTACCCTCGAACATCCGCCCGCCGACGGAGGAATATTCCCCCTCCGTATTCTCCCGCACCACGTAGAAATCGATATCCGCCTCCGTGCGCCCCGCCAGCGGCGTCCGCACCCCCGGCATCAGCTTGCACGGGCGCAAATTCACATACTGGTCGAAGCCGCGCCGGATCGGGATCAACAGGCCCCACAACGACACATGGTCGGGCACGTCGGGCCAGCCCACCGCGCCCAACAGGATCGAATCCGCCTGGGCCAGCCGCTCCATCCCATCCGCCGGCATCATCGCGCCGGTGCGCTTATACGTCTCGCAGGACCAATCGTAATGCGCGAGGTCCAGAGCAAACCCGAACCGGGACGCGGCGGCGTCCAGCACCTTGAGCGATTCCGGCACGGTCTCCTTGCCGATCCCGTCCCCCGGGATCACGGCAATGCGGTAGGTTCCTGGCACGCTTCGTTCCTCCTGCGCTGATCCGCGCGGTATGGACCCGCGCCCAACGCCCGCCAAGAGGCCCGGGCAAACCACAAGCCGCGCCGGGAGTAGGAAGGAAGTCCAGGGGGCAGCCCCCTGGTCTTCTTCCTACCGCACCGCGACCTGCCGCTGGCCCGCCCCGATGCGCCCCTCGCCGACCAGGACGAACGGCGCCCAGAAGAACGGGTGGGCCAGGCTGGCCGGCAGGGCTTTGCCGGCCCCATCGATCATCCCGAGCTGTGCCGCGCGCAATGCGCCGCCCAGCCCACCATCGGCCCCGGCGGCGTATCGGCGCAGGGTCTCCGCGATCAGGTAGGCCGAGGCCTGGTCGCTGATCGACCAATGCGTCACCAGCATCGACCGCGCGCCGGCGAAGAAGAACGCCCGCGCCAGCGCCGACAGGCTTTCCCCGGCCGGGTGTCCGCCGATTCCGCCCGAATTGCACGCCGACAGGATCACCGTATTGGCGTCCAGATCGAGCCCCAGCACCCGGTTCGCCGTCAGCAGCGCCCCCGACGCGCTTTTGGCGCCCGCCGGATCGGAGGTGACGATCGCCGGCTGGCTCTGGCAGCGCAGCTCGGAGGGCAGGATCGCGTGGGTGGCGAAATGCAGCACCCGGAACCGTTTGAGATCGACATGATCCACGGCCTGGGCGGTGAATTTCGGCCCCAGCAGCTGATCCCGCGCCGCCCCGCCCAACAATTCCCGCGCCGCCGTCAATTCGCGGACCGAGAACGGCAAGGTCGGCAGCCCCGCGAACAGCCGCGCGCTGTCGGCGCAGGCGCTCGCCGGATAGGTCTGTTCCGCCTGGGCAAGCTGGACCGGCCGCGGATCGCCGAACCCGAACCAGGCGCCCGGCGCCTGCGACCCGCCCGCCAACTTGCGCAGCGCGACGAAATTCGCCGCGGCGGGCACGTAGGAGATGGGCATTTGCCGGACCAGCCAGGGCGCGGCGCCCAGATTATCCGCCTGGGCCGGGCCGGTGAGCAGAATCTCGAACGGCAGCGCGAGCAGCGCCCCGGACGGCGCGACCACCAGCGCCGAGGCGCCGTTCAGCCGCGTCGCCACCGGACCCAGCACGTCGCGGTACAGCAACGCCGCGTCCGCCGTGTCGTAGGCCGGCAGATGGCCGGCGTCGTTCGGTTCGATGCTGGCGCGGATCCGCCGCACCAGCCGGGTCGCCGCCGCCGTCCCGATGGGGACCCGGGCCGCGCTCACCTGACCGTCGCGCAGCAGGAACACCCAGCCGCCCTGCCGGTTCAGGTCGATCGCCACGAAGGCCTCGTGCGGCCCGAGCGCGCCCAGCACCGCCTTGGCCGGCACCACCAGCTGCACCAGCTGGCGGAAATTGGGTGCCGCTTCCTGCACCGCCGAATCCGCCTCGGCCAGCTCGGCCTGCGCCGCCGCGATCGCCGCGTCCACCGTCGCGACCGTCCCCGGCAGTTTCGCCGAGGCCGCGGTCCCGCTGGCCGGCCCGCGGCTCAGCGCGTCGCGCTGCCGATACAGCGTGTCGAGCCGGGCGGAGGCGTCCTGCCGCCGCCGGATCGCCGCCGCGACGCGCGGGTCGCGCGCATGGACGGCGAGCCGCGCCGCCGCCTCGGCGATCTGCCGGCTGGTCACGCTGTCCTGGCCGTATTCGGCGGTCTCGAACATCTCCGCCCGCAGCGCCGGGCCTTGCGCCGGATCGCGCGCGGCCAGCGCGGCGAAGGCATCGAGGCAGGGCGCCAGCAGCCCCGGTGGCGCGCCGGTTTGCAACAAAAGCAGGAGCTTGGTGCCCGATCGGCAGAGAAGCGCCGCCCGCCCGGGATCCCCCGCGCGCAGCGCGGCAGCGGCCTGCAGCAGCCGGGTTTCCGCCACCGGCCGCGTCTCGGGCAGCACTTGGCCGAAGCCGGTGGCCGCCCGCGCGAGGCCCGATCCCGCCGCGCCGAGGCGCCCCTGCGCCTCGTCGGTGATCGCCGCCGTGCGCACCAGCCGCGCGGTGACCAGCGGTACGTCCATCCCCGCGTTGCTTGCCAATGCCTGCGCCCGGTCGATCGCCGCCTCGGCGTCGGCCAGCTTGCCCTCCCGACGCAGCACCACGGCGCGGTAGCGCCAGGTTTCGATCAGCCCCATCGTCGCGGTTTGCTGGGTCGGGCTGGCGACCAGGCTGCCGGCGGTGAGCGCGGCGGCGAGCGTGCCGGAGGCTTCGGGCGTGCGGCCCCGCGCCAGGGTCCCGGCCGGGAGCAGCGCCGCGTAGCCCGCCCCGGCACGCGCCAGCAGCGCCAGCGCGCGCGCGTTGTGTCCCTGGTTCAGCGCGTCCAGGCCCTCATAATGCAGCAACCGCGGCGGCGCGGTGTGGTCGGCGGCGCGCGGGGCCAGCAGGGCGGCGCGCGCGAACAGCACATCCGCCTCCGGGAACCGCCCTTGATCGGAGATCTGCAGCGCCAGATGCATCAGCGCGTTCGCGGTCTCGGGGCTGTCGGCGCCGAGCAGGCGCTGTTGCAGCGCCAGCGCGGCGCGATCTGCGGTCTCGGCGGCGGCGAAATCCTCGGCCAGATTGGACCGCGTCCCGAGCTCGCTCAGCCGCTGGTAATCCGCCGCGTCTTTTGCCGTGAACGCATGGGACGCCAGCTGCGCCGCCTCCAGCCGGTCCGCCTGGGAGCGCGGCAGCCGCGCGGAGGGCGCCGACAGCAGCCCCGAGTCCAGCCCGATCGCCCGTTCCATCACCGGCAGGGTCGGCGCGATCCCGTCGGCGAAATAGACCTGGCCGCGCGCCACGGCGACCAGCGCGAGCTGGGGCCAGCCGCCGACGCGCCGCGTGCAGCGGAGCAGCATCGCCGGCACGCCGTCCAGGATGGCGGTCGGTTGCGGCGCGGCGCAGGCGAAGCGCTGGTCGATCCCGGCCCGCCACGCCCCACCGCCCGCGAGCGCGGCCAGTCCGCCGACCCCGGCGGGTGCCGGCCCGCCCGGGGTTACGCTGGCCGCGGGCTGGGTCCAGCCGCCGCAGAAAATCTCGGTGCGCGCCGATCCGCCGCCGAGGGCGGAGCACGCCTCGCCTGCGCTGTCGGTGCCGAGCGTGCGGGCGCTACCGGCGCCGGCCCCGCCCCCGACATAGGCGGTGGGCGGCGGCGCGCTGCATCCGGCGGCGGCGAGCGCGGCCAGGATGGCCGCCGCCAGCCAGGGCGCGCGGCCGGCGCGGAAAGATCGCGGGTTCAATAGTCGATGTCCGAGATATTGGCGGGGATCACGTCCGGGTCCGTCAATTGGTCGGGGGTGACGAGCGGCAGGCCGAGCAGTTGCAGGCTGTATTGCGGCAG
>VFSW01011121.1_pt1 | contig 12677 bp, 7 predicted proteins | sample 5358111 | NCBI WGS metagenome assembly VFSW01 (sample SAMN11554181, study PRJNA540505) | mine drainage metagenome | isolation source: sediment from site ElyBrook_90M | place: USA: Ely Copper Mine, Vershire, VT | collected 2017 | reverse complement strand
CGCTACGCGCTGCGTCAGTTGCGCAAGTCGCCCGGCTTCACATTGACGGTAGTGCTGACGCTTGCGCTCGGCATCGGTGCCAATACCGCAATCTTCACGCTGGTGCAGAGCATCCTCCTCCGATCGCTTCCAGTTGCGAATCCCTCGCTGTTGTATCGCATCGGCGACAACGACGACTGCTGCGTCGATGGAGGATTTCCGGGCGGCGCTTCCGACACGGGCGACTTCACCATCTTCTCCTTCGATCTTTATCGCTATCTGCAATCATCCGCGCCTCAGTTTGAGAAATTGGCTGCTGTTCAGGCTGGAGGGGGGCGCTGGAGCGTGCGAACCGGCAATGCCCAGGCCAAGTCCCTGTATGGAGAATTTGTCTCCGGGAATTACTTCCAGACACTTGGCATCCAGCCATTTGCAGGGCGGCTTTTTGCAGACTCCGATGACAGTCCCTCCGCAGCACCGGCGACGGTGATCAGCTTTCGGGCATGGCAGGGCGAGTATGCATCTGATCCCTCGCTCATCGGATCCACCATCTACGTTCAGACCAAGCCATTTACCGTGATTGGAGTAGCCCCACCTGGATTTTTTGGCGATCGCGTCACCGACAATCCTCCTGACTTCTGGATTCCCATCAACACGGAACCTTACTTGCGGGGCGACAGTGCGATCCTGCACCACGCTGAGTCTCACTGGCTCTATCTGCTGGGCCGCGTGCGTCCAGGAACAAGTCTCGCTTCGCTTCAGGCGCAGCTCTCTGCTCAATTGCGCCAGTGGCTCGTCACGCGGCCCCTCCTGACCGCCAATGGCGGCGCAGCTTTAATCCCCAAAATGCATGTGGTGCTGACTCCGGGCGGCGGCGGCATCCAGAACCTGCAACAAGAGACGGGCAAGGGTCTCAAGCTGCTGATGATCCTTTCCTCTGTTGTCCTGCTGATCACCTGCGCCAACATCGCCAACCTGATGATGGCACGTGCCACCACGCGCCGTGCCGACATCGCGCTGCGGATCGCATTGGGTGCAGGACGCAGGTGGATCATCCGGCAGATTCTGACGGAAAGTGTCCTGTTGAGTCTCATTGGCGGGGCGGCCGGGCTCGGCGTGGCTTATGCCGGCAGCCGGATGATCCTGGCGTTTGCCTTCCCCGATGCGCACAATCTTCCCATCGGCGCCAGTCCCTCATTGCCCGTTCTCGGATTCGCATTTGTGGTGTCCTTGTTGACTGGAGCCTTATTTGGTTTCGGTCCGGCGTGGCTGTCTTCGCATGCTCAACCTGCAGACGCGCTGCGAGGCGCCAACCGATCTACACACGATCGGTCGTCGCTGCCGCAGAAGGGTCTCGTCATCGTTCAGGTAGCTCTTTCGCTGGTGCTCTTGACCGGGGCAATCCTGACGACAAAATCTCTTCTCAATCTTGAACGTCAGGACTTCGGTGTCTCCACCGCCAATCGTTATGTGCTCCACTTCGATCCAGCCGGAGCAGGCTACAGCGAAGGCCGTCTGCCCGCTCTGTATCGGCAGATTGAAGACCGCTTCTCAGCACTGCCGGGTGTCGCTCATGTCGGACTCGCCACGTACAGCCCCCTCGAAGGAGATAACTGGGGCGAGTGTGTAATCCAGCAAGGGCATCCCGCACCGAAGCCCGGCGATCATTGCGCCTCGACCTGGGACCGGGTCAGCACAGGCTTCCTTGACTCAATTGGTGTGCCCATTGTGCAGGGCCGTAATTTTAACGAGCAGGACACAACGGGCTCACCCCAGGTAGCCATCGTCAACCAGGCGTTCGTCAAGAGGTTCTTCCCGGGGATAAACCCGATCGGTCAGCACTTCGGTCTGGATTTTGTGCAGTATTCCGGTGCTTTTGAAATCGTCGGCGTCTTTCGAAACTTCAAAATGAACAATCCGCGCTCTGAGGTCAATCCGGTCTTTCTGCGCCCTCTCGCACAGCAATTCATGGGATATTCAGATCCCTCGATGAAATCCACTGAAACGCAGTCCATGTACATGAACGCGCTCATCGTCGATTTCAGCGGCCCGCAGCAGAATGTAGATGACTTGGTTCGCCACCGCTTCGCTGACATCGATCCAAACCTGACCGTCATGGATCTGCGCTCCTTTGAAAACCAAGTGGCCGGCAACTTTGATCAGGAGCGTCTGGTCGCGCGACTCTCAACGCTTTTCGGCATATTGGCGTTGTTGCTCGCTTCGGTCGGGCTCTACGGCGTGTTGTCCTATTTTGTTGCGCAACGAACCGGCGAGATTGGCATCCGGATGGCCCTGGGCGCGACACGCGCAACTGTTGTGGAACTTGTGCTGCTCGGCGCACTCTGGCAACTCGTGATCGGTCTTGCTATCGGCATTCCAGTCGCACTTCTTGCCGGGCGATGGACGACCGGCCTGCTTTACAACGTTCGCGCCTATGATCCGCTCGCACTGATCGGCGCTACCCTTGCCCTCTCACTCAGCGCATTGTTCGCCGGACTCATTCCCGCCAGACGCGCTTCATCCATCGAACCCATGCAAGCCCTCAGAACAGAGTGACGCTGCACGCGGCATTCCATCGCAGAATTGGAGTCGCTCCATCGTGATCGAACTGAAGAACATCGAACGCAGTTACAAAGCCGGCCACACCGAAACCTGGGTGCTGCGCAGAGTCTCTCTCTCGATTCGCGAGGGCGAATTCATCACTGTGATGGGGCCTTCCGGTGCGGGCAAATCATCTCTTCTCAATGTCCTTGCACTTCTCGATGACGGTTGGAGGGGAGAGTATTTCTTTTGCAAATCCGCCGCGCACACGCTCACACGCAAGCAGCGTGCCGATCTGGCCCGAGAGCGGATCGGGATGGTCTTCCAGAGTTATCACCTGCTCGACGACCTGACCGTAGCCGAGAACATCGAGCTTCCTCTCACGTACAAGAACCTGCCATCCAAGGATCGCAAAGGAATGGTTGCCGACATTCTTGACCGCTTCCAGATCGTTGCTAAGAAGGATCTCTACCCCAATCAGCTTTCTGGCGGGCAGCAACAACTGGTTGGCATAGCACGAGCCGTAGTTCACACACCCGCGTTGCTGCTTGCTGACGAGCCAACCGGAAACCTGCACTCGGCCCAGGCACACGAAATTATGGAACTCTTTTGCGAACTGAACCGGCAGGGCACGACGATCGTGCAGGTAACGCATTCAGAGGAAAATGCCCGTTACGGATCGCGGATTCTCGGCTTGCACGACGGATGGCTGACACGCGACGAATCCATTGCGGACGAAGCGAAAAAGGGGGTGGTCCGGTGAAGTCAAACACGGTGACAGGATCGATGGAGAGGTTGAGGTCTGCAGCTCGAAGAGTGAGCTTAAGTGTTCTCGCCGTGCTTTTGTCCTTGACTGCAATCTCTCTGACTGCAGCGCCAATTGCCGCAGAGGACACGAGCTCCGTTCCACACGCCTCCTCCGCTGCGCCAGAAGCCCCACATCCAGCTGATGGTCAGCCGGCTGCTGCGCCGCTTTCGTTGGCTCAGACCATGCAGCAAGAGCAGCGAATGGCGGTCTCTCCACAGCGCCCCTTCAGCGTGCCTATCCCGCACTCGCACAATCCTCTGTCACCCTATTTGCCCAGCTCGGTTCCGCCGCTGGATCTTGAGAACTCTCCTCGATTGCAAAATCTCATTCGCGACGGCAAGCTGTACCTTTCCATGCAGGACGTAATTGCACTCGCCATCGAGAACAATCTTGATCTTTCCTATTTCCGTTACAACTTTCCGATCGCGCAGATGGACTTCGCAAGAACAAAAGCAGGCGGTACGGTAAATGGCGTCAATACCGCGATAGTCCAGTCCTCCACCCAGGGAGGCTTTGGAGCATCCAGCAGCTCTTCTGCAGCCGCAAGCTTCGGATCATCCGCTGCGGGCGCGGGCGGCATTGTCACTTCTACGCTCGGTGCTGGTACGCTCGTCGCCTCTTTTGATCCTTTTCTGAACTTCAACGGACGCGTGGATCACACCGTTCAACAGTTAGGTAACTCATTTCAGATGGGCGTTCCAACTTTTAAGCAGAACACGATTGAGGCTCTTGCTAATTACACGCAATCCTTCCCACTCGGCACTAATGTCGCCGCCAATTACATCGGTCAGCGCTATGCAAACAACAGTCCGTATGAGGCCATCAATCCAACACTCTACTCCAACTTCCAGATCGTCCTAACGCAGCAGCTGCTCGCTGGCTTTGGCATCTCCACAAACGAGCGCTACATGCACATCGCAAGAAAAAATCTCCAGATTACTGACCTTGCTTTTCGCGCCCAGGTGATCGCAACCATAACCCAGATCGAAAATATTTACTGGGATCTCGTCAATACCTATGAAGATATGCAGGTGAAGGAGCGATCTCTGGCTTTCGCTCAGCAGACGCTGGAGGATGATCAAAAGCAGCTTCAGCTCAACGCCATCCCTGCCTTGCAGGTCATGAAGGATGAGTCAGACGTCGCATCCAGCGAAGGCGACCTAACCGTGTCACGCGCAACCCTGCGTCTGAATGAGCTCTTGATTAAGAATGCCATCACCCGGAGCGACGATCCCATTATCGATGAAATGCCGGTGATTCCGCTCGATCGCAGCGGCCCTCCTGATCCAAATGCTTCACAGGCCACCGACGATTTGATCGCTGAAGCCGAAAAAAAGCGCCCCGATGTAACGCAGGATGAACTCGCAATGCAGGTCGCGAAGATGAGTCTCACTTCCATCAAGAGCGAATTGCTGCCAACACTGAATCTTTACGGATTCTATGAAGGTGCCGGGATTGCAGGTCCCAAGAATCAAAATTGCAACTTGAGTCCAGAGCAGTGCACGTCGAATCTTCCAACTGGCTTCGGAAGCATGTTCCAGAACACCTTCAATTACTCGTCGCCTGAGTATCAGTTTGGGATGAACCTGCAGATTAACCTGCGCAATCGTGTCGCCAAAGCCGACCAGTTTCGCGCGGCCCTCGAATACCGGCAGCGCCAGATCACTTTCGAAGAGCAAAAAAAGAGCATTCGGTTTGACGTGCGCAACTCACTCTTCGCGCTCAAGCAGGCGCAAGCTCGCGTAGATGCCGCAAAGAAGGCCAGCGACCTGGCAGAGCGCACATTCGAAATTACCAAACAAGAGCAGAAACTTGGAGCCAAATCCAGCTACGACACCTTGGTCGCGCAACATGATTCGGCAATCGCACAATCCGCGCTTGTGGCTGCACAAATCGCGTATGAAAAGGCAAAGGTCGACATCGATCGAGCCACTGGAGACACGCTGGAGCGCACTGGCGTCTCGATTGACGATGCCAAGGCCGGAGTGGTCATGCACGAGAAGTAGTCTCGTTGGAATCACAGGTCTGCACGGAAGACACTGAATGCCGGATAGCAGATCGTCAGGCCGTCAGGACGCCGTTGCGTCCGTTGGTTATCATGTTTCAGAGTCGCAATTGAAGGATTCCCTGAATCGAGCAGCGCTGGTGGCATAAAACAGACTTGCACAAACAGCGACCACTTCGAAGAGAGTAGCGACAGCACATGAGAAGCCGCTTATCGGAGTGGACGCGCCACAGAAATGGAGCGGTAGGAGTATGGCATCTCAATCGGCGATGCATGGCAAGGGTGCGGGGAGGCAAGCCATCGCCGATCCGCAAGGCACTTGTCGCATTCTAGTTGCTGACGACCAGCCGCACATCCTTGAGGCGGTGGAGTTGCTTCTGCGCCCGGAGAGCATGCTTGTGGAGGGCGTGCGTTCCCCGCAGCTATTGCTGGAAGCCCTGAGTCACCGCGAATATGACGTTCTGCTGATGGACCTGAATTACACACGTGACACCACTTCGGGACGGGAAGGTTTAGACCTTCTTGCCCGCATTAGGGACATCGATACACACCTTCCGGTCATCGTGATGACTGCGTGGGCCAACATCGATCTCGCCGTCGAGTCCATCAAGTGCGGAGCCCGCGACTTCATTCAGAAGCCGTGGGACAATGAGCGCATGATTTCCGTCGTGCGGGTTTATGCCGAGTTACGCCAGGCGCTTCGCCGTGCGCGTCAACTTGAGCTGGAAAACCTGATACTGCGCGGGGACGGTGTGCCCGACTTTATCGCCGGCGCGCCCAGCATGCAACCGGTTCTCGAATTGATTGCACAGGTTGGCCCTTCCGACGCAAACGTATTGATCACGGGCGAACACGGTACCGGTAAGGAGATCGTCGCCAAGCTGCTGCATGCCACTTCGCCGCGCTCCCGCATGCCTCTCGTTACTGTGAACGCGGGCGGCCTGCCGGAAGGCACATTTGAAAGCGAAATCTTTGGCCACGTCAAGGGCGCCTTTACGGATGCACGCAGCGATCGCGTGGGCCGCTTTGAACTGGCGAACGGCGGTACCCTGTTCCTCGACGAGATTGCCAACGTGCCCATTCGTCAACAGGCAAAACTTCTTCGCGTGCTTGAGACCGGGCAGTTGGAACGCGTTGGCTCCTCGCAGACACGTCGCGTCGATGTTCGAATTCTGTGCGCGACAAATGCAGATCTTCCTGCTGAGGTGCAGGCCGGAGGCTTCCGCGAAGACCTGCTCTTCCGCATCAACACCGTTGAGATCCACCTTCCCCCGCTGCGCGATCGTCGTGAGGACATCCCGGGTCTGGCTATGCACTTTCTCCATTGCAACCGGGCGCGATATCGCAAGCAGGTCAATGGCTTTTCGCCGGCCGCTATGCAGCAGATGCTGCGGTATACCTGGCCCGGCAACGTGCGCGAACTGGAACACACAGTGGAGCGCGCACTGCTTCTTTGCCGCGAAGAGGAAATCCAGCCGGCGCATCTCTCCGTAAGCGGACAGCGGAGTCCATCGGCCTCATTTGAAAATATGAGCATCGATGAGGTTGAGGCCGTCCTGATCCGCAAAGTCATGCGCCGTTGCGATGGCAACGTTTCTCATGCGGCCGAAGCGCTCGGTATCAGCCGCGCCGCACTATATCGCCGCATTGAAAAATATGGCCTTTGAGAAACGCCAAAACGGACGCAGGCGATCCGTCCTGCAACGAGTTTGGATCCACGGACTCCTACTGTCTTTGCCGGGAGCCGCTTTGGGCGCGGCCTTCCTGATCCGCAACCACCTTTCGCTGCTGCCCACAATTCTATCCGCGGCCCTCCTTGTCCTTTATTTCTTGCTTATTGCACTCTCCCTGGATGAAACCGTAGCGCGCCCTCTCCAGACCCTCTCGAATGTCCTTTCTTCTCTGCGCGAGGGCGACTATTCGTTCAGGGCGCGCGGTGCCGGCTTGCAGGACGCATTTAGCGAGTTGGCTGCCGAGATCAATTCACTCGCGAACCTCCTGCAGGAACAGCGCATTCAGTCCCTTGAGGCAACCGCTTTGCTGTCGCGCATTCTTGAAGTCATGCATGCGCCGCTGTTTGCCTTCGATCGCGCAAAGACACTGAGGCTCATGAACGATGCTGGAGCGCAGTTACTGGGAATGTCCACCGGGCGATGCCATGGGCGCACTGCTCGCGAACTCAATCTTGAGATACTTCTGGCTGCCCCAGACCAGAGTATTCATTCCTTCGGATCGAGCCCCAATCGCTGGCTCCTCCACAAGGCGCATTTTCGACAGCACGGCGCTCCGCATACGCTTCTTTTGCTCGCAGATGTAAGTCAGCCTTTGCAGGACGAAGAAAAGCTTGCATGGCAACGTCTCGTGCGAGTGCTCGGGCATGAGATATCCAACTCGCTCGCACCCATCAAGTCAATCGCCGGAAGCCTGCATCGCAGACTCGAACGGTTGAACGACGAAGAATCTGAGCTTGCCGATTTCTCCCGCGGGCTTGCGGTCATTGAAAGCCGTGCCGATTCGCTCCATCGCTTTATTCAATCGTACAGAGTGCTTGCACAGCTGCCGCCGCCACATCGTCGCCCGGTTCCGGTCACACCGCTGATGGAGCGTGTAATCCTCATTGAGCAGCGGGTTCCCGTCCACCTCGAAATAGGGCCGGAATTGACGCTCAACGCGGATTCAGATCAGTTGGAGCAGTTGCTCATTAATTTGTTAGCCAATGCTGCAGAGGCTTCGCTCGCCAATGACAGTGCGCCGATCGCGGTGAGCTGGCAAAGGGAAGACTCAAATGTGTGTATCCAGATTCGCGATCATGGCCCCGGGCTCGCCAACACCGCAAATCTTTTTGTCCCCTTCTACACCACAAAGCCAGAAGGAAGCGGCATTGGCCTGGCGCTGGCTCAGCAGATTGCGCGAGCACATGGCGGCAAGGTGACACTCGAAAACTGCGGAGAAGGTCCAGGAGCGATTGCAATCATCCGCCTCCCTCTTCATGGTTGATCTGTGGTGGGAGCCCGCAGCTTGACCACCCGCAAGGATGCGACACTGTCGCCGGCTGGAGCCAGGTCCCGTGCTGTCTGATCCTTCCCGCAATGACGTCACTGCCTCTCGAAGGCTCGCCACGCCTTGTTCGCTGCAATTAGCTGGCCGACGCGCTTTGAAAACCTCAAGGCTCGCTGCCGCTTATGCTTGCATCGCCGCCTCAAATCTCACGGACAGCACTGCCACCGGTTAAGGAACCTGAAGAACTCCCCGAGACGAGCAGATATTTGCACCTGTCCATACACTCTGTGCATGCTGTCTTCACTCGGGCGTGCGAACTCGCTACGGTAGCTCAGCTGAACAAGAAGGTCATCTTCAACCTGCTGGTCCATGCCTGCGTCGACACCCTGCTCGAGGTCACGCGCGATACTCGCCATCTGGGAGGCGAAATCGGCTTCTTCAGCGTCCTGCACAGTGGGAATCAGCGGCTGCTGCAGAACCCACGTCCACTACATTGTTCCCGCCGACGGACTGGCTCTCGATGGATCCAGATGGATCGAGCCATTCAAATCCGCATCGGTGGCCTGGTGCCGCCCACTCTTCGTTATCATCTCGGTAAACAACCCCGCAACAACCCCGCGCGGGGTTGGTCCAGTCGCTTCAGGAATCGCGTCGCCTGAGCTAGAGCCGTTTGATGGAATTCTGGCATTTGCCAAGCCAGACGATCGCGCTTTGACTCCTGAGCTGTTTGCACCGATACTGCAAGGAGTCAGGCCTGGATGCTCAGACGCAGAAGACCAGGACAGGCCGCAAGTGAAACGGTCAGAATAGGCTCCATTCGACCATCTGATTCCATAAAATCCACACCGTCTCACCTCTCAATGAGAAGGGCCACAGGAGTACCTGATGAGTTCATGGATAAAGGACCTGCGATATTCTGGGCGCCGTCTGGTCAAGGCGCGCGGCTTCTTTATGATCGTCACCCTCATGCTGGCCGTGGGTATCGGATCGATTACGGCGATCTTCTCCCTGATCGAAGGCATCCTTCTTCGTCCGCTTCCATTCCATGAACCGAATCGCCTTGTCCAGTTGGGTGAGCATGTCGGAGGAAACTCGGGGATTGGAATTACTGCACGCGATATTCGAGCATATTCCACGGAAGCCAAAGCATTTTCCTCGATGGGCGCCTTCGCAGGAGCCAGCTTTGTGCTTTCAGACGGCACTTCTCCGGAAAACCTCCCAGCCGCACGCCTGACCGCTGGTGTTTTTCCCACTCTGGGTGTAGATCCGTTGCTCGGCCGCATCTTCTCCAAACACGAAGAGGAATCGCGAGCGCAAGTAGCGGTCATCAGTTATGCGCTGTGGGCAGATCGCTACCACCGTGATCCGCGCGCGATCGGTGCGACGATCGACCTGGACAGAAAGCCGTACAACATTATCGGTGTGATGCCGCGGAACTTCGAATTTCCCCTCCAGGTCGGTACGCTCAACCAGGCGCGGCTCTGGGTTCCCATGAGCGTGACGATGGACGAGTTATCTGATGAATCCGCCGGCTTTTGGGGATATCAGATGGTCGCACGCCTGAGAGATGGCGTCGCACTCTCGCAGGCCGCCCAAGACGCGGACCGTGTTTCCCGCGAAATAATGCGTAGCTATCCAACATCAATGTCCAAGATCCATATCCGCGGTGACGTCGAACTGCTAAGTGACGTCCTTACCGGAAGTACCAAGCCACTGCTCCGCATCTTGCTGATCGCGGTTTCGGTCGTCCTCCTTATCGTTTGCGCCAACATTGCCATCCTCATGCTTGTGCGCGCGGTTCGCAGCCATCGTGAACACGCAATTCGTCTTGCGCTCGGCGCCCGTCCCAGTGCCATCCTGCGATGCAGCATTCTGGAAGGATTGCTGGTGAGCATTGGAGGAGGACTCGTTGGTTTGCTCTTTGCCACCATCGCGGTCCGAATTGCAGTTCACTCGCTCTCAGGATTCCTGCCGCGCACGGACTCAATTGCGATCGATGCACACGTGGCACTCTTTGCACTTGGAGTCTCTCTTGTTACCGGGGTTATCTGCAGCCTTGTTCCGGCGTTTGTCGCGTTGCGAGCCAATCCGATAGCAGCCCTGAAGGAGGGCATAGTGACGACAACAGGTGCTGCGAGTCACTCTCGACTTCGTTCTTCGCTTGTCATTGCAGAGGTGGGAGTGGCCTTTGTCCTGCTCGTTGTCTCATTTGCTCTCCTGCGCAGCTACCAAAAGATGCTTGCGGTCAGTCTTGGATTTCAGCCGCAGCATGTCTTGGTGGCCGGATATCGACTTCCTGTCGAGCAATATCCGACCGATACTGCGGTGGACGCGTTCAATCGGGCTCTCCTCCAGCAATTGGCAAATCAACCCGGTGTGATTGCAGTGGGCACGGGCAACACGCTTCCCTCTTCTGGCAACTCCGGGATGGCGGCTTATACAGTTGAGGGTCAATCCGTTGAAGGATGGAAACTGCAATTCGCGGCCTTCGGCGCAATCGAGGGAAACTATTTTCAGGCACTCGGTATTCCACTGATTGCTGGCCGTACCTTTACGGCCGACGATCGTGCTGACACTCCCCTGGTGATCATCGTGAGCCGATCCTTGGTCCAACATTCGTGGCCGGGACAGAATCCCATTGGCAGGCGTATGCACGTTGGGAATCCTAGGAAGAAGTTGCCTTGGGCTACAGTCGTTGGAGTCGTTGGCGACACGCAAATCGGGGCGCGCGATCAGAAAGCAAATGACTGCTGGTATCTCCCCGCCCTGCAGCCAGCCATTCTTTATGGGACAGACTCGCCCCAGGCCCGCGTAATTCCCGCCGGCGGCTTCATCATTGTGCGCGCCAAGTTGGCACCTGATGTGATTGTTGGAATGGTTCGCCGGACGGTCGCGGGGATCGATCCTCAACTCGCACTTGAGCAAGTCCGTTCGATGCAGGACGTCGTATCAGTCACGGAGGCGCCGCGCCGGATCATGACGGAGCTGATCAGCGCTTTTGCCGTGATCGCCTTTCTGCTTGCTCTCATCGGCATTTACGCGGTGATGTCCTTCACGGTCACACTGCGCAGAAAAGAAATTGCCATCCGCATGGCTCTTGGCGCCAGGCGCGGGAATGTGATGGGACTCCTACTTGAATCAGGCGCGAGGCTCGCATCATTGGGATGTGTACTTGGTGCCCTCGGGTCACTCGCCGCTTCTCGACTCATGCGCTCTCTTCTTTTCGAAGTGACCCCCTCTGATCCATGGCTCTATATTCTGAGTATCTTTCTCATGATGGCCGTCGCAACTCTTGCATCGCTAGTTCCTGCTCTTCGCGCCGCGTTTGCCGAACCAACCACAATCCTGCGTTCGGTTCCCGAGTGAAGGCTTCACGCTGCGGAAGAGTGATTGAAGGCCTGCTTTTGCGTGAGTCTTGCTGCTCCCGGGCCAACAGATCTCCACCTGAGAAAGAAAAACAGAAAAATGTGAGGTATGATTTCATACACCGAATCGCACGGAGAATGGGGTCAGGTCATCTCCACCCACATCCGATAGACGAATAAATTAAGATGCCCGACCCAGACAGGTACTTATGACAACAAAGTTCCTAAAACCGAAACACTGCTCCGGAAGAAAATTGCAGGTGCCAAACCGGAGGATTGGGAACATTCTGCACCTCATCATTGATAAGGGTAATGTGCTGGTTGTAGAGATAGCCGAACTGGCCGCGCCACGACAGGCGCCTGAGGATGCGGTAATCGGCGCCCCCGCCCATCAATACCGTCATCGACGAAGCCGAAGGGCGCGAGTCTGGAGAGCTGCCAATGCTGACGTGCGTTCCGCCAAACATGCCCTCTGCAAACGGAGTAAGCCTCGGCGCGCCCGGAATTGGCAGGAAGACGCGCGGCCCAAACAAACCCGTAAATGTCTTGCTTGTTGCATTGGTCACCCTGCCAAAGCCCATGTCAAATTCACCGGCGATGGACAAGCATTTGAACACCTTCACATCCAACCCGGCGTTCCAGCCGTTGTTTGAGCCACTTCTGGTGCCGGAGAAACCGGCGTCGCTGGAGGTAAACCAGTAGCCGGCGTAGGCATCTCCATACTGCGGTAAGGAATCTCTGGAAGCTGGGGTCTGGGTAAAAGCCAGCGTACAGGACAGCAGCAGTGAAAATAGGGCAACATTTCGATTGAGCATGCGAGCCTCGTTCTAGGGAGGGGAATTCTCAGATTTGACTCATCCCGCTATGCGTGTGTAATCAGCGGGCGGCTGCCCACCCTTTCAATTTCACGGATGTGGGTGCCCCATCCTTCGCGCCTTTTGCGAAGGGTGGGTTAGCACCGCGGTCAGTTTACAACGCC
>VFSW01011120.1_pt1 | contig 12678 bp, 14 predicted proteins | sample 5358111 | NCBI WGS metagenome assembly VFSW01 (sample SAMN11554181, study PRJNA540505) | mine drainage metagenome | isolation source: sediment from site ElyBrook_90M | place: USA: Ely Copper Mine, Vershire, VT | collected 2017 | reverse complement strand
GTCCGAGATTTGAACTCGAGTCTCCAAGTCCCGAACCTGGTAGCCTACCAAGCTAGCCTAACTCCCCTTAAAGTATTATTGCGCCCTCCTTTGTTACGAGTATGTCGTCCTCTATCCTGACGCCTCCGAATCCGCTTATATATATTCCCGGCTCGACAGTAACTATCATGTTTTCCTTCAGCGCGTATTTTGAGAGAGGGGACAGTCCCTTGCCGTCATGCACCTCTATTCCAAGGGAATGGCCAAGCGAATGGATGAACGTGCCCTTGTATATGCCGCCTGCAGAAGTGCTTATTATATTGTCCGCCAGGTTGTGTATGCTGCTTGCCTGGACGCCTTCCCTTATTGCGTCTATGGCCTTCCTCTGCGCCTCTTTCACGATATCCAGCATCTCAAGCTTCTTGCCGTAGTCGCTTATCCTTGATTTGTCATCGCCGAAAATGACTGTCCTTGATATGTCGGAGCAGTAATTCCCGACCTTTGCTCCGGCATCTATCAGTATGAAGTCGCCATATTTCAGTTTCGTGCCGTCAGGGCTGTGGTGCGGTATCGATGCGTTTGGACCGAAGCACACTATAGTACTAAATGAAGGACCCTTGGATCCGAGCCTTTCTGATATCTCGTCGAACTTTGCCGCAATCTCCAGTTCGGTAACGCCTTCCCTGAAGCTTGACTTTATCTCTTCCATGGCTTTTTTGGTTATGTGAGCAGCCTTTTTAACCAGGTTTATCTCGTAATCGTCCTTAACCAGCCTTGCTTCCGATAATGCGGACGAGACGTCTATGATCTTTGCGGGCTTTGACGCCTTCCTTATGCGCAGGTAACTCCCATGTGTTATGGATTCGAAGTTCATGCCTACGGTTCTGCCCCTGAGCTCCTGTTGGAGTATATCCTTTGCTGATGCTGGGCCAAGTTTCACCACCTCCATGCCTGGCGGCTTCTGCCTCTCTGCATCCTCATACTCAAGTTCGTATACAAGCAGCTTTGCGCCGTCCCTTTTGAGCAGTATTATGGATCTCTCAAACAGGCCGCTTGTGAAGTCTGTCAGGTATGTGAAGTTTGGATCCCTTGATGACGTGTTGGCTATAAGCACCACGTCTGCAGCCTTTGCGGCTTCGAATATCTTCTTTGACCTTTGCCTTAGCTTATCCATGTACATGCCTTTTTATGCTCTTTAGTATCCTTTTTGGATTTATAAATACGTTTGTATAGTCTATTTCATTCTCTATTTCCCTTATGGTTGCCCACCTGTACCCGCTGTTCTCGAAGTCCAGCCTGACCTTTCCTGTGCTTGACCTGAATATGAAGATGCGGTTTGTCCATGCCAGGTTCCTGCTCCTTTCAGTGACCGATACCTTGCCTGAAAAGAGCAGGCTCAGGGATTCCCTGCCTATGCCAGATTCCTCCCTTATCTCCCTGCATGCGGTTGAAAGATATCTCTCGGTTCCATCCCTTGCGCCGCTGAGGAATGACCATATCCCGGGATTTATGACCACTGGCAGGGATCTGCGCTTGAGCAGCAGTATCCTGTTTTTGTGGATTATGACAGCCATAATCCCGTTCCTCCTTACGCGTTTGTAATTCCCTCTCTCGTTTATAGAACCACAATAAATAAACTCTCCTTCATGATATATATTTGTAGGTGGCCCTATGCTCTCTGATGTGCAGGTAGTCAGGACAGGCGCGGTATACCGCAACATGAAGGACTCCTCCTTCCTAAAGTATTACTACAAATTCCAGACGCTTGAGAAGGTTCAGGGAACAGACGTATACGGATCCTCTCCTCCGGACATCTTTGTTGGTCGGTTCGGATACCCGAAGGTGTATATAGGCCCGCTTGTGCCTCCGCAGCTCGGCGACACGAGCATAATGGGAACTCCGGAGATGTGGGTTGGCAAGAGCATTGAGGAGATAGTGCAGTTTAGGTCTTCGCTGATAAGGGGCATGTACAGGACAGACATACACAATGCGGACAATGGAAGGATAGAGGAGATGATAGCCGAGCTTGCAATGGCGGACAAGTACAGCAGCGTGGAGGAGATGCTCAAGAGCAGGCCTACGCTAAGCATGCACTTTGACGAGAACAGCCAGCCTTACGGCCCGAGCGCTGGGCTCAAGGGGATGCGGATAGACAACAGCACGGCTAACCCGAAGATAGAGAGCGCGTACTTTGACACAGACCTCGGGGCATCTAAAGCCATAATAGAGCTTTATGAGAAGGGGGTGCCGGTCTCAAAGATACAGAAGTCGCTCTCGGGAGGCATACTCGGATACGGAAAGAACAGGAGGCTTGTGCCAACCAGGTGGAGCATAACTGCAGTGGACGACACGCTAGGAAAGTACAAGCTTAAGACCGTAAAGCACAATGACAGCGTTGACACGATAAAGGTATACGAGAAGGTGGGGCTTGACAACAGGTGGCTTGTCATAATGCTGCCTGGCGCCTGGGAGTATGAGCTGGTCGAGGCGTGGTATCCGAACACCACATGGAACAAGGACAGCCCCAACATAGAGATATTCTCGTCATACGAGCCGTTCAAGGGAAGGACAAAATACGCGGAGATAGGCGGATGCTATTATGCGGCAAGGCTTGCATCTGCAGAGCTGCTTGACAAGACGGAGCGGCAGGGGAAGGTGGTCATACTGAGGGAGGCACACCCAGGATACATAATGCCTGTGGGCGTATGGAACGTGAGGGAACATGTAAGGGATGCGCTTAGGGGCAGGCCTTCTGAGTTCAGCGGATTCGAGGAACTGTTCGCATTCGTAAGGAGCAGGATGGACATACCAATAGACACGTGGATAAAGAACAGCACCCTGCTTACTATTGCGCTAAAGCAGAAACGACTTGCGTAAATGGAGGTTATGCCTCAGGCGCAAGTTCGTTAGGCTGCAGGGTCACGGCGTTTTGGGGAGGAGCCTTCTTCGACGACTTCAGGTATATCAGGTTGTACAGGGACATGAACGGGATCAGGTACACGAGATAGATTATCTCTGATCCGAAGTATATTGATACCAGCACAAGCGCCAGGAATGCCGCTGCCCTGCCTGAGGCTATGTAGTACTCCCTGTTTATCCAGAAGTATATCCTGTTTATCCCGCTCCTGTCTATCAACTCGAGGAAGTTTGACGACGCCTGGTTGTTAAGCGGCGTAGAGAAGATCGTATAGACTATTGTAAATACGAATATTGCAGTAAGAGCGCTTATGTGGCCTGGAAAGAAAAGCGGAATGGAAGAGAGTATGGAAGCGGCAATGCCGGCCATCGCAAACGCCCGCCAGTGCCTGTGCTCTATCTTGGTAAGGTAGTTGGAGAACAGGCCGAGGAGCAGGATGGTGCTGCCATATATGCCGGTGATCACATAGCTGCTTGTTATGAGGAATATGTATACCGGTGGCAGTATGGTGAATACGATTGAGAACATGGAGTAGGACATGTAATACGCCTTGAAGTATCCGTATCCGGAGTATTTTATCCTTGGATGCCTTAGCCCGAACTTTATGGTTCTCGATTCCTTTGGCATCTTTATTGTTGAAAGTATGTATGATGAGGCGAGAAGCGTTATTATTGCGGCTGCGAAGACGTAGACGAAACGCAGCGGACCTGCAAACTGGGAGTACTGGATCATTATTCCGGCTATTGTTGGGGCTATGAAGCTCATTGCCCCGCCTATCACGCTGTTCTTATAGACAAAATCCGTCCTGTCCATCTTTTTTGATAGGTCTGAGGTGAGTATGTTGTTGCCGAGCCAGAACGTGCCTATTGACGCGCCGTAAAGGAATCCGAAGACAAGAAGATTGGAGACGAACGCGGCAGCTGTAATAAGGAATATGAGGGTCAGGGCGCGGATCGCAGCGCCGATCACGTAAAGATCCTTGGGCTCGAGGTAGTTCAGCGCATAGACAGTTGCAAGATATAGGATCTCAACCCCGCCCATGTAGAATATGTTGAAGTATATCACTCCGGCAAGGGATGTAGTAGCGAGAACGAACAGGTTGAGGAATACGCCTATCAGGCCTGTTGACAGGGTGTATAGGTTGAACGAAATATAGTAGAGCCCAACCTTGTTCAGACCCATAGATGATCTTGACCATTATTGGCATTGCGGATTTATATTGGCTCGCATGAGATTTGCTTGGAGCACATTTGCGCCAGTCTTTACATAGGTTATAAATGTATAACCTTTGTGCATCCTATAGAATCCGTTCAAGAACCACAGCAGGTTGGGTAAATCACTCTATTATTTACAAACAATATCATTTGATAACAATTGTGAATAGTAGAAAGATATATAAGCGTATTTTGTGTTATATATCGGGTAATATGCGCTCTCTGGACCTGATAAGGAAACTGGTAGAACTTGGAATGCCGGTCTTCACAATTGAGACTGCAGGTGCAATAATGCAGAGGAGTGCAGGCTATACGCGCCTGTATATAAATCGCATGCACAGAAAAGGATTAATATACAGGGTAGAAAAGGGACTGTACAGCCTGCCAGACACTGACGAATACACCATTGCCTCTAGAATAGTGCCATATTCGTATATTACTTCGTACGGCGCGTTAAGCTATTATGGTCTGACAACACAGATACCTAGCGGGCTGCAAATAATATCACCAAAGTATCATAGGAAGATTGTAGTAGGAAGTTATACGGCAACGTTCTCAAAAGTAAAGAAGGAATACATATACGGCTACTCCGCGTTATTTAATGGTCCGGCAATTGCCGAGCCTGAGAAGGTTTTCATAGACGACTTATATATGCATAGAAGGATGTATTATGAAGAGGAGTTTACAGATGCAATAACAAGGGGCAAGCTACTTGTGGGGAGGTTTGAGGATTATGCGATCAGGTCTGGGGATAAGGCTGTTGTAAGCCTGGCTGGCTATTATCTTGAGAGATGTGGCATCAGGGCTGAGCACCGTCTATTGGAATACAGATCAAGGTCGTATTTGAGGCTTGGAATGCACGGCGTGCTTGACAGCCGTTGGAGGGTATACGGGTAATTTTATGGATACACTAATAAAGAGCTGGTTTAACGAAAGGCAAAGAAGGCATGCAGAGATATTGCGTGACCTCCTTATTGATATTTTTAGTAGAAACCCAAAAGGTATGGTCTTTAAGGGAGGGACAGCGATATCTTTTTTTTATGGGAATAATAGATTCTCCGAGGATCTGGACTTTTCCTCTGAGGATGATGAAGGCTATGCAATCATAGATGATGCACTAGAATCCTTTCAAAAATTGCATAATTACTCTATGATAAATAATTGGGAGGATGAGATAGAACAGAGTTCAAGCAGATTTAGGCGATATCATCTTGAATTTGGATATGGGGAATATAGTACTATAAGGGCGAGCATTGACTACAGTATCGGAGCCTGCGAACTTGGATATGAAGGGAGGGAGATTGGAAATGGATACCGTGCAGCAGTAGTGAATGTGATGAAACCGGAGGAATTGGTTGCGGAGAAGGTTAGGGCAATATACACACGACTCAAGGGAAGGGATCTCTACGATTTGTATTACCTTACTGTGATAATGAAGACAAGAATAAGCAAGGGTCTAATTCTTAAAAAGTTCGAGGAGGACAACAGCCTGAAAGGCTCTAAATATTCGATGCCGTCTTTTAAAGAACGGATAGTTGAACTGAAACCGTATTGGAAAGATCTAAAGGGCATATTGAATGACTTTGATGCGCTTAGTTTTGATAAGGTTGAGAGAGACATATTCGATGCTTTCAGATTGATATAAGATGTCGGCTGACCTGTGTAATTTTATTAGGCCTTGCCCTGTGGCGCAGCGTTGTGGTCCGGTTCGACTATGATCTCGCAGTATGTACCACCGATAATCCAGAACTCCTTGTTGTCCCTCCTCTTCTCACCAAGCACCACGAGCCGGTATCTCTTGTTGGGTAGAAGCCCCTTTTCTATTGATGGCCGCTGGCTCGCGGTTCCTGTGCGTATGCGCTCGCCGAGATAGTATATCTCGTACCTGAAGACAGGCTCCGGATTCCCAGCAATTATCCTTATGGTAGTGTCTATCTCTGCCGTCTCTGCGGCGTCTTCCTTGTAATAGCCTTCGGCCGTGTAGTCCATTATTCTGACAAATGCAGAGTTCGGAACGCTTTTGCCTCCCTGCGACACCTCAACCGCATTTATTGCGCATTCCCTTTGTCCCAGGGTCTTCAGCGAATCGAGTATCTTGTCATACTCGGCCTCGCCGAATATCAGGTCGTTTGCTGCATACTTTGCAACATCTGCGCTCTGCCTGAAATAGAGCTTGTTCTGGCATAGCCTCCTGATGTTTGGGCTTATGTCGTTTATGTTGTGGGTTATCAGCATCAGGGCTACGCCGTTCTTCCTGAAGTTCTGTATCCTTTCCCTAAGGTCAAGGGTGGCGCTTGATTCATTCTCCTCGTTGAACACAAGCTGAGCCTCCTCCAGGCAGATTATGAGCCTTGTCTCATTGTCCCCGTATATGTCGAACTCGTCGGATATTGTGTATACCTGGTTAAGGAGAAGCGCATATATCAGGGGCTTGACGTTGTTGCTCAGTCCGGACAGGTCGAACACAGCCCCATCCTTCACAAGCGCCTTGAAGCTTGCGCTGCCTGAATATGCGAACTGGGGTTTCATGAGAACCTGCCTGAGGCCCTCCAGTCCGGCTCTGATATTCTCCCCGTGCTTTGTGTATTTCACCCCTGCCCCAGTCCTTTTCGCATGCTGCTCTATTACCGACTCCTCGATCTCGCTATAGACATCGTCGGGCTCCGGATTCGTGCCTTTGGCATACGCCTTTGCAAATGCCGAGAGCAGGCAGTTCTGCATTGAGTTCTGGTACGGGCCGGAATTCGAGCCTGCGGCTATGAGCATCGCCAGGTTTTCATAGAACTTTGTGGCGTTGCCTGACTCGCACCTGAAGAAGTTTATGTTTATCTGGGGCTTTCCGAGATTTATTATGTTGAGCGAATTCCTGCTTCCGAATTCGTTCCATTCGCCTGTAGGCGATATGATTACCGATTGGGTCTTGTGCTTCAGTGCCTGTCCGATTATCAGCTTCCCTGCGTTGGTCTTGCCCGTGCCCGGAAGGCCGGTGATAAGCGTGCCAAGGTTCAGCACCTTCGAGTCTATTGCAGCCCTTTGAAGCGCTGCGGAGATGCCAGGAGAGACGTAATTGCCTATCTCTATGTCGCCAGCCGCAGCCTGTGCCGACGAATTCGTGGTTATGACCCTCCTTATCCGGTTTGACATCCCTATTGCCTGGGATGCGTTTGCATATGATAATGGTATTGAGTCCGACTGCTTCGCGCGCAGATATAGGTCGCCAGTGGTTTTTGCCGTTATGACGCGCTGGCCGAGGACTACAGCATTGGATTTAAGATAGCTTATTACGTCCTGGCATCCCTTCTTTGATTCTATGATGAATGAGGCATTGTATGCAAGCCCCCGGTTTATCAGTATGTCATTGAGATTGTCAAGGAACAGGGAGAGAAGCTTTTTCTCGTATGATTCGTAATATGAGTCGCTGTACGCTGCGCTTGACTGGCGGACTGCGCCATTCATGCTCTGGGAATGCCTTACCTCTATCCTGCTTATCTTGTCCTCTATACTGCCCCTGAGTTCGGTAACCTTGCCAGGAGCCGGGTGGAAGAATGCGGCAAATACCTTTAGGTTAGAGCCCTGGAATATCCGGTATAAGTCGTCTATGTATCGCTTCTCCTCGACCTTATAGCCTTTTGGCTGGAATATTGCAACTGGCACATGGATAAACTGCCCGAAGGTTTCGTCGATGCCTTCCGCCGTCTCCTCGACGCCCATGCCCATCCCTGAGAAATTAAGCTGCATTATCTTTTCCTGGTCCTTGGAGATTATGGATGTTGTACCTTGGTTGAAGTCGTGTTGCATCATGAATTCGGCGTTTAGGAGGTGGTCGAGGAAGAGCTTCCTGTCGATTCCCTCGGATACGGCGCTTACGTTGAAATAATGGAGTCTGTCCATTCAATCGCCTAAAGTACCAGGATGCCGGAGATGAGCAGGTTTATAGAGGTCAGAACCGCATAATGCCGCGCCCTGACTGATGACCTGTACCTGATTAACACAATCAGGAATGAGCCCAGTATAATTGCAAACAGGGCTGATGCTTCAGTCCCTTGAATCCCGTAATAGTAAAGTATGAGGAGCATTGTCGAGAATATGTTCGGCAGCGCGAATAGCGCATCATTGAACGCCGGCCCCTGTTCGAAGTCTATTACGCTTTTTATATAGTCCATATAGCGGCCTTGTATATTAGAAGGACAAGTATGAACAGGGAGAGCGGCAGCGACAGCTTTTCAATGTTTCCGTGGCTTACCTTGCCGTTCAGCGCCCCTGATATTATTATTGCGTCTATGATGGCGCTGAATACTATGCCGAAGAACAGAAGGTTGGAGGAGAGGAGGTTTGCAAAGGCCATCATATCACCTCGATGTTGCCGTCAATGGAGAATGCGAGGAGAATCCCAGAAGCAAAGCAGGCAGTGTGCATTATCCTTGACACTGGGACAATATTTCCCCTTGGCACCCTTATCTTTGCGTATCTGTATTTCCTTAGGATTGCCGGAAGCGCATGCATATTTGAGCTGCAGAGGATTCCGCGCCTTATGCACTCTTCTGCCAGTTCGGATTGCGTGGCTGGATTGACGCCCTCCATCAGCAATGCGTCCTTTATCGGATCCTGATTCTTATTTGGATACTGAGATTGCGTCTCCCCTATCGCCTTGGGTCTCTCATAATGCACAAGCACCTTATGTTTCCTGCTTTTTACCATCCTTATTGCGATAAGGAATGCGACTCCCAGCAGTATCTGCCAGCTGTCTGCGATAAGTGATAATGCTCCATTCATGTCTTCACCAGTTCAAATGTTCCGTCCTTGCCGGATATCTGCCTGTATCCGATCCTTTCCAGGTGCTTCATTGACCTTGACACGGCGCTCGTCTCCACACCGAGTTCGGAGGATATCTTCGCTGCATTGTATCCTGATGCGTATCTTTGCAGTATGAGCCGTGACATTAGGTCGACTGAGAGCGAGTCCAGCCTCTTGGCCCTCTGGTTAAGGGTGTCGCATTCCTTAAGCAGCCCTATGATCCTCCTTGATAGCATCGCGTCGATGCTGTCCGATGCACTCTGGTTTGTATGGGCTTGCCGCTCTGGCCGGGCTGGCAGGAGTTCCCTGTTCAGCGCCTCTATTATGTAGGGCAGCATGCAGCTTAGGTCTGCCCTGTAGTCTTCTGACAGCGCCATAACTATGCTTAGCGAGCGGAGTATGTGCTCCTTCATCAGGTATGAAGGCGATGACCTTGAATTTAGGGTTACTGTTATCCCATCCCTGCTTATCTGCATGGTGTAGAACCGGTCAGTAATTCCTTCGATATCAAGGAGGTATGAGGGTGAACTGCCTTCTGAGACCTTCTTCAGGTGCGGATAGCAGGATAGCGTTGCCTTGGCCTTTGCCAGGCTGGTGAGAGGCTCGGCGCCTATGCATATCCTGCTTGAAAGATATCCAAGCCTATCTGTTTTCCGTAGTGCCATCTGCAACCACATTGAGCGCAAGTGAGAATGAATCAGCTATATCCGAATCAGAGAAACCCATCTTCTTTACCTCTCCGAGCACATCAGACCTGTCTGCTCCGTGGCCGATGAGCTGCGTTATGAGCTTTGTAAGCTCAATCGATTCGCTCTCCGTGATTCCTCGCAGTATTTCCGATTTTTGCGTTCCGCATAGCGCCCCTACCGCAGCCTCCAGCTTCTCCCTCTCTATCCTTATCTCCATGTTTATCCCCGAATTAATGCCTATCATCTCCGACTCCCTGATGCCTATCACCTTTCTCACCTGGAATGCAGATCTCGCACCGGATTTATGGAGCTGTATTATGAAGCAGCTGCCCATGTCCAGGTTCTGTATTCTCAGTAGGTCGGCATCTGAGAGATTGTAGCTCCTTGCAAGCCGCTCCAGGCTTGACTTGTTAGTTGTCTTGAATACGAATATGGTCGCTATGTTTGACAGGATGTTGGAGTTTGTGTCGTGGAGCAGCTGTGATGAGGTGATCAGCCCGACGCCGTACTTCCTCCCTTCCCTTATTATCACCTCCAGGCCGCGATTGTTCTCGACAAGCTTCCACGCCTCGTCCAGTAGGACAAAGACGCGGCGATTGAATCCGGATTTCCTTGTGCGCATCGTCTCTGCAATATGATCAAGGGCATCCGATGCCCTTGCCACCTTCTCCCTTTCCTTAAGGCCGTGCAGGCCCATGTAGAATATGCCTCCTGGTTCGCCGAACAGCCCGGAAATCCCGTCATCGGACTCGATGGAGAGGTTTGAGACCACTGAGCTGTATTCGCCGGTAAAGTCTATGACTGCAACGCTCGCCTCCGAGAAGAGGTGGAGGCGCGTTACAATGCTGCGGGCAAGGAACGTTTTGCCCCCGCCGGTCATCCCGCAGATGAGCATGTGGGGATTCAGTGCGGTTTCGAGATTTATGAAGACAGGCATGGAAAACCGCTGCGAATTGCCTACGAATATGCCTGCGCCTGAAGAGCCAATCGTGCTTTCGTAGTCAGGCTCGCCCTGGAAAGGCATGCACATCAGCCCGGATATCTCCTCTGAGTTTAGTGTTGTTGTCATTCAGGCACCCGAATACGCAAGAAGCCTCTCGCCGCTCAATATCTGGAAGTCAAGGCCAAGGGCAGCGGAGAATTTGCTTGCAAGCGCCTCTATGCACCTCGAGGAGTACAGCTCGGCTTCGGAACGGTCGTCAGAGGCGCATATGGACTTTAGCTTGATCTCAAACTGGAATGACTTGCCCCCTGATGCAAGGTTAGATATCTCCCCGTTTATTATGTCTATCTGGCGCTTTATCGCATTTACCCTGTCGTATGACTTCTGGTTCGCCCTTGTTAGCGCTATCTCCCTCATCCTCAGCCTTGTACGCAGTCCCTCAATTATCTTCCCCTTGTCTACCTCTGCCAGCTCCACAGAGAACTCGAAGTGCTCGTTTATGCTGTCCAGCAGCTCACTGAGCGATGCCGCATTTATCTGGTTGCTGCGGGGCCTGAGCAGGGCCATGGATACAGAGACATATGAGTTGAGGTGCCGTTTGGAGATCGAATTCGGGTTTCTTCCAAGCCTGTAGTTCCCTGACGTCTCCACTATCAGCGACCTCTTCAGGAGCAGATTGTTGACTATGTGGCCGGAGTGCAGCAGTATTACAGCAATCAGCAGTATGGGCGCCGATAGTATGGCGATGTACGGCGAGGAGAGCGCAAGCCCTGACGCCAGCACAGCTGCGGCAAGCCCGTATGCCATATAAAACTCGTATCTTCTCCTTCCGTTCTCTTCGTACATTTTTACACCGCATCGAATATGTTGAAATTTATCTCAGATCCCAGAATGGCAGAGAGCTCCTTTACCGAGATTGACGTGAGGACTACGCTGAATGCAGGCAGTATGAATGCGGCCATTATGAAGTATGAGACGTCTTCCATCAGCTGGTTTGCCAGAGCCGAGAAGTCGTTTGACAGGGAGCTCAGCGCGCCGGATATCTTGGAGATGAATGACCCGTTTGCATCCGAAGGCGACACTCCGGAGATATAGCCGTTCAGGGCCGTTGCCTGGTTGGTCATGTTGACTATTGATGAGTTGCTTACGCTTACAGAGTATGAATCGAGTATGTTCGCGTTCATCAGGTAGGTGAGCGGAAAAACGACATAGAGCCCGATAACTGATGCTATGATGAATCCGCCCAGTTTCCGCGACGGATAGAACGTGCGGAGTATCAGCCCGAGCGGAAGCAGTATTGATAGCGCGCTCACTGCTATTGCCGAAAGTATAGACGACTGCACATATGCGCTGAGCGAAGCGGTGGTAAGCGCCTTTATGAAGAACTGTATCTGGTTCAGCAGTGGCGCCAGTATTGCCTGGGGGGAGAATGTGATGAAGAAGAGCGTGATCTTTACTGATGCAAGTATGCCGAGCACCGTGTTAAGGGAGAAGAGGCCGACAATGAGCAGCGTGGACATAGACAGTATTGAGCCGTGGTGCACGCCGTTCAGCGTGTAGCCTGAACCGGAGAGATATGCATATGAGAAGCAGATTGCAGCATTTGGGAGGAGGTATGATGGGCACTGCGCTAACACCGAAGAGGAGGTTATAGAGTTAACTGTCAGGGTTATTATGCCGGCAGGCATGAAAAGCGCCACTAGTCCGCCTATCAATGCGCCGTTTATAAGCGACTGGTACAGTTCGTCCCTGCCGAATTCCTTGAGATCTCTGCTGTTTGTCGCGTAGCCGAGTCCAAGTGCGATCCCGCCTATGCCTATCATTATAGAGAGCACCGCAACGGCTACGCTGAAATCGTATGCTGATGCTCCTAACATCTGATCACGAGACGTTTGATAAGGTTACGTTGGACAGCAGGTGGGTTGACGCTATGGCGAAGCTGTTGGCCGCAACTGACAGGACAGCGACTATTATCGCGCCCATTATCAGGTCGCCTGACGTGGTGTGGAAGCTTGCGCGCTGGTGCGAGGGGAACAGCTGCCCTATAGCGTAGAATATGCCTGCGATTATGAACAGTATGGCGCTGAGTATCGGGCCGATGTGCGTCAGCAGGTTCTGCACGTCCTCGATCTCCAGCGACTG
>VFSW01011119.1_pt1 | contig 12681 bp, 11 predicted proteins | sample 5358111 | NCBI WGS metagenome assembly VFSW01 (sample SAMN11554181, study PRJNA540505) | mine drainage metagenome | isolation source: sediment from site ElyBrook_90M | place: USA: Ely Copper Mine, Vershire, VT | collected 2017 | reverse complement strand
CTCGCGGCTCGCCTCGAGCGCCTTGACGATCACCGGATGGTCATTGCGGTAGCCGAGCCCCTTCAGCGCCATCGCGCTCAGCAAATAGCAGGGCTGAATTCCACCCCACGATCCGTTGGCGTCCTGATGGTCGACGAGCCATTGCTCGGCTCGCGCCATGGCGTCCCGGCGCAGGGCCTTCAGGTGATGACGGTCGTATAAGCGCAGGAGCCGGTCGGCGAGGTTGAAGAACTGGCGCGGCGACCACCAATGCCCCGGTCGCGGCAATTCGAACTTGGTGAAATGCGGCGGCTGGATATAAAGCTCGAGCACGCCCTCGCGCCAATCGATTTCGACAATCGGACGCCCCGCGCGCAGCAGCATCAGCGCGACCAGCGTGCCGCGCGCCCATGAAGAAAGCTCGTAGATGTTAACCGGAAGCCAGTCCGGCGTGAGAATCCATTCCACCGGCAGCGCGGTGGTGCAATCCCATGGCACCTGGTTCATGGCCGCGAGGTAGAAGCGCGCGAGCGTGCCCGAGCGGGCGATTCCACCGCGCGCGAGGATCCATCGGCGCGCCTGCATCATCTGCTCGTCGCCGGCGCGCAGCCCGGTCAGCTTGAGCGCGAAATAGGCCTCGATCGAGGTCGACAGATCGCCCTCGCCGCCGGGAAACAGGTTCCAGCTTCCGTCGGGCTGTTGGAGGTCGAGCAGATGGCGCTTGAGCTTCACCTCCATCTCGGGGTCGCTGACGCCCATGAAGCGGTTGAAGATGATGTACTCGGCGTTCATCTCGCCGTTGGCCTCGAGCGCCGCCTGCCAGTAGCCTTCCGGACGCTGAAGCGCCAGCAGCGCGCGCTGCGAGCGGTCGATGGTGGATTGGAGCTTCGCGGCGAACTCGTCGTGTGGCGCGGACGCGAGGAGCGTCTGCTCCAGGATCCTGCCGTTGGTTATTTCGATAGCTTCATTCATAGATTCGAAATTCCCGCCGATCATCGGCGTGTTGTCGGTGTGTTGTCGGTCGGAGAACCGCGCTCGGATCTCCCAACACCCCCTCCCCTCCTCGCGCGGTCAGCCCCTTCAGGGAATGACCGCGCACTTCAACACCGTGCCACGCTCGAGCATCTCGAAGACCCCGGCGATCTCCGCGAGCGGACGATGCGCATTGATGATGCGGTCGGCGCCCAGGCGGCCATACGCGAGCAACTCGAAGGCGCGGCGCACGTCGCGTGGCCGAAAATGACACGGAGCGATCAGCGTGAGATTGTCGTAGTGCATGCGGCGCGTGTCGATCTCGAGCGCGGTGCCGGCCGCGCATCCGCCGAAGAACACCACCCGGCCGCCGCGCCGCACGCGCGCGAACGCGTCACGCCATCCCTCGACCTGCCCGGTGCACTCGATCACCAGGTCGGGTCCGAAGCCGTCGTTGAGCCGGGCAACTTCAGCCGCAGGATCGCCTGCGACGATGTCGATCACGCGGTCGGCGCCGAGCCGTCCCGCCCATTCGAGGCGATCCGCGCCGCGCCCGGCGACCGCGACCTCGCGTACCCCGGCCGCGCGCAGCGCCAGCAGTGGGAGCCGACCGCAGGCGCCCGCGCCGACTATCAACACGCTCGCGCCGGGCTCGGGCCGCGCGAGCGCCTGCGCGTGGACGACGCAGGCAAGCGGCTCGAGCAGCGCGGCCTCTTCGAAGGAAAGCGCGGCGGGCTTGCGAAAGGCGTTGCGCGCGACCACATGCGCCGGCAGCAGCAAAAAATCCGCATACGCCCCCATCACCATCTTCTCCATCGCCTGCGGGCAGAGATTTTCCTGTCCGCGGCGGCAAAAGAAGCACACCCCGCAGGGCGCGGTGGGCGCCGCCATCAACTCGTCGCCGACTTCAAACCCGGTCACCCCTTCGCCCGCATCGGCCACCACACCCGCAAACTCGTGCCCGAACGGCGTGGGCAGACGCCACATCGGATGACCGCGGCGATAGGTCTTGAGATCGGTGCCGCAACTGAGCGCGCATTTGACGCGCAGCAGAAGCTCGCCGGGGCCCGGGCGCGGCGGAGCGAACTCGCACAGCCGCAGATCGCCCGGCGCGAACAGCACGGCCTGGCGCGCGTGAGCCGGCACCCGCGCGAGGGCCGCGGAAAAAGTTTCGACCGCGGCCGACTTCACAGCTTGCGCTCCACGGCGAAACTCGCCAGCGCCCTCAGCGGTTCGGCGCGCTGGTCGAAATCGTCGAGCGCGCGACGCGCGCGGCGCTCCAGATCGCGCGCGAGCTGCCACGACTTGTCCAGGCCGATCAGCGCGGGATAGGTATTCTTGCCGTGCGCGACGTCCTTGCCCGTGCGCTTGCCCATCTGCTCGGTCGTAGCCTCGACGTCGAGGATGTCGTCGATCACCTGGAAGGCGAGTCCGAGTGCGCGCGCGTAGGCCTCCAGCGCCTGGAGCTGGTCCTCGCCGGCGCCACCCAGGCGCGCGCCGCCGCGCACCGCGGCAATAAACAGCGCGCCGGTTTTCCTGCGATGCAGATATTCCAGCTGCTCGATCGTCAGGCTGCGGCCTTCGCCAAGCAGATCGATCGCCTGCCCCGCCACCATCCCGGCCGAGCCCGCCGCCTCGGCCAGTTCGGCGACCGTCGCGAGCAGGGCCGCGGGCGGCACACCGGCGGTCGACACGGCGGACCTGGCGAGCATCCAGAACGCGTCGGTCAGCAGCGCGTCGCCGGCCAGCGTCGCCAGCGCGTCGCCGTAAATCCTGTGATTGGTCGGACGGCCGCGGCGCAGATCGTCGTCGTCCATGCAGGGGAGGTCGTCGTGGATAAGCGAATAGGTATGAATCATCTCCAGCGCGCACGCAAATCCCAGCGCGGCTTCCAACGGACCGCCGACCGCTTCGCACGCCGCCAGGGCGAGTACCGGCCGCAGCCGCTTGCCGCCAGCCAGCAGGCTGTAGCGCATCGCCTCCAAAAGCCGCTGGGCCGGAGCGTCAGTCTCCGCGACCGCGCAGGCGAGCGCCCCATTTACGGTCGCCACGCGCTCGCCCAGGTAGCGCTCGATGTCCAGCGGCGCGCGCTCGCCCGCATGCGCGCGCCCGTTGACCGATGCGGCGTCCGGATGTGCGTGCGCCGCGGTTTCATCTTTCGGCGCGCGCGTGCGATCGGAATGATTCGATTTCGCTTCTGCCATCGGTTACCGTCGCCCGATCACCAAAGCATTGCGCAGAGCAGTGCAGCGCCACCGGTGTAGGGGCGTCCGCGCCGCGCAGCAGCCTCGGTCAGGACACGTAATGGCGCACCATGCGCCACGAATCTTTCAGATTTTCCCCAAACTGCAGCGCCACAGTGCCCTCGAAGCCGGAGTGCAGCTTGCAGTCACGGCATCGAATATCCTGCTTGGTGCGATAGTACTCCCAATCGGTTGCCTCGTGCATCTGGCTGAAGGTCTTGTAATGGCCGTTGGTGATCAGGTAACAGGGGCCCTTCCAACCCCGCGGATTGCGCGTGACCGTGGTCCAGGGACTGCACAACAGGTCGCGCTCGCCGACCAGGTAGTCGAGATAGATCGGAGTATTGATGATCTTGTAGTCCTCGGCGAGCTTGCGCACGCGTTTGAACTTTTGTGGCATCTCCTCGCGCTTGAGGTAGATGTCGTCGTTGGTCAGCACCTGGTAGTGGTAGCCGGGCGTGAGCAGCATCCCGTCGACGCCGAGTGTGCCGAGCATCTTGACCAGCTCCTCGATCTCTTCCGCGCCGGTCTCGCGGAAGATGGTCGAGTTGGTCTGCACGCGATAGCCCTTCTCCTTGAGCAGCTTAATCATGCGCACGCAGGTGTCGAACACGCCGTCGCGGTCGACCACGCGGTCGTGGGTCTCGCGCATGCCGTCGATATGGACGTTGAAGCTCAGATAGGGGCTGGGCGCGACGCGGCGGATGAAACGTTCGAGCAGGATCGCGTTGGTGCAAATCTGCACGTGGCGCTGGCGATCGAGCAGCCCCTGGGTGAGCGGCACGATGTGCTTGTACATCAGCGGTTCGCCGCCGCAGATCGAAACGATCGGCGCGTCGGCTTCCTCGGCGGCGCCGAGCGCCTCCTCCAGCGGCAGCTGGTCGCGGATGGTGTCCTTGTACTCCACGATCCGGCCGCATCCGATACAGGCCAGGTTGCACGCGTGCAGCGGCTCCAACATCAGCACCAGCGGAAAGTACTTCTCTCCCGCGCGCCGCTTGCGGCGCATGTAGCGGCCAAGATCCAGCATCAACTTCAACGGTACTCGCATCTTGATGGTTTCCTCGGTTCGATTCCTGAAAGGCAGGGTTAAGCGACGGCCTTGCCGCCCTCGGTGGAGCGTTGTGCGGGATCGCGGAACAGCCATTCCTCGAGCATCGTGACCGCTCGACCCAGTTCGTCGGTGCCGCCGCCGGTGAACAGGAAGCCGATAAGCGAGCCGTTGAGCGCCGACACCATAAAGCCGGCGGCCGCCTCGGGCGCGATGTCGCGCGAGCAAAGATTCTTGTCCTGGGCACGGCGAACGATGTCGATCATCAGTTCGCGAAAGCCGTCGTACAGTTTCATCACTTGCGCGGTCAGTTCCTCGGGGACCTTTTCGCCATGCAGCAGTTGGCCGAGGAAGAACCGCACAGAGGGGGCGTTGTCGCGAACGAAGAGCAGGTAGGACTGCACCAGCTTGCGCCACTGGGCGCGCTCGTCCAACGCTCCGACTTCCTCGGCAAAATCGATAAAATACGGCTCCAACAGTCGGTTGAGGACCGCGAGGAACAGTTCCTCTTTGGTCTTGAAGTGCCAGAAAATCAGCGCCTTGCTGACCTTCGCGTCGCGCGCCACCTCGGACATCGAGGTCTCGTGAAAGCCGTGGCGGGCGAACAGCCGGATACCCGCCTTGAGGATTTCATCCCGCGAATACTGGGATTTTCCCGGTGGTATCGAACGCGATTCAGACGCCATATACTCGGGCGGATTCACCTTGGTGGCCTCCCCTCGACCACCTGGGCCGATTTCCTGGCCGGGCGAACGGAAGAACTTACGACGGACCTCAAACAGCCGCCCAACCACCCGCTAACCTACCGGTCAATGAGCACTTTATAGTCCGATTGCCTAAAGTCAATAGGGGATGGCGACCTGAAGTAACAGACGATTCATACAAGCTTAACCCGGCCACCCCCCTGTCGGCTCGATTCCTGAGCGCCGAGGGTCAAAGCCAACGCGGCACGCGCTTCGGCCAGGTTTTCCGCCGCGATGACGGGCTCGACGCCCTGCTCGGCGCTCAGACGGACCGCGCGCTCGAAGTCGGCGGCCATCCTGGCGAACCAGGCCGAATGATACGAATCGTCGGTTTCAGGCGTCGGAGAAAAGTCTTCCGAACTTCCGGACCGCGCGGTCAGCACTACGCGGTCGCCATCGATTTCGAGCGCCGCTTCGCTGCCATACAGCATCGCGCGCGTACGCCGCACCGGTGAACGCCAACTCAGATGGGCCGAGGCAATCCTGTCGCCGGGGAAAATGACCCTGACGTCGGCGACGTCCTCGACCGACGCGGCCTCACCGACGCTCATGAACGCCGCGATTGCGGCCGGGTCCAGGCCGCCCATGAGCCAGCGCATCAGGTAGAAAACATGCCATCCGTGATCGACCAGGATTCCACCCCCGCTCGCCGCACCCAGCCGCCATCGGCCGCTCGCGCCGATACCGATACCGGCCGGCGCGGTGCGCAACCGGTCGAGCGCGAGGTAGCGAATCTCGCCGAGCCGCCCTGTCCTGATGAGGTCATGGGCGAGCCGGTAGGTCGCGGCGTACTTCCAGTTATGCACGCACATCAGCACGCGCCCGCGGCTTGAGGCGGCGGCGCGCAGCGACTCGAATTCACCGGCCGCGAGGCACAGCGGCTTCTCGACCAGCACGTGAGCGCCGGCCGCCAGGGCCATCCGCGCCGTCGCCGCATGATAGGCAGGCGGGCTTGCAACGTCGACGAAGTCCAGGCGCTCGCCGTCGAGCATCAGCTCGAGGTCGTCGTAGACGCGGATGTTCGGGATGAGGCGCATCGCATGATGGCGCCGCTCGGATACCGGGTCGTGAATCGCGACGATATTGACCTCGGGCCGCGCGCGCCATCCGGCAAGGTGCGCCTGCGCGGCAACCTCGCCGAAACCGGAAATCGCTCCGCGCAGCGTCATCCTCGAATCGCCAGTCTTTTCAGATCCGCCAGATCCGCCAATCCCGCAGATCCGTTCATCCTTCAGATGTAGACCTTCGCGAGCCGCTCGAGTGCCGGCGCGTACTTGTCCGGGCCGCGCGCGCCGGCGACCAGCGCGACCACGAAGCGGCCCACGCCGAGCGCCGCGTACCTGCCGAGTTCGTCATGGGCTTTGGCGCGCTCGTCGCCAACCGAGCCCATCACGGTCAAATCGAGCTTGCCGTAGTCGCGGCCGGTCTTGTGGCACTCCTCGCGCAACTCCGCGGTCGCCTGTTTCATCTCGTCGACGCTGATGCGAATCGGGCACCATCCGTCGCCCCATTTGGCAACGCGCTTGAGCGCGTTCTTGTCGCGGCTGCCGAGCAGCACCGGCGGCCCGGCCGGCTGCGCGGGACGTGGATAGGATCGGATCGCCGGAAACTTGACGTACCTGCCCTCGAACGACGCTTCACCCTTGGTCCACAACGCGCGCATCGCGGCGATGTACTCGGCGGTTTGCGTCCAGCGATGCGGAAAGTCGCCGCCGAGCAGTTCGGTTTCCTCGCGCAGCCATCCGGCGCCGATGCCGAAGATGAAGCGGCCGCCCGAGAAGTGGTCGAGGCTGCCGATCTGCTTGGCCAGGATCATCGGGTTGTGTTCGGGCACCAGGCAGATGCCGGTGGCGAGCTTTAATTTTTTGGTCGCCGCCGCGGCCATGCTGAGCGCGACGAACTGATCGCCCATGTGCGAATAGATCGGCGGGATCGGTCCGCCATGCGGGAACGGGGTCTTGGGATTGGCGGGGAGGATCGGATGCTCGGGCACCCACATCGATTCGAAGCCCAACTCCTCGGCGGTGCGGCAAAAGTCCGCCGGGTTGGCGGTGTCCTCGTTAAACGGCATCAGCAATCCAATCTTCATGCTGTCCCCTCTTGCGTCGCTCAGATGAGCTTCGTGATAGACGCTGATTTCTGTCAAAAAGCGCGCGCGAATGCCAGCCGCGACACAACGCCGCTCCATGCAGCCACTGGAACAACATCACTTCGCGCGAGCAATCTCAGGAGACCTCGGTTTGTGTCACAGGGGGCCAGTCGCGGACGCACTTCTTGACCGTCACGTAGTTGGCATCCAACTCCGGCTCCATGAGAAGGATAGCGGCGATGCGCCGCGCGATATCCATGACAGCGCGCGCTTCGTCCATCTTGAGCGTTCGACCGAGGATTTCGCGCTCGCGATAGCTGAGCCATTTCTTCATCACCTGGTATCCGCCGATCGTGTACTCCCAAACGCGCGCCGGAATGTTTTTCCAGTACGCGCGATTGTTCAGGTAAACATCGAGCGTGCGATCTCCGAGCAGATTGAGCGCCTGTTCCTTCGAAAGGCCGAGCGTGGTGGCGCCCGCGTCGATCGCTTCGCGCTCCTTCGCGGTGTAATCACGCTCCATGAACTTTCCCTTGCCGGGCATCACGGCGCCACCCTTTCCCCGATGGCCCCATCCGACAGTAAGGTCGAGGTCGCCAGCTTCAGGATCGAGTGAGCCGCCACCTTCGCGAGAGATCGAACCGATTGAGCTCAGTTCAGGCCGAAGTTTATTCGCAGTGACGCCCTCTACGGGTTTATCGACATCAAGCAAAGTCGTGACCGAGCGCCCGAGCTTGGCAGATCCGAGAAGTATCGCTTTAGAGAATGGAAGCGGAATTCGGGGCCAGTCCTGTCTTAGGGCGGTCACGCTCGTCTCTGAGTACGCGGCCGAGTGCAAGATAGCGACTGCATGATTGAACAAAACCTCTGCGTCCGTGCTGCTCAACCCCGTGTCCGTGAGGTATCTCGAGGCGTTACGCGACAGATTTGGCTGCAATGCGTCGTGCGTTCTCAAATGAATGAAAGCAGGAAACAGGTTGGCGCCACGCTCGATTACGTGACGGCAACAGGGTTTCCGAGCGACAACGGGCGGGTCAAAGTTCTTGCGGTTCTGCTGAACGGCAGCCAACCAAATGTTCTCCTCTCTCAAGTGAGGAAAATATTCGGAGCGCTTTTCATCGAGGAGCTTTGTTTCGGATTCCCAGTACAGCCAACGGTTATCGAATGGTCTTAGCAGCACTCAACCATGTTTTCAGTTTTGAAGCCGCGCTTAACAAGATACCGCCGCGTCTCTCTGGCATTGAATCGCGCCGTGTCGATCATCGCCTTTGGCACTATTCCCCGAATGTCCGCATCACTGAGATCGGGATCGAAATATTGTTTCATCCGGTCGATTAGCGTCTGCCGATCGATGTCGAGGACAACCTCATCTCGGCCCGTCTGCACTCCCGGAAATGAGACCGGAAACAACTCCGGCAACGGTGCCCATGAAAGGTAGCCGCTAGCCACGACCGACGGGCGAAACGGTAGTCCGAGTTCTAATGCGGGATGCAACCCTTCGTACTTTGGCGTGGGAGTGTTGTCAGCCTCGTCGAGAAGTTGCGCGCGTTTCGCCTTGCCCCACAGATCGCGAAAATTCACGGTCTGAGTGCCATGCGATTTCTCGCGACGCGTCAGCAACGCGATCGCAGTGCCGACCTGGATGCCTTCTCGATTGAACTCGGTTGAGAATATGCTTGGGTCTGATTCGCCCTCGGGAGTCAGCTTCCCGGTTTTATACTTGTCGCCATTGAGGCAGTCGATCGATATCTGATCGAAGCGCTCCAGATAGCGTTCACGCATTCCGGTGAACGAAAGCCCGTCGAGCCACGAATAGTTCGAGATGAAGCAGATGATCCCTTTGCCGGTCTTCTCGACGATTTTGCGCTCCGCCATGCGATAGAAGCGCACATACAGATCGTTCAAACCCTGTCCCTGTGGCTGCGGCGCACGTTTGGCGGTTCGATAGGCTTGCGACAAATCGTGTTCTTCATCGACCGCGAGTCCGGCAAACCCGTTGTACGGCGGATTTCCCAATATCACGAGGATTGGCTTCGCCTGCTTGACCCGTTCTGCCGCATCGCGTTCCTGCAGAAGCTCAGGGAACGCCAGCAGCATCTGCGGCTTTGACCCGTCGGGCGGTTCCCATCCGGTAAGCGCGTTGGTCAGGTAAACGCCGGCCCGCTCTTTCCTGGTCTCCGAGAAGGGCGCGCCGAGCGATTGGAGCAGGAGCCCGATTTGCAAATGCGTCACTACAAACGGCGCCGGTAAAATCTCGAAGCCGAACACACGCTCCATCGCGGCGCGCTTTATCTCTTGCGAAGTGAGCGCATCGCCGCCCTTCTCGCGAAGGGTGTCCGCTATCCGGTTAAGGACCTCGATCAGATACGAGCCGGTGCCGCAGCACGGATCGAGGACATAGACGTTTGGGGCTGCAAGACCGTCCGGAAGGCCGAGTTCATCGCGTAGCACCCGATCGACGCGAGCGACCATGTAACGTACGACTTCGCGGGGCGTATACCAGACGCCAAGCTGTTTGCGGAGTTCCGGATCGTACGCTTCGAGAAAAGGTTCGTAGAAGTATTGGACTGCGTGATGCTCCTCGAAGGCAGCGAAAAATGCGGCGCGATCTACACGATTGAGAGCGGTTCCTGTCCAGCCCAAGACCTCGGGCAATTCAAGTCCGGCAAGCGAAGCCGGATTGCTCGCTTGATGGAACAGTTCGACCATCACAGGCAGGCGCAGGAGCTGGCCGGCGTGAAGCCAGTCGAATCGTGCCTTGCGATCTGATGGCGGGTGGTCACGCGTCCAGAGGACCCAGGCGGAGAAAACGCCGTAGAAAAGAGTCTGGACCAGCGTCGAGCGAAAGAAGTGCTCGCCCTTCTTGCCTTCGAATTCGATGCCGAGCGCCTCTTCCAGCGCGCTCCGGATAGCCGCGAGAGCGGGCACCTCGCTCTTCTTCTCGACGCGTCTTAACGCCTCGCGCGCGTACGAAGCCATGAACCAAGCCACGTCCTTGGGCGTTGCCAAAGACGCGGCGTGAAGCATCACTCGCTTGAGAAAATCGACGAATGCCTCACCTTGCTCGGCTGCGACTGCTCGCGGATGGCTCGCCGCAGTCCAAAAGGCCGCCTCATTCGGCGCGAGGCGATAGTGTTCGAGCTTGACGGGCTTCCCCTCGGCATCAGCACCCACCAGTAGGAAGTCACGGAAATTCGTGACGAGAACCTGGCGGTACTCCTTCCAGTATTTCGATACTTGGGCGCCGTCGGCCGTTAGAAGGGCGTCGTTGCTGGTCGACTTCGCCTCGACGACGCCGCGCGACGGCTTGGTGCCCGGCAGTGGCTCCGCCGCTGACGCTTTCTGAAACTGTTCCGGCGTGAAGAGGCCGACGTCAGGAATCCCAGCGCCGTGGCTCGGGTTGACTATGCACCGGACCTTGGGCTTCAGAGTTGCGCCAACGGCATCCAATAGAGCCGCGAGCGCGGGATAATAAGAGGTTTCGGGGACAGCCGAGCCGGAACGACGGATGTCGCGAAGTTCGCGGAGGTAATCTTCCAGTGGGTTCTCGACCATCTTGAGCGGGAGGAAGTCTAGCACTCTCGACAAAAGTTGGCGATCCACGGTTTGCTCATTTCCAGTCAATCCATTTCACTGAACGCTTATCGGGATTCGCAGATCGAAGGCCGAATCGATCGCCACCCCGCCCCTCATCGCGGGAAAGAAGCGCCACTGTTGCAGCGTGCTGAGCAGAATCTGATTGATCCGCGGATCCGGAGTCGGCTTCGCCAGAGTCACTTTCACGTTCCCGTCGTAGGAAACCTCGAAGTGCGCCACCGCCACCGCTTCGAAGGCCACGTCGCGCAAGTCGTCCGGAATCTTCGGCACCGGCGAATAGATCGCCCGCGCGCCGAGGCTGTCGCTGCCGAGCCCCGACCCGCCGCCGGTGCCTGCTTTCTCTTGCGGCGCGGCCCCGCTCTCAGCGCTCGCGCCCGTGGTCGTCCTGGACGCGGCGGTGCTCGATTCGGCTGGGGCCTTTTGCGTGCCCGAGAGCGACGGCGGGGCTTCCGGCAGGATTCGCTCCTTGTGCGGATGCGGCGGCGGAATCACTTTGCGCCGGACCTCGACCCGAGGCTTGGGTTTGGGTGGCGCCGGCGCGAGCGGATGCGGAGCAGCCGCGGGACAGCCCTCGAGACCTCCAACCACCGGAGGCAACTCGACGATCCGCGCCTCGATGGGCTTGAGTTCAGGCAGCGGCGGCGCCGTCTGCCGGAGCAGCAGCGCAAAGCCCAGCAGCAGCGCGACCCAGATCGCGAGCGACAGCGGCGCGATCCAGGCCAGCCGCCGCCAGGGTTCGTCGAGGAACGGCGAAGCGGTTTGAAACGCCCCGTTCATTCGCGCTTGACCGCGATCAGAAAATGCTCCACTCCGGCCCGGCGCGCCTGGAGCATCGCCTCCACCACGATACCTTCCGGCGCGGCGCCGTCCGCGTTGACCACCACTCCCTGATCCTGTCCTTGCAGCATGCTCTTCAGCGCAAATGCCATCGTCGCGAGCGTGGTCGGGGTCTTATCGAGAAATATCTTACTATCCTTGGTAATAGTCAGTGCGACCGGCTCCTTGTGCTGCAGGCTGGGCGCGTCCCCCTGCGGAAGATTGACCGTGATCGAGTTGAGACTCTGCATCGACAGCGACGCCAGCATGAACGTCACCAGCAGAAAGAACATCACGTCGATCATCGGGATGATCTCGATTCGGCCGCGCCGATAGCCTCGTCCCTTGCGCAGTTTCATCGCTTGGCCCTCCCCTCTCGCGGTGCGAGCGGGGTGACGCTCGCGACGCTTTCCCTGCCGTCGGTTTCCTCGTCCAGGCGAATGTGGTCGATCAATCTCGAGCCCAGGCGTTCCAGATGATCGAGCGCCTGCGACTGCAAGCGCGCGAAGAAGTTGAAACCGAACAGTGCGAAGAGCGCGATCAAAAGGCCCAGGGCAGTCGAAATCAGGGCCTGCGCGACGCCCGAGGTCACTTGCGTCGGTGCGACCAGTCCCGACCCGCCGATTACTTTGAAGGCCTGCATCATGCCGGTGATGGTTCCGAGCAGGCCCATCAATGGCGCCGCGGTAACCACCGTCTCGAGAATCCACAAGCCGCGTCCGAGGCCCTTTTCGATGTCGCCCGCTTCGTCGCCGGCCCGCGATTCAACCCACCATGCGGGCTTATCGCGATTGTCGCCGATCACCCAGAAGAACCGCCGGTAAACGTTCACCGGCGCGAGCGCCGTCAGTTGCCGGTCGAGATCCTCCAAGGAAAAGCCGTAGGTCTCGACCAGTTCCGCCAGCGAATGCGGCAACCGCAAGCATCGGTAATAAGCCACCGCCCGGTCGAGAATGATCAGCACGGCAACCACCCCGAGAAACAGCAGCGGATATACCATCGCGCCGCCGTATTGCAATTCGCCAAAAGCGCTCTTGAGTTCATTCATCGCTGAATCCTCGCGTGCAATCCTGATTTCAATTCGGTACGCATGTTCGGATACTCACTGCTTCAATGCACGGCGGTCCGGCTGAACGAGGGGAGTTCCCATTTGATTCCGCCGTAGAACGCGCGCCGCGGACCGTATTGCGG
>VFSW01011118.1_pt1 | contig 12681 bp, 9 predicted proteins | sample 5358111 | NCBI WGS metagenome assembly VFSW01 (sample SAMN11554181, study PRJNA540505) | mine drainage metagenome | isolation source: sediment from site ElyBrook_90M | place: USA: Ely Copper Mine, Vershire, VT | collected 2017 | reverse complement strand
TTTGGCCCGCGGCGGTCTGCAGCTCCGCAAGACGCTTCAGCGTGGCGGGCGATCTTCCACCGGCTTTGCTATAGCGCGCCAGTTCGGCCATTTCCTTGTCTTTTTCGCCCTTGCCCGCGTAAGCGGCGGCGAGAAATTCGTAGACGCTGCCCGTTTCCACGTATTCCGGATACAGATCCCGGATGCGGACGCCTTCGCGGATCACATCGTCCCACTTCTTGTCCTTGGCGAAGGCGGAGATGGTCCGGAGGGTTTTCTTCCAGTCGTCGAAGCCGTCGACGGTGCGCTTGGTCTGCGCGTCGAGCCAGGCGAGGAACTGCTTGTCGAACTCCTCGGGCTTCATCTTGAATTCCAGTTCGATGGTTTCCGGCGTGGTCTTCAGCGCGGCAAAGTCGTGGATCATGGCCAGCAGTTTGCCCGCGCCCCACTTCTGCTCGATGAAGTTGCAGATTTTCCCCGCCTCGAAATAAGACACCACCACCTGCTCCGGGTAGGACGGATGGATGAACCCGCGGTCGATGTCGGAGATGGGCAGGAGCTTCTTCTTGCGGATGGCGTCGATTTCCTCGGGCTCCAGACGGTCCCCCCAGTCTGGCGACGCGGCCGTTTCCTCGTACACGGCCAGGCCCTCGGTGAACCAGCGCGGCACGCGGCTATGCGTCATCTCCAGCACGTACACGTGGCTGAATTCGTGCCACATCGTGCTGGCCCAATGGAACTGGCCCGGCACGCGCGAATTCGGCGAATCCATCGCAACCACCATGTTGAAGGTGACGCCCAACGCGCCCAGTCCCGGCATGCCCATCGTGCGGACTTCAAAATCCGGATGGTTCGGATACACCTCCAACTGCACCGGACCCGCTAGCTTGAACTGGTACTTTTTCTCGTACGTGGCGATGGCCTTGTCCATCTGCGCCTGGAAATAAGGCCTCAACAGTGCCGACTCCTTCTTGCCGAGCCGCAGAATCGTCGTCGGCGTCTTGAAGGTGTCGTAGTCCTTGTACTTATCCATCAGCATCAGAGTGTTTTTCGACTCCGTCGGCTGATAGCCCGCGTTCCAGGAGGCCTCCAGATCCGCCCGCGCCTCGTCCTCGCGCCCCAGCCGCATCAGATTGAGGCCGAGCGCAGCCCGCGCCTTTTCGAGATGAGGGTCCAATTCCAAAGCCTTGCGATACAGCGCGATCCCTTCCTCATACCGCCGGTTGATGACGAAGTAATGCCCCGCGGTGTCGTAAACGTCGCCATAGTGCGGATTCACCTTCAGGATTTTCGCCAGCCACGGCGAGTCCTTTTTGTCGTTCAACCAGTCGATGGTGGCCAGGATCGACATCGCCTCCAACGCCTCGGGCGAAAGGTCCACCGCCTTCTGCGCTTCTTCACGCGCCTTGGCTTCGTTATTATCCTCAAGCGCGACGCGCGCCAGCACTTCCTGCGCCTGGTATGCCTTAGGGTCCAGCTCCAGCGCCTTCTTCGCGTACTCTATTGCCTTGGCCGAGTACCCGTCGGCGGCCACGCGAGCCAGTCCGATCAGCGCCGGCACGTATTTCGCGTCGATGTTCAGCGCCTCTGCAAACAGATCGCCCGCCGTGCCCGTCTGCCAGTGATCCAGATACAGGTAGCCCCAGCGGACGCGCAGCGCCGGGTCCTTCTCGTGCTCCTTCACCAGATCACGGAACAGATCGTTGGCTGCTTTGTAGTTATGGACGCCCCACAGCCCTTCGGCGCGAACCCACAGGTCCGCGGACCGCGTCAGGTTCTCGTAACAAGCGTCCGCCTGCGGATTTCCATGCAGGCGCATCTTCGCGCACGGTTCCACCGCGGCGGGTATCTGCGCCAATAACGGCAATGCGATCAGGAACGTCAGGGCGCGCATCGCTATTTGTCGAGCGCCTCCTGGATCTTCGCCAGCTCCAGCAGATATCGCTGCAAGGTCTGGCGATACTCGGCCAGCGGCATCGACGCTTTGCGGTATTTCAGGTCGTCGATGGTCGCTTCGAGATTTTCCTTTTGCTTCAAAAGCCCTAACTTCGCGGGATCGCGGCTCTGCGCCGCCATCGATCCCAGATGGAGCATCGCGAACCGGCCGGCCGTCAATCCTTCGCCGTTCTCCGCCGACGGCGCCTTCACGCCTTCGCCCTTGCCCGCGTCCTCCAGCAGCGCATGCTCCGTCGCCAGCCTCTTCTGGGTCTCGTAATACTTCGCCGTCTTGTCCTCGGCATAGCGGAACAGCTCCAGCGCGGTGACCACCTCGTTTTTATCCGCGTCCGCCCCGGGATCGCGCATGCCCTCGATCCAGTACCGCGCGAACACGGTGGCGTTCTTCTCCGAGCCTGCTTTCGTCGCCGTGACGACCACGCGTTTCGCCTTGCCGAGCGCCGCCAGAGACCCTCCGCTCGCGCTGGTCATATTGATCACCGCCTGATGCGTGGCCGGCAGCTTATCGAGCATCGATGCCAGTTCCGATGCCGTCAAATCCGGCCCAGGCAGATTAAATTTGTAGTCGGATTCATCGTACGTGCCATGGCCGATCATCAGGATCACCACCGAATCATCCGGTTTTGCCTCGGCGCTCATCTGCCGGAAATACGCCTCGATGTTCGCCTTGGTCGCATCGGGGCCGTACAGCGTTTTGATCTTGGCGTTGGGCTCCGTCTGATGCAGCACCTTGTCCAGATCCTTCGCCCATCCGGAAAATCTCTGCTCGTACTCGGGCTCGCCGCCAAGCCCCGCGATGGTGAAGTAAAACGTCTCCGCCCGCAGGACCGCGACACTCAGAATCAACAGCAGCGCGCGTTTCAAATGACCCCCCACTTGCGCCGCAGCAGCCATTCGCCGGAGCGCAGCAGCAACAGCAGCAGGAAGACGATCGGCATATCCCACAAATCGCGCGTTTCCCGAACCGTGATGCCCGCCTCGGAATAATTGATGTCCTTGCCCAGCTTATTGGCGTCCTCCGGCTTGTAGTATTTCCCGCCGGTCTCCTGCGACAGCTTTTCCAATAATTCGCGATTCTGCTCGACGTGGAAGTTCTCCGCCACGCCGTCGTCGCGGCGGAAGGTCATCACGTCGCGCCCCAGGTCTTCCGTCCCGCGGCGCGCGATCGCCTCCGCGACATAGGAGCCGGCCTTCGGAATCGTCCACTCCGCCGTATAGACCCCGGCGTCCAGCGCGTCCGGTCTCATGGAAACCGTTTCCGTCACGCCATCGCCGACGATGTGCGCTTCCACCGTGGCGTCCGCGGCGGGCAGATACGCCTTGTCGCGAACCTCGGCGCGCAATTTCACCGACGCCTCGTCGTTCAGCATCTGTTTGGGCGTGGACAGCGTCATCCGTTTGGGAGTATCGTTCACCAGCCAGCGCAGCAGTTGGGAATAGAAAATCTCGTGGCTCCTATCCGCCACCGGCTGCAGCATCTGCCAGCGCCAGCTTCCCGCCGTCGCGAACACAGCCGTGCGCCCGCGCCCGTAATTCTCGATGGTCAACAAAGGCAGCCGCCCAACGGATGTGGGAAGCGCGTCGGCCAGCACCACCGCGCCTGGCTTCGGCTGGCCCGCGTCCTGAAAATTCATCAGATAGGGAAGCGTCTTCCAGCGCTCGACGTTTTTCTGCGGATCTTCCTCGATCCGCGTGATCAGGCTGTCCCGCCCCTGTGCCGTCAGCTCGACGTTGGCCGGGTCGCGCACGAACGTGTTCTTGTGGTCCGGCAGTTTCACCGGCAGGACGTCGTTCAGGACGCTCTGCTTATACCCGCCGTCGCCCAACGCGTCGCGCCCGCCCAGGAACAGCAGGCCTCCGCCGCGCCGGTCGACGAAATCCTTGATCGTCTGCTGCTGCGTGGTGGTGAAATAGGGAGCGTCCACGCTGCCCAGAATCAGCCCGTCGAACTCGAACAGATCCTCGACGCGGGTGGGAAATCCGTCCTTGATGGACTTCGGCGCATCGGCGTGATCGTCCTGCACGTAAATCTTGTTCTGCGTGGTGCGGAGAATCGTGGCCAGGTGGATGCTCTTGTCGTCCTCCACCGCGCGGCGCAGGAACTTGAACTCCCAGCGCGGCTCGCCTTCCATGTACAGAATCCGAGCCGTCCTCTGGTCGACGTTCACCAGCTTGGCGATCTTGTTATTGCGCGGATTCTCCTCGCCCGGCCGCGGATCGATGCTCACGTCAATCGCCCGGACGCCCGCCGGACCGGCGTTGTAGAGGATATTTTCCGTCTGTTCCACGCCGTCGGCCTTGAACGTCACCTCGCGAGAGGCCAGCACCTTGCCGCCGTCCTTGATCAGGATATTTGCCTTCTGCCCCCCGTAGCCGTGCTGATGAAACGCCACCGTGGCCGACAGTCGCGAATCCGGCAGCGCCCTTGCCGGCGTCTCGACCCCCGTCAGTTCCACATCGTGAGCCATCTTTTCCCGCCCGAACCCGATGGTGTGCACCGGAATCCTCTGCCGCCGCACTTCGGAGATGGTCTCCAGGTCGATGCCTCCGGAATTGTCCGCGCCGTCGCTCAACAGCACCACCGCGCCGATGGGCAAACTGGCGGCATCGGCCAGAACCTGCTTCAGGCTGTCGCCGATGTGTGTCGCCGTGCCCGCCGCCGTCAATTTATCCAGGCCGCCTTTGTCATACGCTTCCAGCCTGTCCAGATGGTCGCTCAACTTGTACAGCCGCACTTGAAATTTATCCTGCAACTGTTTGACGAGGCCGCCCTTAAGCAGGTTTACCGCGGCGTTCTTGCGGGAGCCGCTTCCGGCGTCGTCCACGGCCATGCTGGAGGAATCGTCCACCACCACCGCGACGATGTTCTGCTGCGGCCGCAGCGTCGCAACGCTCAACGCAGGGTGCCACAGCATCAGCAGCAGCACGGCGGCAAGCAGCGTCTGCAATAGCCAAACCGCCACCGACCGCGCGCCCTTGATCCGGGCCGCCGCGCGGGTATTCGTGCGCACGAAGAACGCCAGCGCCGCCGCCGCCGCTGCAATCGCCAGGACCAGCAACCAGACCGGCCATCCGCCGGCGAACACAAAGGTCCCTTTGGAGAACACCGAGGCCGGATATTTAAAGAAAAATTCGAACATTAGTGGGTCAAGTCGTACACAAAATAGTTCATTGCGATCCGGTACGCCAGCGACGCGAACTTCTCCGGATACCTCGGGTCATCTGAGTTCTCCCAGGCGTCGCCCAGGTCCATATTGTGACAGATCGCCACCATCACCCGGCCCTTGTCGTCGTAAATCCCCTCCCAGCGCGCCACAAACCCGTCGTATTCGTACAAACGGTGCGGCGGATACACCACGTACTGCATGCCCGGAACCTGAAAACGCTGGTCCAGGTCATATATGACGTGAAAGATGGGGTCTTTGTTATCCAAATCCACGATTGGACGGTCGGGAAACACCTTTTGCATCACACGGGTGAAGTTTTCCCATTCAATGGTGCCGTGAAAGTCGTCGCACATGAAGAATCCGCCGCGCAGCAGATACTCCCGCAACTGTGCGATCTGATCGTCGGGCAGATTCCAATAGCCCACCTCCACCGCGTACATGAACGGCCAGTTGTAGACGTCGTCGTCGCCGTCCAGATCCACCACCTGCTCCACCGATTTGGTGTCGATCCGCGTCAGCCGGCGCACGCCTTCGAGCAAGTGCCGGTCCGACCGCGGATAATCCACCGTCCAGCGGTTGTACCCGTCGGCCATGTAGCCATGGACGTTTCGGAAGGACGGATACCGAAGCCTCGCCCTCGTCCATTCATGCTTTTCCTGAAAATCGTCCGGCACCGGGAAGTCGTTGTATTCATAGCCCGGGTACTCCCGGAACGGACGGGGCAGCTTGAATTGTTTCTGCGCCCACAGCGCTCCGCAGGCGACGAACACGCCGGCCAGCACGCACACAAACTGCTTGGTCATCCGCCTCATCGCCACCCGATCCTACCGTGTCCCCAATCCACAAGCGCAGCACTTTCCACAAAACGCGAGCGGTGGATACAGCGGGCTGTCCCCTTCGCTCCCCCGGACGTCAGTGCGGGGACGTTCTGTTTCTCTCTCTTCATCAGTGCGATAAGTCGTAAATAAAGTAATTCATCGCGATGCGGTAGGCCAGCGACGCCCACTTTTCCAGATAGCGCGGTTCGTCGGAGTGTTCCCAGGCGTCGCCCAGGTCCATGTTGTGGCAGATGGCCACCATCACCCGGCCCTTATCGTCGCGGATGCAGCGCCAGTGGGGAACCTTACCGGTCTCGCCGGCCTCGTACGTCAGGCCGGTCTCAAAATACAGAGCGCCCGGCACCTGGAACCGCTCCTGTGAATCGTAGATGGTGTGAAAGATAGGGTCGCTGTCTGGCAGATCTTCGATTTCGCGCTCCGGGAACACCTTGCTCATGCTGCGAGTGAACGTGTCCCACTCGCGGACGCCGTGATACGGTTCAGTGCCGTGGAAATCGTCGCACATGAAGAATCCGCCGCGCAGCAGATACTCCCGAAGCTGTTTGGCTTCGGGCTCGCCCAGATTCCAATGGCCGACCTCCACGCCGTACAATACAGGCCAGTTATAAACCTCGTCTGTGCCGTCGAGCGTCACCACCTGCTCCACGCTTCTTGAATCGATGCGGGTGAGGCGCCGCACTCCCTCCAGCAGATGCCGGTCGGACCGGGGATAGTCCATGGTCCAGTAGCCCGGAAACGCGCGTCCGTTGTCCAGAAACATCAGGCGTCCCGGATATCCATAGATGTCCGGATAGCGCAGCCGGGCCCGCGTCCACTCATGTTTGTCCTGATAGTCGGCGGGCAGGGGGAAGTCCGTGTACTCGATGGCAGGCCACTCCTTGAATGGCTTCTGGGCGCGCAACGCGCTCCAGGCGGCCAATCCCAGGAATGCCACGGCGAAAGCGGTGCGGAAGCGCATCGGGCGAGTTCTGACTTCAGAGTATCAGACTCCGCTAGACCGAATGTGTTAGATTTCCCCGCCAATGAACTGCGTCCACGGCGTTTATTTTCCGCCGGTCATCGACGCGAGGAACCCCCGCGTGATAGGCCAACGGCCCGTGACGCGTTCTTTCTGTTGCGAGAACGCGCCGGCGGCCAGGACGCCGCTCAAGTCGTCGGGATTGGCGGTAAGGTGCTCGCGCTCCAGCATCTTCTTGAGCATGTCCGTCGACGCCGACAGACGGCGCGTCATCAACTCGGCGATTTCCGGCGTCCCGCACACCGCCTCGACCCGAATCTCAAATGCGCCGCCCGCTGGTCCCGCGGCGAACGTCACCTGCTGCGCCTGCGAAAGAGGCTCTAAAAACGCGTGCGTCCCCGCGCCCAGGTTGGCGTCGCTCAAGGCAAACGATGGCACGGAGATCCACACCGGCTCCGAGGGCAGCAGCGGCGGCTTGCGCCAGTCCTGCAACCCGATCATTTTCACGCCCCGCTCATCCGTGGATACCGCGATGGCCAGCACCGCGGGACGCAGCGGCATCAATGAGATGTAATAGCCCGGCCGCGTCGCAGGCATCGAGCAAATTGGATCGGCGCACTTGCCGCCCTGGCGGACGACGTACGCCGACAGCTTTTTCCAATCGAAACGCCCCCGCATGGCTAGATACGTGTTGCCTTCGGAAAACGCGGCGGCGATGGCGTCGATATCGGTGCGGTAATCGAGCCCCGTGTGCGTCAGAAACGCCTTGTAATCGGCATCCTCGGCCGATTTCGACCCCGCGATCAGATCGAGCACGCCTCCCCGGCGAAGTTTATCCAGATCGACGAATACATGCGTCGCGCGAGCCTGCGGCAGGCATTGCAGCAACCGCGCGTCATTGAATGTGCGCGTGGATCGCCAAACGAGAAACCCGGCGACGGTCCCGGCCGCCAGCAGCAGAGCTAGGGCGGTTTTCTTCACACGGCGACAGCCGCTTCGACGCGATCGTGCTTCCACAATTCGACGTACGGCGCGAGGTCGGCCATCATTTTGGCGAACTGGAGCGGATCGAGCGATTGCGCGCCGTCGCTGACGGCCTTTTCCGGATGCGGATGCATTTCGACGATCAGCCCGTCGGCTCCGATGGCCACACCCGCCCGCGCCAGCGCTGGCACTAAGCTGCGCTTGCCCGTCGCATGGCTGGGATCGAGAATCACCGGCAGATGCGTCAATTCGTTCAGCGCGGCGATGGCGGCGATGTCGCACGTATTTCGCGTCACCGTCTCAAACGTGCGGATGCCTCGCTCGCACAGAATCACGTTGGGATTCCCGTGCGCCACGATGTACTCGGCCGACATCAGCAGTTCCTTCACCGTGGAACTCATGCCGCGCTTCAGCAGAATCGGACGCCCGCACTTGCCCAGCGTCTTCAGCAGCGCGAAATTCTGCATGTTGCGCGCGCCGATCTGCAAAATATCGGCGTAGCTGGCCACCAGGTCTACGTCGCGGTCGCTCATCACCTCGGTGACGATGCCGAGCCCGGTCGCCTGGCGGGCCTTGGCCAGCAATTTGAGCCCTTCTTCTTCCAGGCCCTGGAAATCGTAAGGCGACGTGCGCGGCTTGAATGCGCCGCCGCGCAGGAACTTCGCGCCGCCGCGCGCCACGATCTCGGCCGATTCCAGAATCTGGCGCTCGCTTTCCACGGAGCACGGCCCGGCCATCACCACGAAATCGCTTCCGCCGATGGTGGTTCCGTTTACCGTAATCTCGGTCTTGCTCGGCCGGAATTCGCGGCTGACGAACTTATAAGGAGCGGAAATACGCACCGCGCGCTCAACGCAAGGCATGGCTTCGATGGATTCCAGGCAGGCAGTGACGTCGCCCACGCCCACCGCGCCAATGACCACACGCTCCTCGCCTTCGATCGAATGAACCTTGTAGCCAAACTCTTCAATCCGCGCGCGAACCTGGGCCACCTCCTGCTTGGAGGCGTGCAATTTCATCTAGATAATCATGGAACTTCGATTTTATCACGGCGATGCCAGAAGTCGTGGTCGAGCGCGCTCCGGGTCCTGTTCCACATAGCGCAGCGCCGGGATTGGCTGTGCCTTTCCGCTCCCTGACGGCCGCGGTTCTTCCTCAAGCGGGCACGGGGAAAAGCAGTTCTGCCAGGAATCCCTACGGAGGATTACTCCAAACCCAGTTCCTGCACTGTCTTCGTCAAGTCTTGGTGATCGATCTGGAAGACAATCTGAAAGCCATCATTCGCTCCGGAGAGGATATAGGATGCGGAGTTTTGACGATAGATCGGCTCGCCTGCGCTTCGATCAAACCGCATCTTCCAGGACACTTTTACCAGCGTGTACTTCGAGTCCAGCGTAGATGCTGCGAGAGAGTCGATGTTCGAGGACACTAATCCTCGCGACCGAAAGAATTCTTTACGCCGGGGAAGAACTTTCAGAAAATCTTCTTTCTTCACGCATTGAACACCCGCGGGTCCACCAAACATGAAGACCTCAGCATAACAAGCCGCGATCTGCTCCACGTCAAATATCGCGTTTGCCGCCTCGTAGCGCGTGAAGAAAGATTTTACCCCGGCATTCTCGTTGCTCATCCGTCGCACGATAGCACGTTCGTGGGGCCGTCCTCTCTGGATTTCGGGGACCGGGGATCTGCGGGCATAGCGCTGAAGGCGAAGTACGAATTGGACGACGCCGGGCTGGTCATTTCCCGTGAGACGTCCCCTGTATAATCGATCTAGGTATGCGACAAGAATGGGTAGCGCGGCGCTCCGGCGACCGCATCCGCACGCAGATGCATTACGCCCGTCAGGGCCGGATCACCGAGGAGATGGAATTCGTCGCAAAGCGCGAAAAAATCGAGCCTGATTTCGTGCGCGACGAAGTCGCCCGCGGGCGCATGATCATTCCGGCCAATATCCATCACACCAATCTGGAGCCCATGTGCATCGGCGTCAACTCGTTGTGCAAGGTGAACGCCAACATCGGCAACTCCTCCACCACGTCGGACATTGCAGGCGAGGTCGAGAAGCTCCAGTACTCCGTCCGGTACGGCGCGGACACGGTGATGGATCTGTCCACCGGCGGCGATATTCCCCGCATTCGCAAGGCGATCATCGAAGCCTCGCCTGTGCCCATCGGCACTGTGCCGATTTACGAAGCTCTCTCCCGCGTCCGCCGCGTGGAGGATTTGAACATCAACGTGATGCTGGAGGTCATTGAGGAGCAGGCCGAGCAGGGCGTGGACTACATGACCATCCACGCCGGCGTTCTGGTGCAATACATTCCGCTCACTACGCGGCGCGTCACCGGCATTGTCAGCCGCGGCGGCGCGATTCTCGCCGAATGGATGGTGAAGAATCACCGCCAGAACCTGCTGTACGAGCATTTCGAAGACATCTGCAAAATCTTCCAGAAGCACGACGTCAGCTTCTCGCTGGGGGACGGCCTACGCCCCGGCTCGCTGGCCGACGCGAGCGACCGCGCGCAGTTCGCCGAACTGGAAACCCTGGGCGAACTGACCAAGATCGCCTGGAAATACGACGTCCAGACCATGATCGAAGGTCCTGGGCACATTCCGATGGATCAGATCAAGATGCAGGTGGAGAAGGAAAACCTCATCTGCCAGGAGGCTCCGTTTTACACGCTGGGGCCGCTGGTGACGGATTTTGCCCCTGGTTACGATCACATCACGTCCGCCATTGGAGCCGCCATGATTGGCTGGCACGGCGCGTCCATGCTTTGCTACGTGACTCCGAAGGAGCACCTGGGGCTGCCGAATAAAGAAGACGTGAAGCAGGGTCTGATCGCTTATAAAATCGCGGCGCATGCCGCCGACATCGCCCGTCATCGCCCGGGCGCGCGCGATCGCGACGACGAGCTCTCCCGGGCCCGCTTCGCGTTTGACTGGAACAAGCAATTCGAACTGTCGCTCGACCCGGAGACCGCCAAGGCGTATCACGACGAGACGCTGCCGGAGGACGGATTCAAGGACGCGGCGTTCTGCTCTATGTGCGGCCCGAAATTCTGTTCCATGAATCACTCGGTTAAGACTCAGGAGTTCACCGAGGCCGACGCGGAAGCGGTGCTGACGCAAATCACCGCCGTCGCGGCGAAGTGAGGCGGGGTAGAATGAGAGGCATGAGCGAAACTCAATTGCTCTCCGTGGCGCTCACCACGGTCCCCACGATGATCGTCGTACTCATCGGAATCCTTCTCAACAACTCCCGGCTGAACGACATCAAGGAAGTGCTTCGCGCCGAAATGGACAAGAACCACTCCGAAATGCTCCACCGCTTTGGCGACCTCGATACGCGCCTCAGCCGCATCGAGAACGGACTCGGCATGAACCGCGGCTGAATCTTCTCCATTTCCCGCTGAGTCAATTCTGATACTGTGTTTCCGATGACTCCGCGGACCATCCTCGAAGGCCTGGCCTTCCCTGAGTGCCCCCGTTGGCACGACCATTCGCTGTATTTTTCCGACATGCACGCCGGCAACGTGTGGCGCATCGACGCCCAAGGTGCGTCCACAAAAGTTCTGGAGTTGCCCGCCTTCCCGGGCGGACTCGGCTGGCTGCCCAACGGCACGATGCAGGTGGTCTCCATGCGCGACCGGCGTTTGATGCGCATGACTCCGAACGGCCTGACTGTTCTGGCCGACCTGGGCGCCCTTGCTCCGGGCTTTACCAACGACATGGTGATGGATCGCCACGGACGGGCCTACATCGGCAATTTCGGTTTCGACCTGAACGGCGGCGAAGCGCCCAAGCCGACGGTCCTGATCTGCGTCGAGCCCGGCGGCGAAGCCCGCGTCGTGGCCGAAGACATGATGTTCCCTAACGGAGCCGTCATTACCCCGGACCACCGCACGTTCATCATCGCCGAAACCTTCGCCGGCCGCCTCACCGCCTTCGATATTCTTCCCAACGGCGACCTCGCGAACCGGCGTGTCTTCGCCGAAATTCCCGGCGTCTACGCCGACGGAATCTGCCTCGACGCGGAAGGCGCAATCTGGGTGGCCTGCGCCACGGAGGACCGTATCATACGTGTGGCCGAGGGCGGCAAAATCACCGACGAAATTCCTCTGCCGGGGCGCCGATCCTATGCGTGCATGTTGGGCGGCGCGGACCGGCGCGATCTTTACATCTGCACGGCAGAAGACCACCTGCCCGACAGGACAACCGTGACGCGAAAAGGCCGCGTGGAAGTGATTCGCGTCGACGTACCGGGAGCCGGATTGCCGTGAAGAGACTTCTGCTCGCGATTCTTGCCGCTCGCGCGTTCGCGCAGGACACCGTCTACCGGCCCGACGGCGAGACTCTGCCTGGGCCGCCGAATCCCGCCGCGTTCCGGGAATGGCTGGCGGACATCGTGCACTGGCGCAACGAGCGCCTTATCCGGATGGGCTATGACGGAGCGCAATACGCGCGTCCCGAACTGAAGTGGTCCCAATCGAATTTTGTTCAGCCGCAGATGATGGTGGAGGATCGCTATTTCTACGATCCGGCCGCGCGCCGCTATACGGTCAACCGTTACCTTGACGATCTTGAGCGCCGCTACGGAGGTATCGACAGCGTCCTGATCTGGCCCGTCTATCCGAACATCGGCATCGATTCCCGCAGCCAGTACGATCTCATCCGGGACCTGCCCGGAGGCATTGCCGGCATCCGGGCCATGATCGACGATTTTCATCGCCGGGGCGTCAAGGTATTTTTTCCCGTGATGCCGTGGGATCAGGGCACGAACGACCCCGGCGCGCCC
>VFSW01011117.1_pt1 | contig 12681 bp, 10 predicted proteins | sample 5358111 | NCBI WGS metagenome assembly VFSW01 (sample SAMN11554181, study PRJNA540505) | mine drainage metagenome | isolation source: sediment from site ElyBrook_90M | place: USA: Ely Copper Mine, Vershire, VT | collected 2017 | reverse complement strand
TGCCGGAGGTCTGGGTCCCATCGCCGCTCTTGAAGGTGACGGTTGCCGGACCCGGTTGGACGCCCGCGGGCACGTAGTAGTTCACCTGTCCGGGGGCCACAAAGAAAAGGAGAATAAAGGAGAATATATGGTGGCTTATAAGCGAATCATCGGATTGGCGGTGTTTGCATGCGCGCTGACATTCAGCGCCGCGGGCGAGGTTGTGGTTCGCATCGCGCCGCCGGCGGCTGTGGTGGAAAGGCGTGGCATGGCGCCTGGGCCCGGGTATGTGTGGATTAACGGGTACCACCGTTGGGATGGCAATGCATACTCCTGGAACGCCGGAAGGTGGGAGCGGCCGCCACGGCCGCATGCCCGCTGGATAGCGCATCGCTGGGTTCACCGCAGGGGCGGCTATGTCTTGGTCGACGGGCGCTGGCGCTAGGCGCCAGGTCCTTCCCATTCCCAAGCTAGGCTGTCACGAACATAATGATAGTGGCAATCAGCATGACGCCGGCACAGATCCACCCAAGCCAGCGAAGCAGGGGCCCGTTCCGGCGCTCACCCATCACATCGGCTCTGCTCGTGAGCAGCACCACCAGGATGAGTAGCGGCGGCGCCAGCGTTCCATTGAGCGCCGCCGACCAGAAGAGCATCTTGATGGCGTTCAGACCCGCATAGTCCAAACCAAGGCCCAGCGCCATGGCAACGGCGATGACAGAATAGAAGCCGTGAGCCAGCGGAGGATGTACTTCCAGCGAGCCAACCCAATCGGCCGCTTCCGCGATGGCGTAAGCGCAAGATCCCGCCAGAACCGGGACTCCCAACATGCCGGCTCCGATCAGACCCAGGCTGAAGAGCCAGTACGCGCCGGCGCCCGCCAGAGGGCGCAACGCCTCGGCGGCTTCGCGCGCGGTGGAGATCGTAGTCCTGCCGTGCGCGTGCAGCGTGGCGGCGGACGTGAGAATGATGAAGTACATCACCAGGTTCGAAAAGAACATACCTGTGATGACATCGTTTCTCGAACGCCGTAGCTCCCGATGGGACGCGCCTTCCCGTTGTTCCACGGTCGTCTTACCCGCGGAGATATCCTCCTCGACTTCCTCCGCGGCCTGCCAGAAGAAGAGGTACGGCGAGATGGTCGTTCCCAGGATACCGACCAGGGTTGCCCAATACGCGCCGGTCCACTGCACCGTTGGAATCAGCGTGGCGCGCACCACGGCCGGCCAGTCCGGATGCGCCAGAAATGCGGCGGCGACATAAGCAAACAAGGCCAGGGTGAGCCACTTGAAGGTTCGGGCGATGAAGCGATAACTCGTCCAGAACAACAAGCTGACAATGACAATCGCGTATACGGGGGTCCAATAGAGCGAGCTGACGCCAGTGAGAAGCGCCGTGACCGCGCCCATGCCGCCGAGATCCGCGGCGATGTTCACGATATTGGCGACCGCCAGCAGCGCACATGCGCTCCAAAGGATCCAGCGTGGATAGCGCCTTCGAATGACGCCTGCCAGCCCGAGTCCGGTGACCATGCCGAGGCGGGCACACATGATTTGTATGGCCGCCATCAACGGGAAAGAGAAAACCGCGGTCCACAGCGGCGCGTAGCCGAACCCGGCGCCGGTGACCGAATACGTCGAGATGCCGGACGGGTCGTCGTCCGCGGCGCCGGTAATCAATCCGGGCCCCAGATTGGAGAAGAATCGGCGAAAGCGGCCCTGCAGGACAAACGCGCGCCGGGCCGCCTTGGCGCTGGTGAGGTTCTGGCTCAATGCCGGCGCCGCAGTGCTTCTACGGCGCGGAACCAATCTTCTTCGGGGGACCCCTCCGGACAGCCGCGCTCTTGCCAAAGCTTATGCGCGAGGGCGGCGACGTCCTGCTCCTTGGCTTCGTGAGCGCTTCCGCTGGCGCCGGTTCCCTGATGCTCGCTCTGTGTGCGCAGGTAAGCTTGATTGGAATGCTCCAGCGCCTGTCTGGAGCTTTCATGTCCGGTCAGGTGGTCTTCTTTTCCGTGGCGCTCGGCGCCGCTACGATGCGCATGCGAGGCGCCGCCCTGCTGCTCAGCCGCTATCTGTTGTGATTCGTGCATGTTCGTGCCAGTGCACGTATCGTACCTTCTGCGGCGCCGGGCGGGCCAAGCAGCGCAGGTTCCGCACGTTGGCTGAGTTGGCAAATTCCGCATTCCACAGTGCAGCCTTTGCATGCCGCTCCGGCGGCCGTAGCCCCAACTCCCGCGTTCTCGTTCTGGGCCATCCTCGTGCAAGGGATAATGGGCGATTCGGTGCGCGAAAGAAGGCGGCAATGAAGACATCTACACAGATGGACGGGTTTCAAGAGATCCTCGAACGGAAAGCGGCGGAACTGCTGCGCATGTTGCGAACACGCGATGGCATCGCCATCGAAAAGAGCGCGGATCCAATGGACGAGATTCAGTACGCGTCCGAACGGGACTTGGCGATTTGCAACGCGGACCGTGACTCCGCCGTGCTGCGTCAGGTAAAAGCCGCATTGCTGCGGGTCAATGACGGCAGCTTCGGGACGTGCGTCGATTGTGAATCCCCAATCGGCCAAAAGCGCCTCGCGGCCGTGCCATGGGCGTCACGCTGTATCCGGTGCCAGGAGGCGTCCGATCGGGACGGACAGGACGGAGCGGACGCCAGCGAGACTCTCGCCGATGCCGCGTAATCCAGTTTCAAAAATAGCTTCCAGTTCCCGAACTGTCGCGTTTCTGGGCAACTACTTGCCTCGCAAATGCGGCATTGCTACGTTTACATGCGATCTGCTTCAGGCTGTCGCGGCACGGCATCCCCAAAGCCGGTGCTTCGCAGTGCCGGTCAATGACATCGAGGGCTGCTATCCGTATACGGACGTCGTGCGCTTCCAGATTGAGGAGCAGGACCTGAGTTCCTACCGGCGCGCCTCCGACTTCCTGAACTCCAGCGAGGTGGACGTTGTCTCGCTCCAGCACGAGTTCGGAATTTTCGGAGGGCCTGCCGGCAGCCACGTGTTGGCCCTGCTGCGGGAATTGAAAGCGCCGGTCGTCACCACACTCCACACCGTTCTCCTTCAGCCTAATGACGACCAGCGCCGGGTAATGCAGAGCCTGATCGCCTGCTCCACGCGTCTGGTGGTTATGACGGAGCGGGGGCGGACCATCCTGCAGGAGGTTTACCATGCGCCGCCGGCCAAGATCGATCTCATCCCGCATGGTATTCCCGACGTGCCATTCGCCGCTTCGGATCATTACAAGGAGCAGTTCGGCGTGGGCGGAAAGAAGGTCCTGCTGACGTTTGGGCTGCTGTCGCCGAACAAAGGGATTGAACATGTGCTGAATGCGCTGCCCGAGATCGTGGCGGAGTTTCCCGACGTGGTCTACATCGTGCTGGGCGCCACGCACCCGCATGAGTTGCGCACGCGAGGCGAGGAATACCGCCTCGGCCTGGATGCCATCGCCAGGAAGAACAAGATTGAGAACCATGTCGTCTTCCACAACCGCTTTGTGGAACTGAGTGAACTCACCGGGTTCATTGGCGCGGCCGATCTTTATATCACTCCGTATCTGGACGAAGCCCAAAGTACGTCGGGAACATTGGCCTATGCGTTTGGCGCGGGCAAGGCCGTCATCTCGACGCCATACTGGCATGCCAGCGAGTTATTGGGGGATCAGCGTGGCATCTTGGTGCCATTCGCCGATCCGGGCGCCATTGCGCGTGAGGCCGGTGGCTTGTTGCGCGATGAGGCGCGCCGGAACGCCATGAGCGACAACGCTTACAGGTTGGGCCGCAAAATGGTGTGGAGCCACACGGCGGGCCAGTACATGGAAGCCTTCGAGGCGGCTCGGCGGCAGGCCGCGGCGCCCCGCGAATTCGTTGCGGTGAACGGTTTTGGCCATCGGCCGCCTGCATCGCCGGAGTTGAATCTGGATCATCTTTACCGTATGACCGATTCCACCGGCATCTTTCAGCACGCCAGTTTCAGTGCGCCGAATCTTGCCGAAGGTTACTGCACCGACGACAATGCCCGCGCTCTCATTTTGGCGCTGTTTCTGGGCCAGTTGGAAGACGCTCCGCAGCGTCTGCGGGCGGCAGCCAAAACCTATGCCGGGTTCTTGAGCGACGCTTTCGATCCAAAGACGTCACGCTTCCACAATTTCCTGGGCGCCGACCGCCGCTGGCTTGATGAGCGGGGTTCCGAAGATTCTCACGGCCGGGCCATTTGGGCGTTAGGCACGGCGGTGGGGCGCTCGGCGCTTCCGGGTTTGCAGACCATGTCCGCAAACCTCTTCGCGCAGGCCCTGCCGGCCGTTTGGCAGTTCACCTCGCCGCGTGCTTGGGCCTTCAGCCTGATTGGCATTCACGAATATCTGCGCCAGGTGAAGAGCGACCGCCAGGCCAGGCATATCCGCCGGGAGCTGACTCAGCGGCTTGTGACGATCTTCGACAAAGTCGCCGAGCCCGGCTGGACTTGGTTTGAACAGGGGCTGACTTACGACAACGCCAAGCTGGCTCACGCCCTGATTGTCAGTGGACGCGCCACCCGGCACAAGCACGTATACGAGCGTGGCATCCAAGCGTTGCGCTGGCTTGTGGGAGTACAGACATCGCCGCACGGCCAACTGCGGCCCATTGGCAGCAACGGATTCTATAAGCGCAACGGCGCGCGCGCGGAATTCGACCAACAGCCCATCGAGGCGCAGACCACGGTCTCTGCCTGCCTGGAAGCGTACCGCGCCACGGGCGACCCATGGTGGCATGCTCAGGCGCAACGCGCCTTTGACTGGTTCCTTGGCTCGAACGATCTCGGGCTGGAACTCTACGCCCGCCAGACCGGCGGCTGCCGCGATGGGTTGCACGCCGACCGGGGTAACGAGAACCAGGGCGCGGAATCCACACTGGCCTTTCTCATGTCCCTTGCGGAAATGCGTCTGACACAGAATCAGGCGGCCGGGGCCCAGCCAGCCATGCTGGCAGCCTCGATGACGCAATGAGACAAATCGATGTAACGCGCAGCACAGTTACTTTGGACCCGGACCGCACGCATGTGCTGGCCCGCCCGTTTCGACTCATGAGCGATCAGCGCTCCATCAAGATCTCCGCCCGGGTTATGGCGCTGCCCGAAGACGAAGTCCATACCCTTCTGGAGGGGGTTCGCGCCGAATTCAGCGGCCGCCAGGTGAATATCGATGGATTTCTCCGCCGGAGGTTCGACGACGTCAGCCCCTATCTTCTCGATGGCCAAAAACTGTCGGAAGAACGGAAATTGCTGCTGGGCGGGTACTTCACCCACGAGTATTCCTTGGAAGCCGCGGCATTGTTCAATCCCTCGATGGTGCCGCATCCGGATCAGTCCGATGTTCCAGCAGGATCGTTGCGTTTCATTCTGAGCTTACGCGCCACAGCCGAGGGTCACGTTTCCTCGATCGTTTTTCGGCGCGGCACGTTGAGCGCCGGCGCCGGCGTTACTATGGACCTGCCCTCGCGTTACAGCATCGAGCCAACGCAGGTTCCGAACCTGACGTTTGAAAAGCCGCTGTTCGAACGCAAGCTGCAGGAACTGCATCTCATGGGCGATTTCAACAGGGAGGTTCTCAACGGCTTACCGGACGGATTCACCATGGAAGAGCTGCGCTCCAGCATCGTTCGCGCCGTCAAACAGCTCCCGGAGAGTGCGCGGGAAACGACCAAGATTGTAGCCACAGAAACCCTGATGCTCGCCAGTTCCAATTACGAAGTGCAGTTTACGCCGGAGTCGAGCCTGTCCGAGCGGGTCCTGTTCCCCGTCACTCCTTCGCAGAGCAACGGGATCGAGGACGCCCGCTTTGTCCTTTTCCACAATGAGGACGGCACGCGGACCTATTATGCGACATACACCGCGTACGACGGAAAAATGATCCTGCCCCAGTTTCTCGAGACATCCGATTTTCTCCGTTTCAAGTTCATCACGCTGAATGGCCCCGCCGTCGAGAACAAAGGCATGGCGCTATTCCCCCGGAAAATCCAGGGCCGCTATGCGATGCTGGGCCGCCAGGACGCGGAGAATATTTACGTGATGTTCTCCGATCATCTGCACTTCTGGCATAACATGCAGCTCATCCTGGAGCCCCGGTTCCCCTGGGAGTTTGTCCAGTTAGGCAACTGCGGCTCGCCAATTGAAACCGATGCCGGCTGGCTCGTAATCAGTCATGGTGTGGGGCCCATGCGAAAGTACTGTATCGGCGCGTTCCTGCTTGATCGGGACGACCCGGCGAAGGTGATCGGCCGCCTGCCGGAGCCCCTGATCAAGCCAAGCATCAACGAACGCGACGGCTATGTGCCGAACGTTGTCTACTCGTGCGGCAGCCTCGTGCATGGCGGTCAACTGGTGATTCCCTATGGGATATCCGACTATGCTACGACGTTCGCGACCGTTCCGCTTGACCAGGTCCTGGCTGCGATGGCTTAAGGATAAGGTGGTCCCATGAAATCCGGCATGCCCCCAATGGGCCTCGCCATACCGCCTAAGATCCGCGGCGATGCCGGAGTTGTCGCCGTGTTCCTGACGATCGCGGCGTTGTACTTTGCGCGCGAGATATTGATCCCCTTTGCATTTGCTCTCACTTTCACCTTTCTATTGACTCCGGCGGTAGCGCTTCTCCAGAGGCTGCCCAGCGGCCGCGTCGTATCGGTCCTCGCGACCGTCCTGGTTGCGCTCGCGGTGGCCGGCGGCATTGGGTGGCTCATCGCCAACCAGTTGGTCGACGTCGCCAATCGGCTCCCTCTGTACCGCCAGAACATCCACGCCAAGATTGAATCGTTTCACGTCCCGGTAACAGGCCAGGTAGGCCATGCCGCCGCCAGCGTGCAGGAGGTCGTCCAGGAACTCATCAGCGCGGGAGCGCCATCCCCGGCCGCGCCTCCGCACGGTCGCGATCCAAAGCGGTCGAATGGGACGCCTGCGCCCGCGTCGCCCGTTCCCGTTCGAGTGGTGCTACCCGCGGAAAACGGTTGGACGCAGCTTCACGATCTGGGCACACCCGTTCTTGCCCGCATGGGACGGGCGGGCATGGTCTTCATCTTTACGATCTTCATGCTGCTCAAGAGAGAAGACCTGAGGAATCGTTTGCTGCGCCTAGCCGGGATTGGCCAGTTGAACCGCATGACGCAAGCCATCGACGATGCGTCCAGCCGCGTCAGCCGGTACCTGGTGATGCAGTTTCTGGTCAATGCGGGTTTCGGAACTCTGTTTGGTCTTGGTCTTTACTTGATTGGCGTACCGTACGCGGCCCTATGGGGCGCGGTCGCCGGCATCCTGCGGATTGTGCCGTACATTGGAACTCTCGTAGCGGCGACGCTGCCGATCGCGCTCTCGCTGGCCGCCTTTGATGGATGGCACAGGCCGCTGCTGGTGTTCCTGCTGGTGACGGGCCTCGAACTCATCGTCGCCAACTTCGTTGAACCCTGGCTCTACGGCGCCCACGTTGGTATCTCTTCCTTGGCGCTGCTTGTAGCCGCGGTCTTCTGGGTCGTCCTGTGGGGGCCCGCCGGCCTGATCCTGTCCACGCCTCTGACGGTCTGCGCGGTGGTGCTGGGGCGCCACGTCCCCCAACTCTCTTTTCTGCATATCCTGCTGGGTGACGAGCCTGTACTCGCGGCCGAGGCCCAGATCTACCAGCGGCTGCTTGCCATGGATCAACTGGAAGCGCATACGGTGGTTAACCAGTTCCTTAGAGGAAGGCCGCTGGTCGAATTGTACGACTCAGTGCTTATACCGGCTTTGACCATGGCCGAACAGGACCGGCACAAAGGCTCCATTGACGCGGTCAGGGAGGAGTTCCTCTTTCTCAGCGTCAACGAAATGATCGCCGAGTTTTCCGAGTATCAACTGGCGGAAGGGTCACCCGGCGCCGCGGAGCATCCTGACGCCAGGATCGTCTGTCTTCCGGCCCATGATCGGGCCGATGAGATCACCGCAGCCATGCTGGCTCAGATCCTGGAGCAAAAGGGGTTCGCGACTCTATCCTTTCCCGTCGTCGGAACTTCTCTCAATGAGGTGCTGGCGGCGATTGAAGCCGGACATGGCGACGTGGTCTGCATCTCGGCGCTGCCGCCGTACGCGTTCGCGCCGGCGCGCGCCATGTGCAAGCAGATCCGGGAACGATTCCCAAAATTGAAAGTGCTGGTTTGTGTCTGGGGATTCGCCGGCGATACGCGGAAAGCCATCACCCGCTTCGAGCGCACCCAGCCCGATCGGCTGTCCACCAGCCTCGCGCAAGCCATAGAGCATGTTCAGGAACTCGTTTGTCCCACGCCGGCGGCAGCCCTCTCCGGCAGCCCCGTGGAGGCCTAATCCTTTTCCAGGTATTCGGCAGGCACATCGTCCTCCGGGACTTGTCTCGTGTACACTTCAGCCACGTCAGGGTCGGGTGCGTCTTCCACGCCGCCGATCGCTTCGGCTTCGAAGGACTGCCCCTCCTCGAGTAGTTCTTCCACGCTCTCCGAGCCTGCCTCTGCGACGCTTGACATTCCTTGAGTATCTCCGGACTGGCCGGCCGAACCTGTACTTGCCGCTGGTTTCGTCATGCACTTCTTACCGCACGCGAGTTGCCAATGGTTACGCGATCCCGAGACGCTTGAACACGGGAACTTTGGCAAAATCCAGGATGAATGCAAAAACCGCCGCCCCCACGAGTGTTCCTCCCACAACGAATATGGACAGAGGACTCATGGCGATTCCGCGCGTGACCAACGTCGAAATGATTAGAATATCGCAGACCGTCGACACGACGACCAACAGACTTGGGCGAGAACTCCACAGCCGCCCGCGTTCGCGGATGGAATAGAGCGTCGCCTCACTGCCAAACACAAGCGTAACCATCGCCAGGGTTCTCAGCGCCTCGATACCGAGTCCCATACGGAATTTGCCGATAGCCAGCACCGCGGTGCAAAAGAGCAAAAGACAGCCTCCCATAACGCCGCCTGCGATCGTCAAGTTGCCAATTCGCCACGCATTGGGCATCGGGGACGGCCGCACGTTGTCGGTCGTCAGGGACATTGACAGAAAGTCGCCGGTGATCATGAGGATGACCATCAGCATGGGGGTCAGAATGGCGTGCCCTGTCATGACCAGACCCACCGCGAGGAAGAGCACCTGCACAATCTTCTTGATCACCGAGTTCAGCGTATAAGTCAGGATGCGCTGGAAAGTAACACGGCCTTCTTTCACCGCCGCGACAATACCGACGAGGCCGGGCTTTGTCAGCACAATGCCCGCTGCCGATTTGGCCACATCCGTGGCTGTCGACACCGCGATTCCCATCTGCGCCTGGCGAAGTGCCGGCGCGTCGTTGGCTCCATCGCCGCACATACCAACAGTGTGGCCGCTCTTCTGGAACGCCTTCACGAGGTTGTACTTTCCTTCCGGAAGAATACCGGCGAAAACTGCAAACTCCCCAGGACGAACATCGGCGGGAATGGGCCCCGGTGGACAGACCTTTCCGTCCAAGCCAACATCGTGAGCGACAATGGCTGCGGTCGCGGGCGCATCGCCGGTCACCATGACCGCTCGCACTCCCAGCGTGTGCAGTTCCGTAATCAACGCGGCGGAATCTGTTCGGGGCGGGTCGCTGAGAGCAATGATCCCGGCGAGTTTCAGTGCTGCCGGCGGACCGATCGCGACGGCTAGAACGCGGAAACCCTTCGCCTCAAGTTCATTCGCCGTCTTGGACGCATCAGGCGCCGATTGCGTCAGTCCGGCAACCGCCGCAAACGCGCCCTTGACCGCGCGAACCGTGGCGCCCCCCGGATCGGTGGCAGTCGCCTCCGACATCTTCGTGCCAGGATCGAACGGAACGAACTTGGTCAGCTTCGGTAGATCGGAGGCTGCTTTCTTTGCGGCGGCAGCCCGGATGGCTCCATCTACGGGATCTTGCCCGCCGTCCGAACTCGCCAGGGCAGCCACTCCTAAGACGTGCGACTCGTCGAAGCCGGGCATGGCGTGGACGGCGGTCACCGTAAGTTCGTTCTGGGTGAGCGTGCCGGTCTTGTCCGAGCAAAGCACGTCGATGCTTGCCGCTTCGTCCACCGCGGAGAGTCTGGTTGGAAGGACCCCCAACTTGGCCAGAGACTTCGCGCCGAGCGCTGCCGCAAGGGTAAAGGTAGCTGGCAGCGCCACCGGAATCGATGCCAGTACTGCCGTCAAGACGAGCGGGATGATCTCGCTACCTGCCATCTTGAGTGCGTAGGCATACCCTACCAATATCACGATGATGACGCCGTTCAACATGGCGAGATTACGCACTACGCGCAGAACCGCCTTCTGCTGCGAACTTTCGACATGTGCCGTGCGAACCAACTCTGCGGTGCGTCCAAACTTCGTGCGCGCTCCTGTCGCCGTGACTTCCGCGACCGCTTCGCCGCGCCGCACCAGCGCTCCCGCGTAAGTTTCGAACCCGGCGCCAGCTTCGATGGGAACGGATTCGCCCGTGAGCATGGATTGATCGAGCAGCACCGATCCGTCGGTCAGGCGCACGTCGGCGGCAATCACGGCGCCTAGCGACAGTTTCACTATGTCCCCAACCACCAATTGGGCGGCGGGTACGGTAGTCCAGGCATTATCGCGCTTGACCGACGCATTCAGCGCGAGCCGCGACTTCAGCGCTGCAAGCGTCGCCTGAGCGCGCCCTTCTTGAAAAAATCCAAGCCCGGCGTTGAAGGCCAGGAGACCCGCGATGATCCCGGCCTCGACATACTTGCCGAGGACAATCTCCAGCACGATCGCAGCCTCAAGCATCCACGGAACCGGAGCCCAGAACTTGGTCAGCGCCCTGCGTAGTGGATGCAGGGCCGTGTCGGGCATTGCGTTTGGGCCGGACTTCTCCAACCGGCTTCGGGCTTCGTCGCCCGTGAGGCCGGTCGAGGGCGGGACATCTTTAGCGGAAGATTGTTGTGTCATTGGTTGACCCATACCTACTTCGCCAGCAGCTTGCGGATAGCCTTCAATTCCTGCCGGCGTTTCGCGGTGGTCTTGGGATAGGCCATCTTTAGGTCCTTGAACGCATCCAGGACAATTTGGGAAACAATCAACCGGGCACTCTCCTTATCATCGGCGGGGACCACGTACCAGGGCGCGTGATGCGTGCTGGTCGCGTCCAGGCAAGCCTCATAAGCCGCCGTGTAATCCTTCCAGTATTTCCTCTCGTGAATGTCCGCGAGGCTGAATTTCCAGTTCTTCTCCGGCTCGTCGATGCGCTCCAGGAAGCGCTTTCGCTGTTCTTCCCGCGAGAGGTGGAGGAACACTTTGACAGTCCGCGTGCCGTTGCGATAAAGGTGGCTCTCCAGGTCCACGATGGACCGGTACCGCTGGTCCCAAATGGTTTTCTCGTCGCGCAACTCCTCGGAAAGCCCCTGGCTGCGGAGAATCTCCGGATGCACCCGCACGACCAGCACCTCCTCGTAATAAGAGCGATTGAATATGCCGATCTGCCCGCGCTCGGGAAGCCGGCGCGTGGTCCGCCAGAGAAAATCATGTTCCAACTCGTCGGCGCTTGGCTGCTTGAAACTGGAAACCTGGCAGCCTTGCGGATTGATCCCGGACATGACGTGCCGGATGGCGCCGTCCTTGCCGGCGGCGTCCATCCCTTGAAAGATGAGCAGTAATGCGTAGCGGTTGGAAGCGTAGTGCAGGCGTTGCAGCGAGCTGAGATCCGCAACGTGCTCTTCGAGCAGCTTTCGATACTCCTTCTTCGACTCGCAAACGGGCTTCACCCTCGTCCGCCACTCTCCTAGCTTGACCTTTTCTCCGGGCCGCACGCGAAAATTCTTTGAATCGATCTTCATCGTCTTGATCCTTTCGGTGTAACCTCGCGTTCCGCCTCTAGCCAGTGTTGATCGGCCTGCCCGTCCGGGTGGCCTCGCTGTTCGTAGATTTCATACGCGCGCTCAGCGATAAGCGGTGTAAGATCGAGGGCCTTGCTAACTGGCAAAGAGGTTTTCGCCGGGTCGAAAAACCGGTAAGCCAGGAGTTTCACACGATCGTTCACCAGGAACCATGCCAGAGCATAGCTCCAAACGAAGGCTGCCCAGCCCCAGCCCAGGGGTGTCATGAACAGCCCATAGACCGCGATCAGTGTCGCTACCATTTGCGTGCCGAGCACCGCTGCCCATAGGATGCGCGCGGGGCGTATGGACCAGAATGGGCCGCGCGTGCGCGTCAGGAAGATCGTCAGATGTCCGGCCACGGACAGCTTCAAATACATCAGCGTCTGGATATGCGCGCGGTCGAGGTGAAAGACGCGCTCACCGAGATAAAACAAACCGAAGGCGGAGATCACCCCGATCAGGCCCAGCGCCGTGGAGATCCCCAGCACCACGCGCATGTTCCAGGTTTCGGGCTGATCCTTGTAGTGCACGTTGTCATAGGCGATGGATAAGATGGCTCCGTCGTTAAGCAACGCCAGCATTACGATCATCACCGCGGTCAACGGGTAGAAGTTAAAGACCAGTATCGCCAGCGTCATGAAGAACAGCACGCGCAATGTTTCGGCGATGCGGTATATCGCATAGCTGTTCATCCGCTGGAAAATCTTGCGGCTCTCCTTGATCGCGTCGATAATCACCGGGAGACCGGACGCCAGCAGCACGATGGATGCCGCCGCGCGCGCCGCATCCGTGGCGCCGGAAACGGCGATGCCGCAGTCGGCTTTCTTCAGCGCGGGGGCGTCGTTCA
>VFSW01011116.1_pt1 | contig 12682 bp, 9 predicted proteins | sample 5358111 | NCBI WGS metagenome assembly VFSW01 (sample SAMN11554181, study PRJNA540505) | mine drainage metagenome | isolation source: sediment from site ElyBrook_90M | place: USA: Ely Copper Mine, Vershire, VT | collected 2017 | reverse complement strand
TTCTTGGATATTTGAATATTGGCTTGGCGATTGCGCACAACACGGGTGTGTCGGTGGGACACTTTGGGAGTACTGACTTTATTCAGCTTGCAGAGATGGTCAATGGTCTGTTCCTGAGGGCGATTACGCCAGTCGCGAGCACTGTGTTGGTTGCAGCGGCTGCTGCTGCACCAATTGTGATCAATGCGCCCGCAGCTGCTGGTATTGCGGTTGTTGGCTAGGCAAAGCGCCGCGGTGCAAGTGCGTGGTCGGTGTTGTGATGCAGGACAGCGGTTGAGGTTGGAGGGGTAATGAACGGAGCAAGGCGAGGATGGATGCTGCTGGTGGTACTGGTGGCAATGATGGCCGGATGGGTGGATGTGGCAGAGGCCCAGATAGCGACGACGACGGTGCAGGATACGGTGTATAGCGCGAATGGAACTCCGGCAAGTGGAACGGTGCTGGTGAGCTGGAATGCGTTCACTACGGCGGGTGGACAGACGGTGCCTTCGGGTAACACGTCTGCGACGATCGGGGCAGGCGGATTGTTGTCGCTAGCGCTGGCACCGAATGCGGGGTCGACGCCGATGGGGAGTTACTACACGGCTGTCTATCATCTGAGCGATGGAACGACGAGCCGGGAGTACTGGGTGGTTCCTGTGACGGCACCAGGTGGTGGACCGACAACGCTAGCGGCAATCAAGAGCCAGGTCCTGCCGATTAGCGTAGCAATGCAGACGGTCTCCAAGCAATATGTGGACAACGCGATCGCAGCGGTGCAGTCGGGAGCTCCGCTAGGCACCAATGTTTACGTGCCGACGGCTGGGGGTACGATGACGGGACCACTGGTGCTGCCGGCAGACCCTGTGAGTCCGAATCAGGCGGCAGATAAGCATTACGTGGATATCAATGTGGCCGCCACGGCTGCAGGAATGGGACAGAAGGTAAGCCAACTCCCGGGGGCTTCGCAAGTTGTGTCGCAACCGAGCGCTACGAGTTTCGGTATTGCTGGCACGTATGGGAGTACTACATTTGCGAGCGCAGGTACGACGTCGCAAACGACGATTACCTCAGCGACTACCGCGGCGAGTCCAAGTGTTAGTGGGTATACGCAATTTACAAACTCCCTCAACTGCTTCGAGCCCGGTTTTGATCTTGGCAATAATGGAACCTCTGCAAATGGGTGGTCTACCTGTGCACTGGAAGCGGATACGGAGGAATCGGCAACGCGGGGAATATCACAGTTGCACACAGGAGATTTCAGCCACTTCGCGCAGGGTGACACGGCGGCGTATTACACCTATATGACGTCGTTTGGTGGTTCGGTTGCTTCTTCCGACGAAGCGGTTACGCACACGGTGGACCATACCGATCAGATTGGCTACTACACGGGCGTTATTGCAACGGGAGGTGTGGCTGGCTCGAATCTTCTGACGACGAATTCGATGAGTTGCCATGGGTTCTGTATGACAGTGCAGACCAGCGAGTTCGCTGATGGGGGAATTCTACTGGACATGTCGAAGGGCGGAAGCACGGCGACACTCGCCGCGCAGGGCGAGGCGCTGAATGGGATGTACTATACGTTGGGCTCGGGAACGGTAACCCCGTCTACAGCGTGGGGCGATATTCTTCCCAATACCTGCACGAATAACGGCAATGGGCAATGGCAGAATTACACAGCGACCACTTGCAATGTAACTCTGGGTACATCACCAGCAAGTCCCGGAAGTTTTGTGGCGGGACAGGATATTTTTCTGTCAGGTCCGTTTGAAGAGGAAGCGGCAGTCGTTGCAGTTGGTGTTCCTTCGGGTGGTGTGCAATCGATTACGTTCAACACTCGCTATGCCTGGAATAACTGGGATGCTGCACTTGTGATGCAGGGTGGCCCTGGTGGGCAATCCATTGTGGCGACGAATACAGCGACGACCTGGCCCGTTGCGTATGCGGTCGTGGGTGCAACGTCTCCGACGCAGGTATTTTTCAGCAATTGCCTAAGCGGGACATGCAACGGTGTTGGTGGAGGTACAGGAAATATTCTTCAAGCGGGATCTCTGACATTCAGTGGCGTTCTGTCCTATGGCAATTCGATGGTACGGACTGGCAATGTAGTAACCATGAGCGGGATGGGCCCGAAGGTTATATATTTCCCGGTAGGGTCAACCATTTTAGTGACTGGAGCAAGTCCGTCGGATCTGAATGGGACCTATACGGTAGTTACAAACAGCGAGGATGGTAGTTCGGGGTCGGCCGCGAATATTACGTGGGCACAGACGGGGGCTGATGAAACTGCTACGGCGTTAGGGACGATCTCCTCGCCTCCGACGAGTATCACTTTCTATCCATCAGCATTTATTACAGGAACAAACAATGGAGTTCCCGGGAATGCACAATTGGCGACAAATACGGTCCCATTTGCGGTTGGCGATGTGGTTGCGGGGGCACCCACTTCGGAATTTCAGAATTCTGGATTGAATATGTATATTGGGCAAACAACGCCTGTCGATGGAAGCAGGGCATCGCAGGGAATTATGGTATTTGACAATGGGCCGACCCAAGTAAGCCGTGCTTATGCAGCGATCAATAAAACGACGAATGGAGCGGCATGGCAAATGTTTTATGTTCTTGGGTCGTATTCGAATGATTTTTACTTCGGGTATCGCCCTGCAAATAACGGATCGATTTTGTATGTGCAGGGAAATGAGCCTGTATCGCCAAACTGGAAGCCGTACTTCATCTTTACGGATAACTCAGCAGGCGGGCAGTTTGGATTCAACCCGCTGAATGGTGGATTTTCGTTGAGTGGGAACCTAACCGTCCCATCGATCACGGCGACGACCGGAGCGAGCAAGTTTGCACTGGGGTCGACGATTGGGGGAGTACTTCCCTGTCTGCAAAACGGAACGAACTGCCCGCTGAGTGGGGGCGGTACAGGAACGGTTAGCAGTGTTGCATCAGGAACCTGGCCGAGTTGGTTGACGCCTACGGTGACCAATGCAACGACGACGCCAACGGTTGCAGTGGCGGCAAGTGCAATTCCTAATGCGGCGTTGGCCAATAGCGCTACAACAGTGAACGGGCAGACCTGTGCGCTCGGTGGAACATGCACGATTGCGACAGGAAGCTCGACTCCACCGGTAGAGGTCAAGTACTATCCGGCGGCGGTTTGTGATGGCGGAAGTGCGTATGCTTCCGGGGTGACGCGGTATGCCAATAATCAACCTGCTGCTGGTTGCGTGTCGCCTGGCACCAGTGCGCTTGGCTATCTGGCATTCAATGCTGCACCGACATTGCCACAATATGCCGAGGCCACGGTAGCGACACCGCCGTACTGGACGGGCACGAGCGCGTATATCAAGTTCTACTCACTGGCGACTACAGGAACGGTGACGTGGAATGTTCAAACAGCTTGCACGAATGATGGCTCGGTGACTGGGGCTCCTGTGTTTGGGACGGCAGTAACAGTTACGCCGACTGTGAGTTCCACATCCGGGGCTGGTGTCACTACAGCATTGCTGTCTGGTATCGCGCTGCCGGGAGTGAACGGATGTGCTGCTGGAACGACAACTCCTGGATCTTTGGTGACCTATCGCATTTATCGTTCGGCAACGGACACTGCTGCAGGGAGCGCGAATCTACTTAGCGTAACCCTGGTTACAGGAAGGAGCCAGTAATGCGTAAGCTCTCCCTCACCACGCCGTTGATTATGATTGGGATGCTCCCCTATTATTTGGTCTTTATTGGGTGCATGATCTCGAGTACGCGAGCGAGTGGGCAAAATCCCAACCCACAACAGAGCTTCAACGCGCAGGTGCAGTTGTCCGCGCCTAGCCTGTGGCTGAACTACAACGATCCTACGGCGAGCTTCAAGGATAGCGTGTCAGGACTGGGGTTTATAAACACAGCTCCGGCAAAACCAACCTATGTGACTCAATGCACGGCTCAACCCGCTTCTTCGTCTGCGATCACATGCGCTCTGACCGCTACTGCCGGAAACGCCTTGGTTATCGGAGTTGTAATTGGTGCAGGCACAATTAGCAGCGTAGTAGATTCAACGGGGTGTACAGCGGCGGCTGTACCCGGAAGCTCGTGGACGAGTGGGACGCAGATTGGGGCGGCTTATGTCTGTGCGAATGCAACGGCTGGTTCTCACACGATCACTGTGACGCTAAGTGCTGCGGCATCCTACCCCCTGCTAATCGTTCAGGCGTTTAGTGGTGTGGCAACCTCTTCTCCTGTAGATGGAACCGGTTCGGGTCATTTCACTGCCTCCGGTTCTGCATTCGGCAGCGGATCGATAACGACGACGCAGTCGAACGATATGCTTGTAGGTTTGGGAAATGCTGGAGCGTACATCCAAACATATGCAGGGACACCCGCGTTCACTTTTACTGGCGGTGACGGAGTAAACACCCGAGGAGCCTATCTTGTAGGCTACACCGCAGGATCGTACGCATTCAATCTAACTTTGGCGAGTGGCACCGCTGGTGGAGGTGCTTTGATTGTGGCATTGAAGGCTTCGACTGTCTCCTCTGGCGCTGTTACGCTTCAACAACCCGGATTCGACAATACGAACCCTGCGAACTACTCCGCTGCGTTCCCTTACAACGGATTTGCGGTGGCCCCGAACAACACGCTGGGATCGATTGACTGGATGAATCCGTGGTCGATGCTGCTGCATGTAGACCTCTTGAACTGGAACCGGACGGGAACGCTGGTGGTGGCAAGCAAGGGAGATTCTTCGAGCACGACAAAGAGTTGGTGGAAACTCATTCTGACCAGCTCCGGGTCTCCGGGCGTAGACTCGCTGTGCTTTGTTCGTAATGGTTATAACGCAAATGCTCTAAATTCTGGAGACACTACCTGCACAAGCTATGACATAGCGAACGGTTACAACTTTGATGTGGTCGTAACTGACAATGGGAAAGGGTCGAGTGGATACTCCACGGGTTCTTCTCCCTCGACAGCAATTTATGTCAACGGCGCAACCAATGGTTACACTCCGACGAACACCACATCGCAATCCTACAACAACGGATTTGGAGCCATCTACTGGACAGTGAGCGCCGGAGGAACGGGCTACGCGGCTTCGACGGCGTTTACCGTGACAGGAGGAGGGCCAAACTGCACGGTAACGGGCACAGCGACCGCAACAAGCGGCATAATCACTTCCGTCGCATCGCCCGGAGTTTCAAGCAACTTTGGGTGCACCTCCGTACCTCTCATCTCGCTTACCTCTCCGACGGGAACCGGAGCCACGATCGTGGGGCATCTGGGCGGCGCGAGCATGAACGATACGAACTATCCGGTGATGGCCCCAGGGTACGTGAGCGCCGGAGTTTACAACGGGGTTGACCAAACGGACAGTACGCAGACGGCAACGAACGTGGATGAATTTGCGATCTGGAACCGAGCACTCACCCCGACCGAAATCTATAGCATCTACTACCAGACTAAGTTCTATCAGGGCGTTCTTCCATCGGTTCCGACGCATATTCCCGTGATCCTTGGTGAGACTGTGTGTGGCGATTATGATTCCACGACAACCTTTTCAACTGTAATCAGGTTGCACCAGTTGGGCTACATCAACCTGCTGGGTGTCGAGATTGAAACCGATGGAGGACTTGGAGCGGCTATGGTGCGGCAGATGCTGGATCAGGCTGGGCTGAACAACGTGCCGATGGGCATGGCGTCGAACTCCAATGTGATAGCCAATGGAGGAGGATTTTGCTCCTCGGCGAACATATCCGCGTACAACGCCAGTACACCCACGGTCTACTCGGCTTACCCAACGGCCTCACAGGTATACCGCAAGATTTTTGCCGCCTACCCTACGACGGCGATCACGCTGCTAACTCCTACAACGCTCGTTGGAACTTACGATTTTATGAACTCAGCAGCAGACGGCATTTCTCCTCTGACGGGAGCGCAATTGTGGCTGCAAAATGTGACGAACGGCGGATCGATGTATCTGGAGGGAGGGCCATTCTGCGGTCAAACTGCCTCGTTGCCAGTCACCAGCCCCTGTAGCGGCAGCGTGACGGGAGATAACACGCTCTTCTACCCGACGCAGGGGCAGTACGTGCTGAACAATCTTCAGGGTATGCCGCTGTACTTGATGGCTGGTTCACCAGATTCTAATGGGCCGGGTGCGCTGTACACCCGCACCAGCAACGATCCTCTCTATCTGGCCTCGGTCACGTATGGAAATGATAGCCGTACCGGGTGGGACTCGCTAGGAACGATGGCGATCCTCACTCCGTTGTTTTCCGGCTCTCTCCAGATTGCCTATAGCGGCGGGACGGGATACGCGAACTATACGAAGCTCACGGTGACTGGCGGGGGGCCAAAGTGCGCGATCAATGCGTGGCTGAAATCTACGAGCGGAGTTCCTAGTGGAATCACTAACAACTTCACGACTACCGCATTGCCAGTGCAGTGGTACAACGTCTACGGCCACGGATGCACGTCCGCCCCGACGCTGGGACTCGTTTCTCCGACTGGAACCGGAGTGACGCTGACGGCCTACCTATCGGCGGTGTGCGGAACGGATGCGGTCACGCAGCCCAGTGGCGTATGGACGGACAGCTTTAGTTCGACAACGTGCAGCAATCAGTACACGATGGCATTTCCGTGGGAGGCGAACGTCATCAGCTCTGGTGGGGGCAGCCCGATTTATCGCTGGCTGATGAACAGTTTGGAGAACCCCGTACCAATAGGACAACCACGAGCGCAGTAAGCTGCTAGCGGCAGTAGTAATGGAGGCCGGAACGTGATGCTCTGATGGTGTGGTCTGTCAATTTGCTGATTGATCCGGTTCCTGGTGGGGCACCGTTGGCACGGTACGAGACTGCGACTATCGAGGAGCAGAGGTGGGGATGAGACGTGGTAGAGACGAGCGCGCTGAAGATGTTGGGCCGGCAGATGGAGTGCGGCCCTGAGATGGCGGTTGAGATGGCCGCGGAGTGGCTGCGGGTCCGTGACCGGGAGGGACGCCTGCAGCCGCTGGTAGCGAATGCAGCGCAGCGGAGATTTGAGGAGCGGCGAGGGCGGCAGAATATTGTGCTGAAGGCGCGGCAGATGGGAATGACGACATGGGTCGCGGGCAGGTTTTTTCTGCGCACGATCACCAGGCCAGGAACGCTGACCTTGCAAGTGGCGCATACGCGGGATGCGGCGGAGGGAATCTTCCGCATCGTGCAGCGGATGTGGGAGGAGCTTCCGAAAGATATGCGCGAAGGGCCGCTGGTGCGAAGCAGGGCGAACGCGGGGCAGATGGTGTTTCCGGAACTCGACAGCGAGTATCGGGTGGCGAGTGCTTGCGATATTGGAGCGGGACGTGGGATGAGTTTGCAGAATCTGCATTGCAGCGAGGTGAGTCGATGGCCAGGAGATGCAGCGATGACGCTGGCAGGGCTGAGGGCGGGGTTGGCTCCGGGCGGTGAGTTGGTTTTGGAGAGCACCCCGAATGGGGCCTATGGAGCGTTCTATGCGGAGTGGTGTGCGGGTGTCGAGGCTGGTGGCGATAGGAATGCAATGGTGCGTCATTTTCTTCCGTGGTGGATGGAGGCTTCGTATGTGGGGCCTCGTGTGGATGCTGATGCGATGACGGAAGTAGAGGCGGCGCTGGTCGAGCGGCATGGGTTGAGCGAGCAGCAGATCGGATTTCGCCGAGGGCTGGAGCGGAGTTATGGAGGGCTGAGGTCGCAGGAGTTTGCTGAGGATGCAGAGACCTGCTTCCGGGCGACGGGATCGTGTTTTTTCGACGTTGGGGCGATCGAACGCCAGTTGGAAGAGTACGAAGAAATTGTGGCTACTCGTCGAGGGGGAGCGCTGCAGGTTTGGCTTCCGCCACAGGAGGGTCGCAGCTATCTGGTGGCGGTGGACTCTGCCGGCGGAGGCGAGGGCGGTGACTTTGCGGCGGTGCTGGTGCTTGACCGGCTGACGGGGTTGGAGTGCGCTGAGTTGCAGGAGAGCCTGCGGCCAGCGGAACTGGCGCAGGTAGCGGTGGAGTTGGCGAAGGAGTATTACGGTGCCGTGGTTGCCGTGGAGCGGAATAATCATGGTGCAGCAGTGCTGGCTTATATCGAGACGAGTGAGCGCTATACGACGGTGTACCGGCAGGGTAGTGAGGCAGGGTGGCTGACGACGGCGGTGTCGAAGCCGGAGATGACGGCTAGATTGGGATCGTTGCTGGAACAGAGGCCGGAGATCTTCAAGAGCAAGCGATTGCTAAGCGAGTGCAGGACGTTTGTGGGAGGAGAGCGCGGGAAGACAGGAGCGGCGAATGGCTCGCACGATGACCTGGTGATGGCAATGGCCGTAGCGCAGGCGGTGCGGGAGGAAATGCTGCCCAGATCCCACGGAGCCTGGGCGGATGGAATAAGGTGATGGTGTGGGGTACGGGCGTTGGCGGTAACGGCAGTGCAGGCGATTCGTCGGATGAGGGGTGGAGCGCAGAGCCAACTGATGTTGGGCGCTGACGGAAACCTGTGGGTGGTGAAGTTCAAGAACAACGCTCAGCATCTGAGGGTGCTGGCGAACGAGTTGATTGCGACCAGGATGGCGGAGGCGGTAGGGCTGTCGGTGCCGAAGAGCGATGTGGTCGAAGTGAGTGACTGGCTGATTGCGAATAGCCCGGAGATGGTCGTGGATCTTGGGCGCGGTATTCGTGAACGATGTGCGAGTGGATTGCAGTTTGGGAGTAGGTTTGTTGGAGGTCTGATGCCTGGGCAAGTGGTGGATTACCTGCCCGAGCCGCAGATGGATGAAGTGAGAAACCTGGCCGAGTTTGCGGGGATGCTGGTCGTGGATAAATGGACGGGGAACTGCAATGGACGGCAGGCGGTGTTTGAACGGAAGCCAAGGGAGAGGAAGTATAGAGCGACGTTCATTGATCAGGGGTTTTGCTTCAATGCGGGAGAATGGACCTTTCCGGATGCGCCTCTGCGAGGCGTGTTTGCGCGTAACCAGGTGTATGCCAGGGTGCGTGGCTGGGAGAGCTTCGAACCCTGGTTGAATCGGGTGGAAGAGTTTGCGGCAGAGGGGCTGTGGAGGATCGCGGAAGAGATCCCGCCAGAGTGGTACGGCGGCGATACGGTCGTGATCGAGCGTCTGATGGAGATGTTGTTGAAGCGAAGGCCTCGAGTGAGAGAGTTGATCGAACAGTTTCGTGTATCCAATCGGGAACCGTTCCCAAACTGGGGATCGGTGAAGAGCATTGTGGTTCCGGGGAACTTTGAGGCTAGGGCTAATCCGGGAAACTTTGTAATGTAGAGTTGGCGGTTGAAGGGCTTGGAGGTTTGGGTGCGCGAGCGGTTACAGTGCGAATTTTCTCTTATCCGGTATGTGCCGGATGTAGTGAAGGGAGAGTTTGCGAACATTGGCGTGGTGTTGCGTGAGGCCGGGCGGGAGGATTCCGCTACGGTGAAGTTTACGCGCGACTGGAGCCGGGTGACTTGCCTGGATCCCGACGCTGATGTGGAGCTGCTGGAGTCGCTGGAATCGGAGATTGCGCTGAGGTTGCAGGCAGGGGTGGAGTTGCGGGTGAATGCGAAGCCGATGCTTGAGACGCTGGAGGATTCGTTGTCCAACAGCGTGCAACTGACGGAGATGCGTGGGACGCTGGCGGAGAGTCTGCCAGCTGAGATGGAGCAGTTGCTGCGGATGTATGTGGAGCCGCTGAAGATTCCGTCGACTCGCAGAAAAGTGAGTGGGCGCGGTGCGATTGTAACGAACATGCGGGATACATTTGAGCGCGCAGGTGTGTGGCGGCTGATGCGAAAGAAGATAGCTGCGGCGCAATATACGCAGGTGGGCGATCCGTTGAAGATCGACTGCGGTTATCGCAATGGCAAGGTGCGGATGTTTCATGCGGTGTCGCTGGAGAATGACGTGGAGGGTGCGAAGGGAATTGCGTACTCGGTGGAGGCATTGCGAAACGGAGTGATGAGTAGCGAGGGCGTGGAGTTGGAGTTGACGGCCGTGGTGGAGACGATTGGCTCGGTTGCGGATCAGGAGCAGTACGGATTTGGTGTGAGCGTGATGGAGCGCGAGGCGATCCGGGTGTTGACGGTTGCTGACCTTGGGCGTGTGGCGGAGACGGCGAAGCGAGAGCTTAGAGTTTAGCGAAGTAGGGAACAGGAACGATGGAGATGAGAAGACGTAGCCAAATGGCTGCGTCTTTTGTGTTTTGAGGAGGAGGTTGGAATGAGTTTCGGAGCGTCAGTGAAAGAGATATGGAAGCGGGTTGCAGGAGTAGAAGCGTCTGGAATAGACCCGTCGGCAGAAAACTTTGGCGAGCGTAAGACGACTGTAACGCCACTGGGGATGAACTCTATCTTCGCGCCGTTTCGGACGACAGGCATACAGAATGCCCTGCCCAAGCCTACGGCCGCGAATCTGCGACGTTTTGCAGAGACGCCAATTGCACGGCGAGCAATCAACTGCATCAAGGACCGGATTGCATGCATGGATTGGCGGATTGAAGTGCGGCAGAGCGCTGGTGCGGATCTGGGTGGCGATCGCTCACAGAGAGCGGAGGCACTTACACGGGCATTCGAAATGCCGAACGAAAGCGACAGCTTTCGCACGATGATCGAGCAGGTGATCGAGGACACGCTGGTGGGGGGGTTCGGTGCAGCGGAAATCGATACCGGCGACAGCGATCTGCCAGTGAGGATTTATCCGGTGGATGGTGCGTCGATCCAGGTGAACGGGAACTGGAAGGGCAATCCGAGTGAACCACGGTATGCGCAGGTTACCGGCAAGCTTGGGAAGGAGGCGTTGTTGCCGCTTCGCGATGACGAGCTGATGTACGTTCGGCTGAACTCGCGGAGTCATACTCCGTTTGGTTTGGGGAAGGTGGAGGTTGCGTTTGAATCCATCTCGCACTTTCTGCAGGCTCACCGGTATGCGGCGCGGCTGGCTTCGAACAGTGTGGTGCAGTACGCGCTGTGGCTGAATGAGCGAACCCCGGAACAGCATGAGCGGCTGATTCGATGGTGGCAGGATGAGGTTGAGGGCTCAGGACGGGTTCCTGTTCTGAGCTCGGAGCAGAAGCCCGAGGTGCTGAAGTTTGCGGCCGGCACGGATGCGGACTTAAGGCTGGAGTGGCAGCAATTTTTGCTGACGATGATTGCGAATGCGTTTGATCTGCCAGCGATGATGGTGGGCGTCTCGCAGAATGTGAACCGGTCAACGGCGGGAGAGCTCGCAGATGAAGCGTTTCAGAATGCGATCGTACCCCTAGCGAAGTTGATTGCCGACCATCTGACGCGCGACGTAATCGTGAAGCGCCTGGGTTGGAGAGATCTACGATTCGTATGGAGCGACCTCGAGAGCCGCGATGAGGCGGTCGAGATGGAGATCCAGACGAAATTGCTGGCTGCGGGAGTTCTGTCGGTGGCAGAGGTGCGGGCATTGCGTGGCCTCGCGCCGGCAGAGTTAGCAAGTCCATTGGTCGAGTAACAAGGCGTGAGATGAATGCGCGTTGTGTCTCGATTGAAGGAAAGCGAAGAGGAGGAATGCGTGGAGAGAGCAGTGCAGTTGCGTCGAGTGGTGCGGCAACGTTGCAGAGGACGCGAGCTGCGGGCGATGGCGGTGGAGTTTCCGGAGGTGGCAGGGCATCCGAATCGGCTGCCGTTTGAGGGCTGTTTGACGCTGGTCGATGTGCCCAGCGACAAGGCTCCAAGCGGCGCGCGCGGACATCGCGTAGTGCTGACGAGGGAAGCCGCGGAGACGGCGTTGCCGAGTCTGCTGGGCATGGCGGTGGACTACAAGGCTGGGTGGGATGGACATGATGCGCGGCAGAAGTGCGGCATTATCACGTCGGCTCACCTGGACGGGAGCAAGCTGCTGGTAAGTGGGTTCCTGTTTGCGCGGGACTTTCCAGAGATGGAAGAGAAGGTTGGCGGTATTGCAGCCGGAGCAGCCAGCGCGATGGGGATGAGCTACGAGTTGGCAGATGCGCATGTCGCGGATATGCGCGATGTGGTGTGGCGGTTGACGCGGGCGACGTTTACGGGCGCGGCAATTTTGCTGCGTGAGAAGGCGGCGTATCGAGGGACATCGTTTCGTGTGAGCCGCAAGGTGCAGCATCGGCCGGAAGGTCTGGCCGTGGCGAAGTAAGTCGACTTGATGAATGAAAGAAAGATGGAGGATAGGCAATGGAAGATCGGAATGTAGTGGACTTGATGGAAGCGACAGAGCGTCTTGAAGCTGTGGCGGAGGCACTGGAACAGGCGGCTTCGCGGCTGGTGGAGCGACAGGTGGCGTTGGCAGCCGAGGCCGAGGAGCATGTTGGCCGGATTGTGGCCACGGTGGAGACGGCTCGCGAGGCAGAGCTGGAGCGGCGACTTGCAGAGGCTGAGGCGAGAATCAGTGAGCTGACCGCATCGGCTGCTCCGCAGGCGACGGGACGCAAGACGCTGCCGGTGGGTATGGCATCGATGCTGGCGAAGCAGGGAGTCACGCTGGAGCTGGGTGCGAGCGGTGCCTCGATTGAGGCATCGGCATTGGATGGCGCACTGTCGAGTCTGGGCATTGAGCAGCGGATCGCGGTGAAGTCCGAGCTGAGACGCGCAGGCTTGCTGGGTTAGTTTATTGGGATGCTTCGGTCGAGATGACCGTGAGTGAGTAGGAAAGAACATGGCGCGGCAGGACTACGGTCCGAGCTGCGCTGTTTGTTTAACAGAGATACGAGGAG
>VFSW01011115.1_pt1 | contig 12682 bp, 14 predicted proteins | sample 5358111 | NCBI WGS metagenome assembly VFSW01 (sample SAMN11554181, study PRJNA540505) | mine drainage metagenome | isolation source: sediment from site ElyBrook_90M | place: USA: Ely Copper Mine, Vershire, VT | collected 2017 | reverse complement strand
TTGGTAGGGTTTCCGCCCCCACCTCCGCCGCCTATCGAAGATGAGCTAACTCGACTTCGGCGGGTTCTTAAGGAGTCTCAGCAGCGTGATCAAGATGCCGAGCTAGCAAAGGACAAGCTCGTAAAGATTGAGCTGGGTCTGCGGCATGTCACATACGGCGAAAAGAACATGCTTCGAGACTTTCGAACTCGGCTATTCGAACGCGGGGCCAAAGCCAACAATGAGAAGGGACGGAACGACAACTCCTTCCTCTGGAGGAATGTAGTCTACGTCGGCGAGGCTAAGTTCATCTCGGAGCATCAATCAGAGTGGAAGGCGGTTTGTGATGCGATGAAGATTCTGATGTATCTTCCGGTGAAGTTTCCGACATCGCAGCCGAAACCGTTTGTCCTTTTTAACCAACCAATCGGCTCTGCCCACGTTTCCGTTTTTACATCGTACAAAGTTTCGGTTATCGTTCGGAAACCGAGTGGCGGTTATACGTTATTCAATCGTGTTCCCGGCGACGACGGTCTTGTAGAATTATTTCAACGAAAGAATGTCTAGGAGGACCAATGGTAACACTGGGAGTGAAGCAAGCCGAACAGCTTAAGGAGTCCGGCATCGCTCAGGCAGCCGCACATCGAGCCAGGATTCTCGCATTCGCGAGAGACACCGCTCGTCGATTGGCCGCACAGCGAGGGACGACGAACGCTGACGACGTGTCAATAGCACTTGAACAAGAAGGTGTCGACTCGACCGAGCTGGGAAATGCAGCCGGAGCAATCTTCCGTGGCAAGGAATGGAAGTTTGTCGGCTTCATGAAGTCGGTTCGCACGAGCCGTCATCGCAATCAAATCCGCATCTGGCAGTTAGCGTAAAGCCCGCTGGGCAAAGACGCGAAGGAGCCGTAAAAGATGTTAATTCCGTCTGGTGGTAAGAAGTTTGAAAGAGCGAAGGCCGGGATTTATCTCGGGACGATCATCGACGTTGTTGAGCTTGGTGAAGTCAAGAGCAATAACCCGCGCTTTCCGAATCCCAAGGTGCGCACGCGCATCGTGTGGGTGTTGAATGCCAATGACTCAGAAGGCCGAGCACTTCGCTACATGGAGCAGCCGTCTTCCGTGATGACCCCGCCTGGCAAATACCGCGCTAGCCGCATGTATGAAATTTCAGCTGGCGTGCTGGGCACCGTTCCCGTCCCGTTCGATGACGAGGTTCTTCTCCACCGCAGTAATCAGCTCGTGCTGATGCAGGAAGGCGAGTACGTCAATCTGAAAGCCATTCTGCCGGTGCCAGCTGGACAGACACCTCCGCCCGTGCCTCAGGGTTTCGTCCGCGACAAGGACAAGCCGAAGGACGCGAACGGACAAGCAGCGACCGGCCAGGCCGTTGTGCAGTCTGCTGCCCCATCCATCGCGCAGCCAGCTGCGCCCGCAGTCGCGCCGGTCGTCGCCGACGAAGACATCCCGTTTTAACCACAATCTGGCAAACGCGGCCAATAGCGTGACAGCCGGAGAGACGGCACCTCTTTTTAGGAGACGCAAATGAGACGAGTGTTAAACGCCCTTGCCGCTCTCGGGGCTTTCAGTTTTGCTTACGATGTGCTCCATCCGCCGCTCGGGGAAGTTGATACGGTTTTGCTGGTTCTCGTTCTCGTGACTACGGGCGTAGGTCTTGCGATAAAGGCTTTCGACGGGAGCGCCGTATGATTGTCGACGGCAACTTTCAGTTTCCCGCATTAGAGTACTTCGGGCACAAGCTCTTCTTTATTCTTGAACGCTTGTACATCGAAGACGCCGACGCAGACGGTGGATATCAGTACTTCGGCATCCCGGACGGTGAGTCTATCGTCAGCGTTGCCAAAAACCCCAAAGCAGTTATCGATCACTGGGAGGTGAAGACCAAGAATCACCAGTACGTGCTGATCGGCGGCCCGCAAATCGCCGCGATGTATCTGGTACCAATCAAATAGCTGTCGAGTTTCGTTGCCCGATATGCCATCAACCTTTCACCCTCAACCTTCAGGCGCAGCGTTCTGGCGTTGCACCGGAGACTTCTATACAGGAGAACTCTATGTCACAGAGAAGGTTCTTCACCCCACGTATTCTTGATGGGGTGCCTTACACAACCGGACTAGCCGACGTTGTGAAATTTTTTTTGCTTTGTGCGGAATCGCTTCCCGACCAATCCCCAAGGCCCCCGGTATGGATTGCGTTATATCCATTGTCGCATTGCTAGCTTGCAATCACCCACGATGCCAATCAGCACCGTGCGGCACCCACACAGATAAACAAGAGTGTTTAATGGCCCGAACCAGTCTCTCAGAAACGTCAAGAGCCGTTTACCAATTTTTGCAGAATTCTCCCACCGGCCAAGGTACAAGCCGGGAACTGTTGGATACTCTACCCGACGTTTCAGCTCAAGAACTTAAAGAGGCGTTATGGCAGTTGCGATATAACGTTAAGGAAGAGGACTTTGGTTCTGAGCTGAGAATTACTCTGACAGCAGAACCAAGTCCTAGCCAGCTAACAGACAGATGCGTTGTAGGTCCGGTAAAGCCGGGTATTCACGAAGTTGTAGTAACTAAGAACAGCGACGAGTTCGTTCGTGACCTGATGTTGCAGAACAAACGTCGCAATCAAATCGCGGAAAAAAGTACGGTTATTGGAGATTCTCCCTTAAGCTCAACGCCGTGGATAATGCTCGGGTGTGGGAGAACCCATGATGACGGTCTTTGCTACCTGCGTGATTTCCTCGGCATAGACGACATGCTAATTTTACGACGCTGGGACGCTGCTTGGCGTTTTGTTCAGACTTTACCGGGAGTTCGCCATGAACCAGCTTCATGAAGCACGGATGAAAGCATGTTTGGAGCTACTTGCCGAATTCGCTCGTCAATTCGAAACGGGCGATTTGACGGTTTCCGACGACGCATGGATGGCCGAGCAGCTAGAACAAGTGTATGACCATCCCTTCGACCAGAGCGAATCAAGTCGAAGTTTACGAACGCCGCTTTTGTAAACCCGCTAAGTTTTTCCGCATCGCAAGGAGCCGCAATGGTCGCTAAAAACGAATGGCTAATGATGTCTCACGCCGAAGTTGTCGACACGCTGAAGGACTTTTATCTGCGTGGCAAGCAATGCATCAGCACACCGGAGACGGAATTTGACGCTGCTGCGCACATTATCCTCGGCGAATATCCGTCGACGTACGACAAGATGTTCAACAATCTGAAGGTGCGAGAGCACTGGGTTTGTTAAACGAGTTTTCTGGGACACTGTCTCAGATAAAGGAGAAGTACGATGATAAAGGAGTATTCGGAGCAGCAGGAGCGCATTGTGGTAAGTCGCGGTAACTGGGAGAGGCGATGTGAGGAAGTAGCGAAAGCCCTCCTGGCATACGAAATAGCGGTAATCGAGGCTTATAACGCAACGGACAAGCTTATCAGCCTCGGGATTGAGCAGCCGTGGGTGCGGATGGTTGTAGCTTCGAGTCATGAAAGTGGATACGGAAGTTTTTCCTGCCCAGGTCCGACCGTGCGTTTGCAGTATCGGTAATTGAATCCGCTTCCTAAGCGTGAAAGCCCACGCAGCAGGCTTGGCAGCTGGAGAGACAGCAAGATTCAAAGGAGCCTCCGTGAGCTTCAAAGACCTGGCGCTGCCGCTTGCTTCACGAGGCGTGCCGTGCATCCCACTACTTCCTCGGACCAAGAGGGCTTTCTCCGAGGACTGGCCTGTTAAGGCGACAATAGACGCAGCACAATTAATGTCCTGGGATTCTGAATACCCTGATGCGAACGTCGGGTGCGTAGGTCTTGCGCAACCTGGCGGAATCTGGTTCTTTGAAATAGATGACCCCGCCGTAGTTCAGAAGATCGAAACAGACACCAACCAAAAGATGCCTCTAACTTTCCGTGTGCGCTCTCGGCCCGGACGCGGGCACATGTATTTCAAACACACGACTGCCAGCATAGACGCGGCCCAGAGTCGAGCGTACTACAGTCTCAAAACGACTGACGGCAAGGAATCGTGCAGCGCCAGACTCCATCACGCGTACGTCGTTGGGCCGGGCAGCATTCACCCCGACACGGGCGTCCCGTATACAGTCGTCAGCACAGCCGATATTGCGGAGGCCCCGGACTGGCTGATTAGCTGGGTCCGAACCGAGTACGACAAGCAGCAACGCAGCGAGAAAGGCACGCTGAGTACTTCGCTTGACGGCCCGGAGATTCCGCACGGCTCGCACAATATCGAGCTGACGCGCATTGCGGGCAAGTTGCGTCAGGAGCTGCACCTCGACGAGAACGATATCTTCGAGTGGCTTGTCAAGCTCGATAAGCGGTTCGTTGGGCACGGAAGCGATTGGGAGGAGATGTGCCATAACGTTGCGCACAGCATCGCCAAGCGTCCAATTGTCGATACCCGCGTATATCACAATGGCGTGCTGGTCGGCCCCAAACCGGCGCAAGATACACCTATGCAGAACGCGGAGCCTGAGCCGGAAGTAATAGCACGGCGTCCGGTCCCGTACCCGAAGTTCCCGACATGGGTCATGCCCGGCACGAGCATCTATGACGGATTTGTCAAACCGTTTTGTGACAAGAACTGTCGCCAAGAAGAATTTATGTTCATGCCAGCGATGGCGCTTCTCCTGAATTACCTCGGCACGAAGGTATGCATCGAGGGCAAGCGCAGTCTACCGCTCAGTATCTACATGGTGCTGATCGGCAAGCGCGGGCGGCTATTCAAATCCGCAAGCGTACGCGACGCCATGAACTATTTCACCCTGATGGGCATCTTGGACCAGGCAGGCGGGCACATCAAAACCGCCGACTCGAAGACGCTCATCTGGACAGCCGGTTCGCCGGAGGGCTTCCTGCTTCAGGTCGACCGGACGAAGTGTAAGAACGCGGTGCTGTTCTATGACGAGCTGAGCACGCTGACGAATAAGGCGAGCATCGACACAAGCACGATGGTGTCGAACATTCTTTCAGCCTACGAGGGCGCGAAGCTTCAGAACGCAATTAAATCCGGCAAGGACAACTACAGCATCGAGCCGGGGACATACTGCATCTCGATCATAACTTGCTCGACGGACCAAAATTTCCGAGCCAATTGGTCGCGCATGGCTGGAGACTCAACCGGCCTGGACGACCGATTCTTTTTCCTGTTTCAGCCGAGCCAGTTTAAGCCGCTCATGCCCTTCGAGGATGTCAATGTTCTGGAGGGCGCGCTGGAGACCCGTCGCCGGATTGACGCGGCGGTCGCTCGCGGAGCTTTCAAAATAGCAGACGATTCTCCGCTAAAAGACTTGATGCACACGCGCATGCTCGGCTACGGCGAAGATCGCGAGGAATATAAAGAACTGGAAGACAGCGCTCGTATGGAGCAGCGCGCAGAGAAATGGGCGCTGGCGTTCGCAGTCGACAAGGGGTTGGAGGAAATCGACATCGATTGCATCGAGCGTGGCCTGGCGCTAGTGAAGTACGAAGCGGACGTGAAGCGCTGGGTTCAAACGTTCGAAGCGGAAACCCGAGAAGGAAACGTCCAGCAGCAAATCATCCATCACCTCGAACAGGCGGGCGGCAAAATGCTGGTCCGAGATATGGAGCGCGCCATGCACTCCGTTCGACTCGGTACGGCGTTATGGTCCCAGTGCTACATGGGCTTGATTAAATGCGGCTGGATGCGCGAGGAAGGCGCGGGAACGCGGTCGGACCCTCGGAAGTTAATCCAATTGAAGCAAGTGGAGCACGACAATGACTAAAACAGAAGTCGAGCACGAGTTGGAAGAGCAAGCGCAGGGCGACAATCGATTTCTAAGCACGGCGCTAGAATTTACTGGCCCGGAGCCAATTCCGGCTGCTTATAGCGGGCCGAATCCAATCCCGTGCGGGAGCGGTTCGACCGGCTCGCAGAACATTAAGTACGTGATTCCCGATTTTTCGGAGCCGGAACCGCTGTTCAAAGTGAAGCTCCTTCATCCTAAGGCGAAGGTGCCGACGAAGGCATACGGCGACGAAGACTTGGGCTGGGACGTTTATGCGCTTATACCGTACACGCTGAATCACGGACACATCACGCTGGTGCAAACCGGCATCGCGATTCAGCCGCGCAAGGGCTACGGCTTTTTTACGCGAGAGCGTGGAAGCATGGCTCTGGCACAGGTGTTTACGCATGGCGGTGTGTTCGACCAGGGATTCACTGGTGAAGTTGTAATTGGTCTAACGTGCGAGGACCCGCAATATTTTATCGCCGCAGGAGACAAAATTGCTCAACTCATTTTTATCGAGATTGCGAAAGGCGGCCCGGTGGTTGTCACCGAATTCGAACCAACAGTCCGTGGAGAACGCAAGCACGGCTCAAGCGGAAAGTAAAGGATACGCGACTTATATCCAGGGCGCTAACGCAGTCTTTTCTGACGGGCTGCTGAGGATGTCCAAAGCCAACGTGGCCGCGCTGGTCGCCGCTTTGCGTGACTACCGTTCGATCTGGCGCGAGCTACACATCGACGGCTTCGAACCGCATCAGTTGCCGACTCAGGCGGGTGTGCATTACCAGTTTTATTACACTAAAACGCCGAGGCCCGATGCTTCGAACTTTTGCGACAAAGCTCCGGCTGGCTGGTATTGCACGCGAGACGCTGGGCATGACGGGCCGTGCGCTGCGAAACCCGTAAAGGAATCTGTCATGAACGAAAGCGAAGCTTTTGAATTGATACACCAGGGTCATCAATTCCCGCATTGCGACCCGAGAATTTTGCACGCGCCCGGCAAGTGCCAGTTCTGCGACAAGGAACCGGAGTGGCAGGCGATGCGCATTATTCTCAACATCAACTTTACCGGCGAACACGACGGCGACAAAATTGTCGACCCGGCTACACACGCTCGATCTTACGATTTGTTGAACGCCTGGAGCGGCAATAAAGCGCGCCCATGAACTATCTCTTCGCAGACTTCGAGTCGCGTGGCGTTGTAGACCTGAACCAAAAGAACTCGGTCGGTCTCTACAACTACATGATGCATCCGCAGACTGAGCTGCTGATGTGTGCGTACGGCTACGGTGATTTGAGCGTCAGCGCGATGGATGTGAAGCTCTGGAAGATGTGGACAGGCGAGCCGATGCCGAACGAGCTGGAGGACTATCTTAGCGACGAGAGAGTCCCCATCGTTGCTTTTAACTCGTCATTTGAGCGCCTGGGCTTCAAGAAACTCGGGCACGAGTTGCCGGTCAGTCGGTTCGCGGACCCGCAACCCAGCGCACGCATGTTGAGTCTTCCGGCAGACCTGGAGGAAATCAGTGATATTCTCGGCCTGGACCGAACCATGGGCAAGGACAAGCGCGGCCACGAACTGATTAACTTGTTCTGCAAGGTCATTCATAAGAAAGCAAAGAAAGCGACCAAGAAAAACCCCGAGGGTGTTCCCGAGCGGTATTACTTCAACGACTGGAACAGCCACCCAGACGAGTGGCAGGAATTCGGTTCGTATTGCTGCCAGGACGTTGTGGCTGAGCGGGAAGTGCTGCGGCGCGAGCAGCTGCTCGGCGCATTTCCGCTTCCTCCGCTGGAGCGCCAGCTGTGGGAATTCGACCAGCGCGTGAACGACCGGGGCATCCCGGTTAACCGACAGTTCGTTACGAATGGCCTGGCTCTGGGAATTCGTGCTAAGGAAGAGGCCATCGCCGCGATGAACAAGATCACCGGCCTGGAGAATTCGAACAGCCGTGACCAGCTACTTCCATGGGTCAACGCCAGAGGATACCTGGAAGACACGCTGGAGAAGGACGCCGTTGTTGCTGCGCTGAAATTCAGCAAGACACTCACGCCTGAGTGCCGGAAAGTATTGGAGGCTCGCCGTGCGGCCAGTTCGACTACTTATCAAAAGCTTGCTGCTGTTCTTCGCCAACTTTGCCCTGATGATAGGCTACGCGGTCAATTTATTTTTATGGGTTCTGCTCGGTGTGGACGATGGTCAGGGAATGCGGTTCAGATGCATAACATGGCGCGACCTGAACCACTTTTTGAAGATGAAGCTATAGTTGAAGAGGCACGCAATCTAATCTTTGGAATGAACTACGACGGAATCATCGACCGTTTCGGAAAGTCGACGCCGGAAGAGCGAGACTTTGGTTCAGTCCTGCTGACTATCAAGAACACCATTCGTACAATTTTCGAAACGACTGAGGGCAAGCGATTCAACGTTTGCGACCTGAACGCCATCGAAACGCGCAAGGCATCCTACCTCTGCCAGTGCAAGGCCCTGAACGATGTCTTTATCCCTCGGCCTGGTAAGCCGAACGGCCTGGACCCGTACATTTCGTTTGCCGAAAAGATGACGGGTATTCCGTACGCGAAGCTCGACGCGGACATTCACAGCAGCGACAAGCTCGTCAAGGGCAACGCGAAGCGGCATCGGCAAATCGCCAAGCCCGCTGTGTTAGGCGCGGTATATCGGCTGGCTGGCGGCGGTATTGCAATCGATAAGGAGACCGGGCGGCCATATAAAACCGGCCTGCTCGACTACGCCGAAAAGATGGGCGTAGACATGACGGAGAAACAAGCCAATGACTCTGTGGACACGTTCCGTGAAGCGTACAACGAAATTGCAGAAGGATGGTATCAGCTTGAGGCCCTGGTCGCTGATGTCCTACGGCCAGATGCCGTCAACGTCAAGAGAGAATGGGGACCCGAAGGAATCGTCAAGTTCGATAAAAAGACCATCAACGATCATGGAACACGTAGAAACATTCTCCGAATTCAGCTCCCGTCTGGGCGCTATCTCTGGTACTTCGATGCACGAATCGAAGAGACAAAGATGCCCTGGAAAAAGAACGGCGAGGATGTTTATAAGCCGACTCTCGTCTATGCTGGCCAAGATCAAAAGACCCATCAGTGGGTCAACACGATCACCTCGCACGGTGGAAAGCTCCTCGAAAATATTGTTCAAGGTTCGTCACGGGACGTTCTAGCTGTCAAGCTGTTGATGTTCGAAGCTGCCGGTCTACCAGTTGTTGGCCACGTGCATGATGAGGGCATCACCGAAACACCGGACGACCCGGTCGCACCCGGCTTGCCAGAAATGGATTCAATCATGCGAGCACCGATAGATTTTCTGCCGGGCTTCATGCTCGGCTGCGACGGATTTGAGGACAGGTATTATCACAAATAAGCGTACCACTTGACAATCTTCAAAGAAGGAGTACAACTATGAGTGTAGACAAGAAAGGCTTCGTCCCGATGTACGATCTGGCCGACCTGGACGAAGACCAGCGTAAGCAATACTACAGAGACGCCTGCGCCTTTTTCGGAGTCCCTGACAACTTAAACCTGCTGGCCTTCATTAAGATGGTCCCGGATGATGGCGCGAAACCACGCACGGTTTTGTACGCGAAGAAAGGCGCGACGGACATTATCCGTCAGAACAAAGGTATCACTACGGTCGAACTCGAATTAACCAAGGGCATCGAACTTTCACTCGGCATCGTCTCCTTCACCGCAGTCGGCAAGGACGAATCGGGCCGCATCGAGCGCGCCGTGGGCGTCATCAGCATCGACGGCCTGCGCGGCAAAGCTTTGGCGTCCGCTATCATGACGGCGCAGACCCGAGCTACCCGGCGCATGACGTTGCAATTCGTTGGCGGCGGCATTCTCGACGAGGCCGAATTGGAAGCCGGGCAGCTCACCACTTCGACCGGACAGCAAGTGGCTCTCGACGCAATTCAGACTCAGCCGACCGTGGTGCCGAACGATAACGTTGGTCGCGACATTACGCCGTTTGAAAACACGACTCCACCTCCGAAGGAAATGGAAACGACTCAGATTCCGACTCCGGCGCAGCTGGACGCCCAAGCTGCTTTGACCACCGTTAAGCCGGAAGTTCTTGCTACCGCTGCTGGCGAGCGCCACGCCTCTGTGGCCGATCTTGCCAAGACGCTTCCGCCAGATAACCCGTTGGCCCAGGCTGTAGCACAGGCCGAGGCCCCGAAACAACGCAAGCGGAAAGCCGCAAACGAAGTGACGCTGAATACTCCGGCACAGGAAGCGCAAGCTCCGGCCCCAGCGCCAGCTCCGGCAGTGGCGCAGCCGGTCGTTCAGGGTGTTGTTAATCCAATACCCGCTGCCGGTCCAACTGTTAGCGCGCCCGTGGTTGCTCAGCCGGTTCAGCCAGCCCCGGTCCAGAAGCTTTTGAATGAAGCCGAAGAGAAAGAAGTGCGAGAACGACTCGGCAAGTACCGCAACGAGATTCTACCTGGTAAGCCTCCGTCAGGCGGCGCGATGGTGCCGACCGAAGGAATTGGCGGCGTCGAGATTAAACTGCGGACGTTCGTCAGCAAGTTTAACCAAGAGAAGCCGAGCAGCAAGACTTGGAATTACGGCGACTGGAAGTTGTTCCTCGATTATCTCGATGCGCAAGTCGCGGCTCTCGGTGCTGTCGGACTGGTGGACTTGATTGATCGAAAGGTCGGAGCAAAGAAGTGAGCTGGCATCTGTTTCACCGATGGGGACCGTACGAACGAGTCGGCCTGGAGCTGTGGTTGCGTAAATGCCGCCGCTGCCCAAAGACTCAGCTAGTGAGATTCGAATGAACCAATTTGTCGGCGATTACGAACCGAACGAAGAGCAGCTCGCATGCGTCAACGCTGTCGATGGCGTCTATGACGTTATTGCTGGACCTGGCTCCGGCAAGACGGCGACGTTGTTACACCGGCACATCAATATGTTGTTGAACGGTGTTCCGGGCACGGACACGCTCAATCTCACTTTTACTCACGAGGCCGCCGCCGAAATGGTTCGACGTGTCGGCTTCGTGGACGCCGGGAGCATCTTCCGAACGTTTCACAGCTATGCGCTGGAGCTTGTCCGGCGTGAGCGCAGCTACCTCCCGTTCCAGGTAGGTGAGGACGTTCTGCCATTTGCTGGCCAGGACTACCAGCTGCTTTTCGATTTGACGAAGACGTATTATGCGGGCATCAAGAACTTCCATACGCTGAAGGACCACATCGAAGGGTGGAAATGCGCGGACATCGGCCCGGAGCAAGCGCTTGAGGAAGCAGTCGGTGTGCCCGAGCAGTATTGTGCGATGGCGTACCGCGATTACGAACGGAAGTCTCGCGAACAGGGCTGGCTCGACTTTGACTCGCTTCTCCGAGAGACGGTTAACCTGCTCGAAAAGAACGACGAGGTGCGGCAACGATGGCAAAGAAAGTACATCGCCGTAGACGAGTGTCAAGACACGAACGTCCTCCAATTCCGTTTGCTGCAATTGCTCTTCTCGAAAAATATCTTCGTGGTTGGGGACGAGAACCAGCTGATCTACGAGTGGCGAAACGCCCAGGCGGGAAACTTATCGAATTTCGAACAACAGTTCCCCGGCGCGCAAAAGTTATACCTTGGCCGAAATTACCGCTCAACCGGCGCGATAGTTAAATTCCTGAAACGCATCCTGCCGGTCGACAACGGCCTGGGTTCGCGGATGGTGACGGAGAATTCATACGGCGTCGACCCGGAGATTACCAAGTACGGCGATGATTTGGAGGAGGCGCACCAGGTTATCGCAAAGATTACGGACCCGGCGCACACAGCGATTCTTGCCCGGACAAATCGGCAGCTCTACGAGTACCAAAAGATTCTGACGATGAAAGGTACGAAGTACCGCTACCTCGGCAAGAAGGATTTCTGGGAGCAGAACGAGGTGCAGAGCCTGCTGCGGCTTGCGAAGAGCGAAACAAGCGCGCATCCGGCCAATAAAGTTTTCGAGCAGTTAATCGTCGAGCACCGCCTGATGGAACGCTACAGCGGCTCGCGAACGCTTCAGAACGACCCGCTGGAGAATCTGAACTCCGTTGTAAAGATGGCATCCGGTCGCGGCAGCGTTAAGGAATTCCTCGGCTATCTCCGCCGCCTGACCCATGCTCGGAAGGCACACGCGGGTGACGGCGCGATCACGCTGGCGACGGTTCATCAAGCCAAGGGCCACGAATGGAACTACGTTTACATCGTCGGCGTGAACCAGAAGAAAATGCCGCATGAGGACGGAGAGCTGCCCGAGGAAGCGCGCATCTTTTTCGTAGCATGCAGCCGCGCAAGCAAGGAGCTGCACCTGAGCTACCACGGGTTACGCAGTCAGTTCTGGCCGGACGAATATCCGAACTACATATACACACCGCCTGATGTCGAGGAGAAAGAGAATGGCGTTTCTTTATGTCAATACTAAGGGCACACCCTGGCGCAAACACAGCTACTCAGCTGGGAACGACTACGACGCCTGTCCGTTCAAGTACTTCATGCGCCGGGTCCAGGGCTGGAAAGAAAAGGACAACAAAGCTCGCTTCCTGTTCGGCAAAGCAATCGAATCCGCCGTTCAGTTTTACCACGAACATGACGGTCGCGGAATACGTGAGGAGTTTCATCGGCTCTGGGGACCGTGGAAAGATCGAGGCGATATTCAATACACCCGAGTTGAAAAAGATTGGGCTACATTGGACCTTGACGGGGATGAACTGGTTAGACTATATGCGATTCGGCAGCCAAGTCTACCGATTCCGTTGGGCGGGCAGTCTATCTTCCAACACGAAATCTCCAAAGAAGTTTTCCCCGGCGACCCTAATTACGGCGAAATTGAAGACGCCGGAAAGCTAGACATCATCGCGTGGGTGGACCCGAACCATCCGTTGCTTCCGAAGATCGAGTGGAAGCCGGA
>VFSW01011114.1_pt1 | contig 12684 bp, 10 predicted proteins | sample 5358111 | NCBI WGS metagenome assembly VFSW01 (sample SAMN11554181, study PRJNA540505) | mine drainage metagenome | isolation source: sediment from site ElyBrook_90M | place: USA: Ely Copper Mine, Vershire, VT | collected 2017 | reverse complement strand
CGGCGGCGTGCTGATCGCCGGCATCATGGAACATATTGAAGAAGCGGGCATCCATTCCGGCGATTCGAGCTGCGCGCTGCCCGCCACGTCGCTGGCGCCCGAGGTGATCGCGACGATCCGCTCCTACACCGAAAGCCTGGCCCGCGCGCTGAATGTCATCGGCTTAATGAACGTGCAGTACGCCGTCAAGGACGGCAAGGTTTACGTGCTGGAAGTGAACCCGCGCGCGTCGAGAACCGCTCCGTACGTCAGCAAGGCGACGGGCGTGCCCCTGCCGAAGATCGCGGTCGGCCTGATGCTGGGCAAAAGGATCGCCGAGTTCACCGATCAGACGGGCGTTTTGAAGGTCCCGCAGTTTTTCGTCAAATCGCCGGTGTTTCCGTTCAACAAGTTCCCTGGCGTTGACCCCACGCTGGGACCGGAGATGCGCTCCACGGGCGAGGTGATGGGTGTCGGTGAGAATTTCGGCGAGGCGTTCGCCAAGGCGCAACTGGCCGCTGGCCAGCCATTGCCGGATAAGGGCCGCGTGTTCATCAGCGTGAACGATCGCGATAAGTCGGTCGCCGTGGCGCTGGCGAAACGCCTGCATGAACTCGGATTCGAGATCGCGGCTACCCGCGGCACCGCTGCTGCGATCCGCGCCGCCCAGGTTCCTTCCAAGGTCGTTTTCAAGGTCAACGAGGGCCGTCCGAACGCGGTGGACCTGCTGAAAGCGGGCGAACTGAACCTGATCGTCTACACCGCGACCAGCGGCGCCCACGCATTTTCGGACGAAAAATCGATCCGCAGGAACGCGGTGACGTACCGTGTTCCGTGCATCACCTCCCTGAGCGGCGCAATAGCGTCCGTGGACGCGATCGCTTCCCGCCGCCGCGACCCCATCCGGGTGTGGAGCTTACAGGAAATTCATGGGGCTCCGGCGGCGAAGGCGCCGGCTTAGCCCGATCGGGCCCGTCAACCCCGGCTGATCTCGTGAGGTCTTTGCTCCAGGCCAGAGAGTCACGCTGGAGGCTACAGATTCTGGGTTTTCCGTTGGTCATTGGATTCGCCATCGGCGCCGCGGCACCTGGCCCTCAACGCCCCCCAACTCCCCCACCGTACCCTGTTTGACATTTGCGGAGGCCCGAGGCATAATAAAAGCCATTCATCGGAGGCATTGGGTTCCCACAGCGGGCCTGAGGAGATTTTTATCTCACGGCAAGTTGAGTTTCCTCTTCCGAGGTGCGGTCGAGGTTTCGGGCTGTTCACTCATTGCGTATGAAAGACGAATCAGGCAGTTATGTCCGCAGCGCGTCCGGACTGGACCTTCTTTTTGTGCTGTTCAAATGGAAGTGGAGCCTGATCGCCATTATCGGTGCCACCGTGGTGGGCGCGGTGATCTGGCTGTTCCTGGTCCGCGAAGAGTTTTATGTGACGGAAGCAAAGTTGCTGGTGAAGCTTGGTTCGGAACAGGCCGCGCCGAGCACCGTCATGGGCCAGGGCCCGCTTGCAGTGGGCTACTTTTCCGCGGACGTAAAATCGGAAATCGACATCCTGACCAGCGGCGAGCTGGTTACACAGCTGGTGGATCAGTTTGGGATGGACAAGCCGAAGCCGCCGGAGCCGCCGAAAGGCCTGTTGGCTACCATCAAATTCCAGGCCAAGTCCATTGTTCGAGGGTTTAGCAACTGGACCGAAGAGATCATGATCCGCGCTGGCCTGCGCGAGCGGTTGTCGATGCGCGAGAAGACGATCGCTCTGCTTCAGCAGTCCATCTCGGCCAAGGCGCTTGAGGGATCGAATGTGATCGTCGCCGGGCTGGCGCTTCCCGTCCGGAAAGACTCGAGCGTGGTGCTGAATGCGCTGCTCGAAAGCTATCAGAAGTTTCGCCTGCAGGTCTATCGCGACCGTGGAAATGAGTTTTTCAGCAAGGCGGCCAAGAACAGCGCGGATCAACTTGCGAGCGCGGAGCGGGAACTTCAGGATTTCGAGCGGGAGTCGAATATCACGAGCCAAGCCAAACAGAAGGACCTGTTACTTGAACAGATCTCCGCGGCGGAGCAGGCTCGCGACGAGGCGGCTGTGGCGTATAGCGAAGCCAAATCCAAAGTGGATCGGCTGAACGCGGAAAAGAAGCAGAGTAATCCGAACTTCGCGGCGCTGGGTGGGTTCGACTCATCCGTCTATCAGCGTGGGCTGCTGGCCCAGATGGCGGAACTCGATGCAAAGCGTCAGGAATTGAGGCTTACGGAGCTGGACAGCAGTGAGCGGATGAAAGCCAATCGGGAGCAGTACGAGGCCAATCTGCGGATGCTCGAAGCGAACCTGCGCTCGGTGCTGGCGGAAAGAACCTCGGATCTGGCGCTGCGATCCCAGGTAATCGAGAAATTGGGCGAACAACTCGCGGCGCTCCATGCGGGCGAGATGCAGTGGCTGGACCTGAAGCGCAAGATCACCGATATCGAAACCGACTACAGTTTTTACCGCCGCAAGTTGGAGGAATCGACGGCGACTACGGCCGCGATCGAGGAGTCCAAGGCGGGCAATGTTATGGTCATAGAACCAGCAATGGATCCCATCAAGCCCGCCTGCATGCGAAAGACGCTGCTGCTGGGAATTGCGCTGCTGGTTGCCGTTTGCGCCGCGCTCGTATTTGTCGCGGTGGGCGAGTTCTTCGACCATCGGATCTATCTTCCGGGCCAGTTGGAAAGGCATCTGGGTGTGCCCGTCCTTGGGGAAATTCCGTTGCAGGGGAAACGAGGCTGCCTGCGGGATCTGCTGCGCGACGCGATACTGGGGTCCCAATGGTAGACCAGATTACTAGGAATCGATGCAAACCCTGAATCCCATTCATAATGCCGGAGAGCGGCTGGCATCGGCAAAGGCGGAGCAGCAATATCTGGACCTTTTTGGCCCGGCGGCGTCGATCCTGATTTCGAGAATCCAGGACCGCTCCGTCGAAGCGATTCAGGTGGCAAGCGGATGGCCGGGTGAAGGGAGCACAACCATGACGCTCGGCCTTGCGCATTGCCTCCATCAGCGTTATGGGGCGCGGGTCCAGGTTGTGGAACTTAACTTCCCGCGGCCGGCGATGGCGGACCTGTTCGGCATTGGCGACGATCGTACGCTGGCTGCATTCGCCGCCGGCAAGATCTCCGCCCGCAACGCTTCGACGGAAGTAGCCAGCGGCTTCAGCGTGGTGCCCGCCGGCTCCGTCGGCCCATCTTTGCGGCGCTCCGTTCCGCGCCTCCTGAACGAGCTTCTCGAAGACGCAGCAGGACGGTACGATATCGTTCTGGTGGACACCCCGCCGATTCTGGAAAGCGCGGAGGCGGGGATCGCGGGCAAAGTGGTGCCGAATCTGCTGCTCATCGTTCAAGCCGGCCATGCGAGTCTGGAGAGCCTGGACCGGGTGCGGGCGAGTCTCGACTCCCAAGGCGTAGTGCTGATCGGGTGCATTCTGAACGACGTCCGGACTTTTATGCCAGCGCGGCTTTACCGCCGGCTGAACCGGTAATCTCCTGCAGCGTTTCGCGTACCCCTATGAATCCTGTCACAGCGAAACCAGCGATCGTGATCGACCGGATCTCGAAGCAATATCCCAACCGCAGGCTGTTGGGGCTGCTTTCCGGACGGGACCGTACTCCGGATGTTCTGCACGAGGTCTCATTCGAAGTCGCCAACGGGGAGATCGTCGGGTTGCTGGGACCAAACGGGGCCGGGAAAACCACTCTGCTGAAGATCATCTCCGGGATGCTTTATCCGAGTTCCGGGTCGGTGTTCGTGGAAGGGAATAGGGTCTCGGAGAGTTCATCGGCCGTCCGCCGGCGGATCGGGGTTGTCACGTCCGACGAACGCAGCTTCTACTGGCGGCTGACCGGGCGGGAAAACCTCCACTTCTTCGCGACGCTCTACAGCCTACCGCGCAAGGAGGCAATCGAAAGGGTGGAGAGCCTGCTGAAGCTGCTGCATCTGGCGGACGCGGGCGACCGCCGGTTCGACTCCTATTCGTCCGGCATGAAACAGCGGCTGGCGATCGCCCGCGGCTTGCTGAACTCTCCGAAAATTGTGCTGTACGATGAACCGACCCGCGCGGTGGATCCGGCGACGGCGCGGGATATCCGCAACTGGATCAAGGACAGCAAGTTTCGCACCGCAACCACAAGCCACTTGATCGCTACCAACCAGTTAGGCGAGGCCGAACTGCTGTGCGACCGGCTGGTGATCCTGAATCGCGGTCAGATTATCGCCTCGGGCACGACTTCGGAAATCCGGAACCGGTTCCAGGAAGCGGAGGTCCACCACATAGCCTACCGTGGAAACCATTCTTTGGAGCAGCTGAATCCGCCCCCGGGCTTGGGTGCTCTGTCCTTCAAGCTACAGTCGCCCGGACCGCCGGCGATTGTCCGGCTGGAAGCGGCGAAAAAGAGCGAGGCGCTTTCTTTCGTTTTCCGGCGCATCCTGGACGCTGGGGGGATTGTAGAGAGTTGCCACACCCTCGACATGCCGCTCGACGAGGTATTCTGCTCCCTAATCTTAAGCGCGGAACCGGAAGTCCCGGCGGTGCGCGCATGAGACTCGCCTGGGCGTTCTTCCTGCGGGATGGCCGCATCGCAATGAGCTATCGCATCTCTTTTGCCATGCAGATGCTTAGCAATCTGATGATCATCGGACTATTTTATTTTATTGGCAAAGTGGTTGGTTCGGCGCCGTTGCCGGCCCTGCAAGCCTACGGCGGGAATTTCATGGCATATCTTTTGATCGGCATCTCGCTCACCGATTGCGTCGGCACCGGCCTGTTCACCGCGGCGACGCAAATTCGCGAGGCGCAGATGAGCGGGACGCTGGAGGCGACGCTGCTTTCGCCCGTCCCGATGGCGCTCATTCTGGCCTACTCTTCTCTTTGGAATTTCTTCATGAGCGCGGTGCGATTTCTGTGTTATATGATAGCGGGAGCAATCGTATACGGCGTTGATCTTCGGCAGGGCAATGTGCCGGCCGCGGTGCTCATCTTCCTGATGACGGTGCTGTGTTTTACCGGAGTTGGGATGTTGTGGGCCGGGGTGGTCATGATTGTCAAGCGCGGCGAGTCCATCATGACCTTCGGAGGAATGATCGTGCTGCTGTTCAGTGGAGTCCTGTTCCCCCCCTCCATGCTCCCCGGGTGGATGCAGCATGCGGCCGAGGCGATCCCCCTGACGCCTGCGCTTGAGGGAATGCGTCACGCAATGCTGCAGGGTTATCGCATCCAGCAATTGCTTCCCGCGATCTCGCGCCTCGCTGCGTTTACGCTGTTTTTCGTATTGGCCGGCATCTGGGGTTTCTCCTGGTCAGTGGGACTCGCTAAACGGACTGGATCACTTTCGCAGTACTGATCTGAGGCGAATATGCGGCGAACCTACTGGCTACTTATGGCGTTGTTACTCCTTTTGGCTGGCGTCAGCCTGCAATTCATGCCGGGGAAGCCTCTACCCCCGGGAAATCTGTTGCAGAACCCCGGATTTGAAGCCGGTAATTCGCCGCAAGGCTGGACGCCGGAGAAACGTGCCGCGAATAAAGGATCGATTGAGATTGCGTCGAGCCCAGTTCACGGTGGCCTGCACAGTCTTAAGCTGGTTCCGAACGGCAATAACTACCCGCCAGGAATGACCGCAAACCCCCTCGGCGCAGGGCAAGCGTTTCCAGCGGGGCCGTTCCGGGGCAAAAGGGTGTACATCGCGGGCTGGCTGAGCGCGGAAGGCCAGGCTACCGCCGTCGCCGGACTCTACACACTTGGGCTGCGAGGAGGGGTGCAACCTACAGAACTGCGGCAATCGTCCGCCGGATCGCAGCTCAATTATCTCCGCGATGAGATGGATGTTCCCAATGACAGGAGGATTCTCTATCTCATCGTGAATCTCCATGTCGAAGGAACTTCCGGGTCCGCAACATTCGACGACCTTTATGTCGGATTGACTCCTCCGGAGGAGCGCGAAGCGCCGGTGACGGGCGCGAGCATGCGCGCCAATATCACGGTCAGCGCGGGACGCGATGTGCGCCGCATTCCGCCAACCATATACGGCGTGAATCTCGAATGGATCCGTAACGGAAACGGCATTTTCGATCCCGGCTCGGACGCATTGAACGAGCAGCTTGTGGCGCTGACAAAGGATCTCGGGGCGGCGCTGCTGCGGTTCCCAGGCGGCATCTTTTCCGATTTTTATCATTGGAAAAACGGGATTGGTCCGCGGCGGGCCAGGGTATCAAGCCCGCACATGCCAGGATCAAACGACGTTTCGCCGAATAGCTTCGGGACGGACGAGGCTTTGGAGTTCTCGCGGCGCACAGGCGCGCCGCTGATGATCACCGTCAACATTGCCACGGGAAGTCCGGCGGAGGCCGTCGAATGGCTCCAATACGTCCGCGCCCAGACCGGTCCTGGGAAGGCGCCTCCCGTTATCTATTGGGAGATCGGCAATGAGCCGTATGTGCGGGGTGACGCCGCCTATGTGAAGGCCGGTGGGATGAAGCCCGAGGAGTACGTGCGCCGCTTCTTTGCGTTCGAGCGAGCCCTGAGAGCTGCCGACCCATCCATTCGGATCGGAGCCGTCACCGAGGAGAATTACGGCCATATCGCCCCGCGCGCTTACCCGGATTGGACCAGGCAGATCCTCGACAACGCCGGGGAACGCGCCGACTTTCTCTCGGTGCACAATGCCTATGCGCCGGTGGTGGCGGATCCTGCAGGCAAGACGGTGCGGGAGGTGTACACCGCGATGTGGGCGGCCCCGAAACAGATCGCCAGCAATCTGCGGGATTTTTCGGACAGACTTGGCGCGCACGACCCGACCGGACACACAAAGATCGCGGTCAGCGAGTGGGGTCCTTTATTTCATTTTGTGCCAAGCAGTCCCTATGTCGACCATGTGAAAACTCTCGGTTCCGCCCTCTATACAGCGAGCGCCCTGAAAAGCTTCATCGAGGCTCCGCGCGTGGAACTGGCCAACTTTTTCAAACTCGTGGACCCGCTGTTTATGGGTCTGATCGGGATGCGGAACGGCCAATTTGTTCCCACCGCGTCCTACTACGCGCTGCAGCTTTATACCCGGCATTTCGGGGAAGTGCTGGTTGAGTCCGCGACGGAAGTGCCGGAATTTCGGAACCGCCAGGTCGGCCTGGTGGATTCCGCGTCCAATAATCCCTTCCTGGAGGTGGTGGCGAGCCGCGCGGAGAATCGCAAGAAGTTCTTCATCATTGCGATCAACCGCAGCTTCGACCAGGATATTCCGGCAAAGATCCATTTGCAGGACATACGTCCCACGGGAGGAACGGCCTGGGTCCTGAGCGGCACCGGAGTAGACGCAAACACCGGGACGCAGCTCCCGAAGGGGGCAAACTGGGCGAAACAGGCGAACGACTCCCGCTTTGAACAGGGCGGTCCCGGCGAGATCAGCTTTAAGTCCCTGCGCTTGGTGGACGTGGCCCAGGATTTCGAGTACACTTTTCCGAGACTGTCGGCAGTCTCCCTGGAGATCGAGACGAAGTGAACCAGCCAGTCATCGTCACGGGATCCGCGGGGTTTCTCGGGTTGGCACTCCGGCGGATCCTCGATGGCGAAAAACGCTATGTACTGCGGGGAATCGACCGGCTGGCGAGCGGCGGGGACTACCGGGTAGACATCCGCGACATCGGTGAGTTGCGCCGCATCGCGCGGGAATTCCCGCCGGAGATCGTGGTTCACCTCGCTGCCCTGCGCGAGGTGGTCACGCCGTGGAGCGATGTGGGCGAGCTGTTTACAACCAATGTGGCAGGCACCTATAACGTTCTCGATGCGCTGCGACCCCGGTTGGCGCTGTTTGCCAGTACGAGCTCGGTGTACGGAGACGCGTCGCGCACCCAGGCCGAGCCGCGATGGGATCGCATTGCCCCGAAAAGCGCCTATGGAATTTCAAAGGCCAGCGGCGAATTGACGTGCGACATGTGGACCCGGAAGTTCGGGAGCACAGCCGTGGTATTCCGGATGGGCAATTTGATTGGCGCTGTGCACGGACTGCTGCACTATCTGCTGCGGCACGCTCAAGTGTTTCCCGATGGCCGCGAGCCTGCCCGGTTGCGAGGGGGCGGGAAGCTGGTTCGGGACTACGTGCCGCTCGACCATGCCCTCCGGGCGTTCTCGGCCGCTGCCGCGCGCCCCTGGGCGCCGGGCTGCCATACCTTCAACATCGCCAGCGGCATTGGCATGACCAATGGGGAATTTTTTGAGATTGTCCGGCATGCACTCAACGAATCCGGCTACGAGATTCATGCGCAGTGGGCGCGGGACGCGGCGCCGTACGAGGCGGAGGCGGTAGTTCTCGATCCGCGCGGTATGGAACAGGATCTCGGCGTCGCTCCGCCTTCGCGCGACGAGATTGTAGCCGCTATCGGGCGGGTGGTGAAAGAGACAGTGCCAGCGCGGCCGTTCGCGGCCTCGCGTCTTTGATAGGGGAGGAATCATGAGCGACGGGTATTGGCTTGACCGTCCGGTTTTGCTGACGGGCGCGACGGGACTGCTGGGCGGCCGGCTGGCGGCGGAATTGGAGGGCCTTGGGGCCGACCTGGTGTGCCTGATCCGCGATTCCGTGCCGCAATGCGAGCTCCTGCGCACCGGACTGGTGGAGAAAGTGAAGGTGGTCTGCGGAGACATCCGCGATCGCAGCACCATGGAGCGCGCGCTGAAAGAGTACGAGGTGAATACCGTGTTCCATCTCGCCGCGCAAACCCAGGTGGGCATTGCCAACCGCGACCCCCTGGGAACATTTGAAGCCAACATTCAGGGTACTTGGACGGTGCTCGAAGCCTGCCGGTCTACCTCGTCGGTAAAAAGCATCGTGCAGGCTTCCTCCGACAAAGCCTATGGAAGTCAGAAGCGCCTTCCCTATACGGAAGATACGGCGCTGAACGGAGAGCATCCCTACGACGTCAGCAAGTCCTGCGCGGACCTTCTCTCCCGCTCCTACGCGCTGAGCTACAAGTTACCGGTTGCGATTACCCGCTGCGGCAATCTTTACGGGGGAGGCGACTTGAACTGGAATCGCGTGGTGCCGGGCACGATCCGGTCGGAGTTGCGGGGTGAGGCGCCAATCATCCGCTCCGACGGCAAGTTCGTGCGGGACTACCTTTACGTGGATGACGCGGTACAAGGATACATGCTGCTGGCCGAACGGCTAGCCGGGAACACGGAATTGACCGGCCAGGCATTCAACTTCTCGACCGAGACGCCCCTCACCGTGATTCAGATCGTCGAGGAGATCCTGCGGCTCATGGGCAGCTCCGCCAAGCCTGTGATTCAGAATGCTGCTTCCAATGAGATCCGGGAGCAATATCTCTCCGCCGAGCGCGCTCACCGCATGCTGGGATGGTATGCAAAATACGACCTTCCGGCCGCCCTAACCCCGACCATCGGCTGGTACCGCGATCACTTCAGCCGGCGCAGCGCTGAACTTGCAGCGGGCGCGCGTAGCTAGGCTCGAAGCGAATGAAAGTTGCCATCTACTATCCGTGGGTTTACCTCTTTGGCGGTCCGGAGAGAACGCTTTCGGAGATCCTCGCGCGCAGCCGTCATACCTGGACTGTTTACACGAACCGGTACGAGCCTGAGTCCACGTTCCCAGCTTTGAAGACGGCGGGAATCGTGCAATTTGCGACCGTGCCCACCAAGCGCTCCTTTTTCCGGGTGGCGCAGGCCGCCGGCCGCATTGCCATCCAGAAACTACCGCTCGAACAACATGACGCCTATCTGATCTTCTGTGAGGGTTTGGGAGATCTCACTCTCTTCAGAAACCATTCCGTGCCTGTCGCATGCCTGTGTTTCACCCCGCTGCGCGCCGCCTTCGATCCCTATTACCAGCAGCACTATCTGTCGATCAGCTCTCACCGGTTTCTGCGCGAGCCGATTCTGCGCGCGGGCGCGGCGGCCTTCCGGGTGCTCGACCGCTATCTTTGGAAGCGCTACCGGCGCGTCTTCGCGATTAGCAAGGAAGTGGAGCAGCGCATTGTGCGCGGCCGGCTGTTCTCGCCGGAGAAAATCGACGTGATTTATCCGGGGGTCGACGTCACCCGCCTGGTTCCTTCGGAGGTGTACGACAAAAACTTCCTGATTCCCGGCCGGATCATGTGGACGAAAAATCTCGAACTGGCGATCGACGCCTTTCTGCTGCTACGCAACCGGCGGAAGGATCTGGGCGATTTTACGCTCACGATCGCAGGTTTCGTCGATGCTAAGAGCAAGCCGTATCTGGCCAAGCTTCGCGAGCGGACGGCGGGTTGCGAGCGGATCCGCTTCATCGTGGCGCCTTCGGACGAGGAGTTGTTTGCGCTCTGCAGCCGCGCCTATACGGTGCTCTACCCTCCTTTGAACGAGGATTGGGGACTTGCGCCGATCGAGGCCATGGCGCTGGCAAAGCCGGTGATTTCGGTGAATCGCGGCGGGCCGAAGGAGACCGTGATCCACGGAGAAACAGGCTTTCTGGTTGAGCCGCAACCGGCCGCCTTTGCCGATTCCATGGAGCTGCTGGCGGACCAGCCGAATTTAGTGCGCGAGATGGGCAAGCGCGCCCGCCGCCGGGCGCTGGAGTTCGATTGGTCGATATTTATTGAGAAGTTGGACGACTATGTGGCCCAGTTAGCAAGTCCCGTTCGCGACGCTGACCGAGAGCAATGCCTGGGAGGGTCGGCATGAGGTTTTCGCAACGCCTCAAGCGCGGTATAGACATCGTTCTGGCTATTGTCATTCTGATCCTGACGCTCCCGGTGCTGCTGCTGGTTCCGCTGCTGATTCTGATCCTGGAAGGCAGGCCGGTGTTCTATATTTCGCGGCGCTGCGTCTCGCGCGACAGGCAGATTCCTATCCTGAAATTCCGGACTATGGTTCGGGACGCGAAATCGCCGAAGTACCGCCTGAACGAACGATTCATGAAGGACGGCTTCCTCGACATCCCGCGCAACTGCGACGTCTACACGCCGATCGGCCGCATTCTGGAGCGCCTCCAGATTGTAGAGCTTCCCCAGTTGCTCAACGTTTTATTTCACGGCATGAGCCTGATCGGCAATCGCCCTCTGCCGGCGGAAAATGTGAAGCTCCTGAAGAAGTATCCAAATTGGAGCGAGCGCTTTGACAGTCCCGCGGGCATTACCGGGATCGCGCAAGTTACCGGCAAGTTGCAGTTGACTCCGGACCAGAGACTCGCGTTGGAGTCCGCGTATTCGGAAGCCTATCAGCATGGCAACATCGTCCGCTGCGATCTGCTGATTCTTCTCTACACGGCACGATTCATTCTGACGTCGCTATCGCCTTCCCCGGAAAGGGCTGCGGAAATCGTGGCTGCGGTCATTCCGGAGGAAATTCGCAGGAAAACGGGCTAGCGCATGAACATCCTGGTGACGGTAGCGAGCTCCGCGATCGGATCGCATCTTGCGGCTGGCTTCGCTGCAGGGAACGACGTCTTTTTGAGCGGGCGCGAGCCTTCCCGGCTGGTTCCAGCAGAGCGCTTGTGCCGGGGATCGAGGGGCCCAATCGGTCCAGTTCATCGTCGGGGATCTCAAGGACGGCCCAGCGCCGATTCTGGATGGTATCGCGGGCACGCCAATTCACCTCCTGATCCATGCCGCGTCTGCCCTTTCGAGGCTGCGGGATGAGGAGATCCCGATCGATGCCCTCTCCAAGCTGACCCAGGCCGAGGTGTTGACGCCCGTCGAGCTGATTCGCAGCCTGCTCGATGGCGCCAAGGGCGAACGCGTGGCGATGTTGTGCGTCTCCTCGATTCTAGCCGTTCTCCCGACTCCGAGACGGGCGATCTACGGCCGGCTCAAAGGCTTGCTGGAGCAATCCCTGTTCCTGCTGGAATCGCAGCGGGCCAATCTGGATTTGCGGGTGCTGCGAGTGTCGAAGGTGGTCGACCGCGAACGGGACAACGGCGATTGGAAAAGGATTGCGGGCGCGGCCAGGATGGCGCTCGACGGCCGCAAGCGTATTGTTTCGTATGGGAAGAGCGGGCAGATTCTGGAAGCTCTCTACAACATCCAGCCGCTGGCATTTCGCGGGGTGATGAGCCTCCGTCGGCTTATTCAGCGCTCGACGACGTAACGGCCGCCGCGATGGCGGCGACGGGCGGTGCGCTCCAGCAGACCGCTGATCTCGGGACCGAGCGCCTGCCAACTGAACTGATGGGCATGCGCGCGGCAGTTGTGCGGCGTCTCCCGGCGCCGGCTGAGTTCCAACGTCTCCATGACCGCCCGAACAAAGTCGTCGATGTTCTCAGGCTCCAGCGTACTTCCCGGCCCCGGGTCGAACAGACGCCCGACCGCGGGACTGCCAATAATCTCGGGGATCGCGCCATCGCGCGTGCCAACCACCGGAGTACCGGCGGCCAGAGACTCCGCCAGAACCAGCCCGAACGGTTCCCACATGGAGGGCAATACAGAAACGGCGGCCCTTCCATAAATAGCGGGAAGGTTTTTCAATTGGTCCGCGCCGAGGAAATGAACGTCATTGCGCCATTCGGGAGAAACCATTGCGAGCAGTTCGCGCGCTCTCTCGTCGGAGGTTCTCGAAGACAGGTGGAGAATCGCCGATGGGCAACGCTGCTTCAGCCTGTCGAAAGCGCGCATCAGGAACCGCCCCCCTTTCCGCCTGTCGTCGAGCGCGGCCGCGCAGAGAAAGATGGGCCGGGGCTGGTCCCTTGCCGT
>VFSW01011113.1_pt1 | contig 12684 bp, 6 predicted proteins | sample 5358111 | NCBI WGS metagenome assembly VFSW01 (sample SAMN11554181, study PRJNA540505) | mine drainage metagenome | isolation source: sediment from site ElyBrook_90M | place: USA: Ely Copper Mine, Vershire, VT | collected 2017 | reverse complement strand
TCCATCGCCCCTACTGTGGAGACTGAATCTCCGCGCGTCGAGAACGCGGTTTGGAACAGCGGTTACGATGCATTGCAGGCGCTGCACGCGACATCCGACCGTGCGCGATGGCTCCGCAAGCAAGTCCGTCTCCACGTCCTCGATCGTGGGACCCAGGGAGACCCGACGCTGGCGTGGTGCCTTGTCCATGGCGTGCCCTACCTCACGTTGACCCAGCGGAGCGCCAACTGGCGGCGGTTTCGTCACCCTGTCAGCGAGACCGCGTCAGGGGTGCCGATCTTCGTGCGTAAAGACCATCGGCTCGCCGAAGTGTCACCCGTCGAACCGGCGCAACCACCAACCCTTGTGATCTTTCCGGCGCGACCGGATCGAGGTCGCTCGGAAGCACGCGCGTTGCGGTACCGCACTGCGGCGGCGCTCGACTCCGAGGAAGTTCGCACCATGGACACGGTTTACAAAGAACGCTGGTCCGCCAACGAAAACCCCATCAAGGCCCTCATCGCCGCGGGCTTCGATCGGAACCTCGATCGTACCCTCGATGCAACCACGAGCCGTGGGCACGATGGCACCCGTGCGAAGCTGCTCGCAAAGGTCGAGGCCGCGCGGGTCGCCGCAGCGAAGCACGACGGGAATGCACCGACGCGCGTTGAACAGAAGCGCTACGCGACGACGGTACGCCGTCGCATCAAGGCCGAATCCAAGGTTGCCGCGCATGAGGCCCATCCATCAACGAAGGGTGCCCGCAGTGCGCGTGGCGCGGAACCGCTATGCAAGATCCTCCAGTTGCTGCTCTACAATGCCCTCGCGTGGATGCTCTCCAAGAGTCCCCTTCAAGCGATCCGGGAGATGACTCCCGCGCGGGTGCGCGCGCTCCTGCTGGGGTGCTCCGCAACGGGCTGCATCGAACCCGGTTCGATGACGCTCTGGATCGACGCCACCCCATCGTCCGATGATCGCCTGCTCCAATTCGAACTACTGCGACTCGTGAATGATGCATGCCTCCGCACTCCACATGGCGTCCTCCGCATCAAGCCACGTGATTCGCCGCGTGGCTAGGATGTTCCGAATAGCCAGGCTGACTTCCGGTTCCCTGATGAGGTGCCCAAGACCCGGCATCATGAACATCGCGGAGCCGAAGAGAAGACCCCAGAAGCCTCCCCAGAAAGCGCCTCGCTTACCCCAGAACATCATCCGGTCGCCGGTGTTGTAGAACCCGATGACATGCTCTTCGGTGTGGTAGTGCTTGCCTACGATCGACAGCTTCTTCATGTCGAAGCCCGAGAGCTGCAGCGCTCGGACTCCGCTTTCGAGCTCAGGGTGGGTGTTGTAGATGGCCACGACGGTATTGAGGTTCTTGATCGCCTGATCCATGCCTGCCGGGTACGCACGATGTGAGCCATGTGAACCAGTGGCGGTCTACTCGTCACGCAGTAAGGTCGGTCGCGCAATTGCTGCTGCGCAAAAATGCCCCCCTGAGGCGCTTTGCCATAAGTGCCGTGTGAAGGGTGAAGGGAGACGGGTTGTGGAACGGCTTCACATGATCCGCAAGAGCCAGGTTGCGTCCACCGCGGACATGAGCGCCATGTCGCTGGCCGAGATCTTCTACCAACTGGCGGCATAGCTCGGGCTGGTCGCGGGAGCCCGGCATTCACGCCTACAATCGTAGCGCATACGGCCAACGCGACAGAGCCGCATGGTGACGTGGATCGGGCGACCGTCGTCGAGAGAGATTGATCTACAGGCTCTCAAATGCGGCTTGGCGTCGGGCCAAGCCGGATCCTAACCTCGTGGTGTGCCTTAGCTGTCGGATCGAAGACGATTCGATTCGTTTCAAGGGGCGCGCCGTCGAGAGTAGCGGCGGCGACACCGGTGCTCACCGCGTCGGGGTTCTCGACCACCACGTGAATTTCCGCGGAACCGTGACGAACCCAGGCTTCGAAGCCCTTCCATTCGGAAGGAATGCAGGGCTCCACGCAAAGCTGCCCTCCCTCCCAATGCAAGCCTAGGATGGCCTCGACACCGAGCCGATACGCCCACGCAGCAGCGCCCGTGTACCAGGTCCATCCGCCCCGGCCGACCCACGGCGGTCGGCTGTAGATATCGCCGGCGAGAACGTAGGGCTCGACGCGGTAACGGTCGGAGTCCTGCCTCGTGCGTGCGCGAAGGACAGGATTGAGCAGTCGGAAGATACGCTCCGCGCGCGCGCCGTCTCCGATGTGGGCGTAGGCCCAGCCGAGCCAGGTCCCGGCGTGCGTGTACTGTCCACCGTTCTCGCGAATACCGGGCGGATAGGCGCGAATGTACCCGGGATCGTGCTCTGTAACGTCGAACGGCGGCCGCAGCAGAAGCACGAGCCGATCGTCCTCGAGCACGAGCCGTTCGTCTGCGGCGCGCACAGCGAGGAGCGCCCTCCCGCGGTCGGCGGCTCCCGAGAGGACCGCCCACGACTGCGCGATCGAGTCGATGGAACACTCGCGAGCCTTCGCGGAGCCCAGGAGCGAACCATCGTCATGGAATGCCCGCAGGTACCACCCGCCATCCCACGCACACGCTTCGGTCTTCGCGCGCAACGACTCCGCTCGGCTTCGCCAGTTCTCCGCGTCGACGGCGTTGTTCATGTGCTCACAGAGCGCGGCGAAGCGATGGATCGTCGCGATGAGGAACCAGGCAAGCCATACGCTCTCGCCCCGACCCTGTGAGCCGACGCGGTTCATGCCGTCGTTCCAGTCACCGTCGCCCATCAACGGAATCCCGTGGCGCCCATGCGTCGAACCTCGCTCGAGAGCGCGCCGGCAGTGCTCGAAGAGAGTGGCGATGCCGGGGGCCGCCTCGAACTGCGCGTACCGATCATGCTCATCGGGTTGCAAGGGATCGCCCTTCAAGAATGGCACGTTCTCGGAAAGGATCGAGCCATCCCCGGTGGACGAGACGTACTCGGCGACAACATACGGGAGCCAGAGCATGTCGTCGGAGCAGCGGGTTCGCACGCCGCGGTCGGCGGGGGGATGCCACCAATGCAGCACGTCGCCTTCTTCGAACTGATGCGACGCCGCCTCGAGGATGTGCGCGCGAGCCCGCGCGGGTGCCGCACCGAGTAGGGCCAGAACGTCCTGGAGTTGATCCCGATAGCCAAACGCGCCGCTCGATTGATAAAAGGCAGTCCGACCGAACACGCGCGAGGAAAGGCTCTGGTAGAGCAGCCATCGGTTGAGCATCAGATCCATGGACGGCTCCGGCGTCTTGACGCGCACACTATCGAGGATGTCGTCCCAGAACACTTCCAATGCGAGAACCGCGGCATCGACGGTCAAGCGATTGCGGTACCTCGCGATGAGCTCAAGAGCGTCGTCCCGGCCAACCGCCTGCCCGAGCAAGAAATGCGTCACGATCTCTTCGCCAGGAGCGAGATCGATATGCACCTGCAAGGCGGCACAGGGATCGAGGCCGCCATCGACGCAACTGGCGAGGCCCCAGAGTTCGAGCGCAGGGGGGCGCGCGTAGTCGCCGCGCCGACCCAGGAACTCGGTTCGATCGGCGGTGAAGCCGTGCACCTCACGCTCGGACGCGACGAACGCCACCCGCTCCGAGAACTCAGAGTTCCAACTGCAGCGGGCGAGCAGACACGCGTGGGTCCGAACGAACTCGGACGTAATGTAGGCCTGCTGCTCTTCGCGTCGCGCCCCGAGGACCCACTCGGCGTAATAGGTCGCGGTCAATCGACGGTGACGGTCGAGCGTGTTCTTCAATCGTAGCCGCACCACCTTGAGGGGTGCATCGGGCGGAACGAAGACGGTGAGTTCTTGCTCGAGACCGTGACAATGCCGCGTGTAGCTCGTGATTCCCGCGCCATGACGAACGAGCACCTCGTCGTATTGACCTGCCGGCAATGGTGTCGGCGACCAGATTGCGGTCGTCTCTTCGTCGCGCAGGTATAGGACCTCGGACGGTGTGTCGAGGATGGGGTCGTTTCTCCACGGCGTGAGCCGGTTCTCGCCGGCATTCAGGGACCACGTGCAGCCAAGCGACGACTCGCTCACCAGGCAGCCGAACTCCGGATTGGCGAGCACGTTGCACCACGGCGCCGGCGTCGCCTGGCGAGGCGGCACACGGACCACGTACTGCCGCCCGTCTTCGCTGAATCCTCCATGGCCGTTGTCGAAGAGCAGCCGAGGCACCGCGACAACACCAGCCACGCCTTCGTCCGCGCGGGTCGGTTCGAGTCGTGGAAGGTCGGGCTTGCCTGCGGCATGCTTCGCCAGTCGAGTGGCGAGGGAGCCGTCCCGCGTGTCGAGCACCGTGCGCGCGCAGGCTTCGAGGTGGCTGCGCTCCTCCACGGAAATCTGATCGGCCGTAAGAACGAAAATGCCGCCGCGCCGATTGAGCCAGTCGTCCGCCTTGTGCTCCGTGAGAACGCCCCGCAGCGTCCCAGAACCTTCGGAGACGTAGCCCGTAGCCTGCTCGTCGACGAGGATGACATCGATGCGCACCCCGCACAGGCGAAGATAGCGATGGGCAGCGAGCGCCTCGTGCAGGAGCGGAGCTTGCGCGTCGTGCACGCGCACGAGCAGGATCGGATCGTCGCCGGAAATCCCACGACCCCAGAGGCGATTCTTTGCTGGTCGCCCCGCCACGAGAACGTCCGGAGCTGCGCGGAATTCCGGATCAGCGAAGAGGAGCGCGGAGTAGAGGCGCTGGACGCAGGGCAGAAGTTGGGGGTCGAGTTTTACACGCTCCATTCGCCGCAGGCTCTCCTGCTCGGCGTCGCGGAACGCCCAACGCACGGCGTGTATCGAACTGTAACGCCGCGCAAGCTCGAGCGCCTCACTGCGGGTGCGGGCAACCGCCGTCACGAAGGCGAGCGTCACGGTCGCCTTCGGCTTCAGCTCGACGCCCGCCATCAGACTCATCACAGGGTCGAGCACGGCTCCCGCTCGACCGCGAAGAGGCCCTCGCCCAAGCAACAGCGCGTTCGGTACCCTCGCGTTCCCGCCGCGACCGACGAACGCGAGACGATCAGTCTCGTATCCTGTGTAGGTCACGGCCATGCCATCGCGCACCATCCGGTGGACGAGAACGGCGTGGTCCTCCTTCGCCGATTGCGGACGCCGAGTGAAGAGGAGACCTTCGATCTCACTCAATGCCTCGCTCTCGATGAACAGCTTGGTGAACGCCGGATGGCTCATCGCCTGCTCGACCGCGAGAAGCACGGGCTCCCCCGCGGTCGTCACCGACAGGCGCCGATGAACATCGGTCTCGTTGTGCAGCGTGATCCTCCTTATCTCCACGTCATCGGCGGGCGCAATCGCGATGTCGACGTGAACCGAGATCCCCTGCTCGCGGCGATGGAACTCCGCCCGGTCACCGGCGTAGGTCGTGCGCCCTTGCTCCGAGGTTGCGAGCCACACGCGACCGGTCTGCTCATCGCGCAGGTAGATCCACAATCCCTCTTCGTCGTGATTGCGATCGGCTCCGTATCTGGTGAGCGCGAGCCCTTGCCATAGCAATCCGCCGCCTCCGGAGTCTGTCAACAAGCTCGACAGGCGGCCGTTGCTCAGGACGAAGGCTTGCGGTCGGCCGCTCGCGTGCGGCGACCACGGAGCGGTTGCCGCGACCTGGCGCGGGCCGGCCGTCTCGGCGGCGAGCGCGTCGTGCGTACGCTCCTCAATCGTCCATTCTCCCGGTACGGTTGCGGGTGATCGTTCGTTGAGCAGCATCTCGCCCGTCTCGACCAGCGCGTTGGAATGGAATCGGTCGACCATGACCTTGTGGTTCAGACAGTTGTCGAGCGCCACGAAGAGCATCCCCTGGTGATGGGCCATGTATGACCGCACGACCGCATAAGGTCTTCCGTCCGGCGCGCGGTCCGGGCGCAGATCGAGCGCCTCGAACAGGCCATACGCTCCGAGCATGCCCATCGCCTCGAGCTTCGCGACGTTGTCGAGTACGGTGCGAGGCCGAATCGACACCGCGAGGACCGACGCATAGGGCGCAACGACGAGATCGTCCTCGAGCCCGCGCTTGAAGCCCAGGCCGGGCACACCGAATGATCGATACTGGTAGGTGTGATGCGCGTCGAGGTGCGCCAAGGCCGACTCAGAGACGCCCCAGGGCGCGTTCTTCCCGTCCATCCAGGCCACCTGCGCGCCGACCACGAGATCGCAGGTCTGTGCGAGCAGCGTCCCCGCGCGGCTGCGCATCAGGAGGGTCGGCATGAGGTATTCGAACATCGTTCCACCCCACGACAGGAGCGCCGGGGCGCCACCGAAGCGCGTCATCGGACGGCCGAGCGCGTACCAATGCGACTCGGGCACCTCGCGCTTGACGATCGCGATGTAGCTCGCGAGCCGTGCCTCCGAAGCCAGGAGGTCATAGTGGTGCACGTCGACCTGGTCGAGCGTGACGTTGTAGCCGATGTAGAAGAGCTTGCGTTCGCAGTCGAACAGGAGACGGAAGTCCATTCTGCGTACCTCCGCTTCCGCGCGCGCCGCCACGCCGAGCAGATCGTTCTGCAGCGTCTCGGCGTTGCTCGCCGCGCGGCGAAGGGCCTCGCGGACCCTTCGCGCCGATGCCTCGAGATCCGACGAGAGCTCGCCACGCTCCCGACGATCGGCCTCCCACCGATCGAGCTCGGTGAGCCGCCGGTCGCAGACGCCTGGAATCTCGTGGAGTGCGGGCGTCTCAGGGAGATCTTTCGAGGGGGCGGCGGGCTCATTGCGCTGCGCAAGCCACGGGAGCAGCGCGTCGATCTCTCCTCGCGCCTGCTGCATCTGCTTGTGGAAGTTTTCCGTCCAGGTTCGAAGCGCGCGGAGGGTCTCCGCCTCGTGACGATACGCGCCCGTCTCGAGCAGCGCGATCAGCTCGTGATCGAGCTCCGCGGATGTGTCGTCGCAGAGCGTTCGAATCGTTGCATACGCATCGCCCGGACGGTCCCGGCCTCGTTCCAGAGCACTCCGAATGCGCTCGATCACGGCCCCGAGCCCGCGTTTCGACGTTCCCGCGGTCGAGTCCACGACTTCCTGGAGAACATCCAGCGTGTCGGCGAGGCCCTCCCAGATCTGAGCGCGGAGCACGGGCGCGCGAACCGCCTCCTTGCACCCTTGCTCGAGAGCCAGCAGGCATCCGGCGAAGTTCCCGCTGTCCACGGTGGACACGTAGCGTGGCAGGAGTGGTTGGAGGTTCCTCGTCTCGTACCAGTTGAGCAGATGCCCCTGGTAGTGCGAGAGACGTTCGATCGTGTCGAACGCGCTACGTAGGCGCAGCGAGAGCTCGCTGGGCCCGAGGTAGCCGAAGTCGTATGCGGAGAGCGTCGACAGGAGCATCATTCCGATGTTCGTCGGCGACGTGCGGTGCGCGATCTGCTCATTGGGCTCCGCCTGGTAGTTGTCCACGGGCAGCCATTGGTCGCCTGGTCCCACGAACGTCTCGAAGAAGAGCCACGTCCTGCGTGCGAGCCGACGCAGCTTCTGTCGATCGACGGGTCGTAGCTGCTCGTGGCGCGCCCGTGGCGGCTGGCTCACCCAGAGCGCGATCTCGGGAGCGAGGAACCACATCGCCAGGAAGGGCGCCGCGACGACGAGCGCCGAGGATCGGGCCCACGCGACGAGCGCGCCAATGACGAGCGCGAGGAGAGGAGACGCGTACATCTCGCGCCAGAGAACCGCACGTGGCGATCGTCCTTGGAGCCTGAACGCCGAATGCTCGGCCGACGTCCATTCGAGCAAGTGCTTCCGGGTGACGGACATTCTTACGATCACGCGCGTCATCGCATCGACGACCAGCGCTGCTTCGTGCGCAAGAAACGCAAGGGCGAGGAGGTAGCGGGAGAAGGCCTCGCTGCACCGCCTACGAACGCCGAAGAGTGCGAACAGGAGAGGCACCGCGAGTACCGCAAGCGCAGCGAGCGTCCAGATCGGTGGCTTTCCAGGGATCCACGTCCAGGCCGAAACCAGGAGCAACAGGATGAGTGCGCTCGTCAGGCTCCGCCGCAGGTTATCGACGATCTTCCATCGATCGATGACACGAAGCGGATTGGGGATTCGTCCTCCGCGACCCGACGGCACCTTCGGCATCAGCCAAGGCAGCAGCTGCCAGTCGCCGCGCACCCATCGGTGCAGTCGCCTCGCGTGGGCTGCGTAGCTCTGGGGGTGCCCCTCGAAGAGAACGACGTCCGAGGCGAGCGCGGTTCGCCCGTGCACGCCCTCGAAGAGATCGTGACTGACGAGGGCATTTTCCGGGACGGTCCCTTCGACGCTGCGGATGAATGCGTCGACGTCGTAGATCCCCTTGCCGCAGTAGATGCCCGAGGCGAAGAGGTCCTGATAGGTGTCGGAGACTGCGTGCGTGTAGATGTCGAAGCCAACGTCGCCGGCGAAGATTCGCGAGAACCGCGTCTCGCGCAAGCTCGCGGGAGACGTCTCGATGCGCGGCTGGACGATCGTGTACCCGGACGCGACGCGACCCGTCGCCTCGTCGAATACTGCGCGGTTGAGCGGGTGTGCCAGGATTCCGACCAGACGCGCGGCGCTTCCCATGGGAAGCTGCGTATCGCTGTCGAGCGTGATGACGAAACGGACCCCCTGGAGCCCCTCCGGTTCGCCGACGTGTCGCTCGTAGCTCGTGTTCGTCTGCCCACGGAGCAGCCGATCGAGCTCCTCGAGCTTCCCACGCTTCCGCTCCCAACCGATGAAGCGCTCTTCGCATGGGTTCCAGCGCGGCGTGCGGTGCAGGAGGTGAAAGGGGCCGGGCCGATCCTTGCCGTGCTTGTCGTTGAGCGAAATGATTCCTTGTGCCGCCCGCTCGACGAGCGCTGGGTCCTCCGGTATCGTCTTCGAATCCACATCGTCGGTCAGCAGCGCGAAGTGGATCCGCGGATCGGGGTTCGACAGGTAGTGCAGCTCGATCTGCCGGATCAGCGCGACCACCTCCTCGCGCCGGCCGAGCAGGACCGGCATCACGACCAGGGTTCGCGCGTCGTTGGGGATGCCCGTCGCGAAGTAGAGCTTCGGCAGGACGCGCGGCGGAAGGGCGCGCGCCAGAGCCCATTGCAGCGCCGCGACTGCTACGATCGACGAAGGCCCGACGGCGAAAAGCACCGCCAGCGTGATCGCGAGCGGCCGGCCGCCTCCCTGGGCCACGTAGCGACTGACAAAGGGCAACGGAACCACCGTAAGCAACGTGAGCGACGCGAGATACGTGAACGTGGGCCATCGCCTCAAGGCACGACGAACGCGGCCGATCCCACGGGGGCGATATCCGAGGCGAGCCTCAAGTACAGGCCTGCCGTCGTCGACGAGATAGAAACCGACGTGACCGTGCCGCTCGTCGAGCATTCGATCGCGCGCGAGCGTGATCGCGAGACTGGCCACGTCCTCCTCCGAGGAGCGCGTCGCCCAAGCGAGCTCCTCGACCGCCCTACGGTAGGTATCGCAGGTGGCGAACTCCATGCGCGCATAGACTTGCGCGGGATCCCCGCGCAGGATGGCCTCGACGCGGTTGGTCTGCTCAAAGAATGCCTTCCAATCGATGTCGGCAAGCATGCGCAGAGCCCGGACGGCTCGCTCGACACCCACGCCCGGGTCCAGCGTGAGCGATTCGACCGGTTCTGGGTCGACGTCGACCACTCGGAGGGCGTGGAGAAACTGGACGAGGCCGCGCAAGACCGACACTCGCAGCATGGTCGGGAGCGCCCACAACTCGGCAATGGTGAGGGGCGAAACCTCCTGGTAGCTCTCGACGAAGCGTCGAATAGTCGCAGCATCGAGGACGATGTCTCGCCGAACCACGAGCGTCCGCGCCAAGGCGTAGACACGAGGCAATCCTGCTTCGGGACCCGATGCGAGCTCAGGGAGTCGTTGAACGAAACCGCGCGGGAGATCCTCGTCGACCTGCCGCGCGATGCGGCGGATCAGGTAGTAGTTGTCCAGGAACCACTCGGCCGCCTTTCGTAGCGTCGCGTCATCCGAACGACCCTGGTCAAGGAAGCGCTTCTCCGCGCGCTCCAGCGTATGCACGAGCACGGACGGCGCGAGGAGCCGCGTCAGCGCCCTCTTTGCCCTGCGGAAATCGCGCTGCGCCTCGGCGACCACTCGCCCGTGCGCTTCGACGGCGGTCGTCTCCGCGGCCTCGGCGGGCATCGCGAGGCGTTCGGCGGACGTCAACTTCCCGCTGCCGCGTAGCTCGCGCGGAGCGAAGGCGCACCCCCTTCGTCGACGACGTCATTCATGGCCTGGAGATCAGGCTCCGGAAGGTCCTGCAGAACGAGGAGGGAGACCGCCGAGTGCGTCAGTAGGTGCGTGGTGACGCTCCCGAAGGGTCGCGCGGCGTTGCATGTGGCGCCGTGTGCCGACAGGATGACGAGATCGACCTCCTGCCTTTTCGCAATCTCGAGAAGAGCCTGACGTCCGTCCACCAGACGGATGACGAACGTGCGCACCGAGGCATCCTCCTTGGTCAGTTGGTCGCGGAGGTGATCCAGGTATTCTCGGCCGCGGGACTCGAGACGAGTGGCTAGCTCCTGAGCAAGCTGCAGGTCCCCCGGTGCGCGCAGGAGAGCCGTCGGCTGAGGCTCCTCGACTACATGCACGAGGACGAGTTCGGCATCGTGCCCCTTCGCAATTCGCGCGGCGGTCGGCAACACGCTTTCGGTTCGGAGTGAACCGTCGAGCGGGACGAGAATCCTTCTCGGGCACACCACCCTTGGGGCCGGATCGGACGTCCGCGCCACGAGCACAGACCCCCGCGCTACCGCGAGCACTTGCTGCACCGTGCTCCCGAGATTCCACGCCACGACTCCGCCTTCACCGCAGCACCCGAGCACGGTGAGATCGGCGCCGACCTGGCGCGCGACCGCCGTGATGCGCTCGGCAGGATGGCCTTGTTCGAGCCGCACGTCGACCTGCTGTCCAGACAGCTCAGTCGCCTGTCGTTCGATGCGTTCGAGGTACTCGCTCGCTTCACGCCTGGAGATGTCCCAGCCGACCGCGTCGGTCGAATGCGGCCCCGAGCGCGGCCCAGAGCGTTCTTGTTGCGTCTTAAGCACGTGCAGGAGGGTGATCGCGCTGCCGAACGTCTTGCTGATGAAGGCCGCATAGGGCAGGCAGACCTCCGAGAACGGCGAGCGATCCAGACACGCAAGCACTCGGCGGATCCCGAGTTTTCGGGTGGACGAAGTTTGCGCCTGTGAGTAGGTCGCCTGCCGGGCGAGGCGGTCGGAGGGTTCAAACGAAGTCGCCATGACGCGTTCCCTTTCAAGAAGCTCGCCATGGGAGAAGCGAGGAAGGAGGTCGTGCGCGAGCGTGCTGACCGTTATCTCGGCTACGACTACCTGCCGTTGTTCCAGTGGCAACTGCCCTGGGCGCACTTGCTCCGCGAGTGGCAACGCTTTGTGGATTGCGGTGGTCCCGACGCCTCAGTTGGCGACGGGATGCAAGATGTCACCAAGAGAATCTTCCGCGTCTGGAATCAGTTCCGGCTCGACGCACGCTCGCCCAGCTCATTCACGCAGCGGGTCAAGGGCTACCGGGCGAGCACTTACCGCACGATGACCTGGGGTTCCCATTCAGCGAGCGAAAAGACGGCGGCCACCTGCCGTCCGCTTCTCTATCACTCCGAAGCGTTGTGGACCCATCCGAGGCTCTTCCGTACGCTTGATGACGACAGCGTGACAGTCCGCCACACGTTGACATTTTTGGGGCACAGACGCCTACGCGCTCAGGGGCGTGATTGGTGGAGGTTCAGCGAGACGGGTGATCAACGCACCATTGCCGACCACCGTGGTCTTCATGGGCACGGGCGCTGCGAGGAGCGGTCGGATCAGCTCGATGGGGATCGGGAACACGATGGTGGAGTTCTGGTTGGAGCCCATGTCGAGAAGGGTTTGCATGTAGCGTAAGGCCAGGGCGGCGCGCTGCGTCGAAATGATCTCGGCCGCATTGGCGAGCACCTGGGCTGTCTGGAACTCTACGTCTGTTGCGATGATCTTCGCGCGTTTCTCGCGCTCGGCCTCGGCTTGGCGGGCCAGTGCGCGGACCATGGGCTCTGCGAGCTGGGCATCCTTGAGTTCAACCGTGGACACCTTGATCCCCCCATGGCTCGGTTTGCCGGTCGATGATCGCCTGCAGCCGGGCGTTGATCTTGTCCCGGCTGCCGAGTAGTTTATCCAGGCTCGATTGCCCAAGCACAGCGCGCAGGGTGGTCTGGGCGAACTGCGAGGTCGCCTCGGCATAGTTGGACCCTCGCCGAAAAGCCCCCAGAGGCGTGCGACCGAGGGCCGGTGGACGACCGTTGCACGCCATTCCGTGCGTTTGGAACCCAGGTCATGGGGTTGCGGGTCGCTCGCGGGCTTCGCTGGAGAGAATATTCCAGTTTGGTGCCGCTTTCAGGGCAGGACGTCACACGCCGCGACGCACCCGGCGTCGTTTCGGGTGGGGCCAGACACTGGGAATTCGGCCGCGGTGACGGTCAGGCCGCTGCTGCGCGCGGCGTGTCTTCTTGGGTCGACCTGGCGCGCCGCATCCGGGCCATGTGGCATAGGTTGCAGGCCAAGGCCTTTTCCAGCATCTCACCGTGTACGGCGTCCAGCCCACGGCGCGCGACCTCGCCGAAGTTGAAACCTTGCTTGAGGGTAAACATCGGTAGTGTAAAGAAATCTGTGTCTCGCTCTTGTGCCCTAGAAAACAAGGGAGA
>VFSW01011112.1_pt1 | contig 12685 bp, 11 predicted proteins | sample 5358111 | NCBI WGS metagenome assembly VFSW01 (sample SAMN11554181, study PRJNA540505) | mine drainage metagenome | isolation source: sediment from site ElyBrook_90M | place: USA: Ely Copper Mine, Vershire, VT | collected 2017 | reverse complement strand
CGGCCCCCGCCCCCCCCCCCCCCCCCCCCCCCCCCGCTCATCCCTCAGCTACTGCTGAATTCCCAGGTCCGACAGCACCTTGGGCTTGGCTTCATCCACGGCCAGCAGGTTGTGGCAAGCGGCACAATCCTGCGTGATGGCCTTCCCGTCCTTGGCGGTATGGTCGCCGTCGTGGCAGCGGAAACACCCCGGATAACTCATGTGACCGATGTGATTGGGATGAGTCCCCCAGGTCACTTTCATCTCCGGAAACACATTATGCGTAAAGATACTGACCAACCCTTCGCCCGCCGCCTTCACCTCGTTGGCTTTGGCTGCCATCACCTCCGGATGCTGGGTGCGGTAAAAAGCCTCTAACTGAACCGGAATCTTCTCCTTCGCTTCAGCCTCGGTGGCGTAGTTAGCCTTGAGCAGTTCCAGCCCTTCTTTGTGGACCCACGGCAGGTCCGGGCTTACCGCCCCTTCCGCCATCGCCCGATTGAGCGCATCTTCGGCCGTCTGCATAGTGTGCGCCGCGCGATTGTGGCAGTCGATACAGTCGAGAACCCGCCGCTCCCCCTGCGGGACTTTTCCATTCAGAGCAGACGCGGCAAAAACCGTCTCCGAGCCATCCTCGTTGCGCTTCTGCACCCAGGGAATCGTCGTCCGCGATTCGTCCGTTGCGATGTATTCGATGTGGCCCAGGTGGACCCCGTGAATGCCCGTCAGGTGCGAAAGCGAGTCGCGTCCGCCCAGGTGCAGCAGCACCACGCTCTGCGTTTCAGTGTTCTTCTCGTCATCGGCAAACGACGACTTCACCAGCAGCTTCTCACCGACGAACCGCGCCGGGGTATGGCAGCCTTCACAGATTTCGCGCGCCGGCCGCAGGTTCTGTACCGGCGACGGAATCGGCTGCGGATACGTTGGAATAAGCTTTGGCGCCAGCCCCGAAACCGGGCGAAGCGTCACCTCGATAAGCTGTTTCGTGCCGTTCACCTTGGCTTTGAAATAAGACGTCGCGCCTGATCCAATATGGCAATCCGTACACGCAACATGCGAGTGCGCCGACACCTGGTATGCCGCAAATTCCGGATGCATCACGTGGCACGACTGGCCGCAGAACTGCGGCGAATCCATATATGCCGCGCCCCGATAACTGGCTACGGCAACCACCAGCAAGTTGACGATCGTCGCCACCAGCACAATGTCGATGCCGTGACGAAATACGCGGTCGTTGAAATTGATCTCGGGAAACACCGCGGGAATCTGCCCTTCCTTCTGCAGCTTCTTGCGGCGGATATAAATGCCGACCGGAATCAGGACCAGCCCCAGCACAAAGAGTGCCGGCAAAATCAGGAAGAAGATGATACCCAGGTATGGGTTGTCGTTCGAACGGCCCAGCAGCTCAAACAGCCAGTAGCCGATCATCGTGGCCCCGGACGCGGTCGTGATCGCACCACCGGCCAGGCTCAACGGGTTGTTGCCGAAGAACAGCGCCGGCCGCACCCAATGTTCGCGGAATTTCAGAAAGATCGGCACGTGGCCTCCAGCTCCCGAATATGTGGCCCGCCGCTAGGGGGGCCTACGGCAGTTTCGGAATCGATGCAAACCAAAGGCACGCGCTGAAGGGGCGTCTTTCTCATGGAAATGGTCCCTTCGAAGCCCTCAAAAAGTCTGCGCTTTTCCGAAACTGCTCTAGGTTTATCGTTTATTTCAAGGTTCTGAAATAGGTGACGGCATCCTTGATCTGCGCATCTGTCAACTTGCCCGAGAACGGCTTCATCTTGTTCTTGCCGTCCTTGACCGAAGCAATTTCCTGATCCTCGGTGAGTTTCTTAATGTCGGGATCTGAAGCGGCCTTGACGCCCATCATCTTGGCAATCCCCGGGCTCGGCGTTCCCGTCGAACCATGACAGCTCTGGCAATTCGCTTTGTAAACCGCTTCGCCCGACGATTGAGCGAAGCCCACGGCACCGGCCAGGGAAACCACCAGGGCCAACACCACCTGAGAACGAATACTCTTTGTCATTCCAATTCTCCTCAGAGACCCCTGCGCAAATTTACCTGCGCATGGCCTCCTTGTCCTTTCTTTCCATACCGGCCCAGGTGCGGAACTATGGTTGATCAGCCCTTGAGCCATCCCCGTGAACCTGCCCGTTCCTGCGTACTTCAACCTATTCCCTACTTCAGGAACGTGCGGAAGTACTTTACCGCTCCCGTGATCTCGGCCTCGGTAAGCTTATCCTTGTATGGCTGCATCTTGCCCATACCGTTCTTGGTTGCCGTGACCATCTCATCCTCGGTGAGTTTCTTCACCTCCGGATCGCTGACCGGCTTCACCTTCATCGCCTTGCCTGCCGGTGAATCGGCCATGCCGCTTGCCCCGTGACACATCTGGCACTTGCTCTTGTAAATTGCCTGCCCCGCGTCCTGAGCCAAACATGCCCCGCTACTCAAAATAAGAAAAATTGCCAATACTGCCTGCGATTGAATGCTCTTCCTCATGTCTTACCTTTCGAGGTCTCCGGCCTATGGTCGGAGGCATCCTTGCATCTGTTGACTCTCCGGCGAGCACCATATTGCGCGCCCGTCTCCTTGCGGAAAGAAGTTCAACCGATCGAGCCCACCTGAAGTTGGAGGAACGGGCGGCCAACTCTGCGGCGGCCGGCCGGCCCCGTTATCAAAATGCGTACTTCACGCTGAGAGAGACAATATCCCCCCTGAAGTTGCGCGACGCGGGGCCAAAGCCACCCGAATCCGAGTAGCCCTCGTGGTCCCAGTTGGCATGCCAGGTCCACTGCGGTGCAATGGCCAGCTGCATGTCAGCAAACGGCGAGATCCTCTGTGAATTCAAGGCTCCCGGCACTTGATAGGGATTGAGCAATTCCGCCGCACCGCTTACCGTGTTCACCCGTGCTCCACCATAAAGGTGCACACGAGCGATCGGTGAATAATTCAATGCGCCGGATACGAATGTCGAAGGCGCGGAGTAATAACCGTTGCCCAGCAGAAGATTGCTGGTCGCAGTCGGGTTGGCGGCGGTAGGAACGCACGTTCCTGCGTTCGTATCCCCAAAAGGATTGGTGGTCGAGTAGAGATAGCAAATGTCGGTCTTCGAGTAGACCGCGTCGCGGGCAACGTTGAAGTCGAAACTCAGGTTGTCGTTGGCGACGACCTGCGTGCCAAAGCTCAGATCGAAATTGTGTTCAACGTGATTCACCAGCGGATCGTTGTTCTTCCCCCAGAATCCGTTGCCGCTTACCGCAAAGTTGATCCACTTCGCCGGCTTGGCGGTCGCTCGACCGCGCAGGTGGTACGTCTTGTTTGGCGCCTCGCGCGTATAGGTATCGCTCGGCGTCAGACTATTGGCTGCCTTCGAGGTCATCTGATCATAGTTCAACGTCAATCGAACCGTCCGTGTCGGCTGGTAGACCGACCCCAGCAGCAGCCAGTTCTCATGCCACTGCAGCGGAGCGTCCGTGTCTTTGGTGATCTGACGGCTATTGAAGCGCCAGCCTCCTGATAACCGGAATTGCGGCGTGAACGTAACGATGCCCAGTACCGTGTTGCCAAGGTTCCTTTGGGCCAGGGCGCCGCCCCCCGTCGATGTGGTCGTAACCGGGGTAAGGCTGCTTAAGGGAGTGAAGGCGTTCAGCGGCGGCGTCGTCGTAGCGCTCCCGGCCCAAAGCTGCGTCACCATCGTGTTCGCGCCTTCGTTTCTAAAGCTCCAGAAGTTGACCGCGTCACTGAGTGATACGTGCTTTTCGAGCTCCGCTTCAATGCCATAGTCCGCGTTCGTGCTGTAGTGCTTGTTGTGCGCGAGCCGCCCCCCCGCAAGACCGCCGGTGTCGATCTGCTGGCGGGTAAACGTGCGCGCCAGCAAGCCAGTGAACGTCTCGTTGAAGTGGTTCACGTTGCTGATGCCGCCCGCGTATGTCGCGCGTCCGTTCATCGCAACGCGATCCCAGTAATGCGAACTGAAACGCAATTGCTCCGTCGGGAACATGGTCCGCGTCGGCGCCGTCTGGCTCTGCGCGGTGCTCAGGCTGCAATAAGGATTGACAATGCCGTTCACCACTTCAAGCGTCTTCTTCGCACCCGAGCCGCACGTAGCCGTGGCCAGCGTGTCCACGCCTAACGAAGCCGGCGTCCCGTCCGAAAGCTGGTAAGTGGCGCCCGCCAGTTGATAAGGCGAGTCTCCCTTATACAGAACGAAGAGCTGGTCGTAGCTAAGCGTGCTGCGCTTGGCCAGGTTTACGTCCACTCCCCCCGTAAACGTGTCGTTGGAATTACGAAACCATTGCAGAACCTGCACGTCGCCGCCTTCGTGCACGGAACTGTACGACGGCCCCTCGTGAGTGCCATGATTGTAGCCCGCCCTGAAGTGCACAACCGACACCGGAAACAGCGTCAGCACCGTGTCAGTATTGCGCCGCACGGTGTTAAAGATATGCAGCGAGTCCGGCTCCTGCACCAGCGCATTCGGACCCAGAAATGAATTCGCCAGCAGGTTGTAGTCGAAATAGTTGCGATCCCGCCGGAACGTTCCGGTGAAATCGTACCAGCGCCCCTTGGTCGCTTTCAGCATCGACATATCGTAGGGGTCGCCGCCATAACCATAGCTGGATGTGCTCAGCGTATCGAAGAACGGCGTCTTGGATGGATTGACCGTGTGCATCTCCATTTCCTGCCCTAGCACGCGCATTCCCGTGGATTGGTTGACGTTGGTCGACCACTTGGCGTCGCTGGCGCTTCTCTCCCTGATCCGTCCGCACAGTTCGACCATCGAGTGCACGTGGTAGCCGCCCATGATCTTTTCCGCCGGATTTTTGGCCGGCGCCTTCTTCTCTGCTGCTTTTGCGGCTTTCGCCGCTTCCGGCTTGTCCTGCGCCGGGGCTGCAATCGTTCCGCCGATGGCCACAATGGCCGCTAGGGTAAGGGTGCAGAACCGGGAAACGCTGACCCCGGCTTGCGACCCGCCCAGACTCATGAAAAACTTCGTCTGATTTGTCATCGCTCGCCCCTTACTCCGTGGAATTAAAGAAAATCGGACTCGTGTTCGATCCGTGAATGCTCGCGTGACAGATCGTGCACGACTGGTACTGCTGGTTCTGGTTGTGTGCCGGTCCTATCGGCAGCCCCGTGGTGAAGTTGGGCGAGGGCGAATGGCATTGCAGACAAATCGTATTCACGGTGGCGCGATTCAACAGGCGCGGGTTCGGGCCACCGTGCGGCGTATGGCACGAAGTGCATCCTTCCGTCTTCACCACCGCGTGTTCATAGACAAACGGACCCGCGGTCTCCGTGTGGCACTTCGTGCAGACCGCATCCTGCTGCGCGGCCGACTTCAGGCCTTTCCTCCCAAAGGTTCCGTGCGGATCGTGGCAATCGACGCACTTCACCAACCCCTCTTCCACCTTGTGGTGAAATGGCATGGAGAACTGCGGCTTAATGTCGGTGTGGCATTGGAAACAGAGCTTGGGCTCGGCAACCTTGAGCAGATGCTCCGGGTCTTCTCCCGCGTGAACGCTGTGACAGCCGGTACAGCTCACATTGGCTTCACCATGGCCCGAGCGCTCGAAGTTCGAGTGCTGTCCCTGGTGGCAGGTCAGGCAGTGCGCATCCACTTCCTTGGCCGACGCCTTGGCCGGGTTGAAAATCTTGGAGATATCGCCCCCACCGTCCACATGGGCCTTGCCCGCTCCGTGGCAGGCCTCGCACGTGACACCGCTCTTCCCGTGTGCCAGGGCAAGCTTGCTGTGAGGATTGGAGGAGAATCCTTTGGATTGCTCCTCGTGGCAGGTCGCGCACGCGTCTGAACCGACAAACTCGGAGGCCGCAGTGTCTTTCGCCTGCCCTCCGGCGGTCTTTGCTTCCGATACAGGAACTCCCCACGTTAAGGCGCACCAAATAACCGCGCCCACCATCAACATCAAACTGGATCGCAGCCCCGCAGATCTTCGCGAAACGGCTATACCCGGCGTTTTAACAACTGGCCCATCAATATGCATGAAAATACCGCCTTGTGTGATTGAATGCCTTTTGTTTGTTATCGGCGGGTTCCCGACTATCCCCTTTTGCGTGCAGAATCGTCATAACTATCCGAGTCCCGTATCCGAAAAGCGCACAAAACATCCAGTGCGGACAATCACTTTCTGTGCAAAATCCTACGTGTTAACTGCCATCGACACGGTGATATCCATCACACGCCGTTAAGGGCCGGATTTACTTTGGTTTGTGCGCCTAACGGGCGCAAGCCGCAATCCGCATCACCGTCCCCGGACTCGTTTAGATCCCCTCAATTCCGGTTTCGGGAATCGCGCGCCCGAGAACCTGGATCTTCGGGCTCGATCCGCTCGTGGGGGCAATCATAGGCGTGAGGACCATCACATCGAAGAACTGGAGCCATCCGGCACACTATCGCCAAGGGAAGTGACTTTTCCGGGGCCAGAGCTAGTACTACCTGATCGGCAACCCTCGCGCATTCGACCGAACTGGCAGAGGTTGGCGACATTCTATTGATAGCGTGCGGGGCAAGACCATGACGGACGCAGAAAATGTAGCGGCAGGAAATGTGCGGCATAAGCCGGGGATTCGCCAATCGCCCGTAGGCTGTGCTAGCTGTTCCAATCGCCGTCCCGGCTGGTTCTGCTCCCTGGGCGCAGCAGTTCTGGCAGATCTTGAACTAGCCACCACCACCATCTCCCTACCGGCCGAAGCTCCGCTTTTCACGCTCGGTGATGAGGCTCGCTGCCTCTATCTCATTTGTGGCGGTTACATCAAACTCACCGCCGGCCGCCCCCAGGATCGTCAGATGATCGTCCGTGTTGCCGGGCCCGGATCCGTTCTCGGACTCTATGCGGTGCTTTCTCACGGGGTCTACGAAGTCTCCGCCGAATCCCTCACCCCCGCCCAATTGCGTCCCGTAGAACGCGACCGCTTTCTCGGTTTTCTGCGTAACCATAAAGAAGCCCAGATGCGCGCCGTGCAATGCATCTGCCAGGAATACCGCTTCGCCCTCCAGGACGCCTGCCGCATCGCCCTGGCCGAAACCGTGGCTGCTCGCCTCGGTCGCCTCCTGCTTGAGCTAGGGCACCAGATCGGCGAGCACATTGATACCGGCGGCTTCCGCTTTCCGCTCCTGCTGACCCACGAAGAAATGGCCTCGATGGCCTGTACCACCCGCGAAACCGTCACCCGCACCCTGGGGCAATTTCGCAAGGACCACTGGATTACCATCGAGGATTCAATCGTTACCGTCCATCAGCCCGAACGTTTGCAAAGCCTTGTCTAGAAGTTTCTTTAATCCCGCTTGCCCAGCCAGCTGTCTTTCCTGAAGAAAATTCGCCCCTTGCCGCCAGCCCAAGGGTCGACACCAGACCGGGCCGGCAAGCGAAACTTGTCCTGCCCTCTGCTCTGGAAACTTAGACCACCAGTCTCCTGAGCAGCCATCCTCCGCTTCCATTCCGCCCTGTCCCGGCGTCGAAGAGCTATCATGGATTCAGGAGTCCAAGTTTTCTATGGCCCGTAATGCCGTCGTTTTACCTGCACTTTTGCTCTCCTGCTGCGCTGTTTTCGCACAAAGTCCGGCTCCGGCGGCAAGCTCCGCTCTGCTTGGCAATGCTGTCACTTCTGACACAAGTCCTGAAATGAAGGAGTTTCAGAAGATTGAAGACACATGGTCCAACGCCGTCAACGTGCGCGACCAGTACAGCCTCGAACTGGTACTCTCCCCGCTCTTTCTGGACGTGTCAGCTAACGGCGACATCACCACCCGCAACCAGCAACTTGCGCAGGTGATCACCGGTGAGGACAAGACTGCCCACCTCGCGCAGCGCGTAATCACCGTGCGCATGCTGGGCGATACCGCCGTAGCCAATGGAACGTACGTCCTCCACCACAAGGCTGGCTCATCCGAAATCGATGAAAAGGGAGTATTTACGCACGTCTATGAGCGTTCGCGCGGCGGCTGGCTCTGCGTAAATTCCCAGCGGACCATGCTGCGCGAAGACTCGCCCAACGGCAAGAACAAAAAGAAGCAGACGGACGCCGAACTGCCCTTCCACTTTCCGCTCTTCTCCAAGGGCGAAAAGAAGGAGGAGGCCGTGGGACAGGGAAGCGAAACTGCCTAGCCCAGAGACCCACTCAACACGCATAAAACGGGAAGAGACAGCAGGCGTGCGTGCACACGGATACCCCGATCTACAACGGACTACCGCGCTGATTTAAACCGTAGAAAGCCCCGTGCGCCGCTCTCCCTGGAGCCGGATCGACACATGCACCAGGCTCAGCGCCGCCGGCGTTACCCCCGGAATCCGGCTCGCTTGTCCGATCGTGACCGGACGCACCCGCTCCAGAATCTCCCGCATCTCCCGCGACAGGCCGCTGATCGCGCCATACTCCAGCCACTCGGGAATGTTGACCGCCTCCGCCGCCTTGAGTTTGGCTATCGATTTCTTCTGCTGATCGAGATACCCGGCAAACTTGATCTCGGTTTCAACCGCCCGCGCTTCGTTGCGGAAGCCCGATCGCGCCAGCGGGTCCCGCTCCGCTGCCGCGATCCGTTCCGCCAGCTCCGGCTCGCGCATCAGGTCGTCGCGCATGGCCGTCATGATCGGCCCCACCGTCACCTCCGGCCGCTTGAGCAGCTGCGCCCACGACAGCCCGGCCGTGGCGGTCAACGAATCCAATCCCGCCGCGGCCATTTGCCCGCCGCTGGGCTTCTTCGTATTCAGCAGCCGGTCGAGCGCGATCATGCGCGCCTGCTTCCGCTCATAATCGGCCCAGGCCTCGTCACTCACCAGCCCCAGTCGCCGCCCGTGCGGAGTCAGCCGCCGGTCGGCATTATCGATCCTCAAATGCAGCCGAAACTCCGCTCTCGACGTGAACATCCGGTAGGGCTCATTGGTTCCCTTCGAGATCAGATCGTCGATCAGGATGCCCGTATACCCCTCCGTCCGGTCCATCGTGAACGGCGCCTCTCCCTTGAGCCACAGGGCCGCGTTGATCCCCGCCATGATGCCCTGGCACGCCGCTTCCTCATACCCGCTGGTTCCGTTGATCTGTCCCGCCAGGTAAAGCCCTTCCATGGTCTTCACGCGCAGGGTCCGATCCAGTTCCGTCGCGTCCACGCTGTCGTACTCAATCGCATATCCCGGGCGCAGCATCTCCGCTTCATCAAGCCCCGGAATGGAGCGCACGATCTGCCACTGCACCTCCATCGGCAGCGACGTCGACATCCCGTTGACATACACTTCGTGGGTATTCAACCCCTCCGGCTCCAGAAAGAACTGGTGCTGCGTCTTGTCGGGAAACTTGACAATTTTGTCCTCAATCGACGGGCAATAGCGCGGCCCGATACCCTCGATCTGTCCCGAATACATCGCCGACCGGTGCACATTCTCGCGAATGATCCGCAGCGTCTCCGGCGTCGTGTACGCGATGTGGCAGCTCACCTGCGGCTGCGGAATCTTTTTTGTTCTGAAGCTGAACGGCGTGGGATCGGCATCGCCCGGCTGCTCCTCGAACGTCTCCCATTTAATCGTCCGCCCATCCAGGCGCGGAGGCGTCCCCGTCTTCAGCCGGCATGTCCGCAAGCCCAGCCGCCGCAGCGCCTCGCCCAGCAGCACGCTGGCCGGCTCGCCGCTGCGCCCCGCCGGGTAGCGCTCCTCCCCGCAGTGAATCAGCCCGTTCAAAAACGTGCCGGTAGTGATGATCGTGGCGCCCGCCAGCAGGTTCCGCCCGTCCCGCAGTTTCAGCCCCAGCACCCGCCTGCGTCCCTTCGCTCCGATCCCTGCTCCCTGTCCCTGGTCCTCTGTTCCCTGTTCCAATACCAGGTCCACCACTTCCGCCTGCCGGATATGCAGTCCCGCCTGCGCCTCCAGCACCTCCCGCATCTTTACGCGGTAGAGCTGCTTGTCGCACTGCGCCCGCGGACTCCATACCGCCGGCCCGCGTGAAGTATTGAGCAGCCGAAACTGGATTCCGACCGCATCCGCCACCTCGCCCATGATCCCGCCCAGCGCGTCTACCTCCCGCACCAGGTGGCCCTTGGCCACCCCGCCGATCGCTGGATTGCAGCTCATCTGGGCGATCAGGTCCAGATTCATGGTGATCAGCGCGGTCTTCAGTCCCATGCGGGCAGCCGCCATCGCGGCCTCGCACCCCGCGTGCCCCGCCCCCACCACCGCAACATCGTATTGTTCGGTAAATGCCATCCAACTCTATTGTACGGACCGGCAGATTTCCGCGCCTGCGCCGTCTCGTTTGTCCAGCCGGTGACAAACCAGTGGCCCTTTGCTCTCCAGCACCGAAGACCGATCCCCATTCGGTGTTACGATGCACTCAAAGCACACCGTTCCGTCCATACCTGAGGAGGAATTGCCGCATGGGCTCAGTCGACCTTCCATGGGAGTCGCAGCCAGCCAGCACCCCCGCTTCCCCAGAACAAACCGAATCCAGCGATCTCGCCGCAGCCCCGTCTCAGTCGCCGGAAGAGCTCCAGGAAGAGAGCCGCCGGATTCGCCGCCTGCAAATGGTGGTCAACATGGTGACGCAGGTGATCGCCCAGGACCCCAACGTCACCGTCGAGCTGGCCTCGGAGATGGTGGCCGATACCCGCCGCCTGGCCCTCTCCATGTTCCCTGATAAGGAACTGGCCTTCAACCTGATCTTCTGGCCGCGCCTGCAGAGGCTCATGCGCGAGCGCTACCGAATGCAGTAGCCGCCTCGCAACCTCGACGCTAATGTCTTTTATTTGTTGTCGTTGGCCGAGAGACGGAACGTAATCGTTCCCCAAAACAGGCGGGCGCGCATCTGCACCGGCAGGTGCCGCTCATCGTCCGTGTACCAGATCCAGATGTTGCCCCGGTTCTTCACCACGCCGGCATCGGCCGTCGGCTGCACCCGGATCGTCTTGAAGGTGCCTACCGGCGTCTTGATCTCCTCGCGGCCCTCCACCTTCATCGTCACTGGAACCGAGTGCATGGCGTCGACCACAGGGATGATAAAGGACTTTCCCACCTCCATCGGCTGCGATGACGCATAGAATACCCCCGAAAGCAGATCCGTCAGGCACCCGGTAATCGGCTCTTCCACGCGCTTGGTCTGCCCCGTCACCTGGTTCTTTTCGTCGAGAATCGACTTTCCCTGCGCGTAGTCCAGTCGCAGCGTGGAGTTGATCTGCCGCCGCCCCTCGACTGTCTGCTTGTCAAACTCCGAGGTACAGCCTTTGTTGCGGTCAAAGTTCGATTGAAAATGGTCGCTGACATGAAAGAGCAGGTTGATCGCTCCGATCGTGTCGGCATTGGCCGTCACCCGCTCCACGTCCCCGTTCGCTTCGAAATGAACCACGGCCGTTCCGGCCGGAAATACCCGCCAGTCAACGGAATAGCTCAATGTCTGTTTGGCGGGAAAAGTAAAGCCCGTTTTGGGCGGCGGAAGGGGGGAAACCTGCTGGCCTTGCGCCACTGCGGCGAGGACAGAGGCGCCGAGGGTCATTGCTAAAGTCGTGCGCGTCACCGGCGGGCGGTACTCCTTTTTTGATAAGACGGTCAGGCGCGGAACTCGTTCAATGCCGCCCGTGAAAGATCAGGGTAATTGCCGGTCGAAAGAGCACCAGGCTCAGGTAAAGCAGTGTTGCCCCCAATAGAGCATTGTACTCGCGGTGCTTGAGGTAAAGCCCCAGGGAAAACCGCCCCGCCTCCCCCGTTCCGGGAGCCCGTCCCGGCGTCACCCGCGGAATCCGCCGCGGCACCCGCCGGCAGGAAGCGTCGAAACCCTCAAATGTCGCCCTCAGCACTCTCGCCTCCGACGCGCGCACGGGTATATAAATAACGGCAAACCCCACTGCCAGCACCAGCGCCACCGGCCAGCTCATCAGGGCCACTGCAAATCCGGCAGCAATCAGCATCGACCCTAGATACAGCGGGTTGCGCGTATGGGCATACGGACCGGTCGTGGCCAGTTCCTGATTCTTCTTGACATAGCCGGAGGCATATCCCCTCAGCCACAGTCCCGGCACCACCAGTGCCAGGCTCCAGAGCACCGCCGTCGGCCGCGGCGCGCGCTGCCACAGGTCGGCAAGGTAAAGCACTGCGGTCAGAAACCCCAGCGGCACGCGGATGCGCCGGGCTACTCGCTGCCAGCGCGTGATCCAGTCGGCCGGAGCCGCATTCGCTGTCCCACTCATCGCGCCGGCGCCTCCATCAGCAGTTCGTCTGCCGCCGCAACCACGACCTGCGGCGATATGGTCAACAACCCCGCTTCCGGTTCCGTCCTGCGTGTATGGTCGCGCTTGCTTTCCGCACTGCGCAGCACCCGGAATCGTGTTCCGTACGGCCCATTCCGGCTCGGATCGGTCGGACCATATATTCCCACCACCGGCCTTCCCAGCGCACAAGCCAGGTGCAGGGGCCCAGTATCGCCGGCAATCATCAGCGCCGCCCGCCGCGTGAGCGCGATCAATTGAGCCAGCGTACAGCAAACCGGCCGCGCCATTCCATCGCTCCATTCCTGAACGCTATTAGCGATCGCCTCTTCACCCGGGCCGGTATTGATCAGCACCGCCAACCCGCGTTTCCCCAGCATCCGGGCCACTTCCCCGTAGCGCTCCGCCGGCCCCCGTTTAGCCCCCCACCCCGCTCCGGGGTTCAGGAGTACCACCGGCCGCCCGCCGGCCTGCGCCCGCAGTTCTTCGCCCCCCGAT
>VFSW01011111.1_pt1 | contig 12685 bp, 9 predicted proteins | sample 5358111 | NCBI WGS metagenome assembly VFSW01 (sample SAMN11554181, study PRJNA540505) | mine drainage metagenome | isolation source: sediment from site ElyBrook_90M | place: USA: Ely Copper Mine, Vershire, VT | collected 2017 | reverse complement strand
CCGCGCCCCCCCCCCCCCCCCCGCCCCCCCCCCGCCCCCCCCCCCCCCCCCCCCCATAACTGAGACACAAAAAATCGCCTGCGTACAACTTTGTCCGCTGATATGCGCGGGCTGGCTATCGACCCGATGGAATTTATGTTTTACTGTAGCGCGCACGCACTGGAGCGAACAGGTAACGCACGCCCAGTCGCAATCAAAATTCTGACAATTCCGCCTTGTTTTGGAGGAGCATTATGTTTGTGCAAAAAAAAGTGATTCGTATTCTAGCATTGTCCCTAATAGCCGCCATTCTTGGCGGATGTGGAGGTGCAGCGAGTCGTGAAGCCGCGTACTTGAAACGCGGAAAAGCGTATCTCGCACAGGAGAATTACGACAAGGCCGAGGTGGAACTGAAAAATGTGCTGCAAATCGACCCAAAAAGCGCGGAAGGCTATGACATTCTCGCAAAAATCGAAGAAATCAAAGGCAACTACCAGCTAGCATTTGGTTACTTCTCCAAAGCGGTCGAGTTGAATCCTGACTACGCAGACGCAAATGCCCAACTCGGAAGACTTTATCTCCTCTCTGGAAATATTGCCAAGGCCACAGAACTGGCAAATGCTGCCCTTACAAAGGAACCTTCCAATATTGACGGTCGTCTCCTAAAGGCGACGATCAATAGCCGACAGGGAAACGATGACGAAGCGATCAAAGAGACCAACGAAATACTTGCAGCGGATCCTGCACAAGTCGACGCTACGGGCCTGTTGGCAACAATTTACGAAAAACAGGGGAAATTGGACAAGGCCACAGAGACTTTCCGAGACGCGATTGCCAAAAATCCAACGAACATTCCCTTGCGGCTTGCTCTCATCCAGATCTACGCGAGAGACAGTCACAACTACGACAGGGCGGAACAGCTGTTTCGCGAAATTATAACGCTGAAACCGGACGAACTGAAACCTCGTGTCGCTTTTGCATCATTCCTGTCCCAGACGAACCAACTCGACAAGGCCGAGAAGGTGTTGCGCGACGCGGTGCAAGCAATTCCCGATGACACGAGAGGGTACTTGGCCCTTGCGGACTTCCTAGCGGTAAAGCGGGATGTCAAACTGGCAGAAGCCGAGCTGCTGTCCGCAATCAAATCCCATTCTGATGCGATGGATCTGCGTTTCGCGTTGGGGAACATATACGAGAAAACAAACGACATAGATAAGGCGGCCGCTGTATACCAGGAAATCATTTCCGATCAAGGGACCAAGCCGGACGGAATCAAAGCCCGCGACCTGTTGGCCAGCATACGGCTTCAACAAGGGAAAATCGATCAGGGTGTTGAGTTAATCAACAAAGTTCTTAGCGAAAATCCCCAGGACACCGATGCGCTGCTGCTTCAGGGCAAGGTGGCATTACAGAAAGGCGACGCGCTGAGTGCAATCACTGCGTTTCGGTCGGTATTGAAGGATCAGCCGAATTCCGTGCAAGTCCTTGGACTCCTCGCCGATGCAAACATGCTTAACAATGCGCCGGACCTTGCCAAGGAAGAATTGCAGAAAGCCGTCGCAGCGAATCCGAATGACGTCAATGCCCACCTGCAACTTGCACAGTTTCTCGCGGAATCTCGGGATTCCACTGGCGCACTGAAAGAGATCGACAAGGCATTGGTGATATCGCCGAGCAACGGTAATGCACTTCAGGCTAAAGCCAGGGTTCTGGCCGGAAGCCATGACTACGTCGGCGCTGCGGTCGCGCTCCAGCAATTCGAGAAGGCCTATCCGAATGACCCGACTGGCCCATATCGCCTTGGGCAGATTTATGTGGCACAGAAGAAATATGATCAGGCGGCGACGGAATTCGAGCTCGCCATGAAAAAGTCGCCGCAATCGGCTGAAGCGCTCACAGCTTTGGTCAACACTGATATCCTGGAAAGGTCACCCCAAAAGGCGATAACGCAACTTCAGGATATGCTCAGGACTTCTCCGAACTATGTTGTCGCATATGAACTTCTGGGTGAAGTGTACATTGGTCAAAAGCAGTACGCTGACGCAGAAACAGAACTCAACAAGGCAATCGCAATCAATCCGAAATGGAACGCGCCCTACGCCAACCTGGCCCGGCTTGATCGGTTGCGCGGTGATAATGCAGGGGCAGTAAAAGTATACGGGCAGGGCCTGCAGGCAATCCCCGACGATCAACAATTGCTGTTGGCGCTTGCGGACCTCTACCAGGGAAATCGCGACTATTCGAATGCCATCGCCACTTACCAGCGCGCTTTGAAGGCCAGCCCAAATGATACTGTGGCGGCAAACAATCTCGCGTCATTGCTGGTTGACGAGAAGGGCGATCCGGAAAGCATCAAACAGGCGAAGAAGCTGGTCAGTAATTTTGCGACATCGCCTGAGCCGGCATTCATCGACACCCTGGGCTGGGTCGATCTTAAATCCGGCGAGACCGATCAGGCGATTGCGCTGCTGAAAAAAGCAGTCGAAAAGGCCCCCCAGGTCCCCGTTCTGCAATATCACCTGGGAATGGCCTATTTCCAGAAAGGCGATAATGCCTCTGCCAAAATCCATCTGGCCAAAGCGTTGGAATCGAGCCCCAACTTTTCCTGGACCAATGACGCGCGCAAAGCACTGAAGGCGATTCCTTAAGGGTCCATTAGCTTTCCATGAAATACATTGCCGGGGAACGATACTGCCAGCATACCCTTCTGGCGAGAGAAGCACACGGTGCCGGGATCTTCCCGGTACCGTGCGCCCTTCGTTGTGCCATGCGCGACGTGAATTGGGTCCCGACCGCTGGAGAGCCTTGAGGTATAGATAAACCGTTGCCGCCATAATAATAAAACGGATCGAGGATTGTCGGTCAATCTTACAGTTATTTACGTCTCAAAAATGCGTTACCTCTCAAAAAAGCGTTCTTCGATAACTCCGGAAATTCTGGTCGGTTGCATCGCGATTGGATATTGTACTGTTTCCAAGAGTTTACGGAATTATTCCGCCTACGATTATCATAAAATCTTCACGAGCGCGTGCATATCTGCTATTCGGAGAATCTTACAATAGGAACTCTAGATGTCAGTGATGGCTCGACACATTCTCTTTAACTAATTGATTATTTGAGTAACTTCACAATTGGCCCGGATATTGAATCAGAGAATCGTTGAATGTTTCCATTCAAGTTGGCTAAATCAATTAAAAATTATGGAGTGGGGGATCATGAAACCTATCGTTGCTATTTGTGCGAGCGTTGCCCTGCTGCTTGTTGGAACAGGCGCGTCTGCAAACCCCTTAACTGGAACGATGCTGATCAACCCGGGGATCTATGAGGTCAACGGTAACTATGTATCCGGCTCGTATTTCTCCTTCGGCGGGGCCGCCTCTGGTGTGGGTTTAACCCCCACCGTATCGCCGGACCCGGGCGGTATCGTACTCGGCTCGTATCAAAACTTTGTATTGAATCCGGACGTGCCACATCCGTATAACTGGGATGGTAAGGGTGCTTCGGCCGGCACCGGTTACAGCACATCCCCCACGGTTCTGGCATCCATCATTCAACCCTTTGAATTTGGCAGTAGCCAAACTTACGTCGGCACGAACCCGATTTCGTATCAGTCCGGTAATTCGTTTGCTGCTCCAACGGCCGACCTCAGTAAATGCGCGGGTAGCTCCTGCACCCTGTCTGTCGACCTGAGCTCATGGGAAGTCATGTGGAACGGTTCAGCTTTTCAACAGGGACCGCGTCCCGTTAATACCGGCCCTTTTGTACTGGCTGTCGGAAAATATAACACGGCGACTGATGCCTACTCACTCAATTGGGCATCACAGATCAGCGGCGGTCCATTCAACGGGGTCACCGGTCACTGGCACCTGGTCGGCACCGTTGTGACTACCGTTCCACTGCCCGCCACGATCTGGATGCTGGGATCAGGGCTGATCGGCCTGCTCGCACTATTTCGGACAGGGACGCACGAGACACCCTGCTGAGATTAATTTCATATCGGGGTTAGCGCTTGGGGTGGGAGCGTTAAAGCGGTAAATCAAAAGGTGAAGGGAGCAGCATTGCCATAGAAACATAAACAGTCGATTTATGAAAATAAAATGGCTCGTCAGCTGAATTCGTGGGTCAATCTAGACCAAGGAAGCTTAGTCAGCGAATTGTAACCCAGATTTTCCATTAGAACTCTACGCGGACGAATAGGTCGGCGAACAGTGCACCGGCAGCGAGAAGGTTTTAGACCGATCCCAGACCGTTTCAGGATGCGCACGGCAACTCTGGGATTCGGCTAAAACGTTCGCTGAAGGCTCCGGAGAACCCCAGCACGAGAAGAACAAACTATTCAGCGAAACTGAATCACCCCTGCAGTACAACGTCGCCTGCGACCGCAACAAGCTGAAAGCTGGATGCGTGTGTTAACTCAACGAGGTACGGCTAACGACATATGCCGACAGAATGTCAGTATATGTTAATATTATTAAGTCGTTGTAATATCACACCTTCCGACGCATGGACGTCGCCATCAGATAACCGCGGCTCGAAACCATGGTGTAATATTCCTGTGGTAGATATCATAATTGTACGGTGCTGAATTTTTCTGCACGGCAATCGGTCATCGGCTAGCGTGACAAGAACAGGACTGATACCGCCTGACTTGGGTAACCTGCCTTACAGAAAAGGGAGTGATCGATCTCCGCACCAGCGCTGGCAAAGAAAAACAACGATGGGGAAGTTGAAAAGTTGGGCACGAGGAGAGGAAACCAGCATCCCCCCACGATGCTGAGATGAAGCTGCGACGCCAGCCTGAAGATGTAACACCGGCCGCGCAACGATGCTTAAAGATCGGCAACGGCGCAGGGCGAGAACTTCGATGAAGTGATTGTCACAGACACTTCGTTATAAGCACGCCTTCACCACGGCCTAACGGCTGCATAGAAAATGCAGCGCGAAAAACTGACAGTTACGACGGAATCCTGCAGGCTTGGGATGGGTGGGTACTTGCTCTTAGTAACGAACGATCGCGCTGCTGAGATGCCGCCGACGGGATTCACAGATTCCGCTCATGGCAAGGGAAAACCGAGGTACGATAGCCAATGATCAACGTAGAAGTGATCAGCTTTTCGACGACCGCCATCTTCTTCTCGGCATTGAGCCTACTGCTGTTCACTGGCCGCCGCGGACAGCCCCAGAAGGCTCTGCTGGCGCTTGCATCTGTCGCGAGCGTGGTCTGGGCGAGCGTGGTCGCCTATCAGGCGGCCTACGGCGGTCTGCTAATTATCGCCCAGATGCTGGAACTCCTACGTGACCTCGTCTGGTTTACGTTCCTGCTGGCCATGCTGAAAGCGGTCTATCCAAGCAACAGCCGGACCACGTTGCGATTTATCGCAGCCTTCGGAATCGCGTCGGCTTTCACTGCCGCACTGATGCTGCTTGCGCTCTACCGGATTGCGGGCGGCTCGGCGCTAGGATTCATTGCTGGCAACGACGTGCTCGCCGGACATCTGCTCATGACTATCGCCGGACTCGTCGTCGTGGAACAACTTTACCGCAACACGCCAAATGAGCAACGCCGCGCGCTTAAATACCTGTGCATGGGCGTCGGCGGCATGTTTGCATACGACTTCTACCTCTATTCCGACGCGCTGCTTTTCCAGCGTGTCAGCGCGTCTCTTTGGGATGCACGCGGCTTCATCCACGCAATGGTGGTCCCCGTTATCGGAATCGCGCTCAGACGCAACCTGCAATGGTCACCAAACCGGGATTCGATTGATGTTTTTGTCTCGCGTCGCGTCGTCTTCCACACCACCGCCCTTCTCGGCGCCGGTATTTATCTTCTGGCGATGGGCGCGGGTGGATATTATGTGCGGATATATGGCGGCAGCTGGGGATTGATTTTCCAGACAACCTTCCTGTTTGGCGCCGTACTTATCCTCGCGATTCTGCTCTTCTCCGGGCAATTGCGCGCGGGCCTGCGTGTGCTCATCAGCAAGCATTTCTTCGGTTATAAATATGATTATCGTGACGAGTGGCTGCGATTCATCCGCACGCTTTCCTCGGGCGAGCCCGCGACTCAGTTGCGCGAGCGCGCCGTCAAGGCCATCGCCCAGATCGTTGAAAGCCCTGGCGGGATCCTGTGGATGCGCCACGACAACGGGCGCTTCGAGCCGGTTGCGCGCTGGAACATGTGCGATCCCGTGCCAGCGAGTGAACCACCCGACGGCCTGCTGGTACGCTTCCTCGAGCAGAAGGAATGGGTCATCAACCTGGACGAGCACGAAAAGGCGTCCGAGCCCTACCGCAATCTTGGCGCACCAAAACTGCCGGACTGGCTGCGCACCATGTCCAGTGCGTGGCTCGTCGTACCGCTGATACTGCATGAGAGCCTGATCGGTTTCGTGGTGCTGGCGCGCTCCCCGCTCCTGCCGCTGCGCCACGAATTCAACTGGGAGGACTGCGATCTCTTGAAGACCGCCGGCCGCCAGGCCGCGAGCCACCTTGCGCAGCTGGAAGCGTCACGTGCCCTGGCCGAGGCACGCCAGTTCGAGGCTTTCAATCGCCTTTCGGCTTTCGTCGTCCACGACCTCAAGAACCTGATTGCACAGCTCTCTCTGGTCGTTTCGAATGCGGCCAAACACAAACATAACCCGCAGTTCATGGAAGACACCATCCAGACTGTAGAGAACTCCGTCGCGAAAATGAACCGACTCCTGACCAGTCTGCGCAAGGACAAGGCTGAAGAGGAGCGCGCCGACTCCGTCGACCTGGCGCCGCTTCTGGGCGAGATTGTCGCCGCGCACAGCGCACAGAAACCCGAGATCACACTCGAATGCCGCGACCGCGGTGTCATGGTCGCCGCCAACCGCGACCGCTTGGCTTCAGTTGTTGGCCACGTAATCCAAAACGCGCGCGACGCGACGCCGAGCGACGGGCGGGTAACAGTGCGCATGCGCGCCAACCGCCGTTACGCCGTCATTGAGGTAGAGGATACCGGCTGCGGTATGGATGACGCATTCATTCGCGAACGTCTGTTCCGTCCGTTCGAAACCACCAAGGGCAATGCCGGCATGGGCATCGGCGCCTATGAAACCCGCGAGTTCATCCGGTCGCTGGGCGGCGACATTGACGTATTCAGCCGTCCTGGTCATGGCACGATTTTCAGGCTGCACGTGCCCATCGCTGAGACCCGGGGCATTCCGATTGCATACCGGACCGGGAGCAATTAGTATCCCTGAATGGTCGCACAGGCACAGGCACGCAAGCTTCTCATTGTCGAAGACGACCCCGGCCTCCAGAATCAGTTGCGCTGGTGCTTTGATGGCTACGACGTGCTCACCATGGGTGACCGTAGTCATGCCTTGGAACAGGTCCAGAGGCACCAGCCGCCGGTAGTTACCCTGGACCTCGGACTGCCCCCCGACGCCAACGGCAGCAGCGAGGGTTTTGCGACTCTCGAGCAGATCCTCGTTGTCGCCCCCCACACCAAGGTGATCGTCGTCACCGGCAACAACGACCGCGAAAATGCCGTGCGCGCCGTTGGCATGGGCGCGTACGATTTCTTCAACAAACCGATCAATGCCGAGCTCCTCGGATTTCTCGTGAACCGTGCGTACCGCATGTATGAACTCGAGACCGAAAACCGGCGACTGATAGAGCAACAAAGGGCCTCCTCGATTGAAGGCGTAATCGCCTGCAGCGCGGAAATGCTCAAGGTCTGCCAGACGATCGAGAAGGTCGCACCATCAAACGCCACGATCCTGCTTCTGGGAGAAAGCGGAACAGGCAAGGAACTCTGCGCCCTGTCCGTTCACAGCCGCAGCCCACACGTGGAAGGCAGCTTCGTCGCCATCAATTGCGCTGCCATCCCTGAGAACCTGCTCGAAAGTGAACTCTTCGGCTACGAAAAAGGTGCATTCACCGGCGCCGGCAAACAGACACGCGGAAAAATCGAATACGCTAACGGCGGCACGCTGTTTCTCGATGAAATCGGCGACCTGCCCATGGCACTGCAGGCGAAATTATTGCGGTTCCTCCAGGAACGGACTGTGGAGCGCATTGGCGGGCGCGAGGCAATACCGGTAGATGTGCGGGTGGTATGCGCGACTCACCAGGATCTCCAGGCCAAGATCCAGTCAGGCACGTTTCGCGAGGACCTGTATTACCGCATCAGCGAAATCAGCGTGCATATCCCGCCATTGCGCCAGCGCAACGGCGATCCGCTGTTGCTGGCGCGCTCTTTCCTGGACCACTTTGGCCGCGAGCAGGGGCGAACGTTCCGTGGCTTTGCCAAGGATGCACTCGCTGCGATCGATAGCTACAGCTGGCCGGGAAACGTACGCGAGCTCAAGAACCGCATAAAGCGCGCAACAATCATGGCAGAGGGAGTTCACATAGAGGCCAAGGATCTGGAACTGGACGTCCCGAATGGGGAAGCCGCGACTTTCAATCTGCGCGAGGTACGCGAGCAGATCGAGCGCCAGACAATCGTGCGCGCACTCGGTCATGCGGGCGGAAAGATTGCGCAGGCAGCCGATCTGCTCGGCATCAGCCGGCCCACCATGTACGACCTCATCAAGAAATACGGTTTGAAGGTGTAATTGGCAGGTCGCTTCGAACCTGCGATGGTTCGTATCAAACGACCATTTCCAATCCTGAGCCACATTACGATCTGAATAGCGGCCGCCTTTCGGAAAAGCCTGTAAATGCTGGCAATTGACGGTGTCGCCTTCTCTATGGCGTTTTCCACGTCAAGTCCGGATCGAACTTGGTGATATTGCGGGCGATTTCGGCCGTATCGGGACCGAGATTCTTTTCAAACACGATGCCATCCTGGTTCACAATGAAGGTCATGACCCCAGAGTCGCCCCATTTGGCAGGAAATGCCAATAACCCGAAACCGCCGGTCATGTGGCCTTTGACGACATAATCCTTCGCCCCGCCCGGGGCATTCCTGCCCTGACGCTTTAGAATTTTGTAGTAGTAGCCGTGATACGGACTGCGGCGACCCTTGTGATGCCCACTGGTGTAACCCTCCTCCGTAGCACTCGCGACCAGCGGGCCAAATGGACTTTCCGCCTCACTTGCGTTCACACTCCAGTAAAGTCCGTCCTGCTTGCCAGGGCTGCTCTTGAATCTCTGCGCATACTCGCGCATTGCGTTGCCCGACTGCGTCATTGCGGCGTATTCACGCTGAGCATCAACATAGGCCCGGCATACTTCGATTACACTTAGTTCATTTCGCCCGATGCGTCGATCGAGGATTTCCTGCATGCCGGCCCTGGTATCAAAGCGCCAGATATTGCCGTGCTTCACGACCGGGATCGGGAAGGGCCACGCATCCTTGCCTATGACAAGAACCGCCCTGTCGGTGGCTGCGAGATCGAGCCGATGCGCTGCATCATATGCCAAGACAAACTTCCGTCTTCCCTCACTGTCGGCCACGCGATCACCGGAAAAGATCAGTTTCGCGCCCTCCGGACCGAGTATTCGCAGCATTTCGTGCCTGTTGCTCGCGCGCACGGCCGCAACAAAGGAGTCGACAGCCTGCTCGGGTGTGGCGAAAGACTTCTGCTCAACACTGGTAGCAAAAGCGAATCCCGATACGCCAAGCAAAACGAACACAGCCATGATATTGATTGCTGCAATGCGGAACCATCGGCATTTGCGGTGCACGCACCGATTCATCTGGTCAGCGGGATTGCTGCTAATGATAGTGGTCAGGGTCATGATGCTCATTGCTTTTTCCTGTTGCCGCCCCTTCGCGGGGCGGAACGGCCACTTTCGGCCGGCGCCGAGTTACGGCTTCTCGCTCCACGCTGCTCCTGAACGCGCACCTCCCTTCCGCCTCCGTAGGACTCAAATGCCGGAGCAAGCGGGCGTCGTATCCGGGGGGCTGAATGCATCACGGGCGGCGCCCGGTTAGCCGGCTGTGGCAGGCGCGGCGCCTGCCTCATCGGCTGAATCACGCGCGGCGCCCGTTCCGTCGGAAGTGGCGCCGCAGGGGCGCGGTAGCCTGGTGCCGCGGGACCATAGCCACGAAATTTCCTTTGCGGCAGGCCGCCATCGTTCCGTCCGAACCGCGCCTGCATTGCCGGATTGCGATAGGGCACCCCATGTCTGTGGTCAGGGTCATGATGCCACGGGCCGGAGACAATCGGTGGATAGTGAACGTTGATCCGGTTGAATCGGGTGCTGTCGATATCGATCCGGCGATGGTGCCAGTCCCAGCGATCCCAGTCCCAAAATGGCTCAAAGATCGGGAATCCGATATTGATACCGACCACAATTCCCGGCCAGGGAAAGAAATAGGGTGGATAATCCGGATACGGCCACGCTCCGTATACCACAACCGGACTGTACATCGGCACATAGACCACATCCGGGCTCGCCGGCTCAATCACGATCGCACTTTCTTCCGTCTTCACCACCTGCTGCTGGGTCGACGTCAATGTACCTGCTGCCACGGCATCGCGACGCAGCTGTTGCACCGAATCCATGATTGCATCCTGCTGTGCGAGAAATGTGTCGCCGAGTCGCTCCGTCCAGTCCAGGTTATTGTCCATCATCTGCAGGACCTGCGGAAAAGGCACGAGTGATTTCACACTCGGGTCCCACGTCTGGTCTTGCAGCGCTTGTGCAAGCTCATTGCCACGCAGAGATACGTTGTTCGGGTCCTGGAGCCAGCGATCCGCCTCGACCACTTCCAGCGGATAGGTGGACGCAATCAGGACCGGGCCGAGCAAACTGTCCGGATAAAGCGCGATGGGCGCGAGCATCTGATCGAGTTGCGCGGCTGACATGGATTGCTGCGCGCAGACGGGCCGCGCTCCGAGAAGCGCCAGAGTGAGAAAAAGGATGTAGACGGCTGGAAATAAAGGCGTCCACGGCCACAATGCTGATCGCATGTGCATCTCCGGATCGGTCCCTCAATGTCCGGCTTAAATGACCTGTCCTGCCGTAACCATCTCATACCCAACCTGAGGGCATGTCAAGTAGACTTCGGGCAAGTTCGAATTAAACACAGCGACATCAATAATGCAGCACAATGATATTGTTGCGCAGTTCCTTGTCTCTGGGAGAAAGAAGATGGGCAAACTGCAGATCGAGGATAGTGAGGTGATACGAATAGCGATCCAGCAGGAGACTGGACGTAATGAGGAGTCGCATTATGACCATCGACTGCATGGATTGCTGCTGGTGACAGCGGGCACTCCTGCCCGGAAGTCGCGGAATTGTGCGGCGAGAACGGTACGACCGTGCAACGCCGTGTGGATCGCTTCGAACACGGTGGCCTGGACGCCTTGCGGGGAAGGCGAGCACGCGGGACGACTGCGTACGCTGGATGCGAACGATGGCGGGCCAAGCTGCACATTCCGGGTATCGAGGAAATCAAATCGATACCCTGTATGCCCATTTCCCATCCCGTCATCGAACGGCTGATCGGCACGGTCCGAACGTGGCGGGTATCTCGACCATGCCCTGCTCTGGAACGCTGCTGATTTGGACAGGAAGCTGAATACGTCCATGAACTATTACAATGGACACCGGATTCACGCTTCGCATAAGAGTAAAAACGCCGGAACAGGTGATCGATAACCTGTCACCTGCTCCTGCTGGAACGGTTTTCCTGGGAATCGCACTGTCGCGGGTTTTTTCCTACGTTGGTGGCGGCGTGAATTATGATTCGCCAAGAATACCCCGCAGAGAATTGTGGCCACCGCCACGGAAACTCCAGCGGCTTGTGGATGTGAAGGGTGCAGCTATGCTGCCCTGATTTCATTCAATAGATCGGGGTGACGGTCCAGCACCTTGAACAGCTTCACAAGCGCCAAGGGTGGCTTGGTCTTGCCGTTCTCATACCGGGAGAATGCATTGACGCCGCCGCCGAAGAGTTCGGCAGCCTCCCGTTGGTCGAGATTGAGTTTCTTTCGAACACTTGCGATGAATTCCGGATCAACAATGGCCGCGTTTACTTGCTTGTTGAATTCCAGCATCAATGCACTGGTACGCACCGATTCACCCATTTCTAGCACCTCCTCGCCGCAGGCGGGACAGAAATCACCCGTCACCCCTGGAATCTCAGTTGATTCACCTTTGTAGGTATAGCGGAGGTCGCGGGTATCGCGCACCAGCTCGGCCGCCCCACAGTTTGGACATTTCATATTCGCAACTCCCTCAAAGTTCCTTAAACGACACGACGAGAACGTCATCCATAACCGTGAGTTTCAGGTAGACCGCGCCTGCCTGAGTGGTGGGTCGATACACATCTTGCCAGATCCTGTGGTCGGCCTGCGTCGTCATGCTCTTGTAGAAATCTTCCGAGGTCAGCGCCATGACAACCCCTATAATCCCGCCAAAATCGAATCCCAGTGCCGCACCGCCCGCGAGCGCCGACACCGTCGTTCGCACTCTCCCCTCCTGGATCATCGCCTTGACCACTGACAGTTTGCAGTGTGGCGTCCCTTTTCCCATGTGCTAATATTAACCTAGTTGGTTATATTTAGCAAGTAGGTTAATTATGCCCCATGACTGCTCAATTTCGCCGTTTTTGCGGGAATTGCTATTCGAAGCGGGAATCTTGCCGGGCGTCCCATTCGTCCAACCATGCGCGACTAAGGAAAACCTCATTGCCCCATCCAGGCACGGCCCGGACCTACGGTCCGGGCCGTGAAGCTGTTTAGGGAATCGCCTGCGGATTGACCGGTGTGTGCAGGGT
>VFSW01011110.1_pt1 | contig 12686 bp, 10 predicted proteins | sample 5358111 | NCBI WGS metagenome assembly VFSW01 (sample SAMN11554181, study PRJNA540505) | mine drainage metagenome | isolation source: sediment from site ElyBrook_90M | place: USA: Ely Copper Mine, Vershire, VT | collected 2017 | reverse complement strand
TTGTAGCTTGCCCCTTGATCCCTAATTCGAGAGTAGAAGGCTGCATAGCAAGGGGGGCCTTTGCTATGGCACGGGGGTGGGTAGCATGCTTGTCTGCTACGTTTACGATGTGTGCGTGGCCCTGTGAGTTAAAGTGTGTGAGTGCCATGGTTTTGAATAAAAAAACAATTGTTTTAGGGTATCATATATTCATGAAACGTATATTTTTATATCTCTTAGTTTACTGTTTTACCATTAATGGTAATGCAGGAGATTTACCTGATCTTGGTGATAGTTCGGCCAACTATCTGTCTACCCAAGATGAATCAGCTCTTGGTCGTCAGGTGATGATGGAAATTAGATCTGATCCAGCTTATTTTACTGACCCGGAATCCGTTGATTTTGTTAATCATGTAGCAGGTCGTTTACTGGCGGTCAGTGAGGATGCTGTGGGTATGCATTTTGAAGTCTTTATTTTACAAGACCCAACACTCAATGCTTTTGCAATGCCTGGTGGTTATATCGGTGTTCATACTGGCTTGATTTTAGCTGCCGAGAATGAATCGGAGTTGGCCTCAGTGTTAGCTCACGAAATTTCTCACGTTACGCAGCATCACGTGGCTCGTGAAATGGAGGCGCAAAGCCAAAATATGCCACTGACTTTAGCTGCTATGGCGGCCGCTCTGTTGGCAGCCAGATCGAGCCCAGATGCGGCGGTGGGAGGGATAATGGGAGCGCAGGCAGGTGCCATTCAGGCGCAACTTAATTCAAGTCGTGGTTATGAAAGAGAGGCTGACCGCTTGGGTATCCAGCGGTTAGTTCACTCAGGTTATGACCCTCGCGCTATGTGGACTTTTTTTGAAAAACTTCAGCATTATGATAGTTTTTACGAGGGAGTTCCTGCTTTTCTTCAAACTCACCCTTTGACCACTGAGCGTTTAGCAGAGATACAAAATAGACTACAAAATGTACCTTATAGACAAGTTCAAGACGGTCCTAATTTTCAGATGATTCGCTCCAGAATAAAAGCTTTAGTGGGAACACCCAATGAAGCAGTTCGCTCGTTCGCTGGCGAAGAGCTCAATCCAAAATATCCACAAGACCAACCTGAAATTTACGGCTACGCCGTGGCTCTATGGAGAAATCATCAGTATACAGAGGCGCTGCAAAAATTAGACAGCATTCGTTTGTATGCAAAAGTGAATCCAATGTTTTTAAGTCTTAATGCAGCTATTGTGCACGATGAAGGTAAGCTTGAGTTAGCCCTTGATCTTTATCGCCAGGCATTAGCTCAGTATCCTGATGAACGAGCACTTAACTATGGATTTATTAAAACCATGCTTGATTTGCATCGAGATCAAGAGGCCTTAAACTTTATCCATAAAAGAATCAGTTATAACCAACAAGATGCAAAACTCTATGATTACGAGGCGCGGGGTTTTGCCGCATTGAATCAGCAGTTATTAAGTCACCAAGCTTTGGCCTATTACTATGAGCATATGGATAACTTTAGCGCGGCCCTTGACCAATTGCAAATCGCTTTGAAAGCCGGTGACGGAGATTTTTATCAAAAATCGTCCGTCGAGGCACAAATTAATACTCTTAAAAACGTGTTGTTAGCAGATAAAGCCAATCGTAAAAAATAATATTTTATTCTGCTAGACGAGCCACCTGTTGAGTCAGTTCGTGAACTTGTTTTTCAAACTGACTTAATCTTACTTTTTCTTGGTTAACAACTTCAATCGGTGCTTTATCAACAAAACTGGGATTATTGAGTTTTTGATGAGCTTTAGTTATTTCACCATTTAATTTCTCAATTTGTTTATTGAGCCGCAATATTTCAGCAGCAATATCTATCTCAACCTTGAGCATTAGTTTATATTCATTCACCACTGCAACAGACGCTGAGGTGTTCTCTAAACTTTGATTGTCCACAAATACGACTTCACTTAACCTCGCAAGATGAACAAGATGCTCGGTGAAGGATGTTAATTGATTAGTGTTTCCACTAATATAAAGAGGAACTCGATCTTTAGGAGATAAATTCATTTCCGAGCGCAGTGTTCGACAGGCATTAACCAGTTCTTTGAGTAATTGAATCTGTTGATCAGCTTCTTTGTTAACATGTTGACTAAGAAACTCTGGATAGGAAGCAATCATTATGCTTTTTTCATGTTTACCCACCAAGGGTGATACTTTTTGCCATAGTTCTTCAGTAATAAATGGCATGAGCGGATGAGCTAAGCGAAGCACAGTTTCTAAAGTGTGAATCAGGGTATAGCGGGTTGAGTACTGTATATTTTCATCAGATGTATTAAGAGAGGTTTTAGCTAATTCCACATACCAGTCGCAATAGTGATCCCAAATTAGTTGATAAACACATCGTGCCGCAAGATCAAAACGATAGCTTGTAAAGTGATCCGTAACTTCTTTAATACTCTGATTAAGTTGGCTTAACATCCATTGATCAATAAAATTAAAGACCTTAGGAGGGGTGGTGTAAGCTATTTGATGATCAGGAATATTCATTAGTACATAGCGGGTAGCATTCCAAATCTTATTACAAAAATTGCGATATCCCTCACAACGCTGTAAATCAAATTTGATATCACGTCCATGGGTCGCAAGGCTAGCAAAGGTGAAGCGCAAGGCATCGGTTCCAAAACTGGGAATACCTTTAGGGAATTCGTTGCGCGTTGCTTTCTCAATGGCTTTTGCCTGTTTTGGGTCCATCAAGTTACTGGTTCTTTTTTTAACCAAACTGTCTAAGTCAATCCCATCAATTATATCTATTGGATCCAGAATATTACCCTTAGATTTACTCATTTTTTGTCCATGAGCATCGCGCACTAATCCCGTAATATACACCTCCTGAAAGGGGATTTTTCCCGTGAAGTGGCTTGTCATCATGATCATACGTGCAACCCAAAAGAAAATAATGTCAAAGCCAGTAACCAGAACATTAGTCGGTAAATACGTTGCTAATTCTGCTGTTTGCTCGGGCCAGCCTAATGTTGAAAAAGGCCATAAAGCGGAGGAGAACCAAGTATCTAACACATCTTCATCTTGGGTTAGATCGCTATTTGCTGCCAGAGCTTCAGCTTCGGCTTGGGTATGCGCAACATACACATGACCAGCCTTATCATACCAAGCAGGAATTCGATGCCCCCACCACAGTTGTCTTGATATACACCAGTCCTGAATATTAGTTAACCAATGATTGTAAGTATTGGTCCAGTTTTCTGGAATAAAACGGATTTGCTCTGAGGCAACCAATTCTAGAGCTTGTTCAGCAAATCCTTCCATCCGAACAAACCATTGGTCTGAGAGCATGGGTTCGATAACCGATCTTGTGCGGTCCCCTCTGGGAACCATTAGTGTATGCTTTTTTGATTCAGCTAAAAGTCCCTGCGCTTCAATTTCATCAAGTACCTTTTGTCGGGCAACAAAACGATCTAACCCTCGATAATCTTGGGGGACTTGATCGTTTAACTGAGCTTCCTTAGTGAAGATATTAATGGGTGTTAATTGATGTCGATTACCCACTTGATAATCATTAAAATCATGAGCTGGGGTAATTTTTACACATCCTGTTCCAAAGGAACTGTCCACATAATTATCAGCAATAATGGGAATTTGTCTATTCGTTAGGGGTAGTTGTAGGGTTTTTCCTATGAGGGATTGATACCGTTCATCTTGAGGATTCACTGCGACTGCCACGTCACCAAAAAGCGTTTCAGGACGAGTTGTTGCTACGACTAAAAACTCACCTGGTTGGTTGACGATGGGGTAGCGTATATGCCAAAGAAATCCAGCTTCTTCTTCGGCGACCACTTCAAGATCAGACACAGCAGTTTGTAAAACAGGGTCCCAATTAACTAATCGCTTCCCACGATAAATTAGACCTTGTCGATATAATTTAACAAATACTTCATTCACTGCTCGTGACAGCCCCTCATCCATGGTGAAGCGCTCACGTTCCCAATCACATGAACTACCTAATCGACGCATTTGACGGGTAATGGTGGAACCAGATTGCTCTTTCCATTGCCATACTTTTTCAAGAAAAGACTCCCGGCCAAGTGTTTTTCTATCAGTTCCTTGAGCTTCTAGTTGTCTTTCCACTACAATTTGAGTAGCAATCCCAGCATGATCTGTGCCTGCTTGCCATAAAGTATTATCGCCACGCATCCGATGGTAGCGTATTAATGCATCCATTAATGTGTGTTGGAAAGCGTGCCCCATATGTAACGTGCCCGTTACGTTAGGTGGAGGCAACAAAATAGCGTATGGTTTACTTGATGGTAGGTGGCGTGCTTTAAATAAGCCTTCTTTCTCCCAAAAGGGATACCAACAGGATTCTATGGAGTGTGGATCAAAGCTTTTATCTAATTCAATCATTATTTGCGACTCATATTATGGGTGTAAATTTCAAAGCCACGATTACGGTAATGTTGAAAACGTAATCGTGCGAACTGTTTGTCTTGTTCGTCAGTACTGACAATTTCTAACAGCCTTTCAAAACGTGCAAAGTAGTCAAACTGTTCTGGGTGAAGATTAACTAAGCAGTCATAGTGCCATGGAGCAAGCCCCTTGGCATCGATGACAATAGGTACCTCTTTAGCCAGTGGGTCGTCACTGAGACAATGAGGAATCACTGAGGTGAGGTGGAGCTGCCATAATCCAAGATCTATAGCTTCTGCTTGAGCTTGGTTAGCAGCTCTTACCCATATGGTCTTTTTCTGTTGCCAAGCTTTCTCAATAAGTTTTTGCGCCAATAGATTTTGATCTTGTATATGAGTATAAAAATCAATACGTGTCACTCAGTTGTTCCTAATTTATCTTTCTATTGCTGTGTTAAAAATTGGCATAACATGGAAACAGGTCTGCCGGTGGCTCCTTTTTCTTTGCCACCCCGATAGGCAACACCTGCTATATCTAAGTGAGCCCATGTGACTTCACGTGTAAATTTCGCTAGGAAACAAGCAGCTGTAATACTACCACCTGCGCGCCCTGCAACATTAGCCATGTCTGCAAAATTCGACTTTAGCCCTTCATGATATTCTTCCCACAAAGGCATTGGCCATACTCTGTCACCCGTAATATCTCCTGCCTGTTTGAGAGCCAGTGACAAATGATCGTTATTGGCAAAGAGAGCAGCCGCTTCATTACCTAGAGCAATGACACAGGCCCCTGTGAGAGTGGCAATATCAATAATAGTTTTAGGTTCAAAGCGTTGAGCGTAGGTGAGTGCGTCGCATAAAATCAGTCTACCTTCAGCATCTGTATTTAAAATTTCAATAGTTTGGCCAGACATACTGGTGACAATATCTCCAGGTCGCGTTGCGTTACCATCTGGCATATTTTCACAAGTAGGAACTATCCCAATCAAATTAATAGGTAGTTTCATTTCGGCCACCGCACGCATTACTCCAAAAACAGAGGCTGCTCCGCACATGTCAAACTTCATTTCATCCATTTCAGGAGCGGGTTTTAATGAAATACCACCAGTATCAAAGGTAATTCCTTTACCTACTAACACAATTGGCTTATCATTTTTTTGTGTGGCGCCGTTATATTTCATAGTAATTAATTTAGGCGCTTGGTGTGAACCTTGAGCCACCGCTAGTAGAGAACCCATTCCTAATTTTTCCATATCAGACTTTTCAAGTACGTCAACTTTCAGTTTCCATTCTTTACCCAATTTCTGTGCTTCTTTTGTAAGATAGTTAGGGGTACAGATGTTGGGTGGTAGATTGGCAAGATCTTTACTCAATGCAATACCATGAGCAACGGCTTGTGCTTGATTAACCGATTTGATTAAAGCGGTGCTTGGCGTCTTACCTTTAGTAATAAAAGATATGCTCTGTAAGGAACTTGGGATGACCTTTTCTTTTGAGATACGTTTAACACGGTACTGCGTTTCAAGAGCAATGAGAGTTGCTTGTTCAACAGCCCAGTTAGCGTCTCTATTGTCTACATTAAGTTGGTTGAGTGTTAGAGCAATATTTTTTACATTGAGGGTTTCTAAGTTTTTTAAACTGTTACGGACTAATTGCTTGTATTCACTATCAGACAAACTATTCTTTGTTCCACTGTTAATGAGTAATAATCTTTGCGCCTTAATTCCTGGAACTTGATGTAATACAACGGTATTACCAAAGTTTTTTCCAAGATCCCCTTTTTTGAGAATCTGACTAATGATATTTGTCGAGCTATTGTCTAGTAGTTTGATGTCTGCGGTCATTGATTGGTTTGCAGGGATTGCAATCACCAATGCCTCCGTTACAATTTTGTACAAAGATTGGGCTTTTACACTAAATTCCACAGTTTATCTCCGATATAAATTAGAATATTGCTATATTAAACACTAAATTATCTTGTTAAAGCTCTAAAAAAGTCAAAGTGGTAAAAATAAGTGATATTTAATCAAGTTTTTCGTCGTGAGTTCAGTCAAACAGCACTAATGGCTTTACTGGTACTTGTGGCTATTTTATTTACTGTAACAGTAGTAAAGCTACTCGGACTAGCTGCTGGAGGCGAACTATCAGGTGACGCGGTTGCAGCCATGGTAGGTTTTGGTATCCTGACCTATCTGCCTGTGATCTTGTCAGCCGCCGTCTTTACGGCAGTATTAATGACTTTAACACGGGCTTACAGAGACTCTGAAATGATTATATGGCTGGCATCTGGTTTAAGCTTGAGTCGGTTTTTGGTACCAGTGTTGTCTTTTGCTATGCCCATGGCTCTTATTGTTTCATTAATGAGTATAGTTGTTTCGCCCTGGGCTATGGGGCAAAGAGCCGTTTATCAGAAACGACTTGATTCACAGGACGATACCTCACAAATTACTCCTGGTGTATTCAGAGAATCTAAACAATCGGATCAAGTTTTTTTTGTTGATTCAATCAATACTAATAAAAAAGATGTATCTAATGTTTTTGTTCAATCTGTCCAAGACAATAAAGTGGGTGTCATCGCTGCTGAAAAAGGTTTTGTGACTACAAAAGCCAATGGTGATCGTTTCGTGATTCTTCAAAAGGGTCGTCGTTATGAGGGGAAGCCTGGTACGGCAAATTATAACTTGGTTGATTTTGATGAGGCACAACTCAGAATTCAAGAGAAAGCATCAGGGCAGACTTCATTGTCAGTTAAGTCTATGCCATTTGGTCAACTTATAGTAAAGCCAACCTTGGAACAATGGAGCGAACTTCACTGGCGTATTGGTCTTCCAATAAGCTTAATCGTATTGTGTATTTTTGCTATACCTTTATCTTACATTAATACTCGAGCCGGTCGTTCAGCAAATATGGTTTTTGCGTTGTTAGCTTATATGATTTATTACAATACGATGGGTATTGGCCAATCTTGGATTGTGCAGGGGAAGGTTTCGCCCTGGATTGGTATTTGGCCAATACATTTAGTTTTTTTCATTATAGCGTTGTTTTTACTGATCAAAAGGCAATGGTTATGGACCTTTAAACGATTAATTATTAGTCAGAAAAAAATTACCCAATGACAGTAATTGGCTTCATAAGTTATAATGGAAGGCTTGGAGAGATGGATGAGTGGTTTAAGTCGCACGCCTGGAAAGCGTGTTTGGGATAATATCCCAACGGGGGTTCGAATCCCCCTCTCTCCGCCAACATCTACAAGATGTTGATTTAATTAAACTTATTTCAACACGTTAACGCAAGGTGTCACTCATGAGTGGTCCTCTTTCCGAGGAATCAAGCCATAAAACTACCTTCGCGCTTAATAAAATCCCGCCACGGGGTTTTTTACTACCGCTTTCAATTCCAAGACCAATCCAAACGCAAAGAACATCGATTTTCTTTGTACACCAAGAACCCAGTTATAGCCAAGGCGAAATCTATCCAGATTTCTGCGATAATCATCAAAAACCGTTTTAAGGTAAATGATATGGCCAATACTTTCGATCCAGATGATTCCAGCACGTGGTCTAGCGTCTTGGGCAATAAGGACAAGCTCCGAAAACTGGATTTTGAATTACCTAATGGCATGGCTTTCCGTGACATAAGAAATTCTGATGATATAAGCAATATGGTTGCAATCATGGAGGCCTTAAACATCAGCTCTGTCGAAGATATGGCCAAATTCATTCGGGCCCCAATCCTAGGTGTATCCCTGTCCCTGAAACCCCAATACCTGCACAAACTGCTCCTGAAGGCGGCATGACAATTCAGGAAATGATATCGCGGTATGCTACTAATAAAGCAGAGCACCTTGGGGAAAAAACACTATATGAGTACGGCAATTATCAAAGAAAATTTGCCGAATGGATTGCAACGAGTAAGAACAATAAAAACTATCCGATGCGCCTCATTACGAAAAAGACATTGCCTTCTATATCAACGACCTTATGGGTAGAGAAATAATTGATAAACGCACCAATAAACCGATTAGGGCAGTAAGCGACAGAACCATCAAGCATAAATATCCGGCCGCTCTCGGTACTTTATTTGAACTGGCTCAGACCTACGAGGCTTATCCAGAAGGTCCCATCCCAACCATAGGGCATAAAATCTTTACGAAGAAAGATCTTGCAACAAAGGAGGCCACTAATAGTTATCAGCCATTTAGCGATGAAGAACTCAGCCGCATATTCAATCCCGAAAAATTTTTAACACAAGAACGTCCGGCCGATTTTTGGTTACCGCTCCTCGCTATTTTTACAGGTGGAAGAATTGCCGAATTGTGCCAGCTTGCTATTACAGATATAACAAACCAAAATGGCACATGGGCTATCTCAATTAATGACGAAGACTACAAACGCGTCAAATCAAACGCTGCGCGACGAATAGTGCCTATCCACCCACAACTCATGGAACTCGGTTTTCTGGACTATGTTGATGATGCTCAGGTGCACGGGGATATGCTGTTTCCCTATTTAACACCAGACAAATTCTTAAATTTCAGTGGAACGCCCAGCGAGCGTTTTGGAAAATATCTGGATACGGTAGGGATCACAAATTCCAAAAAAGTATTCCATTCATTTCGAAGCACTGCCAACGGTCTGCTAAAGGACGCAGATGTAGCAGAAGAATCTCGCTGTCAATTTGTTGGGCATGAGCATGGAACAATCAACTCGACCATTTACGCTAAGAAACATACACTCAACTTCCTGCTAAAAAATGTAGCTACTCATCTTATTTACACCACTGTCGAGTTTGACAAATTAGTTTATACAAAAGGACGTTTTTCGGCTGAACTTAACAGACTTTGCAAAATAAAAACTATGCAAGACAATCGCAAGAAAGTGTTAGAAAAAAAGCACATAAGACAAAAATACTTAAATAGCATAATTCCATTTACAAGTGGTACTTACTCCCGACGTGGCTATTAGCACCACGTCATGTTTCAGGGAGGGTACTGCTTGAGCGGTTAGCTATGACGAACGAAGCCAAACGCTAGTGTTGACTTTGCTGCATAACTCACCAGCATCATTTACCGTAAGAATAGCTAATTATGCGTTAATTCTGCAGCAATCATTTCTGCCTGTTTAAGCACAGTCTCGGTAGCAAGCAATTGCATGTCAGGTGGATAGCCAAACTGCCTGAGTGTACGCCTGACTATAACTTTCAGCTTTGCTTTCACGTTTTCCTTGATGGTCCAATCGATGGATGCATTTTCTCGAACACGCTGTGTCAGGACAACAGCCAGCTCACGTAACTGATCATGCTGTATAAAAAGCATACTCGAATTCACTCAAGCCCATACTCTTCGCTTCATCATCCGAAGCCACGATTTCTTTACTGATGCGTATCAGCTCATCCATCACCTCAGCAGCCGTTAGGACTTTGTTGTGATATTTTTTGATGGCATTTTCCAGCATTTCCATCAGACTGCGACTCTGCACCAGATTCTTTTTAGTACGAACTTTAAGCTCATCGTTCAGTAATTTTTTGAGCACTTCCAAGGCGATATTTTTATGTTCATGATTTTTGAGTTCCAGCAGAAACTCCTCAGATAAAATCGAAATATCTGTTTTTTGATACCTGCGGCTTCAAACATATCAATCACTTGTTCCGAAACCAACGCCTGATCGATGACTTGGCGTATCGTAGTTTCAATCCCTTCGTCAGTTTGTCCATTACCTGTGCCATCAAATTTGGCAAGACGTGCTTTTACCGCCTGAAAAAACGCCACTTCATCTTTAACGTCTATCGCCTGCTCATGCGGTATAGGAATAGCAAATGCCAGCGATAATGCAGTCACTTCGTTGACATAACGTTTCTTGCCATCATCCAAACCTAAAACGTGCTCTTCTGCCGCCAATATCAAGGAGAGCTTTTTGGAGGTATCTGAATCAAAGAATTCCCCATAAGCAAAACCGTGGTACATATCCGATACCACTTCCAGCTTCTCTAGCATCATGCTCACAGCCTGTTCTTGGGCGAGTGCAGGGTCACCCTTCCCTCCCGCATCAGAATAGAATGACAAGGCTTCCTTAAGGTCTGAGGCGATACCTAGGTAATCCACCACCAGACCGCCAGGGTTATCTTTATAGACGCGGTTTACCCTGGCAATGGCCTGCATCAGGTTATGGCCTTTCATTGGCTTGTCGATGTAGAGCGTATGCATGCATGGCGCATCAAAACCAGTCAGCCACATATCACGAACAATGACGAGTTTTAATTCATCATCTGGATCTTTCATCCTTTCGGCCAATGCTTTACGTTGTTGCTTGGTGGTGTGATGCCTTGCAAGTTGCGGACCATCGCTTGATGCCGCCGTCATAACAACCTTGATAGCACCCGTAGCTAAATCATTTGAATGCCATTCAGGCTTAATCTTGATGATTTCAGCATATAACTCAGCTGCAATTCGGCTAGACATACTGACTATCATGCCTTTTCCTGCAAATACTTCTTGCCGTTGCATAAAATGGTTCACGATGTCCTGCGCCACATTCTGGATACGCTTCTCACTGCCGATCAGTGCTTCAACTTGCGTCCATCTGGATTTAGCCTTCTGGGTTTCTGTGAACTCATCCTGATCCAAATCCTCATCCAGATCAGCCACCAGCTTCTTACCTGCATCGCTGAGCTGCACCTTAGCCAGACGGCTTTCGTAGTAGATACGAACGGTAGCACCGTCTTCCACCGCTTGAGCAATGTCATAGATGTCTACGTAATTACCAAAAACAGCAGGTGTATTAACATCAGTGTTCTCAATCGGCGTACCCGTAAAACCCAAGTAAGTGGCATTAGGCAACGCATCCCGCATGTATTTGGCAAAACCATAAACAATTTTCTGACCAATTACCTCGCCATCATCATTTTTTTCATCGACGGTTTTAGCTTTGAATCCGTACTGGGTACGGTGCGCTTCATCTGCTATCACCACTATATTCCTGCGGTCAGATAGCATTTCATAGACATTGCCTTCTTCAGGCTGAAATTTCTGGATAGTGGTAAAAACCACCCCGCCCGAAACCACTTTCAGCAACTCTTTAAGCTGCTGGCGATCTTCCACCTGCTTGGGCTCCTGGCGCAGTAACTGGCTAGCCGAAGCAAACGTATCAAATAACTGATCGTCCAGGTCATTTCTATCGGTGATGAACAGAATAGTTGGATTATCCAGCGCCAATACAATCTTGCCCGTATAAAACACCATGGAGAGTGATTTTCCACTGCCTTGGGTATGCCATACCACACCCGCTTTGCGATCGCCCTTGGGCTGTGTACGCACATCGGACAAGCCATAACTTGCGGGGGATTGCGCCACAAAGTCAGCCTGTGCAGCAGCTCTCAGCATAGAAGCTACGGCTGCATTGACAGCATAATATTGATGATAGGCTGCGATTTTTTTTACTGTACTGATACTGATCTGCCCCGTTTTTGGGTCTTCCTTTTTGGTTTTTTCAAACACCACGAAATGGCGGATCAAATCCAGCAAGGTGGATTTATTCAACATGCCATTGATAAGCGTTTCCAGCTGGCTCACCAGATGAGAAGCTTCAGCTTTACCATCAACAGTCTTCCATGCCATGAAACGACTCAAGCCAGCAGAAATGGAGCCTGCCTTGGCTTCCAGCCCGTCAGAAATAATAACCAAGCCGTTATACGTAAACAAGCTGGGGATATTAACCTTATAAGTCTGCAGTTGCCTAAACGCGGAGGTAATCGTAGTGTTTTCATCAGTGGCATTTTTAAGCTCAACGACGACCAGTGGTATACCATTTACAAACAGAATCACATCGGGACCTTTGTTCTGGTTGTTCTCAATAATGGTGAACTGATTCGCCACCACGAATTCGTTGTTTTCGGGATTGATAAAATCAATCAACCAAACTAAGTCACCACGCTCATTACCATCTTGTTGATAACTAACATTCACGCCTTCAGTCAGAAAACGGTGGAAGGTTTCATTATTGGCAAGTAGCTCAGGGGAGCTGATACGCTGAACGATTTTGACAGCTTCATCCAAGACCGAGGATGGAATGGTGGGATTGATATGCTTAACGGCCTTTTTAAGTCGCTCGATTAATAACACATCAGCAAAACTGCTACGTTCTGGAACGTCAGCATCAAGTGCAATATCAGGAGCATAGAGATAATGATAGCCCAATGCTTGCAAACGGCTAATTGCTAATGCTTCAATGGCATTTTCGTTGAGGTTAGACATAATGAGGTAGGTCGTCAATAATGGACACCAATGGGTTCATCCTGCCAACATGTTTT
>VFSW01011109.1_pt1 | contig 12687 bp, 8 predicted proteins | sample 5358111 | NCBI WGS metagenome assembly VFSW01 (sample SAMN11554181, study PRJNA540505) | mine drainage metagenome | isolation source: sediment from site ElyBrook_90M | place: USA: Ely Copper Mine, Vershire, VT | collected 2017 | reverse complement strand
TTATGAAACAGGAACAGGCCTCTTCCTCCTTTAATTGTCGATTCCCCGGCAACCAGGAGATCGAGATGCCCGTCATTATCAAAATCCAGGAAAGCGGCATCATAACCTTTTACGTCCTTAAGAGATTCGAGCATCTCCTTGTTGTCTTTAACCTCTTCAAAAGTCCCGTCCCTTAAATTGCGGTATAATTTATGATTGCCTGCATTGACTGAGGTAATGAACATATCAAGGTACCCGTCGTTATTATAGTCACCGATGGTGACTGAGGTGGAGCCTGGTTCATCTGAGAGACCACTTGTGGAAGTAATATCCCTGAAAACGCCCTGCCGCTGGTTGGAATATAAAATATTGGCGGCATTCTCATTTATTACGATAAAATCAACATCTCCGTCTTCATCATAATCGCCAAGGCCGGCATCCCGGGTTACAAGCGTCCTTCCTGCCAGTCCAAGTTTTGACGACTGATCCTGGAATGTACCGTCGCCGTTATTCTGAAATAACAGATCCGTGCCTGTTCTGCCCTCAAACATATCAAGATCACCGTCGTGATCCATATCAAAGAACATAGCCATATTTCCACCCGTTTTGCTTCCCAGCCCGGCCTTCGCCGTTACATCCTCAAAAATTCCGGGTCCGGCATTTCTGTATAGTAAGTCACCTTCGTCCCTTAAAATAAACAGATCCATGAATCCATCATTATCATAATCTGCAAAAGCTGCTGAGGACTCCCTGCCGGTATGTCTTATCCCTGCTTCTTGCGAAACATCCTTGTATCTCCCCATATCGTTGTTAAGAAGATAATGTTTATAGGATGAAGTTGCCGGATCATAGCTGCCCACATAAAGATCAATGTCACCATCGCCGTCGTAATCTGCTGCCTCCACATGTGTGGAGTTCCTGAATTCAGGATGCTCACCTTCATTGAAATGAGGAACGATATTCAGACCTGCTGATTCTGTGACATTAACGAATTTAATTACTTCCAGGGCTGACCTGTTATCGTTCACCTGTGAGGTCGCCTGCTGGTCAAAGGAGATGAGCGGGAAACCGATGAGTGACCCACCCGGACCTTTCAGATCCATAATTCCGGCCTGGTATGGAGAGGTGACCTTCAGATAATTATGGAATATTGTAAACTGTATGAGTGCTTTTTCCTTATCCCCCTTTTTAAGCAATTCTATCGTGTTATTATAATATTCAACAGCTTCCTTCGGAAACTCCGGAAATTGCTTATGAATTATTTCCATCTGCTCCAGTGCCTTGTCAGTCTCCCCGTTACGGATATAGATCTCAGTAAGATTCAGATGGGGAACTATATTCCCGGGAGCCTTTTCAACAAGCTGAAGGATGACATTCGCACGTAATTTCTGAGATTCCTTATCTGATGAAGCAGAGTACAGCTCGGAAAGGTCATAAAGAGTCTTGACATGCCCGGGAGAGTACTCCAGGCTGGTCTTCAGCTCCGCTATTGCCTTTTCTCTCTGATCGTTCATCTGGTAAACCGTAGCGAGAATCAACCTTACGTCGGGGTCCTTGGGATCTATTTTAATAGCTTTCATAAGCTGTTTTTCAGCCTGGGGATATTTGCCCATTCTCAAATAAGTCAGGCCAAGATTTGCATAACCCAGCTTTTCTTTCGGCGCCAGTTTAATGTACTTAAGAAACTCTTTCTCTGCCTCATCGAGTTTAAATTCTTCAAGATAGGCGAGACCCAGAGTCTGGGTCGTCATTAAATCGACTGATTTCTGTTTTTCCTTTTCCGGGCTGTTCCGGCAGTTGAAAAGAGCAAGGGAACAAAACAGGGTAATCAGAACAATAATTAAATTTTTCATCCGAATGATATCATTAAATTATTGATGTAACCGTTTATGCCAATCCATCAAATTTACAAAATTAAAGGTAGAGACAGGCCAAAGGGCGTCTCTATGTCTATCCTAAATTATCTGCTTACAGAAACCGGAATCCCGTTCTTAATTTGCGCCACTCCCGGCACACCAATACGATTGCCTTTCCCGTCAAACTGTATTGCACCCGTAACCCCTTCATATTTAATGCTTTTCAGGGCATTCTGCAGCTTTTCACGATCAGTGCCGGCGCTTCTTATGGCCTCTATAAGGAGATTCATCCCATCGTAAGCAAAGGCAGCTACGGTACCGGGATAGTTACCAAATTTCCCCCGGTACTGGTCACTGAATGTGCTCCATAGTTTTCCGGAGCTATTGACCGGATAAACGAATGTGACATTTTCATAATTCTTCATATCGCCCGGGATTTTATTCTCATCAAGCTGAATCAAAGGACAATATACAGGCTGGTAAAAATTATCAACTCTTAACTTCTCTATCAGCTTAAATAAGGCGGGTGGCCCGACAAAAAGAATGATACTCCCGATATCTCCGCTCCTAAGCTTATCCACAATATCCTTAAAATTATCAGGGTCAGGATGATAGGCTAGTTTTACCGGTTCCGGGATACCCCTGCTTTTTAATTTCTCCAGAAAACAATTCATTGTTGATCCCGAGTCATATTCAGCATCATGGATTATGGCTATCTGATCATGCTTCTTAATTTTGCCTATCGCATTTATCAGAGCGTCAGACTGTTGAAAACCGTTTGAAACTGCATTAAAAAACCATGGAACAAATGCCTGGGCGAGTGTAGGATCCGCGGACCATTCCGATACAAAAACAACCCTTGATTTGGCGGCAACCTGCTCCACAAGGTGGGCATTCCTTCCATCGTGGGAACCTGCCATAGCCACAACATTCTCATCAAATACCAGTGATACAGCCTGTTTGGAACCGGTTCCCCAGGGTCCTTCCATCGAACGGACGATTAATTCAAATTTTGTCCCCTTATACCCGCCATGCAGGTTCGCATTGAGAATAGCCAGTTCTGAAGCCTGTCGGGCCTCAACTGAATTATTATCCTGAATAAGTAATCCAATTTTAATGGTCTGTTTCACTCCTGACTCCGCCAGCGCGATCTTAATATTAAGAAGAACCGGCAGCAGGAAAGCCAGACAGGCAGTAATAATTGTATTAGGGACTCTCATTTAGATCTGCAGCCGCTGATCATAAAATTTTTCTGCCAATTGCGAGGGCAATTTTCTTCAGTTCATTCATTAATCCTGCAAAATTTTCAGGATCAAGTGACTGATAGCCGTCACACAGGGCCTGATCGGGTTTGTAATGCACCTCCATTATCAAACCGTCAGCGCCGGCTGCAACAGCTGCTTTTGCCATGGATGGTACCATCCAGCTGATCCCTGTTCCATGACTTGGATCGACAATAACAGGAAGATGAGTGAGTCTTTTCAGCATTGGCACCGCGCTCAGGTCAAGGGTATTCCTGGTGGACGTTTCAAATGTACGGATACCCCGTTCACAGAGAATGATATTCTCATTTCCCTGATTCAGAATATATTCAGCGGCAAGCAGGAACTCCTCTATGGTAGCCATCATACCTCGTTTCAGCAGGATCGGTTTACGCGTCATTCCCACCTCCTTCAGAAGCGGGTAATTTTGCATGTTCCTTGAGCCGACCTGGAGCATATCTGCGTACTCTCCAACCATCTCTACCTGTCTTGTATCCATCACTTCAGTTACTACCGGCATTCCGGTTTCCGCCCTGATTGAGCTGAGCAGTTTTAAACCCTCTTCTCCAAGACCCTGAAAGCTGTAAGGTGAAGAACGCGGTTTGAACGCGCCGCCGCGCAGTATGCGGGCTCCCTCTTTTTTTACTGCCCTTGCAGTATCGGATAGTTGTTCCAGACTCTCCACAGCGCAAGGCCCTGCAATCACCACAACTCCGGTACCGCCTACTTCAACTCCGGCAACATTCACAACGGAAGATTCAGTCCTGTTCTCACGACTCACACGGGCCGGAACCCTGAATCCAACATTTGAGTGATTATTGCATGAATTTGCCTCCATTGGAAATTTCTATTAAGTATTAGTAAGAAATATCAGTTTTTTTGTAAATTTTATCATCTTTTTCAAAACGCGGGGCAGGAGAAAATTCGAATTTACCATTTACGACTTTAGCCAGAAAAATTGATCTCACGTTATTCCACGAATCAGCGAAAATTATTTTACCTGTGACACCCTCGTACCCGTTAAAGGTTTTCAGGTCGGTCAATATATCGCGTATGAGTACACGGTTAAGTCCGGCTTTCTGTATAGCCTGGATTAAGATATTCATACCATCGTAGGCATGCGCGGCAAAGACATCCGGCTCCTGGCCGAATCTTTTAATATAATTGATTTTAAATGCCTTCAATTTGGGATTGTCCGCATCGGGATTATACTGGCAGGTTGTTACAATACCTTCTGCGAGGGGGCCGGCAATTTTGAGAAATTCCGGATTGACTATTCTGTCAGAGCAAAAAACAGGCTGTTTAAGACCCATTGCCCTGATCTGCTTCAAAATAAGTGCCGATTCTTTGGCATTCCCCCAAATTGCAATAGCGTCCGGTGAGGTTTTCTTAATATGTTCCAGCTGGTCTTTGAAATCAGTTTCCCCGTCGTTAAACCTCTCTTCAATTATTATTGGATAACCAATGCGGGTAGATGAGCGGTTGAAATGGAGTATACCCACTCTTCCGTAACGGTTGTTCGCCCTTATTACCGCGACCCTGCTATGTCCGGTTTTTTTAAATATATAATCCACCATTGCATAACCGCTCTGTCTGTCATCAGGAATTACACGGATGACCCATGGTATATTTGTCTCTGTAAACGTTGGGTCAGGATCGCCTGTATTAACATTCGGAATCTCCATTTTCAGAGTAGCTCTGATTGCAACATGTGATACTATGTCGTCAATTGAACCCAGCCATGCCCAGACCTTTTCGTCATCCATTTTTACAACTTCATTGGCAGCAGCACCCCAGAGGCCAACATCATTATGCTCCATCAATTTGTAAGGAATTCCATGGTAGCCTCCCTTCCTGTTGGCTTCCTCAATTGCCAGCAGAGATCCCTGAAGCATCTGTTTGCCCAGGTCAGAAATTATTGAACCCTCCAGCGGTCCCAGAAAACCTATTCTCACCTCTTTCAGATCTGTGGGAGGCTTCAGCTCACGTCCGGCACCATAAAACTTTATCGGTACAAGAAAATGATATTTATATGCTTTCTGATATTTATCAAATGCTACCAGTTCATCAGGTATATTACCATAGTTCTTATTCTTTTCCTGTCCGTTCACCAATAGAGACGGAAGCAGGAAGATGAGAATAAAAAACGATAAACGTCTGAGATGTGGTTTCATATTTTCAATTTTATTATTTTTTACATACAGCATAAGCTTCTATCTCTACAAGAAGTGTTTCCCAGCAAAGTCTTGCCTGTATTCCGGTGCTGGCAGGCAGTGGATCAAGATTCAGCCACTGGAAAAAAGTTGTCCGGATCTTGTTAAATTCGGCATAATCCCGTTCGATATCCCTGAGATAATTTGTCGTTCTTACTATGTCATGCCAGGTCATCCCCTCAGCTGCCAGAAGGTTGGTGATATTACGGTAAGTTCTCCAGAGCTGGGCTTTGAAATCACCAATGTGTTCGGCTTTTCCTTCCTCATTAACACTGGCGGTACCTGATATTAAAAGGATTTTGTAATCTCCAAGGTCGAGACGGAGCGCTCTTGAAAAAGAAGAGGGTCTCTGATAGTTATATGCTTCATTTATTACTTGTGGTGCATGAACTACATGCTTTTCTATAGGAGGACGCTCCTTATGAACCGAAGGAAAGACCGATCCCGGTATCGTACCACCATCAGTTAAAATCCCTAACTTTTTCATCTCTACACGCTCTCCGTCCGTAAGTTTTGACAGATCAATCAGTAATTGCTTATCACCCATTATTCCTTGTATTTCTATTATTTAAGTATACTGTATTTCATTTAATTTGATCAATCTGAATTATTTCAGAAGCTCTCCGCGACTTACACCATCTGAGGTGGCAACCCAAAGCACATCTTTATCAGCATCGACTCCGATAATAAAGTTATGCGCGATTGAGGGAGACAATGGTATTTCCCTGGTATGGCTGACACTTGTGCTATCATCTTTACGTCCGAAATTTTTAATGATAGCCTTCCCGTTGCTGTCATTTTCGTTTTTCTTGTAGGTCACCCAGTTCTTGCCGTCAGTGCTGCTTAATCCGTTATCACTGCAGATGAATACAACCGGACCTTCAGCCCTGAGAAAATTTATGAAGTTACTGGCCAGGCCACTGTCGTGATCAAAATAGCCTTTCCAGTTTTTGCCGTCATACCGGCTCATGCCAAAATAAGTCGAAACCCATAAGATACCGTCAGCCCAGGAGGTCGCTGTAGTAATATCATGGACGACACCATCATCAGGTTGCAGATCAATTTCCATAAAACCATCAGGGTCAGTGTAATCTCTGAATTGTTTGGTCTTGGTATTGTACTCAATTACACCGCCTCCCCATGCTGCGATATAAATCTTCCCGTCGCCGGCAGAAACTCCATAAGTCCAGGGTTCATGCATCGGGGCATTTTTTTCAGTAAATATCTCCCATTCCTTTGTATAAGTGTCGTAATGACCTGCTCCTCCTCCTGTGGCAACCCATACATCTTTCCCGTCACATATAACACAATAAACGAGATCGTTTGGCATGCCGCTGTTAAGCTGCGTGAAGTTTTCGAACCTCCCTGCCGACCATCTGCTTAACCCGCCAAGAGTACCGATCCAGACATCTCCTGTTAGTTTGCTTACATCAATGGAAACAACTCCATTATGTGGTAGTCCGTCTTTTGTCGTATATGTTCGCCATTTACCTTTCTCATACACTGCGAGACCCTCATGTGTTCCCACAAGTACCCGCTCGCCATCAATACGAACAGTATAAGCTTTGTTCGAGGGCAATCCATCCCTGGTGGTAAAATTACGCCAATGCCCATATACCGGCATTGGTTTTGTATCCTCGGTTCCAGGTTTATTACCGGACTGACTCCCAGCCATTACCTGAGGATTACCGGCACTTCCCCGGTCATTTGGGGAGAGGGAATTCATGCCGGCAGATTGCTGCTTGTTCCATATAAAACCCAGAGAGCCGACACCTGAAACAACAACAACCAATACCGCATATTTAAAGTAATTTCCCTGAAATCTTTTTTTCATGATTTTCAATTTTAATGAGATGTATACGATGCATGTTGAGTACCTGAAACTTCATGAGCCTTTGAAGTCTTCAGGTCGTACTCCGGCGATCTTAAAGACCTGAGATAATCGATCAGATCGTTAAGGTTATTTTTCGTCATATCGCTGACCAGACCGTGTTTATCATCCTTCCCGTATTTCGTCCATATCTCCTCCAGGGTGGCAGCCCGTCCGTCATGCAGGTATGGTGCAGAAGCGTAGATATTGTTAAGGTGAGGAGTATCAAATAAAACCGAGTCGTCTGAACGCGACAGCGTGCTTACATACTCAAGTTTTCTGTTCGTATAGTATGGAGGCGGATGGCAGGTTATACAACGGTTTTTTTCCGGGATAAGGTTACCGGAATTATCTACCGAACGATCAAAGATCGCTTTCCCCCTGAGCTGCGATTCTGTCAGCTTACCATCCGGATTATATACAAGATTCGGAGGATAATGTATCCCTGTAAGGATATAGGCAGTGAGCGCATCGAGGTCTTTATAACTGAAGGATTCGGTCCTTGTAAGAAAGGTGGAAAAGCGTATGCCGTCCTGTTTATAGACAGTCTGATTTGTACCTGTCCATTTAAACGGGGCTGTCTCACTTATATCACGCAATGACTCCGTATTTGTGAGATTTCTCCCCATGTCCTTGCCTGACATGTTATAAACCAGTCCATCCTCATGCATATCGGGGTGGCACGTATAACAACAGTATTGATTCTGAAAAGTATGTCCGGCATTATTGAAAAGCCTGCGTCCCCGGCGGGCTACCGTAATTCGCCGGGGGCCACCAAGGTCAATTGATGAGACAGTCTCAAGAGTTTCGGTATTTATAACTGCAATTTTATCATCCAGTGTTTCAGCCACATACAACCTTTTGCCATCAGGTGAAAGAGCCAAACCCTTAGGATTGGCGCCTGTTCCAATACGTTTTTTAATATAACGGCTGCTGATTCCCAGATTGTCGGAATATCTTTTCAGCATTTCAGGCGTCGAATTTGCAATCAGGGCCCGTACTGAGTCTATGTCGATAACTGAAATACAATTGACTCCCGAAGATGATTCGAAAGCTCTTTTGCCATCCGGGGTAATGACAATTCCAAAGGGATCAGGATAATAAGAATCAGGTTCATCGAGTAACAGCTGGATCACCCTTCCGTTATTCTTCCTGTCAATTATCCCGAATCCATGGGTCATCATCCATCCCTGTTCGACCTGAATAGACGGAACCAGATTCTTCGGACGGATCAACGTAACAAATCCGAGGTCGCCATCCGGAGTAAATGCAACATTTTCCATCATATAAGCAGATTCCATATTTGTATATCCGCTTATCCTTTGTGTACTGTCATCTATGACAGTGATCTCGGTGACAACCGGTTCTCCGTAAGGAACGATATTCGCACGCCGGCTGGTCACGTAAAGTACTTTCCCGTCAGGCGATAGTTTTATTCCTGTGGGATTATTGCCGGCTGCCAGCCTTTTTACCTCTTCACCGGTATTAAGGTCTATGACCGAGATATCGGAAGAATAAGAATTAACAACGTAAAGTGACTTTCCGTCGGAGCTCAGTGAAAGCCCGGCAGGACCATTTCCTGTTTTTAATGTATCTGTTACCTTCTGAATTGCCAGATCAATTACATAAACATTATCAGCCCATTCATTGGTGACATATGCTTTCTCACCATCGCTGCTTAATACAACGCTGTGTGGCTGAACTCCCACCCCGATCTTATTCAGAACATTTTGTTTTTCAGCATCAACAACAAGCAGTGCATTTGCCTCCTGGGCAACAACATACAACCTTTTGCCATCCGGGGAAACAGCCAGGTTAAAAGGTGACAGGTAAGGCGCATTTACCAGTTTTGAAATAAAACCGGATTTCTGAATATACAGGTGACATGAGGTACATAAAAGAGGATGATCAGTTGTGGCCGTTTTTGAATCGACATGTGCCCTCGCCAGTTTGTGCAAAGGAAAACGAACGAGCAAACCCGCTGCAAGAATAATTCCAAAAAAGATAATTAATTTAGAATATCTCATAATAATTATTCTGTATCAATAAGTTTTTCTTTTATACTGCTTATATGAACAGGAACGCTGGTCGGAGATTTTTTTACTGCCAGAGGTACCCTGTTCTCCGGCGCAAGCTCATGATCCTCGTGACAGCCAACACATCCGCGACGTTCATTGGGACGCAACCATAACCAGTCACACTCGGCAGTAACATGTCCCTCATTATCCAGCGACCTTATCTTAAATGGTTTATCGGCAATAATTTTAAGATAGAACGAACCATCTTTCTCTGTCTGAACAATACCAAGGGAGGAGTCTAAACCCATGATCTCAATTTTAGTGGCTTCAGGTATTGATTGTGACCGGACCGGTAACTGTGGATTCCGAAGATTGACATCCTGGCAGACTATTAATCCTGTCCTGATATCCATATGCACTTCACTCGGAAGCTTTCTTGTTCTCTGGTGTACCCTTACTTCAACAGCTTCCAGTACGTTATAGTTGCTATTATTATATAATGTCTTACCCGGCACCTTCTTCTCAGGATCAAATTCGGCCAGGGCGAAACATTCAGCATCGGATCTGCGGTATGAAACCAAAAGTTTCCCTGACTGTTCGGGAAAAACTGATTGAAACTCACCCTCTATCCCCGATGTCAGATTTTCGGCTGAATGCAAAGGCCGGTTGTAATTGATGGCAATTATATCACCTCCGCGATGCCGGACACTGTCGGATTCAATGAAAAATATTCTTTTATTCATTGTTTCCCTGCATCTGCCATCTACTGTACTCCCGTCGTTTCCCTGATAGAAAAGTTCATATTTTGTACCATCAGGTCGCATAATCATAAGGGCTGTATTTCCCCTGTCAGGATATACAGGCCTGCTGACAGATAAGATACGGCCGTCATTGAGGACTGTAGAAGCTAAATATGTATGAGGATTATATGTAATTCTTTTAAAATCAGATCCGTCTATATTGCCTGCAAATAATGAATGTTCTGATTTCAATGAATCATCCCGCAGGAATTTACTGAAGACTATTTGTCCCAGGGGAAGGTATGCCGGATCAGTACAATTATTATTTGAAGAGGTAATCTTTCTGACTTTTAAACTGGCCAGATTCATTTCCCATATCTGCCACGGGTCATTTTCTTTAAGCTGACCCGTAAAGAGCATATGGCTGCCATCACATGATATCTCAGGAGAGCGTGCGGAGTAATAACCTGATGTTAGAACCTTTGCTGGTTTATCCGGGTTTGAAGGGTCCATAACTGCAATGCGGGACCCTGGTAAGTATCTGACTGAATTTTCGTTACCATATTTATTGTTCTCCGTCTTCCTGCTTACCTCCGTGAATATGATCATTCCATCATATGAAGCTTTCCTGCAGGATATTAAGAGAATACCGGAAGAAAATGTCAGCACAAATGTAATAAGAATCAGGCCCGCTCTCAATCTGTTCATCCAAAACTCAGTTTTTAGGTTCGGTTATAGTAATAATCTGGTTTGCCTTTAAATTCTCCAGTACCTGGTACTTCCCGGAAGGCCATTTGATCTCAATCTTATCAACCATGTCATTTTTAGCAAGCCCGAAATGTATACGCGGGTCATTTTGTGAAAGGTATCCTGTTGTACTCTTTTTCTGTGCATATTGCATCTTTCCACCCGAAAACAGTTTTACTCTTGCACCTATAGCGTCGCGATTGCTCGTTGTCCCGATCAGGTTGAGAGTAATCCAGTTATTCAGGTTTCCTTTATTATTTCTCAGGAACACGCAATGGTCATTCAGATTTACTATAAGAACATCAATGTCGCCGTCATTGTCATAATCTCCAAGAGCGACTCCCCTGCCTACAAGTTCTTTCTGGAAATATTTACCAAGTTCCAGTGATGCATCCCTGAATTTTCCGTTTCCCTCATTTTCAAAAATCTGGTCTTCCTGTCCGTAAAGATGCTTTAAAGCGCCGTTTGTCTTGTAAATATCCTGATCGCCATCATTATCATAATCGAAAAATGACGAGGACCAGCCCACGAACTGGGCTGAAGCTGTCGAAATACCTGAGGCTACACCTTTCTCTGAGAAGAGGCCATTACCCATATTCTCATATAACGAACAGTAAGAATCATCAGAAACAAACATATCGAGAAGACCGTCCCCGTTGAAATCGGCAAAGTCCACCGACATACTTACAGTGGCCTCGCCTCCCTGGCTGAAAGCGGTACCCGACATCGTTCCCCTGTCGGTGAAGCCTTTTCCAGCATCATTATGCCACAGATAGTTCAATGTATGGTCATTTGCAACATAGATATCCACAAAACCATCGTCGTCGTAGTCAGCGGCACCGACACCCATAGCTCTGCCGTCAGTATCGTTTATACCCATACTCTTTGTAACGTCTTCAAAAACCCCATTCCCTTTGTTGTGATAAAGGATATCCGGCTGAGCATCATAAGCCATTGGTCCCGGAAAGCCGTCAGGGGCATAAAAGTATTTGTATTCGGGATCAAAATAGAGGTAATTACCAACGTATAGATCAAGCAATCCATCGTTATCGTAGTCAAGCCAGACAGCTCCGATACTGCATTCCTTACCTCCTGCTACTCCGGCCCTTTTTGTCACATCGGTAAATGTACCGTTGCCATTGTTTTTAAAAAGAACATTAGGCCCGTAATTACTCAGATAAATGTCAGGATATCCGTCATTGTTAAAATCACCTATTGTAACCCCCATGGAATAAAAGGGACCGCCTACGCCTGCTTTTCTGGTTACATCCTCATATGTTCCGTTACCCATATTATGATACAGATGATTTTCCGGCAATTTCTCCGGTTTGGGATCCTTACTGAAACCCTCTTTCCAGGTTCCGCTGCACATATAAATATCCATCAGGCCATCCTGATCATAATCAAGAAATGCTGCTCCTCCACCCACAGATTCAATAATATTATTCAGATGTTCTTCCCCGATGGAGTGAACAAAGTCCAAACCGATCTCCTTGTCTATTTCCTGGAAATAATCGTTTGTGGCAGGAGGCGGTGTTAAAGTTGATTGTTTAGGTGAACCTGAAGAGGGGCTGCTTCCTGACCGGCATCCGGAGACCAGCAACAGGAAAAAGAGAAGATATGTAAAATATCTGCCCGACTTTACATCGCTGTAATCAATAAATAACATTCTCATGTGGTCAGGTCTTTAGGTAACAGTGCAAACTTATTCATTTATTCCAATTAAAAATTACAATAAAAAAAATTAACACTTTTAGCTATTACATTTAAGTGAATTTTAAGAATATCAGATAGCTGACTAAAAATATTTTAACACTATCATGACTACTGCCCGATCCTGCGAGTGTTTCTACAAACCTTAAAAAATGAAATGCCTCAGACCTGCAGTAAATTTCAGGCGGAGGACAACTACAGTTAAAAGCGTCCTGAATGGCAGCTCAGGAATCGCTGAACGGGACGTATGGAAAACGTTCCGGCCGGATGAAAATTGTGATTAAAACTG
>VFSW01011108.1_pt1 | contig 12687 bp, 12 predicted proteins | sample 5358111 | NCBI WGS metagenome assembly VFSW01 (sample SAMN11554181, study PRJNA540505) | mine drainage metagenome | isolation source: sediment from site ElyBrook_90M | place: USA: Ely Copper Mine, Vershire, VT | collected 2017 | reverse complement strand
GCGGCAAGGAACACCAGTGGGACACAAACAACCGCTTCCGCCCGTTCTGCAGCGAACGCTGCAAGATGATAGACCTCGGGCGGTGGGCCAACGAGGAATATCGCGTCGAACATCGCGAAGCCGGGCAGGAATTCCCGGAACCCGATCACCAGGCCTGACGTAGCAATGCCACTCCATGCGCGCCATGCTGCCATGCAGTGTGCATGTCGGCTTGCGTCAAACCGCCCAGCGCATACACCGGCATCGAACAACCCGCCGCGCTCGCCGCAAACTTTTCCCAACCCAGATGCGACGCTCCCGGATGCGAGCGCGTAGCCAGCACCGGACTCAGCAGCGCGAAATCGCAGCCCAGCGCTTCGGCCCGGCGCAACTCCTCCGCGCTGTGACAGGAAGCCGCGCACCATTCGACTCCGGGACGATCTTCCAGCTCAGCCAGCTGCGCGCCGGTGAGCTGCACCCCGTCCGCACCGATTTCTTTTGCCAGCCCGATGTCGGCATTGATGAGCAGTCGTGCATCATGTAACCGTATCAGAGGCAGCATCTTCAGCGCCAGCGCACGCAACGCCGCGCGCGAATAATCCTTCTCGCGCAACTGCACCAGCCGCAGGCCGTTGTGCAGAGCGGCTTCCATCCGCCGGATGAATTCATCCTCGCCCAACTCGGCGACGTTGCTGATCGCATACAGGGCCGGCAAGGACAGCGCGCGCAGGATGGGCGCGTTGGCGGGCAACAATGGAGAAACGGAAACCCGGTGATCGGGAGTCGGGCTCACGGCTCTGGACGATTGCCACGCAAACTGCTGCCCCTCGTGCGGATGCAGCTCGCCGCTCCACGCCGTCACGCGGAAGAAATTCAGCCTCACGGTCGCATGCGGATAGGTGTACACGCGCGTCAGCCATGGGTAGGCGGTGGTGACGGTGATGCCCAGCTCCTCGCGCAGCTCGCGCACCAGCGCATGGTAGGGCGTCTCGCCGGGCTCGATCTTGCCGCCGGGGAATTCCCAGTAGCCGGCCCAGATTTTGTCGGGAGGGCGCTGGGCGAGGAGGAATGTGCCGTCTGGTTTTTGCAGCACGGCGGCGGCGACATCGACGATCTTGGTATTTTGGGTTGAATTGCTCAATACATTCTTTCAGGCCAGATAAAAAACAACTTCGTCGGGAGTACAGCTACCCCCTCTCCCCTCGCGGGAGAGGGTTAGGGAGAGGGGAAACCAAATCAAATCCGCCGGGGGTAGCCCGGCGAAGTTGACTTTGGTTTTGGTCATTCATGTTTCGATACGGCCTTCGGCCTACTCAACACGAGCGGAACAATTAACTCCGTGCCACCAACGGAAACGCCCCCGGATTCCTGATCGACTCAACCGCCAAATCCACATCCAGTTCCGGCCAGTACAAATGATGGGGCTGGGGTAATTCGACGTGCGTCAACTTGCCGATGGGCGCTTCGGCAAACCACGGAAAATCCTTGAATGAAACAAACAACTCCTCATCTCCCAGCAGGAGCCAGAACCCTTGTCGGGAGACATTGGTTACTTCAGCTTCCGAAGTGTTTCTGCCAAGCTGTGCGTATGTCATGTTCATGCTCCTCGATAAGCGTTTGCGCCTGCCGTAGCGCCTTTGCGCTCAGGCCGATGTTCTGCGCAAGCGCGATTTGCGGCTCCATCCAGAACTTGGCTTCCCCTTCGGCATGATTGACATGCACATGCAATCGAGGCTCTTCACGTGAGAAAAAAAGAAGCGAAACCCGTGTGCGCGGAAAACGGTAGGTGCCATGCGGCCATGATAGCACCCGGGAACCGTCTGGCGGAACTGCCTGCTTTAACTGCGTGGGCACAAAATACGTGCCCACTCTACGATTGCCGTCCTGCCCAATCCCTCGCAAACTGCCACCCCACGCGCCCGCTGCGCGATCCTCGCTGTATGCTCCATTGCAACGCCGCCTGTCTTGCAACCTCATCCAGCTCACCGGTCATCCCGAAGTGCTTCAGCCAGTGCGCGACGATATCCAGGTATTCGTCCTGGGAGAAAGGATAGAACGACACCCACAAGCCGAAGCGTTCCGACAGCGAAATCTTTTCCTCGACAGTTTCCCCCGGATGAATCTCGTCGCCTACATATTTCGCCGCGAGATTGTCCTGCATGGATTCCGGCATCAGGTGGCGGCGGTTGGAGGTGGCGTAGATCAGCAGGTTGTCGGAGAACGCCACCAGCGAGCCGTCGAGCGCGGCCTTGAGCGCCTGGTAGCCGGGCTCGTCGGCATTGAACGACAGGTCGTCGCAATACAGGATGAAACGCTCCGGCCTGCCCGCGACCAGCGCGATGATGTGCGGCAGGTCGGCCAGCGCCGGCTTGCCGACTTCGATCAGGCGCAGGCCATCCTTCGAGTATTCGTTGAGCAGCGCCTTGACCAGCGAGGACTTGCCGGTACCGCGCGAGCCGGTGAGCAGCATGTTGTTGGCCGTGCGGCCCTGCACGAACTGCCTGGTGTTCTGCTCGATGAGTTGCTTCTGCCTGTCTATGCCGAGCAGGTCGGAAAGTGTGATGCGGTGCGGGTGCTGCACCGGGATCAGCCGGCCCTGCTCCCAGCGGAAGGCATGCGCAGCACCCCAGTCCGGTGCATTGCCCGCCGCGGATTTGGGCAGCGTGCGTTCCAGCTTTTCCATCAGCCTTTCGGCGCGGTCGAGAAAACGGTCGAATTTGTCCATTCAATGCTCCACTCTAAAATCCGTCGCGAGCAGATCAATATGCAAGGCGCAGTGGAGCGCGCGACGAAGACATACCTACTGGGTAGGCAAGGATGCGCGCGACACTGCAACACCGCAGATTGATCGCGCAGCAGGATTTTTAACTTCGGTAGCTGGCGTTGATCTTGACGTAATCATAGGAGAAATCGCACGTCCACAGCGTCGCATTTTCCGCACCGCGACCCAGCACCACGCGTATCGTGATGTCGCTCTGCCGCATCACGCGCTGGCCCTCCTCCTCGCGGTAGCTGGCGGCGCGCCCGCCGTTCTCGGCGACCAACACCTCGTCGAGGTAGAGTTTGAGCGCGGCGACATCGAGATCGTCTATTCCGGCATAACCGATCGCGGCGAGGATGCGGCCGAGGTTGGGATCGGAGGCGAAGAACGCGGTCTTGACCAGCGGCGAGTGCGCGATCGCGTAACCGATCTGCTTGCACTCGGTCTCGCTCGTGCCGCCCTCGACGCGCACGGTGATGAATTTGGTCGCGCCTTCCCCGTCGCGCACGATGGCCTGCGCAAGATGAATCGCGACTTCGCTGATGGCCGATTGCAATGCCTTGCCGGCCTTGCTGCCGGCGTCTGCCACTTCGGGCAGCGCTGCCTTGCCGGTGGCGATCAGCATCAGCGCGTCGTTGGTCGAGGTATCGCCGTCGACGGTGATGCAATTGAACGAACGGTTGGCCGCCTCGGCGACCATAGACTGCAGCAGCGGTTGCGCGATTTTCGCATCGGTGGCGATGTAGCCCAGCATGGTCGCCATGTTCGGGTGGATCATGCCCGAGCCCTTGGCGATACCGGTGATCGTGATGGCCACGCCATCTATCGTCACTTGTCTGGAGATCGCCTTGGCGACGATGTCGGTGGTCATGATAGCCTCGGCGGCAGCCAGCCAGTTGTCGGCGCGCATGTTGGTGACGGCGCCGGGCAGGCCTGCGGCGATCTTCGCTACCGGCAGTATCTCCATGATCACGCCGGTCGAAAACGGCAGAATTTGACTGGCTTTGCAACCGAGCAAGCCGGCCAGTGCCGCGCAGCTGGTGCGCGCATCCCGCATGCCCTGTTCGCCGGTTCCGGCATTGGCATTGCCGGTGTTGACCAGCAGCGCGCGTATGCCTGCCGGGCCTGTAACCGCTGACCGGGCAAGATGCTCGCGCGCGACGATCACCGGCGCGGCGCAAAAGCGGTTCTTCGTGAACACGCCGGCGACCCGCGCGCCCTCGCACAACTGCATCACCAGCAGGTCTTTCCGGTCAGGCCGTTTGATATTCGCTTCCGCGACGCCCAAAGAAACGCCCGCAACGGGCAGCAGTTGTGCCGCGACGGGCGTGGACAGATTGACAGGCATTTTACTGGTTCCTAATAACGGCCGTTATTGCGATAGATGTAATTGCTGAGCTCCGCGGACTGGCTGTTCACGCGCCGGACGATGCCGTGCACATTGCGCACCACACCGCGCATCACTTTGTAGACTATCATCGGGTGCGAGTTGACCAGCTTTTCGAACTCGGACCTGGCCATGCTCAGCACCTTGGTTTTTCCCACCGCGTAAAGCGTCGCGCTGATATCGGAGGCCGCTCCGCCGACAAAGGTGATGATGCCCGCCAGATCGCCGGGTTTGAGCACGTGGATGATGGATTGCTCGCTGCCGCTTTCAATCTTCACCTCGATATCGCCATGCGCGAGTATGTACAGATTGTCCGGCTGCTTGTCTCCCGGCTTGACGATGATCTCGCCGGACTTGTAATCCTGAACCTCGAACAAGCCCTCGATAACTCCCACTTCGGCATCACTCAGCTCTTCGGTGATCGTCGAGGTGCGCAGCGTATCAAACACTAATGACATTTCTCTCTCCCTAGAGGGTTAACCCAGTCTGCCATGGCACTGTTTGTATTTCTTGCCGGATCCGCACGGACAGGGATCGTTCCGGCCCACCTTTTGCTCGTTGCGCACAAACGGCCTGTGCTCTTCCTGCGTTGCCTGGCCCGCTTCCGGCTGCGCCAGGGCCTCTTCATAATCGGCATGGTGGTACTGCACATTTTCCGGTGCCGGCACGGACTGCACAGCCTCGACATCCTCTTCGCCGCGCACCTGGACGGTCATCAACACCTGGGTCACTTCGTTCTTGATCGCATCCAGCATCGTGGAGAACAGCTCAAACGCCTCGCGCTTATACTCCTGTTTCGGGTTCTTTTGCGCATAGCCGCGCAAATGTATCCCCTGGCGCAGGTGATCCAGCGCGGCCAGGTGCTCGCGCCAATGCACGTCCAGGCTTTGCAGCATGATCATGCGTTCGTAGTGGTGCATGACTTCCGCGCCCACCGCATTCACCTTATCCTGGTATTGCCGGTGGGCATGCTCGATTATGCGCGCGCGCAGGCCCGCCTCGTTCAACTGCTTGTCCTGTTCCAGCCAGGCCGCCAGGGCCAGCTCCAGCCGGAACTCGGCAGCCAGTATTCTTTCCAGCCCGGGCACGTCCCACAACTCTTCCATCGAGTGCGGCGGAATATAAAGGCTGACGGTGCTTTCCATCACGTCTGCGCGCATCGCCTGTATGGTTTCCGAGATATCCGTGCTTTCCAGCAGTTCGCTGCGCTGCTGATAGATCACTTTGCGCTGGTCGTTGGCGACATCATCGTACTCGAGGATCTGTTTGCGCATGTCGAAGTTGCGGGCCTCGACTTTGCGCTGCGCATTCTCTATCGCGCGCGTCACCCAGCTGTGCTCGATCGCCTCTCCTTCCGGCAGCTTGAATCTGTTCATGATCGCGGTGACCCGGTCCGAGGCAAAAATCCTCAGCAATGGATCCTCCAGCGACAGGAAAAAACGGCTGGAGCCCGGGTCGCCCTGGCGCCCGGCCCGGCCGCGCAACTGGTTGTCCACGCGGCGCGACTCGTGGCGTTCGGTGCCGATGATATGCAGCCCGCCGCTGGCAAGCACCTGCTGGTGCAATTCCTGCCATTCGGTTTTTACCCGGGCGATACGCTGTTCCTTCGCTGCCTGGTCCAGGCCGGCATCTGCATGCACCAGTTCGATCTGCTTCTCGGCATTGCCGCCCAGCACGATATCCGTTCCGCGCCCCGCCATGTTGGTGGCAATGGTGATCATCCCGGGGCGCCCTGCCTGCGCGATGATTTCCGCTTCGCGCGCATGCTGCTTGGCGTTGAGCACCTGGTGCGGCAGCTTGTCGCGCTGCAGATAGCCGGACAGCAATTCCGAATTCTCGATCGAGGTCGTGCCCACCAGCACCGGTTGCCCGCGCTTGTGGCAATCCTTTATGTCGTCTATCACCGCATGATATTTCTCCCTGGCGGTGAGGTAGACCTTGTCCATCATGTCTTTGCGTATGGTCGGGCGATGCGGCGGAATGATCACGGTTTCCAGGCTGTATATCTGCTGGAACTCGTACGCCTCGGTATCCGCAGTCCCCGTCATGCCGGCAAGCTTGCCGTACATGCGGAAATAGTTCTGGAAGGTGATCGCGGCCAGCGTCTGGTTCTCCTTCTGGATCGTCACACTCTCTTTCGCCTCAACCGCCTGGTGCAAACCGTCCGACCAGCGCCGTCCCGCCATCAGGCGGCCGGTAAACTCGTCCACGATCACCACTTCGCCGTCCTGCACCACGTAATGCTGGTCGCGGTGGAACAGGTTGTGCGCGCGCAATGCCGCATACAAATGGTGGATCAGTGTGATGTTGGCGGGGTCGTACAGGCTTCCGTCTTCCGGCAGCAGCCCGGCCCTGACCAGGATATTTTCGGCATTTTCATGGCCCGCCTCGGTCAGCAGGATCTGGTTGTTTTTCTCGTCCACGCTGTAGTCGCCCGGACCTTCCGCATCCGGTTCCCCGGCCTTGCGCACCAATTGCGGCACCAGTTTGTCGATGCGCACATAGATGTCCACGTTATCTTCGGCCTGGCCGGAAATGATCAGCGGCGTGCGCGCCTCGTCGATCAGGATAGAGTCAACTTCGTCCACGATGGCGTAGTTGAGCGCGCGCTGAAAACGTTCGCCTACCTGGGTCGCCATGTTGTCGCGCAGGTAGTCGAAGCCGAATTCGTTATTGGTTCCATAGGTGACATCGGCCGCGTACGCGGCCTGTTTGTCGGCCGAATCCATCTGCGACAGAATCACGCCCACCGACAAGCCCAAAAAGCGGTACACCCGGCCCATCCACTCGGCATCCCGCCCCGCCAGGTAATCGTTCACGGTGACGACATGCACGCCCCTGCCGGAAATCGCATTCAGGTAAACCGGCAGCGTGGCCATCAGGGTTTTCCCCTCGCCGGTGCGCATCTCGGCGATCTTGCCATAATGCAGCACCATCCCGCCGATCAGCTGCACATCATAGTGACGCATCCCCAGCACGCGGGTACTGGCTTCCCGCACCACGGCAAAAGTCTCGGGCAGCAGTGCGTCCAGCGTCTCCCCCCGCTCGAAGCGCTGCTTGAACTCGGCGGTTTTCTGGCGCAGCTCTGCATCGCTTAATTTGGCGATGTCGGCTTCTAGCTTGTTGATGGACTGGACTGTAGCGCGATATTGCTTGAGCAAACGGTCATTGCGGCTACCGAAGATACTTTTCAGCACACTGGAAATCATATTTTTATATTCTCTACTGCTGTGAGCGCCCTGCAAATAATAAAAGGGTGAGGCAAACAACACCCCACCCTCGCCAATACCATCACTGTCAGCTGGCGGCTTTTTCTAAAAAGCGCACGGGATTCTGGGCAATACCTTTGTAACGGACTTCAAAATGCAGGTGGTTACCGGTGGAACGCCCGGTACTCCCCACCTCGGCGATCTTTTCGCCGCGCCGGACAATCTGGCCGACTTTCACGAACAACTTCGAGCAATGCGCATAACGCGTGACTATCTCGTTGCCGTGATCAATCTCGACCATATTACCATATGAACTATTCAAGCTCGCATAGTCCACTACCCCACCGGCTGAAGCATAGATCGGCGTTCCGGCGTCCGCGACAAAATCCACCCCTTCATGCATCGCGTTCTCCCCGGTAAACGGATCGATGCGCCAGCCGAAATTGGAGGAATAGTAGCCCGTATGGACAGGCGGGATGGAGGGTAGCATCTTCCTGCTCAGTTGATTCTGCAACAGCATGGTTTCCAGGGCCAGCAGCTTGTCGTTGCGGTCATTCAGCATGCGGCTCAGGCTGTCCAGTTGCTGGCCCAGGCCGTTCTCCGACATTTTCTGTCCGGGTATGGTCACCAGCGGACCCCCTTCCGCGGGTGGGGTGGAGAACTGGAATTCTTCCGGTTTCATTCCGGTCAGCTTGGCCAGGCGCGCGCCCAGCGCGTCCAGGCGCTGCACCTGCGCCTGCATCCGTCCCACCCTGACCGCCATCGCATCGAGGCTGCTATGCAGATAGAACTGCTGTTTTTGTTGCTCGTCGTTCTGCACCTGGGATAGCATGACGCGTATTTCGTCGCTCAGGTCCTCGGGAGCGAAGCGCACCAGCAGGTATTGCAGCGTAAAAGCCGCTCCCAGCATCAAGCCCGACAGCAACAGCAGCAACAGCGTTATCTGCAACCCGCCCAGCGAAATACTGCGGGTTTTTGCCAGGCGATTGGAAACTAGAATAATATTCATCATTCCCCCTTCTCAAGTGATCCAAACATTCGTGACGCAACAACTGAAAACCCTGTTAAACGGCAACCAGGAATTCCATTCCCTGGTGGCCCATGCCCAAGCCTTGTCGGACTTGCAGCGGCACTTTACCGCGGTTGCACCGCCCCAGCTGACACAGTCCATCCAGATACTGAGCCTGAAAATGGGCAGGCTCAGCATCGCCGCCGCCAACGCCGCGAGCGCCGCCAAACTGCGCCAACTTGCCCCGGAACTGGTTGTTCTGTTGCAAAACAGGGGATGCGAGGTTAGCGGAATCGCTGTCAAGGTGCAAGTTTCCTACGATCGCCCGAAACCCAAAACGACCCCGCGAAAACTCGGTCATGCCGCGCAGGCTGCATTGCAGGAGCTCAGCCTGAGCCTGAATGACTCCCGCCTCAAGCTCGCGCTGGACAGGCTGGTGAAAAAAACTAGAGCATGACCCGCCAACCCGCCAATACATAGCGCTCCAGCACAAACAGCAGGGCGAAGACCAATATCACCAGCACCGCAAAGCGCAATGTCTGCCAAGCAAAGTCGAGATATTTCCGGTTGCGCGTCAGGACGAACATTGCGCCGCTCAATACCAGCAGCGCTGTCATCAGCACGACAAGCAGGCGCAGGATCAGCATAAACCCGGCGCATTCATGTTAGTCAGACGGCTTGCAATTGCAGGCGGAGGAATGCCGGCGCATCTTCCGCGCTATTGAACGTGACAAACTCCCAGGCATCTTCATCGGCATGCAGTTCCCGCAGCAGCGCATTGTTCAGGGCATGGCCGGATTTATAACCGGAAAATGCCCCGATCAGCGGATGGCCGAGCAGGTACAGGTCGCCAATCGCGTCGAGTACCTTGTGCTTCACGAATTCGTCCTCGAAACGCAGGCCATCTGCATTCAGGACCCGGTAGTCGTCCATCACGATGGCGTTGTCCAGGCTGCCGCCCAGCGCCAGCCCCTGGGATCGCATGTACTCGACGTCCTGCATGAAGCCAAAGGTGCGCGCGCGGCTTATGTCGCGCACGTAGGATTCGTCGTCCAGATCGATGGTCACATTCTGCTTGGTATTGGCAAAAACGGGATGGGGGAAATCGATGGTAAAAGTCAGCTTGTAGCCGTGATGCGGTTCAAAGCGCACCCATTTGTCTCCGTGCTTTACCTCCACGGTTTTCATGATGCGGATGAATTTTTTGGCGGCAGACTGCTCAATGATGCCGGCGGATTGCAACAGGAACACGAAAGTGCCCGCGCTGCCGTCCATGATCGGGACTTCCGCGCTGTCCAGGTCGACATAGGCGTTATCCACGCCCAGTCCGGCAAAGGCGGACATCAGATGCTCTATGGTGGCGACCCGCACGCCATTCTGTTCCATGCAGGTCGACAGGCGCGTGTCATGCACCAGTTCGGCGCTCACATGAATCTCTTCTGCCGGTTTTACGTCCACGCGGCGGAATACGATGCCGGTGTTGACCGGGGCCGGGCGCAAGCCGAGCGTGACTTTTTCGCCGCTGTGCAAGCCGACTCCCGTCACGCTGACGGAGTTTTTCAAAGTGCGTTGCTTAACCATGGTCGGTTCTATTCGATGAAATCACGGCCTATTTTATCACAGTCCCAAAGCAGGCTTCATGCACCGTCCCGGATCAGTCCGCCTGCTTGCGCAGAAATGACGGGATATCATAGGTATCCACCCCGGATTTTTCCATCGCATCGACCGCGGCCCTGCGCCCGCTCCTCATGATGGTTGGAGTTTCCAGTTCGCCGTAATTCACGCCGGACCCCTGTTCGTCATGCGTGCCGGTGCGTTGCATATCCTGGTTCTGGTAGACGATTTCAGGCTTGGCCTGTTTGCGCGCAAGCGGTGTGCCCAGGCCGGTGGCCACCACCGTCACACGCATTTCATCGCCCATGCTCTCATCGAACACGGAACCGACGATCACTGTCGCCTCTTCTGCGGCAAACTGCACGCAATCCATCACGTCGTCGATCTCCTTCAGTTTCAGGTTGCTGCTAGAGGTAATGTTAACCAGCACACCGCGCGCCCCGGTCATATCCACGTCTTCCAGCAACGGGCTGGCAATCGCTCGCTCGGCTGCGACCCGGGCGCGGTCATGGCCCGAAGCGATTGCCGATCCCATCATTGCCATGCCGTTTTCCGACATCACGGTGCGCACGTCGGCGAAGTCCACGTTGATCAAACCGGGCACATTGATCACTTCCGCGATACCCGCCACCGCGCCCTGCAGCACACCATTGGCCGCCTTGAATGCTTCCGGCACCGTGACATCGTCACCCAGCACTTCCATCAGCTTGGAGTTGGGAACAATGATCAGCGAATCGACATACCCGGCCAGCACCTCGATCCCCGCCTTGGCAAAGCGTATCCGGTTGCCCTCGTAGGCAAACGGCTTGGTGACCACTGCAACGGTCAGGATATCCAGCTCTTTTGCGATCTGCGCAACGATAGGCGCGGCGCCGGTTCCTGTCCCGCCCCCCATGCCCGCGGTGATGAATACCATATGCGCACCGACCAGCATCTCCTTGATGCGCTCCCTGTCTTCTTCTGCCGCAGCCTCCCCGACTGAGGGTTTCGCTCCGGCACCCAGGCCCTTGGTGATGTTCACGCCTATCTGCAACTGGGTGCGCGCCTTGCTGCGCTTGAGCGCTTGCGCATCAGTGTTGATAACGATGAACTCGACCCCCTGCACGCCCTGCTCGATCATATGATCCACGGCGTTACCGCCGCACCCGCCCACACCGATCACCTTGATCACCGCATCCTGCGTTTCCGTTTCCATGATTTCAAACATCGTTATCTCCTCAAAAGTTACCTAAAATTAACCCCAAAACCAACCCCGAGCCTTCACGTGCGTAATGCCCCGCACCCCTGCCACCCTTAAAAATTGCCCTGCAACCAGGCCTTCATCCTTGCCAGCACGTCACCAAACGAGTTCGATTGCATGCGCGTCTCCAGATTGCGCTGGTGATGCTCCAGGCCGTACAACAGCAGTCCCACACCGGTCGCCATGCGCGGCGTTTTCACCACATCGGACAGACCGCCTATATACTTTGGTATGCCCAGGCGCACCGGCAGATGGAATATTTCCTCGCCCAATTCGACCATGCCCTGCATCGCGCTGCTGCCGCCGGTGATCACGATGCCCGAGGACAACAACTCCTCCAGACCGCTGCGGCGCAATTCCTGCTGAACCAGCGAATACAGCTCCTCGACACGCGGCTCTATCACTTCCGCCAGGGTTTGCCTGGACAGCATGCGCGGCCCCCGCTCCCCCACGCCGGGCACCTCGATCGCCGCGCCATCCGCCAGTTGGCGCAGCGCGCAGCCGTGCTTGATCTTGATGTCTTCGGCATCCTGCGTGGGCGTGCGCAATGCCATCGCGATGTCATTGGTGATCTGGTCGCCCGCGATCGGTATCACCGCGGTATGTCGGATCGCGCCACCGGTGAACACCGCGATATCGGTGGTTCCCCCGCCGATATCCACGAGACATACGCCCAATTCCTTTTCATCATCCTCGAGCACGGCCTTGCTTGATGCCAGCGGTTGCAGAATCAACTCGTTGACTTCCAGCCCGCAGCGATGGATGCATTTCATGATGTTCTGCACCGCGGATACCGCGCCGCTGATGATGTGCACCTCGACATCCAGACGCATCCCGCTCATGCCCAGCGGTTTCTTGATGCCGTCCTGCCCGTCTATGCTGAATTCCTGTTCCAGGATGTGCAGAATCTGCTGGTCGCCGGGCAGGCTTATCGAACTGGCCGTCTCGATCACGCGCTCGATATCCGGCGCCGCCACCTCCTTTTCCTTGATCTTCACCATGCCGCGCGAATTGATGCTGCGGATATGACTGCCTGCAATGCCGGTGTAGACCTCCTGGATTTTGCAATCGGCCATCAGCTCGGCTTCCTCCAGTGCGCGCTGGATAGCGCCCACCGTGGCTTCGATGTTGACCACCATGCCTTTTTTCATGCCCGAAGACTCGTGCATACCCATGCCGATCACTTCAAGCATGCCATCCGGCCTGACTTCGCTGACGATGACCACGATCTTTGACGTGCCTATGTCCAGTCCGACTACCAGATTCTTGGTTTCCTTGTTTCTACTCATTGCTCGCTCCTCACTGCCGGCTGTCAGCCCTGTTTGGCCAATCCGCTTACCGCAAACCCGTTGCGATAGCGCAGATCCACATATTTCACCTTGCCCGATACTGCCGCCAGACTATAGGGATAAACCTCCACAAATCTTGCCAGGCGCTGCTGCATATCATCGCGTCCCAGCTCCAGCACCATGCCGTTGCTCAAGTGCA
>VFSW01011107.1_pt1 | contig 12688 bp, 11 predicted proteins | sample 5358111 | NCBI WGS metagenome assembly VFSW01 (sample SAMN11554181, study PRJNA540505) | mine drainage metagenome | isolation source: sediment from site ElyBrook_90M | place: USA: Ely Copper Mine, Vershire, VT | collected 2017 | reverse complement strand
GTGTGCGGGGTGCTTTGCGATGCCACCAAGAGCGACGTGAAGCTGGCGGTGGTGACAGTCACCAACGGCGATAACTAAGGGCTGAGGGATGCCGGAGCGCTTCAGGGGATGCGCACCGGCCGGATGCGCGATTCTACGCAGGTCTGACGCGGTTTCCGTCAAAGGACGCAACGAAGAAAGAGTGTGGGTGAAGACCGCACGAAGCGGCGCGGGCGGCATGCGAAATGCACCACGAGCATGGGGGACGCGACACCATGCGATCCGCAGCGTTACACACCGAGCACGAGGAAATCCTCGTTCCTGTTGGAAAGAAAGTAGAACTTGCGGCTGACTTAGCGATTCCGGCGGCTGCGACGGGGCTGGTGCTGTTTGCTCACGGGAGCGGGAGCAGCCGGCGCAGTCCGAGAAACCGGCATGTCGCCGAAATTTTGAACGCCGGTTTGATCGCAACGATTCTCACCGATCTTCTGACGGCGGAGGAAGAGGAGATCGATGCGTACAGCGCCGAACTGCGCTTCGATATCGGTCTTCTGGTCCGGCGCCTGACGGCGATCACGGACTGGATTGTCACCGAAGCGAAGCTGAAATCGCTCGGACTGGGCTACTTCGGGGCGAGCACGGGGGCGGCGGCGGCGCTTGGGGCGGCGGCGAGCCGGCCTCGCGTTGTGCGCGCGGTGGTGAGCCGGGGCGGCCGGCCGGACTTGGCCGGGGCGGCTCTAGACCGCGTTCTGGCGCCGTGCCTGTTCCTAGTGGGAGGAGAGGATTCGGTGGTGCTGGGGCTGAATCGCGACGCGATGATGGAGCTTCCACCCACGACCGAGCGGCGGCTGGAGATCATTCCCGGCGCCACGCACCTGTTCGAGGAACCCGGAACGCTGGACCGGGTTGCGGAACTGGCGCGGAACTGGTTTCAACACCATCTAAGTCCCGCGGCTCCCGCGGGCGCATCGAAGCCGGAGGCCTTATGATCCTCGAACCACAGATCACCTTCCGTAACGTGGAGGCATCGCCGGAGATCGAAGCGGAGGTGTTGAAGGAAGCCGAGCGGCTGGACAAGTTTTTTCCCCGCATCATGAGTTGCCGGGTGGCGATTGAAGCTCCGGCGCGCCCGCACTTCGGCGGGCTGGTTCGCGTCCGGATCGATCTTGGCGTCCCGGGAGAAGAACTGCTCGTGGAGCACAATCCGAACCTGCAGACGACGCTCGAACGGGTCGGCGCGGAGAAGAAGACGAAGCGGTGGGAGCCGCGGAGGGAGCGGCGCGATGCGAGCCGGGCGGTCCACGACGCCTTCCATGAGATGCGGCGGCGGCTGCAGGACTATGTGCGGCGGATGCGGGCGCAGACCAAGGCTCATCAGGAGGCGCTCGAAGGGACGGTGGTCCGGCTGTTTCCGGAGGGCTACGGGTTCCTGGAGGTCAACGGAAGGGAAGTCTACTTCCATCGCAACAGTGTTCTGGCGGGTCACTTCGACCGGCTGCGCCTCGGGAGCGCGGTTCGCTTCGCCGAAGAGATGGGGGAAAAGGGTCCGCAAGCGAGCAGTGTGAAACTGGTGCGGCCTGCGCGGCAGGGGCGGAAGGCGGCGGCGACGGTGCTGATGCGGCGCGAGCGCGGCAAGAAATCGTGACTGGCGCCATCCGGGAAACCACCGCAAGTGGTGGGGAAAGTGCGGGGTCAGAGGTGTTATGAATGTGCTCATTGCGACCGACGGTTCGGACTTCGCTTTGACAGCGATTCGGACGGCGGCGCACGTCCTCCGGCCGGAGGAGCGCAACGTGGATGTGCTCTGCGTTGTGCCGCCGTACCGGCGCCGGGACGAGAGCCTGCGCCGGAAGCGCTTCGAGCAACGGATTCTGAGTGAGACCACGAAGATTCTGGAACAGGCACGTGCGGCGATTGCGCCCGACGCCGCGGCGGTCAATCTGCTCACGGAGATGGGATCTCCGGCCGCGGTGATTGCTGAGCGCACCGAGAACTACGACGTGACGGTTATCGGAGCTCGCGGCGTCGGGTTCCGGGTCGAAGGTGGGCTCGGGCCGGTGGCGAGCCGCGTCGCCGAGCACGCGCTCGGGCCGGTGCTCATTGGCAGGGGGCTGCAGAGTGACGAAGGACTGCGGATTCTGGCGGCCGTGGACGGGTCGGCCGCATCGCAGCGCGCCGTGGAGACGCTGGGCGCGCTGTGCGATCTGAGCGCGGCGGAAGTGTGCCTGATGTATGTCACCGAGACGCCGTGGTTGAATCTGGCGGACGAAGGGGACTATGCCACCGCTTCGGAAGAGGAGACGGAGAAGAGCGAGACGGGGCTGCTGGAGAAAGAATTCGTGCGGGAAGGGGAGGCGGTGATTGAGGAGGCCAGGGATCTGCTGCTCCAGCCTCGCCTTCTGGTGAACCGGCGCATCGAGGAAGGCAATCCCGCCAACGAGATTCTGGCGGAAGCAGACCGCGGTCAATACGACCTGATCGTACTTGGCGCCACCGGCAATCGCGATGTGAAGCACCGCATGTTGGGCAGCGTGTCTTCGCGAGTTGCCTGGGAGGCTCCGTGCTCGGTGCTGATTGTGAGAGTGCCGGGGGAGACGGGCTGAATTTCGGCAAACGAGGGAGGGACCCATGCGCGACATACGGTTTATCGAGCGGGAAGAAGGAGGCCGGGCGGCCCTCTGCACTCACTGCGGCGGCGAGATGGAATGGCATTTTCTCGACGAAGTGGGGACCCGCATTGAAGCCATCTGCCCGGACTGCGGCCGCTTCGAGATGGACGCCTCCGAGTTCGACGCGGCGGAAGTGGAGATTGCCGGCGTCGAGGAGCGGCGCGAGTAGCCGCGACCTGCATTGGGGGGTGCCTTAACCCGGTAGGCGAAGCCGGTGCGCGAGTTCGCGAAGATGCCGGCGGCCGCGTCGCGCCGCGTCGAGGGTCGCCTTGTGGTCGGCCGCGCCGGCGATCTCGAGCATCACGGTGCCGTTGAAGTGCAGCTCCCATAGCTGATCGAGCAATGCGGCCCAGTTGATCTTTCCCTCGCCAGGCGGAAGATGATCGTCGCGCTGGCCGTGGTTATCGCTGGCATGCACCATCCAAAGATGTCCGGAGAGCTTATGCACCACCGCGAGGAGATCTTCGCCGAGGTAGGCGTGGCCGGTGTCGAGACAGATCCCGGCCTCGACCGTATCGAGCGCGCCGAGGATCCAGAGCAGATCCCTCGTCCGGCCGGCGAATAAGTGCGGGAGCATGTTTTCGAGGACGAGCCCTATGCCCAGCCTGCGGCAGTGCGTGTAAGTGGTGTTGAGGAGGCGGACGGAGTTTTCCATGCGCCAGAACCGCTCGTGTTCGGCGAGCGCTGCGGTTTCCGGCCCGGGATGAACGACGAAGTAGCGGGCACGCAGGAGCGCCGCGGCCTCGGCCGCCTGCATCAGTTCCTTCAAGGCGAAGTCGCGCGCACTGGGCTCGGGTGAGGTAATGTCGATGCGCTCGGAGAAAGGCCCATGGAACGAGTACGCTTCGAGGCCGAGATCGTCAATGAGGCGGGCAGCACGGCGCACGAGTTCGGTGTCGTGGTAGTCGAGGTGTTGAGGCCAGGAGCAGATTTCGATCCGGCCGAATCCGGAATTGCGGATGTCTTCCAGACATTCGAAGATACTGGTCTGCCAGAAGCATCCGGTGGAGAGTCCAACCGCCCAGTCGCTCAAGCGAGTCTCCTTTCAACGAGTAAGTCACGATATGTGGCGAGGTTCGCGCTGCACTCGGAAACCATGCAGTAACCCTTCTCCTGGTGCGAAACGCAGTTCATGTCGATGAGTGCGTCTGAGCCATCGGCTATCATGCCGGCAAAGAGCCGCGTGTAGAAGATGGCGCGGTTCAGCGGGTCGAGGCGCCGCCAGTCGCATCCCAGGTTGCAATCCCTTTGATAGCAAGCGTAGATCAGTTGCACGATTTCGTGCGGGCGCCAGCCGAGCGCGGTCAACACGCGCGTGACGTGCTGGAGCGCGGCGGGACGCAGCATCCAATCGTTCGGATGATCGAGCAGCCAATTGACACACGGGGGCGCTTCGGCGATCGGCGCGGGATGGACGCTGGGCAGGAAGAGGGCCTTCTCCCACGGCTCGCTGTAGAAACGCTCATGGAAGCCGGCCAGCGGCGAGCCTTGATAACCATCGAGTAACTCCGCGGTCGCATCAGAGTAATCCGGGATTCGCACGGTAGCGCGCCGGGCCAGTTCCACCGTCGCTCCCGGATCGCGCGCGGTGCGGATCGCTTCACGGAGCGTCATCCCGGAGAGAGGGATCTCGAAGATCGGCAGCAGACTGCGCACGCCGGCCTCTCCTAGTGCCCATTCGAAGTGGCGAGGTTTGAGGTAGGCGCTGAAGGGAACGCGGATGTGCCGCGTGTGCAGCGGATCGCCGTATTCGGAGATATCGAATGAGACGATCTCACGTCCCCAGGGGCCAGGGCCGACCTCGACGGCGGTGAGTTGCACCGGGATCGGGCTGGCGCTTGCCGTTTGCGCCAACACGCGATGGCCGAGATATTCAGCCAGGAGGCCGGCGCCGGCATACGCGCGGCCGAGAGTGGGAGCAATGCCGGACCCGGCCGGAGGGATGGGGTGGGCGTACTGGGCCTCGAGGGGTGGCGGAACGTGGCCCAGCGCGGCGAGACGATGAAAGGGCGGCGAGCACCGAGCCACCGCCCAGATGAGATGGACGCCGCGTCCGCTCACGAGAATCAGCGGGTCAATGCCGGCTGCGTCAAGAATGCGGAGGGTCGAGTTGACGACAGGTACCTGCAGCGCGAAGGCCCGTTCGGGATCGAGCCATGGGGCGGCGGGCGAATCGAAGTTATGGTACTCGAGATCCACGTCCAGGATCAGCGAATCGCGGTCCCACAAGGAGCGCTCCACGTCCATGCGCGCTTCGAGATATCGCCACAGGGAGGAAGGAGGCGAGGGACCGTAGTAGCCTGACCAGCCATTACTGCCGACGATGTAGGTTGCCGTGGCCGCACCGCCGTGTGCGGCGCCGAGAAACTCGTGCATTCGACGGCGGATGGTTGCGCTGCGGTAGTAATGCCGCAGCATGACGCCGAACGCGTCCCCATCGCCCCAGTTACTTCTGGAGCGATAGGCGGACGGCTTCGGCGGAGGATCAGCAAGATCCCAAGTCTTTTGAGCCAGCGCCATGCTTCCCTCACTCATCGAGACAGCAATTTATGCCCCACCCGCGCCGCTAGCCCGCGGGAGACGTTCGCTGCGCGACGTCACGGGGCGCGCCGCGGGGGGCTGGCCAGCTACGTGCGAGTCGTGTCCTTGTGAGTCAGGCCCGGTGGGAACACTTCGAACACGGTGCGGATGTCGGCGTGCGCGGGATCGGGCCGACGAAGGAAGAGGCGTTCCGGCAAGCGGCGCTCGCGTTGACGGCGGTGGTCACGGATCCGGCGGGTCTGGCGCTCCAACGAGAGGTGCGCATTGAGTTAACCGCGCCGGATGACGAGATTCTCTTCATGGATTGGCTGAACGCGCTCATTTACGAGATGGCCGTTCAAGGGCTGGTTTTTGGCGCATTCGACGTCCGTCTCGACGGCCATCATCTGCTTGGGCTTGCCCGCGGCGAGGGGATGGATGTTGCGCGGCATGAGCCGGCGGTGGAGGTGAAGGGCGCGACATGCACCGGCCTGTCGGTGGCGACGAACGGGGCCGGCGAGTGGGTGGCCGAGTGTGTCGTGGATGTCTGAGGGTTTGGCTGATGGAAACCGGTTCCTTGCATCGAATTTCGGGCGAAGAATGGCGCATCGAGCCACACGGGAAGATGCGCGTGCCGGCGGTTCTCTATGCGACGGAAGCTCTGGTGCGCGGGATGGATGAGAAGGTCCGCGAACAGATCGAAAACGTGGCGAGTCTTCCGGGCATTGAGCGCGCGGCCTATGCGATGCCGGATGCGCACTGGGGCTACGGCTTTCCGATCGGCGGTGTGGCGGCGTTCGATGCCGGGCGCGGGGGCGTGGTTTCGGCTGGCGGTGTTGGCTTCGACATCTCGTGCGGTGTACGGACGTTGTTGACCGGTCTCCAGACCGCCAGCGTCGAGGCGGTGAAGCAGTCGCTCGCCAACGCGCTCTTCCATCACGTTCCGGCGGGTGTCGGGAGCCGGGGAACCATCGAACTCACCGATTCCGAACTTGACGCGATGCTCGAGGGCGGCGCGCAGTGGGCGCTGCGGCGCGGCTACGGATGCGAAGCGGACTTGAGCCGCACCGAAGAACAGGGACGCATGGCGGAAGCGAATCCGGCGGCGATCTCCGCGTTCGCCAAGAATCGGCAACGGCGCGAGATGGGGACGCTTGGCTCAGGCAATCATTACCTGGAAGTGCAGCGCGTGACGGACATCGTCGATGAGAATACGGCCGCGGCGTTCGGGCTTCACCGCGATGACGTGGTGGTGAGCATTCACTGCGGCTCGCGCGGGTTAGGACATCAGATCGGCACCGAGTTCCTGCGGGAGATGGCGCTTCAGGCCAAAGGCTACGGCATCGAACTGCCGGACCGCGAGTTGGCGTGTGCTCCGATCGAGTCGTCGCTCGGGCAGAAGTATCTTGGGGCGATGCGCGGGGGGATCAATTGCGCGCTGGCCAACCGCCAGATCATCACGCACCTGGTGCGGAGGGCCTTTGCCGAAGTGATTCCGGCGGCGGAGCTTGGGGTTCTCTACGATGTGTCGCACAACACCTGCAAAGTGGAAGAGCACCTGACGGATGGGCATACTAAGCGGCTGTTCGTGCATCGCAAAGGCGCCACGCGCGCTTTTGGCCCGAATCATCCGGCGATTCCCGAAGCGTTTCGCGCGGTTGGCCAACCGGTGCTGATCGGCGGGACGATGGGCACGGCTTCCTACATCCTGTGTGGGATGGCGGAGAGCGAAACACGGTCGTTCAGCTCGTCGTGTCATGGAGCGGGACGGCAGATGAGCCGCACGCAAGCGGCAAAACACTGGCGTGGAAGGCAGTTGATGGACGAACTGGCCGCGCGCGGCATTCTGATCCGCTCTCACTCGCCGCGCGGCGTGGCGGAAGAGGCGCCCGGTGCGTACAAAGACGTGAGCGCGGTGGTGGAAGCGTCGGAAAAAGCCGGGCTCTCGCGGCGTGTGGCGAGGCTGGAGCCGATGATTTGCGTGAAGGGCTAACGGGCTGGGTTGGCCGTCGAGGTGCAGGGACGCTTCCGGAGGGCCATATGACGAACGGGAACCTGAAGGCAGAAGCGCATAACGGCGCCGGATACCGGCGCGTGGCGGAGGAGATTCTGGCTCTGGCGGCGGGAGTGGGTGCTGGGGCGGGGTTGATGTATCTCTATGATCCGGACCGCGGGCGCTCCCGGCGCAAACGTCTGACGGCGGAAGCGACGGGGCTGCTGCACCGCGGCGAGAAAGTGATCGAGAAGCACGGCACGGATCTGGTCAACCGCGCACGGGGCCTGATGTTTGAAGCCACGTCGGCGTTCGTGCCGGAAGAGGAAGTTGACGACGACGTTCTCGCCGAGCGCGTGCGGAGCCGGATGGGGCATGTGTTGGCACGTCCGCATGAGGTTCACGTTCATGCGCAGAAAGGCGTCATCACTCTCGAGGGCAACCTCAGCAGGGCGGACCGGGCCCGCCTGACGGAAGAAGTGGAGGGAGTTCCGGGCGTGAAGCGCGTCAAGGATCACCTGGCGCCACGGTCGGCGGCTACGCCGGGCCTGCTGATGGGGCTGGCCGCGGGTCTGGCGGTGGCGAGCAACGTTCTGTTTTCGCACGCGCGTTCAAAAGTTGGTCACGCGGGCTGAAACGTGGGCTGCGCCACTCCTCGAAGATTCGAGGCGAGGCATGACAAGCCCTGTAAGTGCGAGCGAGAGTGCATCCGCGCCTTTGATGCCGGAGCCGAGCGCGCTTCCGGCCTTCTTCCGGCGGATTGCCGCGACTCCAGGGGAATTCGTCATTCACGACGATGGCTACCGGGGGTGGCGATGGAGCTACGCGGACGTGGCGCGCACCACGGAGGCGCTGCGCGGGCGGCTTCGGGACGCGGGCGCACGCGCGGGTGATGCCGTGATGTTGTGGTCGGAAAGCCGGCCGGGTTGGATTGCGTCGCTTTGGGCGTGTTTGCTCGATGGACTTGTCGTTGTCCCGCTCGATCCGCAAACCTCGCGGGCCTTGTTTCAACGCATCCGCGCGAGAGTGCGGCCGAAGCTGATCCTGTGCGGCGATCGTGTTCCGGCGGTCGAAGAGGAAGTTGGGGTGGGAACGCCGGTCTGGGCCTTGGCAGAGATCGAGCGCGCGCCGGCCGTGCCTCCGCTCGAACCGGTTCCTCTCTTCGCGGATGACATCGGCGAGGTCGTATTCACGTCCGGCACGACGGCTGATCCGAAGGGTGTCGTCATCACGCATCGCAACCTCGCCGCGAACCTTCCCGCCATCGAGGAACAGTTCGCCCCATACCGGAAGTATGTGCGGCCGTTCGCGCCCGTGCGGATCGTGAACCTTCTTCCTCTGAGCCACCTGTTCGGACAGGCGCTCGCCACATTTGTGCCGCCGCTTATTCCGGCCTCGGTGTTGTTCCTGTCCTCGGCCAGCCCGCAGGAAATCAGCCGGCAGATCCGGCGGCGGAGCGCGATGATTCTGGTCGCTGTGCCGAAAGTCCTGGACGTGTTGCGTAGCTTCCTTCTGCACCGTTATCCGGAGACGTGCGAGGCGGAGAAGACAGCGGACGATCCCTGGCCGCTGCGTTGGTGGCGGTTCCGCACCGTGCATCGCCTGTTCGGCTGGAAGTTTGTATGTGTGGTGTCTGGCGGCGCGCCGCTTCCAGCGGAGCTGGAAGCGTTCGGGGGGGGCCTCGGCTACGTGGTGGTGCAGGGCTACGGCCTGACGGAGACGGCACCGATCGTCAGCTTCAGCCATCCGTTTCACGTCCAGCGCGGCACGGTCGGGAGACCTCTGGCCGGTGTTGACGTCAAGCTTGCCGAAGACGGCGAGATTCTTGTGCGTGGCGACACCGTGAGCCCGGGGTACTTCTGCGCTCCGGCGGAGACCAGTGCGGCGTACCGCGAGGGCTGGCTCCATACGGGCGACGTCGGCGAGTTCGCGCCCGGCGGCCACCTGGTGATCAAGGGCCGGAAGAAGGAAATGATCGTCACACCGGAGGGCTTGAAGGTTTTTCCCGAAGATGTCGAGGCGGTGCTGCGGAAGATTCGTGGCGTAACGGACGCGGCGGTGCTCGGGCGCGATCGCGTTCATGCCGTCCTCGTGCTCGAAACGGGCGCGGAGGCGGCCGCCGTGGTCCGGTTGGGCAATGAACGTCTCGAGGACCATCAGAAGATCCGCTCGTATTCGATCTGGCCCGCGGCCGAGTTGCCGCGCACAACCGCCACCGGCAAGCTTCGGCGCGCCGAGATCGCTGAGGCCGTTCGCGCAGCCGGGCCACCGCTCACGCCCTCCCGGGAGGGAGAAATTGTCGGACTTGTTCAAAGATTTGCACCCGGACGCACAATTCACGCCGCGACGACGCTCGATGAACTCGGGCTTAGTTCGCTCGATCGCGTCGAGTTGATGATGGATCTCGAAGAGAAGCTTGGCGCGCATATCGAGGAACAAAGCTTCGCGTCCGTGCGAACGGTGGGAGACTTGGCCGGGCCGCTGCCGGAAGCCGAGGCCGGCGATTTCCCCAAATGGAACCGGAGTCAGTGGGCACGTCTCATCCGCCGTCTCGCGCTGCCTTCGGTGTTCCTGCCTCTGAGCAAAGCGCTGGCGCGCAATACGACGGTAGTGGGCGTCGGGAGACTCGATCTACTCACAGGGCCCGTGATCTTCGCGGCCAATCACCAGAGCCACCTCGACACGCCGCTGATTCTGGCGAGCCTGCCGGAGCGCTGGCGATACCGGATCGCCGTGGCGATGTGGAAAGAGTACTTCGATGCGCGCTTTCATCCCGAGCAGCACACCCGGCCTCAGCGATGGAAGACGAACACGCTCTACTCGCTGCTGGCGCTGTTGTTCAACGCGTTTCCGGTTCCACAGACCGGGAGCGGGACGCTCGAATCGGTGCGCTACATGGGCGAGTTGGTGGAACAAGGATGGTCGATTTTGATTTTCCCGGAGGGGGAGCGCACGCTGACTGGCGCGATCGGACACTTTCTTCCCGGGGTAGGGATGCTCGCTTCGCGGCTGCGTTGCCCGGTGGTGCCGGTTCGCTTGTCCGGGGTCGATAGCATCTGGCCGCGGGGCGCGTCACAGCCTCGCTTGAGGATCGGAAGCGGAGCGCCTCGCGTCGAGGTCCGGTTCGGCGCGCCGACCTGGGCGGAAACGGAGTCGTATGCGGAGATGGCAGCCAAGGTGGAGGATGGGGTGCGCCGGCTTTGACGCGGCTGTGCGCCAGGCGTCGTGTCGTCAGGAGCACCGAACTGTGGTGCTCCAATTGCACTCTCCTGGATGGGTCTGGAAATGACTACCACGGAAGTGAAACCCAGCGTTCCGGCCGCCGGGCCGGCGCACGTGAGTCCGCCGCCCCGAGGGGCAGAGCCCTCGTTCCGCTCAGCGCACCGTCCGCATGCCTTCACTCGCGTTGTGATGGTGGCGGGAATTCTGGCGACGCTGGTCGCGATCGGGATTTTCCTCTGGCTCAGAAACTCGGCCAAGCCCGCCTACACTACCGTGCGACTCGATCGCGGAGACATTGACTCAACCGTCACCACCACCGGGAACCTAAACGCGGTGATCACGGTGCAGGTCGGCAGCCAGGTGTCGGGCAACATCACGGCGCTGCACGCCGACTTCAACACCAAAGTGAAGAAAGGACAGCTAGTGGCCGAGATCGATCCGGCGCCGTTCCAGGCTGCGGTGGATCAGGCGGCGGCGAATCTGAAGGCTGCCCAGGCCGCGGTGGTCACTTCGCAAGCCGCGCTGGCGAAATCGCAATCCGACGTGGCCAATGCCCAGGCGAACGTGGCAAGCCAGAACGCTAACCTTGCGAAAGCACAGAGTGTCGTGGATCTTACGCGCGTGCAAAACTCGAGGCAGCAGCGCATGCTAGCAGCCGGCATCGCGGCGCAGCAGGAGGCCGATACGGCGCAGGCGGCGTACGACCAGGCCCAAGCCGGCATGGTTGCGGCGCGGGCCGCCGTGAATGCCGCCGAGGCCGGCGTCGAGTCGGCACGGAAACAGGTGGACGTGGCGACCCATCAACTTGCGCAGGCCGCAGCGGTGGTGCAACAGGCCGAAGCGATCCTGGCGCAGGCGAGGCTGAACTTGGCGCATACGCGAATCCTGGCGCCGGTGGATGGAACGGTGGAGTCGCGCAACATGGACGTCGGCCAGACAGTGGCAGCTTCGTTCCAGGCCCCGACGATTTTCCTGATCGCGCAGGATCTGACGAAAATGCAGGTAGACACCAACGTGGACGAAGCCGACGTGGGCCGCGTTCGCGTTGGTCAGGAAGCCACGTTCACCGTCGATGCCTGGCCCAGTCAGGTGTTTCGGGGGCGCGTCTCGCAGATTCGCCAGGCGCCGATCAACGTGCAAAACGTCGTCACATATAACGTAGTCGTTCAGGTGTCTAACGAGGACCTGAAGCTGTTCCCTGGCATGACCGCCAATGTCACGGTTTTCGTCGGGCGCGCCGCCAATGTGTTGCGGCTGCCGAAGGCGGCCCTCCGGTTCCGGCCGGCCGGCGCACCATCGCGTTCTACCACAGCAGTCCATGACGCGCAAACCGTCTGGGTGCTCGACGCGCGCGGGCAGTTGAAGCCCGTGCCGGTGAAGACGGGGATGAGCGACGCAAACTTCGTTGAAGTGGTGAGCGGCGATCTGTCCGCAGGCCAGCCAGTGGTGACCGGGGTGACCGGGGCGGCGGCAACGCCAACGAGAACTAACACGCGCACGCCGGGCAGGCCGGGCTTCTAGCGATTCCGCGGACGGAAGGAGTCCGATGAACTTCAGAAAACTCGCGGCCAGCGTCCGGATCGCCTTCAGCGCGCTGCGCATCAACAAAATGCGCTCAGCGCTGACCATGCTTGGCATCGTCATCGGCGTAGCGGCGGTGATAGCGATGGTGGCCGTCGGCTCCGGCGCCCAGAGTCGCATCAAAGAACAGATCGCCTCAATCGGCAGCAACCTGATCATCGTCCTTTCGGGCAGCATTACCAGCTCCGGCATCCGGTTGGGCACCGGATACGCGCAGACGCTGACGATGGACGACGCGGCGGCGATTCCACGCGACTGCGACGCGGCGGCCTATGCAAGCCCGGGGGGTCGCAGCGGCGCCCAAGTCGTCTATGGCGACAACAACTGGGGCACGCAGATTCAAGGGACGACGCCGGACTTTCTGGCAATTCGCGACCTCGCGATTCAGGAGGGCCAGGCATTCTCCACACAGGATGTGGACGGAGCGACGAAGGTGGCGCTGCTTGGCAAGACCGTCGTCGACAACCTCTTCTATGGTGAAGATCCGGTCGGGAAGGTGCTTCGCATCCGCAAAGTGCCGTTTACGGTGGCAGGGACCCTGGTTCCAAAAGGGCAGTCGCCGACCGGGCAGGATCAGGACGATGTGATCCTGATCCCGATTACGACGGCGAAGAAGAAGGTGCTCGGTACGAGCCAGGCGAACTACGCCGCGGTGGGCTCGATTTTGGTTCAGGCGCGCGAGGGACGTACGCAGGAGGTCGAGGAACAGATGCGGGCGCTGCTC
>VFSW01011106.1_pt1 | contig 12688 bp, 10 predicted proteins | sample 5358111 | NCBI WGS metagenome assembly VFSW01 (sample SAMN11554181, study PRJNA540505) | mine drainage metagenome | isolation source: sediment from site ElyBrook_90M | place: USA: Ely Copper Mine, Vershire, VT | collected 2017 | reverse complement strand
TTCTCGTCGGCGCACAGCACGATGGCGTGCTCGGGCGGATTCAGATACAGGCCGATGATGTCTTCCAGTTTCTCGGTGAACTGGGGATCGCTGCTGAGCTTGAAAGTGCATACCAGATGCGGCGCACACTGGCCTCGCTGATCCCCGCCGCCGACGCCATAGTGCGCATCGACCAGTGAGTGACGTTGGCCGGCTTTTGATGAAGGGTCATCTCCACTACTCGCTTCACTTGCTGTTCGGCGATAGTGCGCGGCTTGCCCGGGCGAGGCGCATCCTTCTGAAGAGCTGCGATCCCGCCTGCCAGGAAGCGACTGCGCCAACGCGCTATCTTCTTTTCAGTCAGGTTCATCCCTCTGGCAATCTGCTTGTTTTCCATACCATCGGCGGTCAGCAGTACGATGCGCGCCCGTTCCACCAGTCGCACCGGCATGGAGCGGGCCCGCGCCATTCGCGCCAGGGCTTGTCTCTGTTCCGAGTTCAGAGCGACCGCCGCGGCAATCCGCATACTGTGTCCTCCATAGTATGGACGCGTCGCGATCATAATAATCATCATTTACGACGCACTACACTAGCTGCCGTAATTCTCGTAGGCCTTCTGCTCTGCACCTCTCCGCTGTTTGCGCAGAGACAAAAATGTGAACCGCTGACAGACGCTCAGATTGAGCAGGTCCGCGAAGCAGGCCTCGACCCCGTCGGTCGCGTCAACCTCTATACAAAATTCATTGACGAACACGCTGAAGCCATCAAACTGCTAAGCGACAACGACAGGTCGGGTCCGCAGCACCGGCGTCTCGATTCCACCACGCGCGCCCACCGTCTCGACGAAGCCTTGCTCGATATGACGGCCCTGATGGACGAACTCGCCTCCAATCTCGACACATACTCTGACCGCCACGCCGACATCGCAGCGCCTTGAAGTTGTTGACGTCAAAGACCTCACATTGGGTAGGAATCGTACGCGCGCTGGCCGGCGAACCCGCCTTCGATTTGTCTCGCAAAGAAGCCATCGAGAGCGGTGAGGAACTGTCGGATCAAGCCGCGCGCCTTCTCGATGAGCAAACCGGCTACTTCAACCTGCACAAGGACGAAGGAGACAGGAACGGGACGAACCAAAGTGATCGAGACAGGTTCCTATTCTCTGTTGTGCTAACCTCCAACTTGGTGAATCTCGATTTTGTCGCAATCTTCCAAGAAGAGTACCGGGCGCTCCGCCCCAGGGCGCCTATGCCGCCCATCTCGGTGCGCTTTCGCCGCTTTACCTCGCTGAACACTACCATCCGCCTCCGCGAAGGGCAGATTCACGTCAGCCTTTCTGATCTGCTTGAAGGTGCGCCTGAGCCTGTACTCCGCGCCATTGCACACATCTTGCTGGCCAAGCTCTACAAAAGGCCCATTAACGCCACTCAGAATCTGCGCTACAAGCGTTTCGCCTCCTCGGCCGCCGTTACCCGGCAGACCGAACTTATTCGCCACGCCCGCGGCAGCAAGCGCTTCTCAGGTCCAGAAGGCCGCTTCTATCATCTTGAAGAGGTCTTCGACACGCTCAACCTGCGTTTCTTCGGCGGCATGTTGGGCCGGCCTGACCTCACCTGGAGCGAACATGTGGCTCGGCGCTCCCTGGGCCACTACGATGCCTCTCACAACACTATCGTCGTTAGCCGCGTCTTCGACCGCCCCTCCAGCCCCCGCTACGCCATCGAATACCTGCTCTACCACGAGATGCTGCACCTCAAGCACCCGGTCAAGATGCGCGGCGTGCGCCGTTGTGTTCACTCCCGCGAGTTCAAAGCCGAGGAAGCCCTTTTTCCACAATTGAAAGAAGCGCTGGCATTTATCAAGCGCCTGTAACGGCTGCGCAGTGTGCCGATGGAAGTTTTATAGCAGTTCTCCAATAGGTGTGTAGTGGAAGCTAGATCGCCAAACGGCCTTTTCCTTAAATAAAAGCCACCTTGCACGCCCCAATGAACTCCACAGAAATTGGAGAACTGCTCTAAGCCATACTCCGGGCTGGGAGTTGGGCGCGGCTCCAGTTCGCTCAGAGCAGCACAAATAATCAGCGACCGTGTGCGTGCAGTGCGAGCTTGAAAGCTGCCCACTATGCTATGAAATCTTGCAACGGAAGAGCATGGTTCGATAAATCGGCGCAAGGAGAGCCCCTACGCCGCTTTCTCCACTGCCGCCGCAGTCTTGTCAGGCACTGTCACAGGCCGTCTGGCAGCCCACCATACCAGCGCCACACCAACAATCACCGTTCCTGCGCCAGCCAGTTGTGCATTCGATAACCCCCACAACACCTTGGGGTTGCGGCGGATAAATTCAACCAGAAAGCGAGCCATTCCGCTCAGTACAAGATACTGGCCCACGATGAGGCCCGTCGCGTGCGGCTTTCCGGCCCGCCGCCACAGCCACCAGCCAATCAGCAGCCCGGCAGTCAACTCATAAAGCGGCGTTGGGTAGACAGGTACAAAGGTCGGCTCAATGCCGTTAGGGAAGCTCATGCCCCAGGGGCGGAATGTAAAGGATAGAAAATGAACAGGTTTGATTGGGATGCCGTAGCAACCATCCCCAGAAAGGAAGCATCCGATGCGCCCTATGCCGTATCCGAAAGCGGCCGAGGGAGCAGCTAGGTCCAGCGTCCTAAGCCCTCCGATTTTGGCCCACCAGCCCTGAAACACCAGTGCGGAGATGCCGAAGGTAAGGCCGCCAAACCAGGCAAAGCCCGCCGCATCCCATAGCACCCGCCAGCCCATCTCGCGAAACTCAGCCGGAGTGTCGAAGACATGCCACAACTTGGCCCCAACAATCCCTGCCACCACCGCAACCGCCACCATCCCCACCGCATCTGCGGTTATGTGCGCGCGGCGGAAGTTCCGGTCCATCACAAGAGCGCCAGCCACTGCAGCCAGCCAAAGCATCAGCCCGAAGGTCGGCACGTTCAGAGCGCCGATGTGAAAAAAAGGCAACATATAGGTTCAAGTATAGACGCACAAACGATGACAAAGTCAGCGCGATATCGGATCCGACCGCAATTTGCACAGCCTCCCTTACCTGCGGCTCCGCATTGCGCGATACTGTCTTCATGGCTACCGTCAGCTACCAGGGCCTCGAGGTCCTCTTTACTCGTCAACAGATTGCCGAACGCGTCGCAGAAATTGGCGCTCAGATTACCCGCGACCTTAATGGAGAAAAACTGGTCATGGTGGGTGTACTGAAGGGCGCTGCGCCTTTCCTGGCCGATCTGGCGCGCGCCGTGCAGGCAGACGCAACCTTCGACTTTGTCGCCACCTCCAGTTACGGCAAAGGTCAGCGCTCCTCCGGAGCAGTCAAGCTCATCAAGGATCTAGACGAGCCCATCGAGGGCAAGAACGTACTGGTAGTCGAGGACATCCTCGACACCGGCCTCACCCTCTCCTACCTGCGTAAACTGTTTCTGCAGCAGCATCCCAAAACGCTGCGCATCGCCACGCTGCTTGACAAGCCCTCGCGCCGGCTAGAGAAGATTGAAGCCGACTACGTAGGTTTTTCCATTCCCAACCTCTTCGTCATTGGCTATGGCATGGACTATGCGGAGCGCTACCGCAACCTGCCTGACATCTGCCTGATGACCCCAGATCACCCAGAATAGTTTTTCAACGAAGCAGCTTGCGGGATCCCCCTACTCTCAGTTGGAATTGAGGATTTTCTTCTCTTGACCGGCATTGTGCCGGATGCTCCTTGTATGACAGCGTCTTCTCCTGTCAAGGTCGAAAGGCGCGCAATTCCCTATGGTGGTCGGGGTGATGTCAAGGGCGCCGTTCTTTGGCGTTCATCTTGACCCTTGACCTCGGCCCGGCCACCGCTTGCTCCCTCTGGACTCCTCGGCTGGAATAAGCCCCAGGTAGCTGCCCCACCTGCTTGCCCCGCGGAAATCGCTGCCAGTCTCCGATGGTCAGCACGTTAGTACGTGGAAACGAATAAATATAACATTGATACTTCTATTTATCGACGCGGGGTTTGATGACGTAGTATCACTGGCCGTGAAATTTGTCAGGATGCAAGTTGATCTGTTTCATCTTCTCTTTGGCGCCCTCTTCGGTCTTACGGCTGCTCTGCAGGCTGTAGTCGAGTCCGCGTAGCAAGGCCCCACCTTAGCGTGACTGACCGGATGCTGATCGCGGGTGAGTGTTTCGGCCAGCGTGCGAGTACTCTTCACCGTCCAGCGCAGCGGTGATCCCGGATCGCCACGCGCGCCGTCCTCGACCAAGAATTCCAGTTCCTTCAGCAACGCGGTATCCGTTGTGGTAATGGCCTTGCGCCCGGCCCCGGGACGGCGAATTCCGCCCTTGTCCTCGATCTCTCCTATACCCTTGTGGATGGCTTTACGTGATAGCCCACAAGCCCGGCTCACCAAGCTCACCCCGCCATAAGCCCAGGGACTGGGCTTCGCTGACGGCCATCAAGCGCCGAGTGCGTTCATCCAACAACGCCCAGAGCTTGGAAAACTTCACTCGCTATTCGGTAGATATGCTCAGCCGGGTCCAGCATAACTACGCCAGCGGGAGGAATAACTTAGATGATACCGTTATTGATTCTCGATGCCTTAGTAGCGGCCTTGACATTCAGGCCGTCGCGTCTTTATGTTGACGCCAGTCGAATACGTTAGGGTGTGTCATCTAATTTCTCGCGGCCATGTGGAATTGGATGACACGCCCTAGGACAGACAGGATATGAATGACTTTTTTCGAGAGTACAAGGACGATCCTTACTGACAGCCACTTCCTGGTTCCGCTCATCGTTTTCTGCATTGGACTCGCTCTCCTGATTACACTGCATTAATGGATTGGTATGCCGGCCCGCCTGAATGCGATGGCGCGTCGGTGTGTCCTGAGAGATTTGCCGCGCAGTGAAAGGGAAGACGGCTTGAACGGAGCAGCGAAGACGAGTGCGAGAGGTAGCTTTGGGTCCATTCACTGGCTAGGCGTTGCATGTGGATTGGGAGCAGGGGTCTGGCTGGGCGCGGCGGAAGCTCCAACGAAGCTGGTCGACTCCGGCTTATCTCCCTATGCGATTTCGTTGTGCATGGTCGCTGGAGTCTTTACCGCCAGGTGGACTCTTCCCACGTTGCTCAAGGGAACACGGTACGTATTCGCCGACCTCAAGGAACACAAGCATCTTATCCTGACTGCAATTCTTGCGGGCATGCTTTGGGCGGTGGCCAATACTCTTACGGTGTTCGCTATTCGTGATGTGGGTTTGGCCATCGCGTTTCCTCTGTGGAATACGAATTCTCTGATTGGAATTCTTTGGGGGCGGCTCCTATTTGGAGAATTGAAGGGCGCGAGTGGAAGGAATATCGCCAAAGTGGTGCTGGGAGCGGTGGCCATTGTGGTCGCGGCGGTGATGCTTGGTTTCAGCACGATTCACGGGGATGGTGCGCATTCCGGCCGCGCCGTCAGCGGCATTCTGGCTGCGTTCGGTGCAAGTCTGTTGTGGGGAACCATGTATATTCCCTACCGAAAGGCGTACGTCAGCGGCATGAATCCCCTGTCGTTTGTCACGGTCTTTACCGTTGGAGAACTGGGCACTGTTTTGGCGCTGGTATTAGCGCTGGATGGAGGAACCGGGGCAGCAGTATTTCACTCTGCTGAGACCAGGCACCTGCTGTTCTGGCTTTTCCTGGGCGGTTTTGCCTGGGTAATTGGCGACCTGTTTCAGCAGTTTGCCACCAAGTATCTGGGAATCGGCCGAGGGATTCCGCTGTCGAATACGAACCAGATGTGGGGCCTGGCGTGGGGCGCGCTGGTTTTTGGAGAGCTTGCGCACTCTGACAGACAGCACATTCTGCTGGTGGTGGCGGGGTCATTGGTGATGATCCTGGGAGCGCTGGCCGTGAGTACCGCAGTTGCTACCGAGGGCGAGAACGCATCGACCAAAGCGGCGCTGCTGCGAGAATGCAACCGCTACAAACTGGACTATGACAGGGTATTGAGGGCTTATAACGGCTCGGAGCGGAGCGATCGCGACGAGCGTCGGGCATGGTGGGACTATGCAATTCTGGCTGTAGCGGTCGGAGTGTTTCTATACCTGGGTCTGAACGCCAAAGTTCCTCCACTGGCGATGAACATTGTCTGGCTCTGGGCACTAGCCGCGGTACTTGTGGTGACTGCGGCTGTGTGCGCATGGGGACTGTGGCGAATGACCAGATTCACCTAGAAACATGGAGATTTGGGATTCACAGCACATTTATAATCCCGATATGACGCAGCCTTCGATGGTCGATCTTGTCGGCGTTGGACTGAACGCCACCGATACACTCATCCACCTCGCCAGTTACCCTGAGCGTGGGTCCAAGATGGATTTTCGAGACGCGTCTGTGATGCCCGGCGGACAAGCCGCAACTACAGTGATTGCCTGTCAGCAGTGGGGAGTGCGTTCACGTTATGTGGGCAAACTGGGTGACGACGATGCAGGCAGGCTTCATCGCACGGAGTTTGCGCGTACGGGCGTGGATGCGAGGCTGATCACGGTCCCAGAGGTGAGCAGCTTGCAATCGCTGATCCTGGTGGATGACAGCGGCGAACGAACGGTGCTTCGCAGGCAGGACGACCGGCTTGCTCTTCAACCGGAAGATCTCGATAGCGAATGGATTGTGAATGCGCGGGCGCTGCATGTGGATGGCTACGATACCGCCGCAGCCACTCTGGCTGCTGGGTGGGCTAGAGCGGCTGGAATTCCAGTGATCGCCGACCTGGATGAAACTTACCCCGGCGTTGAAGAACTCATCGACAAAATTGATTATTTGATCGTCAGCAGAGACTTTCCCTGCCGGCTGATGAGAGAGCCTAACCTAGAAAGAGCACTGCGTGGAATTCAAGTGCGCTATGGATGTTCGCTAGCAGCGGCGACTCTTGGCCAGGAAGGAGTACTGGCGTGGGATGGGAAGCAGTTCTTGCATCGTAATGCGTACCGCGTTCCTGCGGTGGATACAACTGGGGCAGGAGATATCTTTCACGCCGGGTTTATCTTCGGATTGCTACAGGGGTGGGAGCTGGAACGGCAGCTCGACTTTGCCTGCGCGGCGGCCGCACTGAACTGCAAGGCTGTGGGCGCCAGGGGAGGCATACAAACCGTTGAAGAGATAGAGAGTCTGATGGCGACCGCACCCAGGTATGAAGCCCTTTGTTCAACATCGATTCATGTCTGAAAAAAGAGATTTCCGTGTCTGCTTTGTGGAATCTCAAGTGCGCCGGTGAGGCTGGAGACCTTTTCTACGCCGTGAGCGCGGCACCAGGATTCGATGCCGTGGGCGATGCGTTCAGCAGCGCGTGGGTCAGCGTAACTGGCCGTGCCCACCTGAACGGCGGTAGCTCCAGCCAGGAGAAATTCGACTGCATCTTCAGGGGTAAGGATACCGCCCATGCCGAGGATGGGGATGTTGACGGCACATGCCGCCTCATAGACCATGCGCAAGGCGATGGGCTTGATGGCCGGGCCTGAGAGGCCTCCGGTGATATTGCTCAGGCGCGGGCGCCGGGTTTCCGCGTCGATGGACATGGCCAGAAAAGTGTTCACCATGCTTACTGCATCTGCGCCGGAGCCGGCGGCGATTTTAGCCATGTGGGCAATCGAGGTGACATTCGGTGAGAGCTTGACAATGAGCGGTCTGGAGGATGCGGCCCTGGCTTGGCCGACAAGGTATTCGAGCGAGCTTGGGTCGGCGCCGAAGGCCATTCCTCCTGCATGAACATTGGGGCAGGAAACATTAAGTTCATAAGCCGCAATGCCATCGGCTTGATTGAGCCGCTCGATGACTCCGATGTACTCACCGACGGTGTATCCGAAGACGTTGACGATGACCTTGCAGCCAGGGTAGCGCCGTAGGGGCGGAAGCTTGTATTCAAGGTAGTTCTCAACGCCAACATTCTGGAGGCCGATGGCATTGAGCATTCCTGCGGCCGTCTGGATGATGCGCGGCGGCGCATGGCCGGCCATAGGCTCCAGAGAGATTCCCTTGGTGACAAATCCTCCGATGCGATCGAGCGATACGATGTCTTCGAATTCGATCCCATATCCAAAGGTGCCGCTTGCGGCAATGACCGGGCTGACCAGATCGAGGCCTGCAACACAGACTTTCATGTCAGGTTTCATGCGTGGCATCTTCCTTGACTTTGGGATATTGCACTGCTAGTCGGCAAGGCTGGTTTATTTGAGTGCCGTGTACTCTTTTGAGCTGTCTTTCATGACAGACTGGGGCCTTCAGTCACGGCCAATTGGCCGGCCTGCTCATCCCTTTCATGATACTCGTCCACGATGGATTGAGTATGGATGCTGAAGTTCGACTGCCAAGATCCAGCATCCGCTCTGTTCAATGACCAGGTGACTGCTAGCCCTTCAACACCAGGTCAATTGTCTCGATGTCGACCAGTCCGTTGCATCCATACAGAGCCGGAAGCACTTTGCCGGCTGGATAAGTCCGGCGCAAGTCAGCTACTTTATCGGTGCCACAGCGGTACGCCGGGAGATACATTCTACCCAAGAGGGGATGGCGGCCCCAGGCGCCGGAGAGCTTATCGGCGCGCTCTTCGGTAACCAGAAAATCATGCCGCAGCGCAGCCGCCACTTCAGGCTGCTCCCTGCCTTCTCCCCAGGTCATATAAGAAGACTGATTCTTGGCGTCGTCCTGCAACAGGGCCAGCAGGACGCCGATCTGCATGTCTTCGTCGGGCAATTGATCCACTTCCGTGACGCCATGCGCAATGAGAATCGCATTGTTGGCGACGCCCTCAAAGAGGGTGGCAGCGCGGGTGTTCATGGTAAGAATGGTGGCCTCGAAGTTGACCAAACCGCGGACGTACAGGTCTTGCAGATAGGCAAAAGTGGTGACGTGGCCCGGGACAACCTCGTGGCTTACGAGTTGTTCAAACTCCGGAAACGAAATCTGCAGCGAAGCATTGATCTCGTAAGTTGCCTCGTATTGCGGAGAGTCGTCGGCATTGCGCGCACGCCCAATGTAGTTCATCGAACCTGAAAACCATGCGTCCTTGATGGCGAGAAAGTCGATGTTGGACCGCGGCACACGCGCCAGTTCATAGGGAAGGTAGGGCAGCAGATGCCTGGCGCTGAGGTTGTCAAAGTTTGCGATGACGGCCGCGCCCAGAGCGCGCACCGAGGCCATCGGGCTCACACGCTCGCGACGCCAGGCATCGACGGCCTCCAGCAATTCGCCAGCACTGGATGAGGCGTAGCCGGCGCGGCCCAGCAACTCGGCAACGCGCTCCCGCTTCTTCTCAGGCTGGGAAGGCTCGGGAGGCTTTGCCGTGGCCGCCAGAACACAGCGATCATAAGGCACCGGATCGCCCTTGCTCAGAACCTCCATGGCGAGATCCCACATGGTCTCAAACGAATCCGCCATTGCGGTGAGATAAGGCTGGCGGAGCCCGCCAAGCCTGGTGGCTTCGTCACGGAGTCCGGCGATGGTTTTTGGAAGATCCACCGCGCGCAGGTACTCCTCCACGGCTTCCCGGTCGACTGTTTTGCCGGAGACGCCGCCGGATTGCCGCAAGCGCGTGGCAGCCGGATGAGTGTAGGCGGCGGGCAGCGGCTCATCGGAGAACCAGGAATCGGCAATGAAGCGCCCGGTGCCGGAGGGACAGAGAACATCGCCGCCCCAGAGTGTATCGATACCTAAAACAGCGTCAGCAACGAATGTGCCTGCTTGATCCATCAAATCACCTTCTCTTTCTTCAGGGAACCAAACCAAACATAGAGACAGAGACCAATAAACAACAGCGCGGAAACTGATTGAGAAACAGAATCGAAGGAGTAGAACGGGGTTTGAATCAGACTCTCCCGATACCAGGGGAAGAGGCGCAGAGAGGCGCCCAGCACGCCTCCAAGCGCGCCGCCGGCCATCAGTCCGGAAGCGATGATGACGCCGCGCTCCCGTATTCTGCTTCCTTGCTCGCCAGCAGCTTTTTCTGATCTTTTATTGATGAGGTGCGAGAGAAATCCGCCAACCAGCACAGGCGAGGTAAGTCCCAGCGGCAGGTACATTCCCAGCGCAAATACCATGGAGGACTTGCCCAGCATCTCCAGCACCAGAGTCACCATTGCGCCGATGCCGAAGAGGAGATAAGCGACCGGCTGATGGCTCATGAAGCCGACCACCAGAGCCTTCATGATGGAAGCCTGCGGCGCTGCCAGAACCTGTCGCGTGTCTCCCAGCGCAGCTTCGCCAAATTGAAAGGTGTGGGCCAGCATGATGATGGTGAGCCCGGCAGTAATGGCGGCGACGATGACTCCCAGAAATTTGACCTTCTCCTGCGCCGAAGGCGTCGAGCCGATCCAATAACCGGCCTTGAGGTCAGTAATAAACTGACCCGATACGCACAGCGCGGTGCAGACCATGCCGGCAATGGCCATCACGAAGAACATTCCGGTGGTTCCGGAGAGACCGAAGCTCAACAGTACTACGGCGGAGACGATGACGGTGAGCATGGTCATGCCGGATGCGGGATTGTTGGCCGTGGTGGCAATGGCGTTGGCAGCCACAGAAGTGAAGAAGAACGAGAAGAGAAGAGTGAGGAGAAGGCCTATGGCCAGTACGGTCCAGGAGGCATGCAATTTACCAAAGAAGATTGCTACTGCGATGGAACCGACGACTACGCCCAAGAGCAGGGAGAGAACAGGAATATCGCGGTCAGTGCGTTCGGTTTGAGGAGCTTCACCGTGGTGGAAGGCATGCAGCGCAATGCCAAAAGAGCTGGCAATGACACGCAGCGATTTGAGGATGCCGACGATACCGGCGGTGGCGATGGCTCCGACGCCGATAAAGCGCACATAGCTGCGATAAATTTCCAGCGCGCTCATGTTGGAGATGGGCAGGGTCGCGGGATATACGGCGACATTGATGTGGCTTCCGACGAACCAGATCATGGGAACAAGAACGAAATTGGAGAGAATGCCTCCGGCGCAAAAGATCAGCGAGCTGCGCAGGCCCATGACGTAGCCGAGGCCCATGATGAAGCCGATGGCGTCAAAGTTGAAGACCATGCGGCCCTTGTCAGCCAGAGTACGCATGACCGGCACGAACTGAAAGTCGAGATATTCTTTCCAGACGTGGAACGTGGTGACGAAGAAATCGTAAACGGCGGCGACGATGGTTGACTGAATGAGCAGTCTTGCCTGCGAACCGCCCTTTTCGCCCGTGACCAGCACCTCAGTGATGGCCGTAGCCTCAGGAAATGGAAGCTGGCCGTGCATCTCGCGGACGAAGTAGCGGCGCAGCGGAATGAGGAAGAGAACGCCCAGGCAACCGCCTGCCAGGCAGATGAAGATGGTCTGCACCGGGTGCGGATCGAGGTGAAGAATGTAGAGCGCGGGCAGTGTGAAGATGGCCCCGGCCACCACACTGCCCGAGGCCGCGCCGATGCCAGTGATGATGACATTCTCAAGCAGGCTGGTGCGGCGCTTGAAGACGCGCGCCAGACCGATGGCGAGGATGGAGATGGGGATTGCGGCCTCCATGCCCTGACCAACCTTGAGGCCCGAGTAGGCCGAGGCGACGGAAAAAAGCACGCAGAAGACGACGCCCCAGAAGACCGCTCGCAGAGTAAGTTCCGGTAGGGGCCGCTCGGCGGAAAGGATGGGGGTATACGATTCGCCGGGCTTGAGCGGCAGGTAAGCATTTTCTGGAAGAGATGCGGTTTCGATCTCGGTCATTGATGGACGATCCTCTATCGGCGGCACGCACGGGCCCGGATATTGAAGGACGGTGGCTGAGGCAAAGAGAAACCACTCCCCGGGCTCATTCATTTGCCCCGGATGAGGATGCAATCTACCACTGCCACGGACTCAAAACAAACCTGCGAGTAAAACCGGCCAGTGACAGTCTACCGCACGAAAATGCCGGTGTCCTTCTGATCGCTTGAGTCCCCTCCATACCACTTCGGATTCTTTTCAGTGGCTACATGCAAGATTTTCCGATAGAAACCAAGGCTCCGGTGCAGGAATAAATAAGAGGCCAGCAATTCAACAAAAATCCAGAATTTCTGGTTTAAGTACATGGAAACAAATAAATGTAACATTGATACTGCGGTGACCCTGCGCCCGTGGCGTATTTGCGTCGATCCAAGCGACAGAGTAAGTATCCTCCGGCAAAGCCGGGGGCTTTACGGCGTGAGCCGCTCAGAGCGGCTTGAGCGGGGTTGCTAACGCGGCCCCGATTGCGTTGAGCCACCTTGTCGGTGGCAGGTCACTTCCACAGGTCAATTGCTCTAAGCGCTCATCTTCCACTTCCTGGTTGCGAATGTAGTCTCGAATCACGTGCTCGTCCCTGCAGACTGTCGACACCAGATACCCTCGCGCCCAGAAATGCTGGCCAACATAATTCTGCTTTCGTCCCCCATACGTCCGTGCCAAGTGGATCGCGCTCTTGCCCTTGATGTACCCAACAACCTGCGACACTGCGTATTTCGGCGGTATCGAGATCAGGATGTGTACATGGTCCGACATCAAATGGCCTTCCTCGATCTTGCACTCTCGCTGCTGGGCCAGATCGCGGAATACCTCGCCCAAATGTTGGCGAAGGGTTTTGTAAAGCACCTTCCTGCGGCACTTCGGGATAAACACAATGTGATACTTGCAATCCCATTTCGCATCAGTAGTGTCCGGTTAAATTCTATTTCTCCGTCTGTAACCCATTCTTCCA
>VFSW01011105.1_pt1 | contig 12688 bp, 12 predicted proteins | sample 5358111 | NCBI WGS metagenome assembly VFSW01 (sample SAMN11554181, study PRJNA540505) | mine drainage metagenome | isolation source: sediment from site ElyBrook_90M | place: USA: Ely Copper Mine, Vershire, VT | collected 2017 | reverse complement strand
CGCCGGGCCCCTCTCCCCCCCCACCCGGTCGCGGTTCCCCCCCCGGGGTTTTTCCGGGGGGGCCCCCGCCGCCCGGCGGCCGGCCCACAGCGTGGCGTCCTTCTGGCGGATGCGGATGGCGGCCAGATCCTCGCGGCCCGAGGCCACGGGCACCAAGCCCCCCTTCGACAGCTCGGAGTTGATGTCGAGCTGCTCGTAGCCGGGGTCGATGTTCTCCGCGTCCGGGGTCACCCACATCTGCACGAGATGCGCCTCGGCCGTCTTCGACGGGTTGATCTCCGAATGCCAGATGCCGGACCCCGCGCTCATGCGCTGGGCCAGGCCGGGATAGATCACGTCGTTGTTCCCCGTCGAGTCCTTGTGCTCCAGCTCGCCGGAAATCATCCACGTGACGATCTCCATGTCGCGGTGCGGATGGGTCGTGAAGCCGGAGCCCGCGCGCACGCGATCCTCGTTGTTGACGAGCAGGAGGCCGTGGTGCGTGTTGGTCGGATCCCAATGCGGTCCGAAGCTGAAGCTGTGGCGGCCGTCGAGCCAATCGATCTTCGTGCGGAAACGATCCCCGCCGCGCACCGCCGTGATGAAGCCTTCCATGTTCTTTTTCATGGCCTCCCCCCCTCCGCCGCCTTCCCGAGCTTGCGGCACAGCCGCCTCAGCTCGTCCTGCTCCCGATCGTTCAGCGCCGCGAGCGTGCGCGTCACGAGGCGCGCGTGCCGCGGAAAAATCCCTCCGATCAGGCGCCGCCCCTTTCCCGTCAGCGCGACGGTGCGGTAGCGCCGGTCCTCGGGCCGCGCCGTCCGCGCGATCAAGCCTTCCCGCTCCAGGTTCGCGATCACCAAGGTCAGATTCCCGCGAGTCCGGAGCACTTTCGCCGCCAGCTCCGCGGCGCACAGCGGGCCGAGATGGCGCAGCGCCTCGAGGACGCCGAACTGGCTCTCGGTCAGCCCCGCCGCCGCGAACTCGCTTTGGGTCCGGACCGCCACGTGCTCCGCGGCCCGCGACAAGGCGACGAACGCGCCCAGCGCCCTTCTTTCCTCCGCCCCGCCCCGGTATCGATTCATGCTATTAGTTTAATATTAAACTATATGGCCAGTGTAGCGCCCGAACGCGTCCGCGTCAAGGGTCAGAACGCGCGCGGGTCGAAGCCGTGCGGGTGGATCAGGTTGTCGCCGGCGGCGCGCGGGCCGCGCTCCTGGTGGTCGGCCGGCGTCGGCGCGCGTCCCTGGCTCCAGATGCGCTCGAAGTACGCGGCCCAGCCGGCCGCGTCGTCGGGCGAGTCCAGGAACACGGCGTTCTCGTAGTTGTTGAGCTCGCCGTTGAAGGTCCAGTTGAACGAGCCGGTCTCGACGAGCCGGCCGTCGAGCACGACGAACTTGTTGTGCATGACGCCGGTCTGGCCGTCCTTGCCGTTGGACAGGCGCACGTCGAAGCCCAGGTCGACCATCGCGGCCATCTCCTTCAGGAAGCCGTACTGGTAGCGGTCGAAGACGACGCGGATCTTGAGGCCGCGGTCCTTGGCGCGCTTGAGGGCCTCGATCAGGTCGGCGTGCGTGAACGAGAAGTTGGCGACGACCAGGCTCTCCCGCGCGGCGTCGATGGCGGCGACGATGTTCGCCGCCGTGCCGTGCGGGGTGTAGGACTCGCGCGGGAGGCTGGCGCCGTTGAACGAGACGGTGCGCGCGGCGTCCTGCGGGGCGGGCGCCAGCGGGGCGCTGTGGCCGTGCTCGTCGAGAACGGGCTTGGACGGGGGATTCTTGTCGTCGACGGCGCGCGCGCTGGACCACAGCCAGTCCCAGTAACGCTGGTAGGACGCGATTCGGGCCGCGTCGCCGTCGAAAAGGGCGTTCTCGTAGTGCTGGGCGTCGGCCGCGCGGGTCCAGTTGTACGACCCGGTCTCGAGCAGGGCGCCGTCGAACACCGCGAACTTATTGTGCATGATGCCGTAGGCGTCGCCGCCGCGCAGGGTCTTCAGCGCGAAGCCCGCGTCGACGAGGCTCTGCACCTCGGGCGTGCGGTGGGCGGTGGCCTTCTCGGGATACAGGTGCCCCTGGTCCATGACGAGGCGGACCGCGACGCCGCGGCCCTTGGCCCGCACGAGCGCGTCGCGGACCTCGCGGATCGCGAGCTCGTAGATCGCGATGTCGAGCGTCTTCTTGGTCGCGTCGATCGCGCGGATCAAGTGCGAGCTGATCTGGGTCTGGTCGGAGAACATGCGCGAGGGAAGGCTTTGGTCGTTGAATTGAACGGAATCGCCGCGCGGCGCGGCCGCGGGCTCGGAGGCCGGAGCGGGTCCCTCGAGCGCCGCGCCGTCGAACGCGCGGCGGCCCTCGGCCACGCTCGCCAGCGCCGGGGCGCCGGACGGAGCGGGGGCGGCGGCGAGGCCGGACAGGGACGACGCGGCGGCCCGCGGGGCGCCCGAGGCGGGCGCGGCGGCCGGGGAAAAGGACAGGGCCGGGGCCGCGGCGGGAGCGGCCGGAATCGGAGCGGGCGCGAGCGCGGGAGCCGACAACGACGGCGCGGCCAGGACCGCCGAGAGGACGGGCGCCGCGAGGAGAGACGGCGCGGCGGACGGCGCGATCGCGCCGGCGGAGATCGACGCGGCGGCCGCTCCGGGGAGGACGGCCAGCGACGGCATCAGCACCGGCCGCACTTGGGCCAGGAGCCGCGTCTGAAGAGCGAGGGTGAGGCCGAGAGCCAGGACGACGCGCGCGCCGCGTGATTTCATGACCTCAGTTTAACCGAACCGGGCGCCGGACGAGGGACCGAAGGTCCCGCCCGGAGGCTTGGCAAAAGGCCTACGCCGTCCGGCGGAATCCTTATGCTAGGATGCGCGCGTGAAGGTCTTCGTTTCGTCGTACGCCGCGGCCTCGCCCGCGGCGTCCTGGGATCGCGAGGCGGAAGGCGCTCTTTTCGACGGCCTGGCGCGCCTGGACCTCGCGGGCCTGGAGCTTCCCTTCACCGGAGCGCTCCACGCCCGCGACGAGGCTTGGCTGATCGGACGCCTCCGCCCGGAGTGGCGCATCCTCCTGACGCTCCTGCCCGGGACCATGAACCGCCTCCAAGACGATCCGGCCTTCGGTTTCGCCTCCGCCGACGAGCCCGGCCGCCGGCGCGCGCTCGATTTCGCCGAGGACGCGCGGCTCGCCGCCGGGAGGCTGAACGCGGCCCTGGGACGGAAGGCCGTCGCCGCCGTCGCGCTCCACTCCGCGCCGCGCTTGGGCGGCGGCGCGCGCGCGTCGCTGAAGGCCTTCGCGGACTCGCTCTCCGAGCTGCGCCGCCGCGACTGGTCCGGCGCGGAGCTCCTCGTCGAGCACTGCGACGCCTTCGTCCCGGGCCGCGCGCCCGACAAGGGCTTCCTGCGCCTCGAGGACGAATGCGCGGCGCTGGGCCTGTCCAGCGGCCCGGCGCCGGCGCGCGTCCTGATCAACTGGGGCCGCTCCGCGATCGAGACGCGCTCGGCCGAAGGCCCCCTCGAGCACCTGCGCCGCGCGCGGGAGGCCGGCCTGCTCGCGGGCCTGTTCTTCTCGGGCGCGACGCCCGCCCATCCCGACTACGGCGCCTGGAAGGACTCGCACGCGCCGTTCGCGGCGTCGTGCCCCGCCTCGCTCCTCTCGCCCGAAGCGGCGAAGACCGCGCGGAAGGCCGCGGGCGGCCTTTCCTACCTGGGGCTCAAGATCCAGCCGCTGCCCGCCTCGCTTGGGACGCCCGAGCGGCTGGCGATGATCCGCGCCGGTCTCGACGCCCTCGGCGCTTAGCCCGGCCGGGCCTTGAAATCCGGCGGCTCGCGGGCTATCGTTTCCGGGTGAGGGCTGACGCCGCGCTTTGCCTTCTCGGGAGCCTGCTCGCCGCCGCGTGCTCGCGGCCGGCGCCGCCGGCGGACGACGCCGAACGGCGGAAGAAGGCGTTCCTCGCCGCGCTGCGGACCGAGTTCGAGACCACCTGCGTCGACGGCGCGGTGCAGCGGATGCGCGCGCTCGGCCGCCCCGACGACGAGAAGGGCGCGCGCGCGGCCTGCGACTGCATCGGCCCGAGCCTTGAGGCCGCCGGCCTGCTCCAGCCTCCGCCGGGGGCCGACTTGTTCAACGAGAAGGTCCGGGCCCGGGAGGCCGCGCGGGCGTTCCTGAAGTCGGAGGCCGGGAAGAAGGCGGTCGCGAAGTGCGTGATCCGCTGAACGGCGCCCATTCCAAGTCCGCGCCGCAGATATTGCTACCATCTCGGCCATGTCGTTCGCGCGCTGGCCCTATTTCGTCTTCGGCTTGTTGGACGCGACCTGGTTCCTCTGCGGGATCTTCTGCATCGCCCTCGCCGCCGCGTTCGTTCTTCGGAAAAACACGGGCGCTCAGGCGGACGAGCTGATCGCCAGACTGGAAGAGGCCCACGGCTCCCGTCTTCTCGCCGCGGGCCTTTATTTCCCGGCCCTGCTGGCGATCGGAAACCTGGCTCGATTCCGCATCTACTATTTGACGTCCGACTCCGCCAACTTCGCCAACACCGCGTGGAACTTCGCTCACGGCTACGGGCTGACCAGCGTGCTGATCGGAGGCCGTTCGGCTTTCGCGCTCCACTTCGCGTTCGTCAGCGCCCTGCTCGCGCCTCTCCTTTTGATCTGGAACAGCGCCGGCGTCCTGGCCGTCGCGCACGGATTGGCGCTCGGGTCGGTCCCGTTGATGCTGTTCGCCTTGGCCAAGCGGAAATCGGATTCGAGGCTCGTCCCCTGGCTGATCTTCCTGATGGCGCTCGCCCATCCGAGCTTCCAAGAGCTGTCCGGCACGATTCTCGACGACAGCCTCTACGCCCTCCCGTGCTTCATCGCCGCGGCATATTTTTTCGAGACCGGGCGCGCCGCTCTCGGCTTTTTCTTCGGAATTCTGATGTTCGCGGCCCGCGAGCAGGTTCCCTTCATCTCCTTCGGCGTCGGCCTTTATCTTTTTTTCCGCCGACGGCCCGCGCGGCGAGCAGGGGCCGCGCTGATGGCGGCCTCGGCCGCGATCTGGCTCGCCGAAATGCGGCTCATCGCGCGGGAAAGGGCCGGCTGGCTCTGCTACGGGACCTGGGCCTTGTTCAAGGACCTCGGGAACTCGCCGCGCGCCTTGCTGGCGCACGCGCTCGCGCGGCCCTGGGACTTCGGCGCCGCTTTATTTTTTCCTTGGACGAAGCTTCTCCCGGTCCTTCGAGTCCTGTCCCATGCGGCTTTTCTGCCGCTGTTCGCCGGGGCGTCCTTCCTGCCGGCCCTCTTCGTCTGGATTCCCCACCAGCTCGCCCAGTCCGGGAGCAGCTATCAAGGGCTTCGGGCCCACTACGCCTCGTTCGTGCTGGGACCGCTGCTCTGGGCGACGCTCGGAGGGCTGATCGAAGTCCACAAGCGCTGCGCCAAGAAGCATCGGCGAAGCCTCGTCGCGGTTCTTTTTATCGTCGCGGGGTGGGGCTTCCTGACGGCCCCGAGATTTTATTCGCCGGACATCCGCGTCATTCCGAAGGCCTGGGAATCCGCCGCGCCGAAAGCTCTCGCGCAAATCCCTCCCGGCGCGCCGGTCTGGTGCGACAGCTATCTCACCCCGCATCTGGCCATGCGGCATGACCTCAAGGCTCTGCCCCTCGGTTTTCACGACTGCGGATTCGAGAACGATCTCTTCATGCCCGATTACGTGCTGATGTCCGCGTACTGGGCGCGAAAGGATTACGCGCCGGCCAGCGGGACGATCCTTCGCTTCCTGCGTAAAAAGGGATTCGTGCCGATCTTCCGGGACGCGGATCTGACGATTCTCGCCAACCCCGGACGGGATTCCGCCCGCGGCGCCGAGCCGGAGAAGATCAAGCTGCCCGACGAGGACGGACCGATCAGCGGCGGGCTTTGACGATCCGGCCCTGATTGAGGGCGGCGGGATACTTCAGCTCGTTCTTGTCCATCTTGGCGAGCGCGGCCTCGACGAGATCGATGCCGAAGGCGTCGGCGATCTTCGTCAGGTAGACGAAGGTGTCGGCAAGCTCCTCGGACAGGTGCGCGCGCTGGGCGGGCGCGAGCTTCTCGGCCTGCGCGGGCGTCAGCCACTGGAAGATCTCGACGACCTCGGCGGCTTCCTTGACCATCGCCATCGCGAGGTTCTTGGGCGTGTGGTACTTGCCCCACTTCCGGTCGCGGGCGAACTTCTCGATGCGCTTCTTCAGCAGGGCTCGTCGTTCCACTCCGCCATTATGCCAAAAGCGGGGGCCGCCCCACGCAGTCGGGGCGGCCCCGTTCGGCGCACGAACGGCACGCGGACTTTACGAGGACGGCCCGTCCATCTTGCGGCTCGCTTCCTCCATCGCGTCCAGCGCGCCGCGCGGGGCGGCGCCGCCCATCACCTGGCGCCACAGCGTCTCCATCCGGCGGCTGCGCGCCGGGTCCGACGGCCACCACGACATCGCGATCAAACGCTCCAGCGCCGGCTTCTGCCACGGCGCGTCGAGCGGAACGGACTCCAGCAGCTCGACGGCCTCCTTCTTTCGTCCCAAGTCGCACAGCACGCAGCCCAGGAACTGCCGCGCCTGCCAATCCTTCGGCTCCAGCTCGATCGCGCGGCGCAGCGCCGCCTCGGCGTTGGCCGACGACCGCAGCGACCACTCGCACGCGCCCAGCCCGAACCACGCCTCGCTCCACTCCGGAGCGGCCGCCGCCGCGCGCTCGTAGAAAGGCAGCGCGTCGCGGTAGAACCGGCGCGTGTAGAACACGCGTCCCAAACGGTACAGCAGCCGCGCGTCGTCGCGCCCGACGTCCGCCGCGTCTTGAGCCGCGCGCAGCGCCTCCGCCGACATGCCGCGCGCCAGATACGCCTCGGCCAGCGCCTGCAGCGTCTCGAACGAACGCGGCGAGTCGCGCCGCAGGCCCTCCAGGATCTCGCACGAACGGACGAAGTCGCCCAGGTTCAAGTGCGCCATCGCCGTTCCCATCCGCAGGTCCGCGTCGCCCGGGAACCGGCGCATGCCCTCTTCGAACAGCTTCAACGCGTCCGCCGGCTGCTCGCTCTGGAGCAGACGGAGGCCCTGCTTCTCGTATTCCTCGCTCGATTGAATGGACATGTCCCCTCCATGCGTCCTCATACGCCTTTGGAGACCATCTGGAGCCGCGCCCTGAAAGAACGCGACCCCGGCCCGAGCGGGACCAAGGTCAACGTGAGTCGTCCGATTTAGGTCCCGTTGAGGCCGGGGCCAAGTTGAACCTGAAAGTCCCACCGTCGAACGAACGCCGGCGTCCGACCTTTTCAGTGTAACAGGGGCGCCGGCGCGCGTCAAGCCCGCGGGGTTACGAAGATGCGTCCAGCCTTCGCGCCAGCTCGCGCGCCGCGATCGCGCGCTCCCAGGCCGATCCGACGCGGAGGACGTCGACGAGGCTCAGCAGCTCCCGCAGCGCGCCGTCGGCGGCGAGCGCCGCGCCGTCGAGCGGCGTCAGCGCGCGCCCCGTCGCGCCGCCCTCGCGCGAGGGCCACGCGTAGCGTCCCGCGAGCTGGGCCGTCGCGATCCCGCGGCACGGCGCGCCGATCTCCGCCGGAAAGACGCAGCGCAGGCCGTGCACGAGGAACTCGAGCAGCGGCTCCTTGAGGATACGGCGCTTCTCCGCGTCGACCAGCCCCACGCGCCGCGCGCGCTCGACCCCCAGGCCGGCGCCCCGCGCGGCCACCCCCCGCCCCCGCGCCCGTCCCGCCGCGCCCCAGGGCGCGCGGCCCCTGGCCGCGACCGCCAGCATGACCGTCAGGTCCCGCGCCGTAATCCCGCCGCCGCGCGACGCCGCCGAGGCCGAGGCGTCGCGGATCGCCAGCTCGTACAGCTCCGCGCCCGCGTCGAGGATCGATTCCACTCTATCCTTACGAACGAGGGGGCGATTTCGTTCCCGAAAAAATCTCGGAGAGGGTGGGATTCGAACCCACGGAGGCTTTGACACCTCGGAGGTTTTCAAGACCTCTGCCTTAAACCGCTCGGCCACCTCTCCTGAAATCCGCGACGGCGCCTACTCGTCGACCTCCCCGAGCTCCGCCAGCGAGCCCAGGGCCTCGACGCGGACCCCGGGGTTCGGGTCGGAGCGGAGCTTGCGCAGCGCCGCGATCGCGCGCGTCCCGCCGAGGAAGCCCAGGCCGCGCGCGACGGACGCGCGCACGGCGGAATCGTCGGAGCCCATCGCCTCGGTGAGCGGCAGGACGGCGCGCGGATTGCCGCACTTGCCCAGCGCGTCGGCGGCGACCACCGCGAACCCCGCGTCCGGCTTCTTGATCAGCGCGACGAGGTGGTCGAGGCCGGGCGTCTTGTCCATCTTCGCCAGATAGTACGCGGCGAGAACCCCGACCTTCTCGGAGCCGGGATCGTTCTTGAGCGCGGCTTCCAGGCGCGCGATCATGTCCTTGCGCCCGAGCTTGGCCAGCGCGTAGGCGGCCTCCACGGCCGCGAACTTGTCGGAGCTGGAAAGCCCCTGCTCCAGGGTGGAGTCCGCGCGCTTGTCGCCGATCGCGGCCAGAGCCTCGAAGACGGCCTGGGTCATGTCGCCTCCGCGCGTCGCGAGCTGCTGCAGCGCGGGCACCGCGTCCTTGACCTGCAGGCGTCCGAGGCCGCGGACGGCCTCCTCGACGACGAGCGGGTCCTTGTCGTTGACGGACTCCTCGAGGAGAGTCACGGCCTGCTCGCCGCCGACGCGGCTCAGCGCCTCGAGAATCTTGCCGCGCAGGACCTGCAGGTGCGCGGGCAGCTCGCCGAGCTGGAGCGTCATCGAGCGCAGATAGTCCTCGGCCTCGGACAGCGGGACGGCCGCGCGCGGATCCCCGCACCGGCCGAGCGCTTCGACGATGGCGACGGTCTCGCGCGGGCTGCCGCGGCGGACGTCGAAGGCGTTGATCAGCGCGTCCGCCGCCTTCTTGTCCTTCATGCGGCCGAGAGCCGGAGCGAGGCGGATGCGGTCCTCGGTTTTGCCGAGCTCGAACTCGCTCAGCAGGTTCTTCTCGCGGAGCTTGGCGCGCGCGGGCGGCGCGAGCAGGACGGCGGCCAGGGCGGCGAGGGCGAGGGGCGCTTTCACCCCCCAAGAATAGCGGGCTGAGCGGCGGTTGTCCAGACCGGAGGCATTTTTTCGAAACGCCGCGCGCCTTGCGCGAGGCGCATCCTTCCTTTATACTCCCGACGGTCCCCGAGGACCGGGAGATTTGTTAAGGTAAGAACATGGCCTTGCGCGATGCCGAGCGTCTCGAGCTGCTTTTGGAGGTGGGGCGCCTCCTCTCCTCCAAGCTCGAGCTGTCGGAACTGCTGACGACGGTCCTGGAGCTCGCCTCGCGCGTGGTGGAGGCCGAGACCGCGTCGCTGCTCCTGCTCGACGACAAGACCGACGAGCTCTACTTCGACGTGGCGCTCGGCCTCGGCGAGGAGATGTCGAAGGTCCGCCTCAAGCTGGGCCAGGGGATCGCGGGCTCGGTCGCGCTCGCGCGCCGCCCCGAGATCATCAACGCGGTCCGCCAGGACCCGCGCTGGTCGCCGAGGATGGACGACGCGACGGGCTTCGTCACGCGCTCGATCCTGTGCGTGCCGATACTGCTGAAGGGGCGCCTGCTCGGCGTCGTGGAGGCCATCAACAAGCGCGGCGGCCCTTTCGAAGCCGAGGACGTTGAGGCGTTCGAGGCCTTCGCCTCGCAGGCGGGCGTCGCCATCGACAACGCGCGCCTGTTCGCGTCCCTGCGCGACGAGAAGTTCAAGCTCGCGACCGTCTTCGCGCAGATGCACGACGGCGCGGTCCTCACCGACGCGGCGGGCCGCGTCGTCCTGGCCAACGACGCGGCGCGGCGCCTGCTCGGCACGGAGCTCTCCGGGCTCGGCGCGGCCCTGAAAGAGATGGCCGTCGTCCCCCCGCTGGCCGACCTGCTCGCGCTCGCCGTCCCCGCGCTCGACTTCACGATCACGCGCTCCGAGCCGACCCTGCTCGTGCTCCGAGGCCGGGCCGCCAAAGCCCCCCTCGCCGACGGCGAGGGCCGCCTGTTCGTGTTCGGCGACGACACCGAGGAGGCGCGCCAGGAGCGCCTCAAGCGCTCGTTCCTCTCGCTGATCTCGCACAAGCTCAAGACCCCGCTGGCCTCCGTGATCGGATTTTCCGACATCCTGCTCTCGGAGCTGGACGAGAAGAGCGACCCCATGACGCGCAAGGCTCTCACGACCATCAACCAGCAGGGCGCGAAGGTCGGCGAGCTGGTCGACAAGCTGATCCGCTACACCACGCTCGAGAGCCCCGACGCCGCGCTCAACCTCGTCGACGTGCCGGTCGACGAGGCCGTCGCCGAGGCCTTGAAGTCCCTGCGCGAGAAGATCGAAGCCAGGAAGGCGCGCGTCGAGTTCGCGCCCTCCGGCCTCGTCCTGCCCGCCGACCGCGCGATGTTCGTCGAGGTCGTGAAGAATCTCGTCGAGAACGCCTTCAAGTTCGACCCCAAGCCCGCGCCCGTCATCTCCGTGCGCGTCAAGGCGGAGGACGACTGGGCCGCGCTGTCGGTGACCGACCTCGGCCCCGGCATACCGCCCGAGGCCCAGCAGGCCGTGTTCTCGCGCTTCCACCAGGTCGAGAAGGACTTCACCGGCCAGCAGGACGGCATGGGCCTGGGGCTGCCGTTCGTGAAGAAGGTCGCCGAACTCCACGGCGGCGCCGCGATCCTGCACTCGCGGCTGGGCGCGGGCACGACGGTCACGGTGACCTGGCCGCGGCGCCGGAGGCGGCCGTGAGCCTCGACCACGCGCCCGCGGACGCCTACGCCTCCGCCCTCTCCGGCGCCGACTACGGCGAGGCGTATTTCGAGGAGACCGAGTGGACCTCGGCGCGGCTGGAGGACGGCCGCGTGCAGGACGTCGGCGCCGGCTCCGACCGGGGGCTCGGCCTGCGCCTCCTGCGGCGCCGCGGCGGCGCCGTCGAGACTTTTTTCGGAAGCGGCCCCGAAGTCGGCCCCCAAGCCGCCGCGCGTTTGCGCGCGGGACTGCTGTCCGGCTCGGGCGGTCCCGCGCCCAAGTTCTCCGCTCCGGCGACGCGCCGCGTGATCCCGCGCGTGGACCCGGCCTCCATCCCCCTCGAGCGCAAGGTCGCCCTGCTGCGCGCCCTCGACCGGACCGTCCGCGCGGAGTTCCCCTCCGTGCGCCAGGTCACCGTCGGCTACGGCGACCGCGTCTCGCGCACGCGCGTGCTGAACACGGACGGGACCGACGCGCGCCAGGACCTGGTCTCGACGATCGTCTCGATCTCGGTCGTGGCCGAGGAGAAGGGCCGCCTGCAGACCGGCTCCGAATCGGTCGGCGGCCAGCGCGGCTGGGAGTTGGCCGACGGCGGCGAGCCGTTCGCCGCGGCGCGGCGCGCCGCCGCGCGCGCGCTGGCCAAGCTCCGCGCGCCGAAGGCCAAGGCCGGCGAGATGCCCGTCGTGCTCTCCAGCTCCGCCGGCGGCACCTTCATCCACGAGGCCATCGGCCACTCCCTCGAGGTCGACCACGTGCAGGAAGGCTCTTCCCCCGCCTATCGCGGCGCCTTGGGCAAGACGATCGCTCCCCGGAACATCACCGTCGTCGACGACCCCACGCTGCCGTTCCAGCGCGGCTCGTATTTTTTCGACGACGAGGGCATGCCCGCCGCCGCGACGACGCTCGTCAAGGACGGCGTGCTGACCGGCTATCTCTACGATCGCACGACCGCGCTCCGCGAGGGCCGCGCGTCCAACGGCCACGGCCGGCGCGAATCGTTCGCCGACCGCCCGTTTCCCCGCATGTCCAACCTCTACATCGCGCCGGGCAAGGACGACCCGGCCGAGATCGTCAAGAGCCTCGAGCGCGGACTTTTTGTCACACGGATGGGCGGCGGACAGGTCAATACCGCGACCGGCGAATTCGTGTTCGAAGTCGACGAGGGCTTCTGGGTGGAGGGCGGCAAGATCAAGCGCCTCGTGCGCGACGCCAACCTGCTCGGCATCGGCCCCGAGGTCCTGCGCTCCATCGATCGCGTCGGCTGGGATATGGGCTGGGGCATCGGCACCTGCGGCAAGGAAGGCCAGAACGTCCCGGTCAGCGACGGCCAGCCGACCATCCGGCTGCCGAAAGTGGTCGTGGGAGGCGCGCATGAAGAATAGATTTTGGACGGCGCTGGTTCTGACGGCGGCGGCCGCGGCGTGCGCGCCGGGACGCCGTCCGGCGGCGAAGACGCAGGCGCCGCCGCCGGCGGCCGCGGAGAAAACGATGACGATTCAGGAATGGAAGGGCCAGTACGGCGGTCCCGGCGAGCCCGGCAGCGCGGTCGCCGTCGATCGGCATTCGTGGGAGCGAGCGTGGCGGCTCGTCGGAAAGGACGCGCCCGCGCTCGATTTCGAGCGCTTCGTCGGGGTCATGGTCTTCGTCGGCGCGAAGCCGACGGGCGGCTGGACGCCGGTCTTCGACGAGCCGGAGGCTCGCGGCGACGACCTCGTCGTGCGCTACCGCGTGCCCAAGCCCTCGGGCTTCACGACGCAGGCCCTCGCCCAGCCGTGGAAGGCGCGAGCCTTCCCGCGCCCGAAGGGCAAAGTGCTCGTCGAGGCGGCGTCCGAGTGAGACCGGCGGCGGCGCTCGCGCTCGCGCTCGCGGCCTCGGCCGCGGCGCCCGCGGGGGCGCCCCCCCCCCCCGCCCCCCGCCGCCCCGGGGCGGGGGGGGGGGGGCCCGGGGCGCGGGGGGGGGGGGGGGGGGGGGGGGG
>VFSW01011104.1_pt1 | contig 12690 bp, 8 predicted proteins | sample 5358111 | NCBI WGS metagenome assembly VFSW01 (sample SAMN11554181, study PRJNA540505) | mine drainage metagenome | isolation source: sediment from site ElyBrook_90M | place: USA: Ely Copper Mine, Vershire, VT | collected 2017 | reverse complement strand
ACCACCGTAACAGCCGTCACGCCGGACAGCCCAGCCTCATGCGTCCTGTCGCCGCTGTATGTTGCGATCAGGCTGTAGGTTCCGGCATCTAGTTTATGTTCAACATGAACGATGGCTGTGCCGTCATCGCGCACGCCCGCAGTGCCAAGCAGGTCTGAGCCGTTCCACAACTGCACAACCCCGGTTAGCTCTCCAGCAACGGTGGAAGTTACCTGGACCGTCACCTCCGTGGGCCTCGGCCTGTTGGCCGTTGCGGATGGCTGTACCACGACCTGGCTGCCCGTGTCCGTGCCGAACGCGACCTGCGAGAGCGTCGCCACGCTGCGCTTGTCCGCGTCCCCGGAGGCCACCGCCAGACCTGCGCGGCTGTCGTTGGTCATCGCCGCATCGGCCACGCCGAAGAGCCTCCAGTGACTGCCGTCCCTGCTGATATAGGCCGCGAAGGCGTTGCCGTTCCGCAGCAGCCGCAGCGAGACGCCCGGGCCAAAGCCGCCTTCCGCCACGCCGCGGTTGCCCCGTCCGTGCCACTCGCCTTGCGGAGAGATCGCGTGGCCTCTGCCGTCTGGCGGAAGCTGGTCGATGGTTCCGCCGTCGGTCGACCGCGAGAGCAGGCTGACCATGCCGCTCCTATCGACTACGAACGCCACGAACGCAGAGTTTGCAGCAGAGTCCCCGCGCACCAGAAGGCCGGTCTGGCCGCTGGTCAGCGTATCGATCCGCGCCATCAGCGTTCCGTTCGTGGTCCACGACTGCGAGGCAAACTGCGCCTGGTCGAAGCTCCCGACTGTGTTCATGCCGCTGCCCGTCAGCACCCACTCCTGGGTAAAGGGGTTATAGGAGCTTGCGCCATTCAGCGTCGGCGCATTCAGGTCGCGCGCCGACCAGAGGTCCGGCAGTACCAGACTATTGAAGTACACCTCCAGATTGGTGTAGCCCGTGCTTCCGTAGGGTGCGGCAGCCACGGTCGGGTCGGTCGTGCTCAGTCCATTGGCCTGCGCCCAGTAATCGGCGATACCATCGCCGTCCGCGTTGGGCAGCATGGCGGCACCGTTCAGCGTTCCGTATCCGTCGTTGGAGAGTCCCGTAGCCGCCTGGTCTTTATAGAGGGTCCCCTGCGTCCCCAGAGACAGCGTATTGTCCACCGCGAACTGGTCGACCGTATCGCGCGGAAACGCGCCCGCCGAGGCTGTAACGTCGGTAACGGAATCGGCGGCGCTCAACGTCGGAATCGTCGAGGTCGTCGGCGCCCACGGCGCGGTCAGCACCAGGGAGCTGCCAACCGTATTCTGCGAGGTCCCGTTCAGCGTGCCGTCCTTGTCGGCGTCGATGAAGTTGCCTACCGCATATACGCTCTGCTTGTTGTCCATCTGGAAGTAGGCGTCGCCGGGCGAAGAGGTGCTCGGGCCGGCGATGAAGTAGTTGTTGACGATGTCGTGCGAAAAATAGCCGCCGGTATTGGCCGACGTATATGCGGCCTCGTAGTTGTAGATGACGTTGTTGATGTACTGCGTGTTGTCCTTCGACAGCGGCTGGCGGTTGTGCGCGTCCACCCATAGGTTGCGATAGAACGTGGACGGCCCGCGCTCAACGTGCGCGCCGAACTGTTGATAGATCGGCATTGCGATGATGGAGTCCTGCACCGTGAAGTTGCTTGTCTTCACCGCATCCACCGAATCCCATTGCCCATACTCGACCGAGCAGTGGTCCAGAATGATGTCGCTGGCATCGCCCATGTTGATCGCGCTCTTGCTGTGCAGCGGGTCCTGCTTGCCCTGCCGCACGCGCAGTCCGCGCACAATGATGTTGGTCTTATTGCTCAGCGAGACCTCGCCCGCCATGATCCCGATGCCGTCGCCTGGGGCCGTCTGGCCGGCAATCGTGATGTTGCTCGATACCGAGACCGGCGAGGCCAGCACAACGTAGCCGCCAACATCGAAGACCACGATCCGGTTGCCCTGGCTCACCGCATCGCGAAACGAACCTGGTCCCGAGTCGTTCAGGTTGGTGACGTGGACCACCGTGCCTCCGCGGCCGCCGGTCGCGAGAGAGCCGAAACCGTAGGCCCCCGGAAATGCAGGGGTCTGCGCCAGTGCGACGCCGATGCTCAGCGCAGCAAAACAAACGGCCATACCGCGTATGCTCTGGACGAAACGCTTCATGGGATTCCTCTTTGGGATGTGGAATAGGCGAACGTTGAACGAGCGGCCAATCGCCGGGTCGTCAAACACGCAACATAATAGACAGTTCAATCGCCGATTGGCAAACTTTTTCAGATGGGGAATGGACAGCGGCAGAGGTGCACCGCAAGCGGCCTCTACGGCGCTTCGGACAAAGGATTTATTCCGGTCTGGCTGTGCCGTCGATCACTCGTCGCCGAACAGGCGCACGATCCTCAGATTCCTGATCTGCATGTGGTTCTTCGTCGTGCGAATCCCGAACCATCCCGCGGTGTACGGCTGTGGATCGACCATCTCGAAGATCTTGTCTCCATTGCGCCAGTACTGAACCAGGTTGCCATCCGCGACCATCGTCACGGTCTGGAGCTTGTTGGCTACGAGGCCCTTGTCTGGATGCTGGGCGACGGAGAAGTCGTTCTGCGCCAGCAACGGACGCTGACTTGCATTGCCGATATAGCGCCGGAAGCGGGTCGTCTTATTGCCGTTGCCGCCGACCCCGACGTAGTACAGGTGCAGCGAATTGTAGCCCGCGAAGGCACCGGTGCGCGGATGGGCAAAGAGGTTCTCGGGTGCGGTTGGGTCGGTTGCCATCCAGAAGCAGTTGAGGTCGCTGACGCGGTCGTTCGGCCCGCCGGCGGAGATCATCGTGGCGTCGTACGAGATCATCACCGGCCCTTCGAGTTCATGGCGGAACCACACGGTCACACCGGCTGGGACGTTGATGTCGAGCACGCCGTCGTTCGCTGTCACCGACCCGGGCCTCTCCATCTCGACCCGCCACTGGTCCAGGCCATGCTGGAAGTCGTCGGAGTACAGCAGTGTTCCCGTACGGTAGCGATCGTCCGTCGGCGCTGCGCGATGGGCTGCCGTCTGAGACCATCCGACGGGCGCGAACGTCAACAACAGGACGGTCCATAGAACCAGAGTGCGAGTGTGTTCGATGCGATCAGGCTGTCTCATAGAATATGAACCGAGGATAGCAGCAGATCCGTTCCACTTCATAGAATTGCAAGATACGGAGATTCCACAATGCGAAATTACCTATCGCGGCTGTGTAGGGCGCTGCTTCTGCTGACTGTTGCCTGTAGGCTCACTGCGTATGCCGCCGATTCTCCGGTGACGCTCACCAGAACGGACGCTGGCTTTACGCTGGCCAACGGCATTCTCACCGTGCAGATCGACGCGAAGTCGGCGGCGGTGCTCTCCATCGACTACAAGGGCGTTGCCATGCTGGGCGTGGGCGACCGCGAGAACGGCTACTGGTCGCTGCCGGGGACGCAGCTTCACTTTGGCCCCAATCCCACCGTCAGCGTGCTCGACGACCCGGCCACCGACGGCGGCGCGCGCGCGACGATCTCCTGCAAGTTCCGCTACGATGGCGGCCCGCGTACGGTCCCGGCCAACGTGGAGATTCACTACTCGCTGGCCCGCGGCAGCTCGGCGCTGTATCTGGAAGCGATCTGGGAGCACAAGCCAGACTTTCCCGTACTGTCCTTTCCGGTCGGACGATTCGCGGCCAAGCTGAACGACGATGTCTTCGACTGGATGACGGTCGACTCGCGTCGCAATATGAAGATGATTACCGCCTCCGACTGGAACCATGGCACCCCCCTGAACCTGAAGGAGGCGCGGCGGATGAACAGCGGCATCCTGAAAGGACAGGTGGAGCATAAGTACGACTACAGCGCCGTCCAGTTCGACACGCCCGCCTATGGATGGAGCAGCAGCAAGGACCACGTCGGCCTGTGGGTGGTCACCGCCAACGCCGACTATATGAGCGGCGGCCCCACCAAGCTGGAGTTGCTGACGCACCGCGACGCGACCTTTACCGACAGCCTTATCGCGCCCGCGCCACCGACGCTGCTCTACGTCTGGAAGGGGCCGCACTACGGCGGCACAGACCTGGTGGTGGCAAAGGGCGAGCAGTGGACCAAGACGGTCGGGCCATTCCTTCTCTACTGCGACTCCGGCGCAACCCCCGACGCGATGTGGCACAAAGCGCTGGCGGAGGCCGCAACGGAGGCAAAGCAGTGGCCATTCCAATGGGCGAGCGCTCCCGGCTACCCGACCGCCGCGCAGCTCGGCGGACTGACCGGCCAGATTGTTCTGCACGACCCCAAGTATCCGCGAGAGAAGATGACGCACCTGCTGGTCGGCCTGACCCACTCCGACTACACGCTGCCCAACGGCCAGACCGTGGACTGGCAACACGACGGAAAGTACTACCAGTACTGGACGAAGGGCGACGCAAACGGACACTTCACAATTGCGGACGTCCGTCCCGGCACCTACACGCTGCACGCCTTCGCCGACGGTGTTCTCGGCGAGTATGCTCAGGCCGATGTCACCATCGACGCGGGAAAGACCGTCTCCGCCGGAACAATTCGGTGGACGCCCGTGCGATATGGCCGCCAGATATGGGAGATCGGCATTCCCGACCGCACCTCCGGCGAGTTCCTCCATGGCGACCACTACTGGCAGTGGGGCATCTACAACCAGTATCCGAAGGACTTTCCCAATGACGTCCATTACGTCGTTGGCAAGAGCGACTTCCACAAGGACTGGAACATGATGCAGGTACCCCATGCCACGGACGACAGCGGCAAGTCCAGGGGCAGCGCAACCACATGGTCGATCCAGTTCGATCTGGCGCACGCGGAGCAGGGAAGGGCCACCTTGCGTCTTGCATTTGCGGGCACTGAGGCGCGCAGCCTGGCCATCGACGTGAACGGCAAGAACGTTGGAACGCTCACCGACCTGCCCAACACCAGCGCGATCCACCGGGATTCGGACCGTGGCTTCTGGCAGGAGAAAGATGTCGTCTTCGATGCCTCGCTGTTGAAAGAAGGCGGCAATCTCATCCAGCTCACCGTTCCGGCTGGCCCGGTGATGAACGGCGTGCAGTACGACTATCTGCGGCTTGAGGTGGACGAGCAGGCTTCCCCGGCGCAGGCCGACGCCGCGAAGCCGACCCAATGATTCCCGCAGTCAATGAACGGGCAATTCTTTGCTGCATCTTCTCGCGACCCGATAGGGTCGCCCCGGTGGCCCGGCTTTCTGTCCAAGAGCGACCTTGTCTGTTCGTGCGGTATGGTTGACAATCTGGATTGAGTTTGTTGCCGGAGGTTCTCAGTGCGAATGAGTCGAGTTGTGGCTGTAGTTTTGGCGTTGGCGATGAGCGCGGGAGTTGCGGCGCGGGCGCAGGCGAGCGGCGGTATGGTGCAGGCCCCTACTGCCATGGCGCAGACGAGCGGCGGCTATGCGCAGTACCTGGCCGGGTTCGAGAAGCGGACGACGGTGAAGGTGTTGCCCAATGGACTGACTCTGATTGTCTGCGAGCGTCCAGAGGCACCGGTCTTCAGCTTCTACACGCTGGTGGATGCAGGGTCGGCGAACGATCCGCAGGGCGCGAGCGGGCTGGCACACATGTTCGAGCACATCGCGTTCAAGGGAACCGAGCAGATTGGCACGACAAACTATCCGGCGGAGAAGGTTGCGCTGGCCAAGGTGGAGATTGCCTATGCCGCCTACGATGCGGAGTACCGCAAGCGGGTGGGGCGCAATGCGGCCAAGCTGGCTGTGTTGAAGAAGGTCTTCGAGGACGCGCAGGCTGCGGCGGAGAAGTATGTGGTGCCCAACCAGTTTGCCGAGCTGGCGCAGACCAACGGGGCGGTGGGGCTGAACGCATCGACCGAGGAGGACTCGACGCAGTACTTCTGGTCCATGCCGGAGAACCGGCTGGAGCTGTGGGCGTACATGGAGAGCGGGCGCATTGCGCATCCGGTCCTGCGCGAGTTTTACAAGGAGCGCGACGTGGTGCAGGAGGAGCGGCGGATGAGCGTCGACTCCAGCCCCATCGGCGCGATGGTGGAGCAGTTTCAGGCCGCCGCGTATGTGGCGCATCCCTATCGCGTCCCGACACTGGGTTGGGAGAGCGAGATCAGCCAGGTGACGGCGACCGAGGCGGCGGCCTTCCACGCCAAGTACTATGTGCCGGCGAATATTGTGGTGGCGGTGGTGGGCGACGTGAAGGCGGCGGATGCGATGCCGATGCTGACGCGGTACTTTGGCGCGATTCCGGCTGGCCCGAAGCCGGAGGAGATGACGACGGTCGAGCCACCGCAGTTTGCGGAGAAGTCGGTGACGATCCACGAGGCGACCCAGCCGTTCTATCTCGAGGGCTACCATCGGCCCGACTATCGCGACCCGGACGACGCGGTCTATCAGGCGATCACGGACATCTTCTCCAATGGGCGCACGGCGCGGCTGTACAAGAGTCTGGTGCGCGACCAGAAGATCGCGGCGGACGCGGAGGGGTTCAGCGGGTTTCCCGGCGAGAAGTACCCAGGACTGTTCGCGTTCTATGCGGTGCCAGTGCCGGGGCACACGCCGGACGAGATGCGCGATGCGATCCTTCAGCAGATCGAGCTGTTGAAGACGACCGACGTTACGGACGCGGAGTTGGAGATGTTCAAGACGCGCGCGCGGGCCGACCTGCTGCGCGGACTGGATGACAACGACGGACTGGCGCACCAGCTTGCCGAGTACCAGACGCGCTACGGCGACTGGCGCGAACTCTTCCGCGAACTGGACAGGATCGACAAGGTGAGCAAGAGCGACGTCCGCCGCGTGGCGAACAAGGTCTTCGTGGCGAGCAACCGCACCAGCGCGCAGATCGAGTTTACGCCGCCAGCGGCGGTCGAGAACGCGGGAGGTGTGAAATGAAGGGTGCCTCGATGGATCGGGTTGAAAGATTTATGCGTTGCTACAGTGCTTCGCGCTACGAGCAAAATACGGGGATTCTTCGTTCCGCTCAGAATGACAATATTTTTCAGAATGACAAGGTTTTGGGGTTATCGGCTGTAGGGGCAAAGAGAATGGGTTCAGCGGGGATGAGAATGAAAGGCAATACGCTCAGAAGTTTCTTCGCGATAGCGGCAGCGTGCGCTCTGCTGGCGACGGGAGGTTTTGCGGCGGGACAGGATGCGGCAACGGCTCCGACCGCTCAGTCGGCGGCGAAGGCTCCGGTGCAGGCGCAGCCCTGGAAGAAGATTGCGGTTCCGCCGCTACATGCGTTCAAGCCGAAGCAGCCGAAGCGGATTGAGTTGAGCAACGGGCTGGTGATCTTCTTGCAGGAAGACCATGAGCTTCCGTTCATCGACGGATCGATCCTGATCCGCGGGGGGAGCCGCGAGGAGCCGGCAGCGAAGGTCGGTCTGGTCTCGCTGTACGGCGAGGCGTGGCGCACCAGCGGCACGGCGACCGTGAGCGGCGACGCGCTGGACACCGAGCTGGCGCGCAAGGCGGCCAGCATCGAGACGGGCGGCGGTACAGCCAACACCTCGGTCGAGTGGTCGAGCTTCAAGCAGGACTTCGACAGCGTCTTCGGCGAGACGGTCGATCTGCTGCTGCATCCGGCCTTCAAGACGGAGAAGCTGGCACTGGCCCAGCGCGGGATGGATACAGACATCTCTCGCCGCAACGACTCCGCGGGAGGAATTGCCAATCGCGAGTCCGCGATGCTGGTCTACGGAGCGAACAGCCCGTATGCGCGACAGCCTGAGTACGCCACCGTCGACGCAGTGACCGTGGACGACCTGAAGGCGTGGCACAAGAGTACGGTGGTTCCCAATGACATGATCGTCTCGGTGGAGGGCGACTTCGACTCGGCGACGATGGAGGCGAAGCTGCGCACGGTCTTCGAGCCGCTGGCGCGCGGCACTGCGATCCAGTCGCCGAAGATAGACTTTGTGGGTCCGAAGCCGGGGGTCTACTTCGCCGACAAGGAGGACGTGGACCAATCGACGGTGGAGATCGTCGGGCTGGGTACCGAGCGCAGCAATCCCGACTACTACGCTCTGAGCGTGATGAACGAGATCTACTCCGGCGGCTTCGGCTCGCGCCTCTTCCAGTATGTGCGCACCAAGCTGGGGCTGGCCTACTCGGTCGGCGGCGGCTATGGGGCGGCGTACGACTATCCGGGAGTCTTTCGCAGCGTGGCCGGGACCAAGAGCATCAGCACGGTGGTGACAACCCAGGCTGTGCTGGATGTGATTGCACGGCTGAAGACCGATCCGCCCACGCCGGAAGAGATGCGCAAGGCCAAGGACGAGGTGATGAACTCGTTCATCTTCAACTACGACACACCGGAGAAGACTCTGAACGAGCAGGTGACGCTGGCCTTCTACGGTTATCCGCCGGACTATCTGGAAAAATACAGGGACGGCATCGAGCGCGTGACCGCGGCGGACGTGATCCGCGTGGCGAACAAATACATCGACGTGACCAAGCTGGCGCTTGTGGTGGTGGGCAACAAGAGCGAGATCGAGCCGCCACTCTCGACGTTGGGCACGGTGACGAACCTGGACATCACGATACCGCCACCGCCCGCTGGGAAGTCGGGCCAGTCGGGTGCGGCCAGGATACACTGACCCATCGCGGCCAGTCTGAGAGAACCGCGGATCCCACCCTCGCCGCAAACTGATGGGAGCGGAGAGGGTGGGATTCTTGGTTTGCATTGGCCATCGACGGCGGGATCGCAGATCAGCGCGCCATCCAGCCACCGTCCACCACCAGCACATGGCCGGTGATGTAGTCGGCCGCGGAGGAGGCGAGGAAAACGGCCGTGCCGGCAACATCGGTGGCCTCGCCCCAGCGCCCTGCGGGAATTCGGTCGAGGATTGCCTTGCTGCGCTCCGGGTCGGCGCGCAACTGTGCGGTGTTGTTGGTGGCGATGTAGCCGGGCGCGATGGCGTTGACCTGAATGCCCTTGACCGCCCACTCGTTGGCGAGGGCCTTGGTGATCTGGGCGACGGCGCCCTTGGCTGCGGCGTAGGAAGGCACGCGGATGCCGCCCTGGAAGCTGAGCAGGGACGCGATGCTGATGATCTTGCCGGGGGCGTTGCGCGACATCATGTCGCGGCCCGCAAGCTGCGAGAGCTGGAAGACGGCGGTCTCGTTGATCTGAATGACCTTCTGCCAGTCGGCGAGGGGGACGTTGACGGCGTCCTCGCGCAGGATGATTCCGGCGTTGTTGACCAGGATGTCGACGCGGCCAAACTTGGCCAGCACCTGCTTGAAGAGGGCCTCGGGCGCGGCGGTGTCGGAGAGGTCGGCGCTGAAGGCGGCTGCCTTTCCGCCCGCGGCTTCGATGGTGGCGACGGTTTCGGTTGGAGGACGGAGGTCGTGGGTGGCGATGGTAGCGCCAGCCTGCGCAAGGGAGATGGCAATGGCCGCTCCCATTCCTCCGGCTGAGCCGGTTACGAGGGCGATCTTGTTGTCGAGGCGGAAGGAGTCGAGAATGTTCGTCATATATACGAACTACTTTACGCGGGTCGAGCGGGATCGGGCAAACATCGTGCAGCGGAAGCGTGCGCATCGCAGCCCGTCGCAGAGGGGGCCGGAGTAGGTGGGGACTTATAAGCCGGAGATGGAGTGGGTGGAGACGGAGCTGGCGTCCAACATGCGGTAGAGGGTGGAGCGGCTGATGCCGAGCAGTTCGGCGGCGCGCAGCTTGTTTCCTCCGCATCGGGAGAGGACGTCGAGGACGTGGCGTTGGATCACGTCCTGAAGGCGTTCAATCCGTATGGTTGGGGAGCTGGAACTGGGGGATTCGACGAGCGCCAGCAGGTGGCGCGGCTCGATGAAGTTGCCTTCGGCGAGGGCAGCGGCCTGAATGAGAACCCGTTCCAACTCGCGGAGGTTGGCGGGCCAGAGACGGTTCTGGAGTTGGGAGACGGTGGATTCTGCAAGCAGCTTGGGAGGTTGGTTGGACTGCTCGGCGACCCTGCGCAGCAGCCATGCGGCGAGGATGGCGATGTCTTCGACGCGTTGGCGCAGGGGCGGGACAAGAATTTCGACCGCAGAGAGCCGAGCGTAGAGGTCCTGGCGGAACTGACCGATGCTGGAGAGGGTGCGCAGGTCGCGGTCGGATGAGGCCAGTATCCGAATGTCTGGACGGCGAGAAGCGGGTCGACGGAAGTCGTTGCGACTGGAGGATTGGGAAGCGGGGCGGCGCTCCTCGCAGGTACGGATAAAGCGGAAGAGTGCGGCTTGCAGCGCAAAGGAAAGCTCTCCGACGCTGCCGAGGTAGAGGGTGCCGCCGTGAGCGGACTCTGGAAGAGCGTCGGCGGATGGCGAACGCGATGTCTCGGCGTTGGCGAAGGACTCTGCGATTGTGGCGGCGTTGGCGACGACGAACGGGCCGTCGGCTGCGGGCGAGAGGGCGTGGATGGCCCGCGCGACGAACTGCTTGCCCGATCCGGCCTCGCCGCGGATGAGTGCGGTCCGGTAGTAGGGAGCGATCCGCTGAATCTGCGAGCGCATCCGACAGATGGCCGCGCTCTCGCCCAGCAGGACCGGGTCGCGCTGGCTGTGCGTGGAATAGGAGACGAACGCAGTTCCCGAAAAGCCACTGTTTTGTGGTGCCGCGGACGGCTGCCCTAGAGAACCCACGGAGGTGAAATGGCTGCTTGACATATCCTGTATTCCTCATCGGCGAAAAGTTGGAGCAGATGAGAGACACTGGCAAAAAAGGATGGAAAGTGGCACAGGCACAGTCGCTCAAAGCCGCGCCCGGAGGCGATCCATCGGGAGTGGGATACGCTCTGCGAGCGTCTGCGACGTTCTGGGTTGGGGCCTTACGCGGTGGCCGTGGCGCAGTAGGCGTCGAAGGCGCGGGTAAGCTCCTGCGCGATGGCTGGCGCGGTGGAGGATTCGATGGCCGAACGCTGCATGAGGTAGACCAGTTGTCCGTCGCGGAGAATGGCAATGGCGGGCGAACTGGGCGGGTTTCCGGCGAAGTAGCCGCGGGCTTTTTCGGTGGCTTCAGTATCCTGCCCCGCAAAGACGGTAATCGACTGGGTAGGCGTGATGGCGTGTTGCAGGGCCAGACGCACGGCGGGACGCATCTTTCCGGCGGCGCATCCGCAGATGGAGTTGACCACCAGCAGGGTGGTCCCGGGCTGGGCCAGCGCGGTGTCAACTTCCGCTGCGGTACGGGCCTCTTTGAGGCCAGCGCGGGTCAGTTCTTCGCGCATGGGGATCAGCATGATCTCTGGGTACATGGTGCCTCCTGGGAAGATGTGCCTGACGGCGCGCACAACTTCTCTACAGCTTTGGATGCGCAGGAGGGGGTGCCCGATGCAATCCTTCTGTCGATGTGGACTGGTTGCAGCAGGCGGGTTGCAATACTCTGGAGGGGTGACAATTTTAGAGAATGTGTCGCTGGCACCGTATACCACGCTAGGCGTGGGTGGGACGGCGCGCTGGTTTGTGGAGACGGGCGACGAGGCGGAGATGCTTGCGGCGGCGCGCTTTGCACGGGCGCAGGGGGTGGAGTGCTTTCTGCTGGGCGGAGGGAGCAACCTGCTGGTGAGCGACGATGGCTTCGCTGGCGTTGTGGTGCGCATGACTGGCGCAGGACTGACGTGGGTGGACGAGGGCGATGGCTTTGCCTGCATTCAAGCGAGCGCGGGGATCGAGTGGGACTCGGTGGTGCGGCTTGCGGTGGAGCGGGGTTGCGCGGGCGTCGAGTGTCTGGCGGGAATCCCAGGAAGCGTGGGCGGGACGCCGGTGCAGAACGTCGGTGCCTATGGGCAGGAGGTCTCGCACAGCATCGTGCGGGTGCGCGCGCTGGACCTGCGGACGGAAGCAGCGGTGGAACTGACCGCGGCGGAGTGCGGGTTTGGCTATCGGCGTAGCCGCTTCAATACGACCGACGCGGGACGGTTCGCGATTACACGCGTGGACTATGAACTGGCGATGGATGGAGCGCCGTTGCTGGAGTACCGCGATGTGAAGAATTATTTTGCGCTGCACGGGGTTGCGCGGCCTACATTGGTGCAGACGGCGGATGCGGTGCGAGAGATTCGCTCACAGAAGGGGATGCTGCTGGACGAGCACGATGCAGACTCGCGCAGCGCGGGATCGTTCTTCAAGAACCCGGTGGTGCGGTCGGAAGAGATCCAACGGCTGGCTGCGAGCGCGGGCTGGCACGCCGTGGACGTACCGCGATTCCCGACGGGGCGAGGACACGCGCAGGAAGAGGGAATGGTGAAGCTGTCGGCGGCGTGGCTGATGGAACTGGCCGGGTTCGAGAAGGGATTTGCAATGGGGCGCGCGGGACTTTCAACCAAGCATGTATTGGCGATTGTGAACCGAGGAGGAGCGACGGCGGCGGAGATTGTCGCGCTGCGTGATGCGGTGATCGAGGGGGTGTGGGCGCGGACGGCGGTGCGGCTGGAGCAGGAGCCAGTGCTGCTGGGGTTTGCGCCAGTGGGATGATGCGACCCACTCGCGGTTCGCGCCGGATTCATCCCCTATCGCGAAGAGGGCGATGGTTTTTTGGGTGGATTCGGCCTCATGGGATACGCTAATAGACACGACAATGAATGCGACACATCAACTACGATGCACGAGCTGCGGTGTGAGGATTGCCGCGGATGCGGTCCGCAGCGACTTCCGCTGCCCGGAGTGCGATGGGCTATATGAGGTGGTCTACCCTTGGAGCGAT
>VFSW01011103.1_pt1 | contig 12691 bp, 12 predicted proteins | sample 5358111 | NCBI WGS metagenome assembly VFSW01 (sample SAMN11554181, study PRJNA540505) | mine drainage metagenome | isolation source: sediment from site ElyBrook_90M | place: USA: Ely Copper Mine, Vershire, VT | collected 2017 | reverse complement strand
CCAAAATTAATACCAGACAAATTAATGTTTTCAAATTATATTGATGCAATTGAAAGTGTCAATTATTTCCAGTGCTTAAAAAATAGCTTAATTGTTTCAATATCAACAACAATCCTGGCCTTAACTTTTAATACGATGGCAGGATATGCATTCGCAAAACTACATTTTCCAGGGAGAAATATATTCTTTTATGGCATATTGGCAACCCTAATGATTCCGCCACAATTAACAGTAATCCCATTATTTTTGATGTTCAGGGGCTTTCCACTGGTTGGCGGCAATGATTTATTAGGGGAAGGGGGAAGAGGATTAATTAACACCTATTTTGCTTTAATCTTACCAGGAATGGCATCAACTTTTGGTGTATATATGATGCGCGAATTTTTTCGAATGATGCCCAGTGAGTTATTGGATGCTGCGCGGATTGATGGCGCAACAGAATTTGGAATATTTACAAAAGTTTATTTGCCACTCGCAAGACCACCTTTAGTAGCAGTAGGAATTTTTACTTTTACGTATACCTGGAATGATTTCTTCTGGCCATTAATCATGACTTCAACACCAGACATGTATACGTTAACCTTAGGAATAAACATGATGAAAAGTCAATACTTTCTAGATTGGAACCTCTTAATGGCCGTGACGGTCTTAACAATTATTCCAGTTTTAATCATCTATGCAATATTTCAAAGGAACTTTATTCAAGGCATGGCAATGTCAGGAATTAAGGGGTAGGCACGTCATAAAATCAACAATAGATCGAGGAAACCATGACTATTACAATAACTGTACCCTCTTTTCGAGTACCCATTGTGGATGAAGTTGATGTTCTTGTGGTTGGTGGCGGAGTAGCTGGAATTGCAGCAGCGGTTTGTGCATCCAGAGGAAAGGCTAAAACATTATTGGTTGAGCGATATGCCTACCTGGGCGGGTTAGTAACAGGTGCAATGGTTATACAAATGAATGACATGTGCAATGAAAACGAAATCGTTATTGCAGGGATTGTAGATGAGCTCCAGAATCGACTGGAGAAATTGGGGGGACTGATTAAACCTGATAGGTCCGATTGGTTTCAATCGTCAGAAAAATTATACAAAGAATGGTATTGGTGGGGAGTGCTCGAAAAATATGGTGCGCAATTCCCGGATCGGGTTATTTATCGTCCCATTATCGATGTTGAAAGCACGAAATTTGCCTGTCAACAAATGCTGCTCGAATCAGGCGTAAAGGTTCGCTTACATTCAACTTTCACAAAAGCTCTCGTTGAAGATAATAAATGTGTTGGCGCAATCTTTTTTTCTAAAAGTGGTTATTACGCAATTAAAGCAAAAATAGTCATTGATGCAACTGGTGATGGAGATGTTTTTGCCAGCGCTGGTGCTGATTATGAAAAAGGAATTTATCTAATAACCCCTTCTCACTACATTGGCAACGTTGATACGGAGATTTTAAGACTTTTTGCTGAAGAAAACCCTAATAAATTTGATGAAATAAGTGAAGAGGTTCGGAAAATATACGGGTTGAGTTGGCGGCAATGGATGTTTTTTACCCCGGATCGATCGGTCGTTTGGTGTGATTGTCCTCATTTTACTAAAAAGGACGGATTAAATATTGAGCATCTAACCGAGATCGAATTTGAAGGGCGAAGAAGGATCTGGAAGGCACTTGAGTATGTTAAAGGAAATTTGCCCGGTTTTAAAAATGCATATATAAGCAAAGTTGGAGATCAGACTGGTGTAAGGCAAAGCCGATTATTGATCGGAGAGTATGTATTAACAATGAAAGATATTACTTTGAAGACTCGGTTCAAAGATAGTATTGGCCGGGGTGGTAAGTATACTTACCCTTATCGCTCATTGGTGCCAAAAACAATTGATGGCTTACTCGTTGTGGGTCGTCATTTTTCTGTCAAACCACACGCACAAGTTTATGCACGGGAATGGCCACCTTGCATGGTGACAGGCCAGGCGGCGGGTACCGCAGCCGCTCTGGCACTGGCAAGTAGTGTTGAAGTCCGCGATATAGATATTAACCAATTGCAACGGAAACTTGTTGAACAAGGTGCAATTCTTTAACCTAAAGGAGTTATCATGATTAATTTATCCGGAATCTATCCCCCTATTGTTGTACCATTTACAGAAACTGGTCAAATCGATGCAGAAAGCTTTAAATTCAACCTTAAGAAATGGATGGATCAAGGACTTAGCGGAGTCATTTTTCCTGGGTCTAATAGTGAGTCTCCTTTCTTGACTCAAAATGAGAAAATTAAACTTTTGAAACTAAGTGCCACTTACGTCAAGGAGGCAGGTAAGACGCTAATTGCAGGCACAGGAATGGAATCTACGGCGGAAACAATAAAATTAACAAATACCGCGGCTGAAATTGGAGCTGACGCAGCCTTGATCATTCCTCCATATTTTTACAAACCAGAAATGAAGCATAATGTGCTAATTGAACATTATTTCAGGGTGGCAGATGCATCTAAAATCCCCCTATTGATTTACAATGTTCCCGTTTTTTCTGGGATTGATTTTCTTCCTGAGACAGTCATCAAGCTTTCCGAACACACTAACATTATAGGCATGAAGGACAGCAGTTCAAATGTAATTAAGACCAGTATGATTCTTGCAGAAAAACCAAAATTTTTAATTTTCTGTGGTACAGTGGGTTCTTTGCTCCCATTTCTTAGTATTGGGGCAGTCGGTGGAATTATGGCACTGGCAAATTTTGCAGGGAAACCATTAATGGAACTTTACACAGCTTTTCAAAAAAATGACATGATTCTAGCAAAACAATTACAAAACAGGCTTGTATCAATAAACACTGCGGTAACTTCAAAATATGGGATACCGGGCTTAAAATATGCCATGAATAAAAGCGGATATAAAGGAGGGTTCCCAAGAAGACCCTTATTACCGCTAGACCAAAATGGATGTAATACAATTGATGATTTATTGCTGTTAATTCGCTGAAAATAATATGAGAAATTCGAATTCTTTTATTGCCCACATGGTGTAAAAACCCTTCTCCGAAGGTATTCAAGGAGAAATAACACACCAACAACTCTTTGTTTATATCTTTGGTAGAAAGAGCATACATTCTTCATGAAAGCTGGATAATAGGACTGGTTCATTTTAGCACAACTATTTCTCTAAACAGAGTGCACTTTGCTGGGGTATTCACCCGCATAGATTACATGAAGTATCCAACTTTTTTATTCCAATGAAATATTTTTTCGGTGAATAGTTAAATTAGAAGCATAGACTCTTTTGGCAATGAGTAAACGCCCGGATATTTGCTTCTCCTCTTTCTGTCACAACAACATTTGGCACCACGCTGGGGAAAAATCGATCTAGATCAGCCGAGACTTGCACCACAACCGTATCCGCATCAGCATTCATTGAAATTCCTGTCACAATAGCATGAATACCATAATTAGCCAGAAAATTATCATTCATGCTGGCATAGGCCTGGGCATTGACCCAAGTATTTCTGGTAGGTTGCAAATCCCCGCTCGATTCAAATACCCGTTGATTGATTTCCGTTGCAGCAGCCAGTGCGGCTGCATCCGCTGCCTTAGCGACCTCTGCCCTGGCGTAATAATATCGCCCCAGCTCGATACTCAACGCCAGAATCGGGACCAAAACAAACCCAAAGAACACCGTCCAAAAAGTAAGCGAGTAAGCCCGATTATCTTCAGTTAGTTTCATCACCAACCCTCCTGGCGGAAAGTAGCTTCTGCCGAGACTGTAAAATTACCTGGCAGTCCCGGTACGAATGCTCCCATGAAGTCAGGAATCTGGCCCGAAACCTTAACAGTCAGGATGCTCCCAGCCACCCCGCCTGGCGAAAGAATTGCCACACCGGGCTGCTTCACGATTGGGTCACCACCAATAGCGCTGTTGGCAGCATTTAGAGCATAGCAAGCGCTGCACTGCTGGGCGACGCTGCCCATGCGCGCTCCCTCTCTGGCAGCGGCCTGCACAGCCTGCAGTCCATAGACCACCATCCCAAGGTTTACTGTAGCCAGCATGACCAGAATGGCGATGGGAAGCGTAATGGCGGCTTCCAGAGTTTCGATTGCTTTTCGAGCGTTCAAGAATCTCACTGCTACCTCCAATTCAAGTCCAATAGATAAAAGATCGAAGGCAGGGCTATTTGTTTTGAATAACCCTGCCTCCTTGACCTACAATTTTCCTACAACGTTCATGATCACGTCGACAATCTTCTGTCCCAGAAGCTGGTAGGCGCCAAAGGCCACCAGGACAACAACTGCAATGATTACCGCCACTTCTGAGGACTCAATGGCAGCCTGATCTCTGAGAAAACGAAATTTGTCGAAACTCATAGTTCGATCACCTCCTTTCATGAAAAAGATAGCAAATTTAATGCGCAGCAACCATCCACAACCAGGCAACCGTTCCCAGGGTTATCGAAACGGTATAAGGTATGGCCTTACGCCTGGCTACTAATCCGATCAACCCCTGCACTCCTCCAGCGAGGAGGATTGGGACATTCAGTAAACCATTACCGAAAAGCAGGACTAAAGTGATAATGATTTTGGCGTCGGCTCCACCGGTCGTTTTCAGTTCCCAGATACCCCAGATCGCAGCAATGTCCATTATCCCATAGACCGTTTCAGCCTTTCCTGAAACAAAAAGAAGCGATAAAGCGGTGAGAGTAGCTAAAGGGATTGGCCATTTCATCGATGGGATATCCGATATCAAAATCAGGGCAGCCACCAACAGAACCAATACCCAGCCGCCCAAAAAAAACCGCCAGACGGCTGCCAGAGCTAAAGGTACGAGGGTAAGAACAGTGGGTACCTGGCGAAAGCGAAGGTCAAAAACCATGCAGGCTGAAAGCCATGTGAATAAGAGAGTTCCTGAAATGATTTGTAAAGGAAACAATTCCAAATTCATTTCCATCACGACCCTCCTGGAATCAGGCAGCATTCAATTGCCATGACCAACCTCATCTTCAATTTTCCTCGTCATGATCATGAGAGCTGCTGGATGATCCGCCTGAATGCAGCAAGGCCAGCACCCAACCCAGTACCAGGCCAAAGGCGAACGTGGACCCGGCGATGGACAAGATTTGGACGATTGAAATATCCTGAAGGTTCATGATAAACGCCTCTTGGTAATGACTATAGTGTCGTCAGGATCGGCCAGGCGCCCAGAACCAGGATCATGGCGATGAAGGGCAGGAAGTAAAAAAGCACCATCGTGATGACCAGTTCAGCCCCAACCCGCTCGGCGCGCTGCTCGGTCCCAGCGGCGTATTCGGCAGCGATGCGGCTGGCCATCTGCGCCATCAGCTCCTGCTGGGCAGTGCCGAGCCGGACGAACTCGAACTGGACGGACAGGCCGATCAAATCCGGCAGGAAAGAAGCCTGCGCCTCCTTTTGAAACTGGGTGAATACGACCCGGCCTTGCGACATTTGCAGCACATGGCGCATCCATTTGGCCACCAGGCTTTCGGTCTGGGATGTTCGCCGCAGCGCTTCTTCGAGCGAAACCGCGGCTGCCATCTGTGCCGCCACGAGTTGGATGAACTCCGGGAGCTGTGCCTGAAAGCGCCGGCGCACCCGGCGAGAAACGCCATCTAAAAGTATCCCCGGTATTTGCCAGGCGACTACAGCCGCAATAACACTGGGGAGGAGGTTGTCATAAACGACCAACCCAAGGATCATGGCGCCAACGGCTACTGCCACTCGCAGGGAAGTTAATTGGACCGCATCCCACCCTTCCCACTTGCCAATTTGCTGGGCAAAGTAGAGATCGGCTTTGGCTTTTCTCATAATGGAGCTCGGCGTCCAACGGAGTGTGGGCCGATCCAGCCCGGAAAGCCATCTTCGCCACCCAGGCAGCTCACGAACTTCCGCCTGGGTGCTTTCCCTCAGGTAGCGGGCAGCCTTCCCGGCAGGAAGCGTCGGCACAAACTCCACCCAGAGATCAATGAGAAGGGTGGTTACAGCAATCGCGATCAGGTAAACGATAGTCATACGGCCTCCGAAATAATTGAACGCATCAAGAAGTAACCTACGGTCATCATCCCGATACCGACTCCGATCACCATTTGGACCGGAAATGCCAGCAGCGAATCCCGGATCAGGGGATCACGAGTTAGAAAAAAGAAAACCACAACCAGGACCAGCGGAATGATGCGGGCCGAGAGCAGCGCATCAGCAGCCTTTGCAACGGAACGGTTGCGAGCTACCAGGATTTGTTGGATGCGCTGCGAGGTCTGCAGCAGGGCTTCGGTATATTTGCCTCCCCCGCTCTCGCTGTAGCCTTCCAGCAAGTATGCCAGGTTGGAAAGTGAGACGGACGGCGAGCGGGCCGCCAGATTGCGAAAGGTTTGCTGGCGTTCCTTACTGCGCAGCTCGGCCGCAGTCAGGAGGAACTCCGGCGTCAACGGGTTTGGCCCTTCGATGTTCAGGGTTTCGCCGGTCCTTTGGAGCACCTCGGGGATCGAACCGCCGGCCAACAAACCGGCAGCAACACGTCCAACCGCCACCGGCATGAGCCGGTCGATTTCTCTGCCACGGCTCTTTACCTTTTCTCCCAGCCAGGCATAGGGCAGATAACCTGAAATAGCACCCAGAGTTATAGCTGGTAACCCTGGCAGAAACGTCCAGCAGACCACTCCGGCCGACACAGCCGCAGCGACCATGATCAGTCGAAAGACAGCCGACTGCAGCCTGACTCCGGCTGCCATCAACTTATACTCCAGCGATTCCGGTTTCAACTCGCTTAATGAACGAACCGTATCCACCGAATACAGCTCAGCCATACGGCTACTGGCCTCGCCATATCGGATGCGAACGGGAGCGAACAAAATGTAAACCAACAACCCGGCTAAAAGACCCACCAGAGTGATCATGATTTCCACCTTTCCATTAATTTCCGGCCTCAGTCAGAACGCGGCTGCCCAGGTCGCCTACTCTCACCCAGTACGGTTCGCCTTCCAGGGATTGCTCGTCATAGCGGTAGACCGGTTCGAAACCGATATCCCCGTTTCTTAGCTCCTTGAGGACATTTGAGATCACCGTGACCCGGCGTACCTCGTGGCGGATGCCAATTTGGACCAGCAGATCGACCGCTTCCGCGATCAACTGTAGGGCGTCTGCTGAAGCCACTCCTGCATCGGCCCCAAGCACCGTGGTCAGGCGCCGGACTGCTTCGCGCGGATTATCGGCATGAAAGGTACTGGCCCCGGAATGCCCGGTCATCAAGGCCCGAAAGAGGCTCAGGCCCGCATGGCCGTCGCGTACTTCACCCAGGATCAGGTAATCCGGCGACATGCGTAGGGCATCATCCACCCCATTCGCAAGGGTATAGGATTGAATTTCCGTTCCGAAAGCTGCCGGGCGAGCCTCAATGGTTTGCACGGTTGGCCGGTCGATCCAGATCTCTTCCGGATCCTCGATTTTCACGATCCGCCAGGCAGCCGGCAAGAAGTTGCATAACGCCGAGAGCAGGGTCGTCTTGCCGGTGCGCGTCCCTCCGGTAATCAGGATGCGGTAGCCCTGCTCCATTGCGGTGCAAAGCAGATCCATCATCTCTCCATTCATCATGCCTCGATCCAAAATCCAATCCGGCAGGACCGGCTTCTGCTCGAACAGGCGGATATTGATGCCAGGGTTGCGTCCAGGAGGGACGATAGCCGGATGCAGGGCTTTGATCCGCCCGCCGCCGGGGTTTGCCGGAGTCGCCGGAAGCTTGGCATTGATCGAGGGATTTGCCTCATTGAGGCTCTTGTTTTGCGGCCCAAGCAGGCGATCCAACACCCGGTTGATTTCAGCGGGATTAGGCTTCAGCTCAGGGATTGTCTCCCAGCGCACATTGTTCTTTTTCATCACTTGCACCAGCCCCGAAGAATAAATACAGATTTCGGAAAGATCGGTTCTGGCCGGAGGAAGGAGCAGATCCAGGAAACCCAGGCCCATCAGGCGCCGGCCTAATTCCGCCGCAAGGCCGCTGTCGTTCTGGTATGCGGAATAAGCGTTGTTGCGCCGGAATGCCACCCCTACCAGGGCGTTGATCCGCTCCTGGATCTGCTGGCGATCAGCCTCAGATGGCGAACGCAGCACATCCAGTGGAAATTCATGATTGACTGCGTCGATGACCTCGTTCATCACGACCTCCTTCAGATATTCATCGAAGGGACGGCCTGTGCCCAAAGCCAGGTCATAAAGGGTAGTCAGTTTTTTCCCGTTACCGTTGCCGTTTTCATTTCCAAACATAACAACCTCATATCTCAGATAAGCTTGAAGTGGGGGATGCGCAGCCTGCTCCGGTCATGGTGGCCATCTTTGCCATCCAGACCTGCCAGAACACCACCGGGAAACAGAGCATCGGCGAGGGTTCGGATGCCTCTCGCCAGCGGTTCGACCCGCGTCACAGCCGGAATCTGCTCGTCCTGGGCCTGGCTAATGGCCGGGGAATATGGGATCACAGCCGCTACTGGCGGAGCCCAGCCGTAGCTGGCCACCAGCTCATCGTGAAAACCGCGCGGAGAAATAGGCGCTTTGTCATTGACCTGGTTGAGCACCAGGTAGATGGCTTCGCGCGGGATGCGATGCTCCCCTACCAGGCGCTCAAGGAGCAGGATGAGCGTGTGGCGAGTAGCGGTCATGTCTGCCAGGGTGCAGCGGGTGACAATCACGGCGGTATTGGCAGCCGTGATCCCCTGCAGGCTCCAGGGCTGCTCACCGGCCGGCAGGTCGAGCAAAACTGCCGCATAATCCCGAGTCCAGGATGCCATTACCAGGGAGTAAATACTTTGCGGCTCGGACTTGTGGCCGTTAGAGAATTCGGCGGCCTTCTGATAATCGATCGAGTTTTCTGGGGCCAGGACCACATCCAGATCTTCCCGGCTCTGGATAGCCGCCGCAAATCCATCCCCAGGTCGGGAGAAAAACTCCATGGCGTTGGGCAGATAGCGCAATTTCCAATGAGGGGCGACTGCGGGAGGCAGGTCGAAGGACATCAACATCGAGCGCACGTTCATGCGCACACACAGCTCGTATGCCAGGGATTCAGCAATGGTCGAGCGGCCAGTTCCACCCGTGGCTGAGACAAAAGCCACAACCCGCGTCCCGATAATGGCTGTGCTGGTCCGTGAGATATAGGCCTGCTGCAAAGGAGCTGCGGCGGCCAGGCGGGCCCGGGCAGTCATCACGGCCCCATAACCGGACTGGGCAATCTCACCCCAATTGACCGGAGCGATATACACGGCGCGCACCACGTCCGCCTTCTCGAACACACCCCGCATATCCCGAATGGCAGCCGGCAGCACCAGGATGGCCACTCCATTCCACAAATGGATCGCGGCCAGCACCTGGAGCAGCGCTTCCGGCCCAGGCGCCAACTCCACCTGCACCACCACCAGGTCAGGGCGCATCTGGGACAGGTTCTGTTCAAAGTTGGTCCACTGGGTAGCATTGGAGCTGATCACAAAACGGACATCCGAGAGAAAAGGCGGCTGCATCTGGTAGTAAACGGCCTCATGGCCCGGACCTGCCAGCATGACGGTTACTTTTTGATCGACTTTCGGAGTTGATTCCATGACTTTATTTGCCTCCGCTATTGTTATTTATAGCATCGTACAGATCCGCCAGGTTCAAGGTCAGGATCTCCGGGGATTTGAAACCGCCGGCCGGTTCCAGTGTCAGGTACAGGCTGCCATATTTACTCAAGGCTACAATCAGGGTGGCCGGGTTGACTTTCATGCCCGGCACCAACTCGATAGGAGCGGCCGGCACATCCAGGACGATCACACTGCCATCCTGAGCTGCTGAAACTGTCCGGGCACTGGCCAGCAGCTGGTCCTGGGTAGAGCTGGCGGGTAATTCTTCGTACCGGAAGGATTGCGGTACCATCAAGACTTTGACATTGCTTATGGCTATACGCGCCAAAGGCGCTATTTTCGCCTCAGGGGTAGATGTAGGCGTTGGGGATGTTGCAGGCTGACCGGGGGGAGTCGGATTAGCCGGTGGGGTCGTAAGGGCTATTGAATTGACCGGCACAGGCGGAACAGGAATGCTTTGCAGAACGTCCGGAGAAAGCATCCCGATCAGAGTAACATTCTGGCCTTCCCGCAGCAACCCGGCGACGCCACTGGCCAGATCTACCTTAACTGCAACGGCCAGGTGATCCGGCGACAGGCTGGCCGGAATTCCGGCCTGAGCCGTATCACCTAGAACGGAAGCCGTGATGTAATCGCCGGCAGCGCGGCCCACAGCCACCACCTTATTCTGCACGTCTTCCACCCGGATGAAAGCATCTGCCGGCTTCGCCTGCATCGGAATGGTGCGCAGCTCCAGCATGTCAGCGGTCAGGATGGTACCCGGCGCCACTGCGACTTTGGCAACCACCACGGAAACGGGTTGAAGCACACCGTTAAGCAGCACAATCACCAATATGCCGATGATTACGGCAAGTACGATTGCCACCCAGGGAGAACGTCGTTTTTCCATATTGCCTCCAGTAAAGTAAATCTGCTAATAAGATCCTAGTTTTTCCAGGATCTCTTGATCGGATGGCTCGCTGCCTGGAACCATTAAGGGATGCATCAGGATGGGTTCCATCTCAGCCACGTCATCGCTGTAGCCCAGCCGGGCAATTGCCATCTGGCGGGGAATGCGGGCCAGGTAGCGCATGTATTCGGTGTTCACGACGCCCTTTTCACTGCGCCCGATATGCGCAGTAACCAGGTCCCGATCATGAGGATATTTAGTCTGGAAGAAAAAGGCATTATTGCAGGACGAGAAGATGCCAGGCGGGATGGCGCTCACCGTTTGGGCAATCAGATGCAGAAAAATCTTATACTTGCGACCGTCCCTCCAGAAAGCCTGAAAGACTTCGCTTACCTGTTCGTTGCTGCCAGTCGATGAGGCATTCTGGTCGGCCGCCGCCCCACTTACCCCATTGAGGACCTTGTTGGCTTCCTCAAAGAAGATTTGCATGGGCGGAAACTCAGCTCCCGCCAGGCTCTCCCGGCGACGAACGACACTGTCGAAATAAAAAGTGCTTGAGAGTAAAGCTAGCAGAGCGGCTTTCGGATACTCATCCATCTCGGCCCCACCTTCGACCACCAGCAGTCCCCAGGGATCTTCTTTAGGGCCCAGTAGTCCAAGGTCTTCCACGGGCAGACTTTCGAACCCTGCGCCATACTGCCAGGCCATCTGACCTTCGGCAAACTGCTCGACTCGAAGTAATACTCCCTCCAAACTGGCCCGGCTTGCCTGGTCGCCCTTGGGCAGCGCCGCATAGAAATTCTTCATCCGCTCTACCCACATGCGCACATCCGCTTCCTGGCTGCGCCAGACCGCCAGCGCTTGCTGCTCACCCGGCTGTAAATCGGAAAGATACTGGCCTACGGATACTATCCCAGACACATGATTTTGATCTCTCCACTCCTGAACCACGGCTACTTCCCGGCTGTTCTGCAGTTGCCCCCAGGTTGGATGATTGATCACCTCAAGATCCGCAGTCAGGATTCCCAGATTCGTATACACAAGCGTCAGGGCGCGGCGCATAAATCCTAACTGGCGGGGACCCATACGCCCTGCGTTGGCAAACAACTCACTGACCAGGGTGCGATAGCGGCCCGGAAAGGATCTGCGAGGGACTTTTAGGATGTTCCAACGCAGCGGCCTGGGCGCGCCAGGGTAAAGCTGGCGGATATCAACCCTTCCCTCCAGCCCAGACCAGTTCAAGGCTCGCCGCCAGCCCTGGCCGAAATCCAACACCACACTTCTAAAATGCCACTGGCGGGTGGTCTCGTAGGCCACGCGTTCGGCGGCAATGCTCTTTCCAAAACCGGTATCCCCGCAGAAAGCGGTGTGAAAGTGGCGTTCATACTCCAGACGCAGCGGGGTATGGGTTAACTGCCCGGTTTCGCTGCTCCACTGCCAGCCAATAACGACATCTCCGGGCATGTCTGGCAGGAAGGCAAAGTCCGGGGTGGATTCCTGGACGGTCAGGGCCGTGCCCTGCTCGAACATTCCTGGGGCCGTATAGGCAGCCAGTTGCAGCATGGTCAGGAGAGTCGAATCCATGTACCCACTGAGCACTTCCGGAATGGTTTCCACCCGGGTCGAGGGCGTAAAAGCCTGAGCATGCAGACCAATATAGGCGCTTTCTTCACGCGTGAGATCCCGCGTTTGTACGCCGGTGATCACATCCTCCGTCCCGTGAAAGGCTTCCGGAATCAAGCCCATAAGAGCCTGCTTGCCGCCTTCAGTCCGAGCCATGGCATAGACGTCGGTGTAATACGCCCCCTCTTTGCTGGCCAGATTGAGCAGGCCCTGCTGCTGGCGCAGGATTTGGGTAACAAGGATGGCCGGGTCAAACTGCCATTGGTAACTGTTGTGGGCCGAGAATGATGGGGCAATCCCAACCGTGAGGCCGGTTGATGCTGCTTGCCCAATCGCCTGGCCGGTAGACTGTGACTGCATCTGGCTATTGCCGGAGCTGGTGGTGTCCGCCTGACCGGTGGTATTGGATTGGCTGGTCGTATCTGCCTGTGAAACCGTGTGGCTGCCAGAAGTGCCAGATGCTTCTGAATGGGTTGTAGTGGTTCCACTCGACATAACCGTACCCTGGCTGACCGTGTCAGCCTGGCTTTGGGTAACGGCATGGCTCGAGGAATCGGATTGGCTCGTCATACTAGATTGAGA